>Ga0196970_1000747_pt1 | contig 31582 bp, 27 predicted proteins | sample S1v_513CmetaG_FD_148672 | JGI IMG/M metagenome (GOLD analysis project Ga0196970, IMG submission 148672) | Soil microbial communities from Anza Borrego desert, Southern California, United States - S1+v_5-13C | ecosystem: Environmental > Terrestrial > Soil > Desert | place: USA: California... | reverse complement strand
TAGTGCGCAAGCTGAAGTCCGACAAGCCGGGCGACATCAGCATCGAGCCGGGCAAGACCTACACCATCGGCTTCGCCATCCACGACGACCACACCAACGCCCGCTTCCACCACGTCTCGGTGGATTACAAGCTGGCGCTGGACAACGCCGAGGCCGGCATCAACGCGGTGAAGCAGTAACGGACCGAAAGCCCTTCTTCCCTTGGGGAGAGGGGCTTTCCCGTCTTTCGTTCACTTTCTCTTCTCGTCATCCCCGCGAAGGCGGGGATCCATAATTCCCGGAGCATGCAGCTGTGGGACGTATGGATCCCCGCCTTCGCGGGGATGACGGTTTGAGAATGTTTCTCCCGTCAGGAGGACCTCATGCGCCGACTCATCCTGCCCGCCCTTCTCCTTGCCTCGCTTCCCGCGACCGCCGCGGAGGTCAAGGTGCAGATCGACAAGAACGCCTTCGACCCCGTCCAGGTCACCGTCAAGGCCGGCGACACCGTCACCTGGAGCAACGCCGAGCGCCGCACCAGCCACGACGTGGTGTTCGAGGACGGCGAGCGCTCCGTCCGTCTGATGCCCGAGGACAGCTGGTCGCGCACCTTCTCGGCACCCGGCCGCTACCCCTACCACTGCGAGCCGCACCCGCACATGAAGGGCGAAATCGTCGTGGAACCCTGACTTGACAACGGTCAAGCAAACCCTTGCCGAATTGGGCGAGCATACCGGCCATCGGGGAGGCGCAGCCTCCAATCCCCAGCGAGCGGAAAACCCATGGCCGGCGGACGAGTGTATCTGGTGGGTGCGGGGCCGGGCGATCCGGACCTTCTGACCGTCAAGGCGCTCCGGTTGATCCGGGAGGCCGAGGTGGTGGTCTACGACCGCCTCGTCGGCGCCGGCATCGTCGATCTGATCCCGCGCCGGGCCGAGCGCGTCTTCGTCGGCAAGGCGCCGCGCAACCATGCGGTGCCCCAGCACGAGATCAACGCCATCCTGGTGCGCCTCGGCCTGTCCGGGCGCCGGGTGGTGCGGTTGAAGGGCGGCGACCCCTACGTGTTCGGCCGCGGCAGCGAGGAGGCCCTGGCGCTCGGCGAGCACGGCATCCCCTTCGAGATCGTCCCCGGAGTCACCGCCGCCACCGGCTGCGGCGCCTACGCCGGCATCCCGCTGACGCACCGCGGTCTGGCGACCGGCGTGCGCTTCGTCACCGGGCACGGCAAGGACGACGAAGCCCTGGAACACGACTGGGCCAGCATGGTCGATCCCAACACCACGCTGGTGCTCTACATGGCGCTGATGAACCTGGGGGAGATCCGCGCCAAGCTGATCGCCGCCGGCATGGACCCCGCCATCCCCGCCGCGGTGGTCGCCGCCGGCACCACCGACCGGCAGGCGCTCGTCACCGGTACGCTGAGCGATCTGCCCGAGCGCGTGGTCGGCGCCGACCTGCCGCCGCCGTGCCTGATCATCATCGGCCGCGTCGTCTCGCTGGCCCCGCAACTCGCCTGGTTCGAGGCGGCGGAACCGCTGCTGGAGGCGGCGAATGCGTAGCGTTCTTCTGCTGGCGCTGGCGCTGGCGGTGACCGCTGCCGCGCCGGCCTGGGCCGGCGATCCGATTCCCTCGCCGGCCCGCCAATCCGAACTGGACTACATCCTGCGCCAGGACTGCGGGTCCTGCCACGGGATGACGTTCAAGGGCGGCCTGGGCTCGCCGCTGCTGCCCGAGCACCTGGAGGGCAAGGCCGGGGACGCCCTGGCCGACGTCGTGCTGGACGGCATCCCCGGCACGCCGATGCCGCCGTGGCGCAGCCTTCTCACCCAACCCGAGGCGCTCTGGATGATCGAGCGCCTGCGCCGGGGACTGGATCAATGATCGCGAAGCTTCTGTATTCCGGCCTCGTAGCCGCCACGCTGCTGGCCGCCCCGGCCCTCGCGGGCGAGCCGCGCGGCACCAACGACATGGGCATCGTCGTCGAGCGCGCCATCGGCAAGGTGCTGGTCGTCGAGACCACCAACCGCACCGTGCTGGGCGAAGTGGAAGGGCTGGGCGACCTCAGCCACGCCGCCGCGGTGTTCTCGCGCGACGGGCGCTACGCCTACGTCTTCGGCCGCGACGGCGGGCTGTCCAAGGTGGACATTCTGACCAGTACGCTGGTCAAACGCGTGATGCAGGCCGGCAACTCCATCGGCGGCTCGATCTCGCAGGACGGCAAGTTCATCGCCGTGCAGAACTACGAGCCCGGCGGCGTGAAGATCTTCGACGCCGTGACCCTCGACCAGCTCGCCGACATCCCGGCGACCTACGGGGAGGGCGGGGCGCGCTCCAAGGTGGTCGGCCTCGCCGACGCGCCGGGCAAGCGCTTCGTCTGGACCCTGTACGAGGCGGGCGAGATCTGGGTGGCCGACCTCGCCGACCCGAAGAACCCGCAGGTGCGCAAGTTCAAGAACGTCGGCAGGCAGCCCTACGACGGCCTGATCACCCCGGACGGACGCTGGTACATCGCCGGCCTGTTCGGCGAGGACGGGCTGGCGCTGCTCGACATGTGGAACCTGGACAAGGGGGTGCAGCGCATCCTCGACGGCTACGGCAAGGGCGACCCGGCGCTGCCGGTGTTCAAGATGCCGCACCTGCGCGGCTGGGGCTTCGCCGACGGCAAGATGTTCCTGCCCGCCATCGGCCGGCACGAGGTGCTGGTGGTGGACGCCAAGACCTGGAAGGAGGTCGGCCGCGTGCCGGTCAAGGGCCAGCCAGTCTTCGTCATGCCGCGCCCGGACGGGCGGCAGGTGTGGGTGAACTTCGCGCTGCCCGACAACGGCTTCATGCAGGTGATCGACGTGGCGTCCCTGAGCGTGCAGAAGACGCTGGAGCCCGGCCCCGGCGTGCTGCACTTCGAATTCACGCCGCGCGGCGAGACCGTGTGGGTGTCGGTGCGTGACAAGGATACCGTGAAGATCTACGACACCGGAACGCTGGACGAGGTGTCGCAGTTCAAGGCCGACAAGCCAAGCGGTATCCTGTTCACCGCCCGCGCCAACAAGATCGGGCTCTGACCTATGGACGACCTCGACCGCCGCCTGCTCGACGAGTTCCAGCGCGGGTTCCCGCTCGACCCGCGGCCGTACGCCGTCATGGCCGACCGCCTCGGCTGCACCGAGGGCGAGGTGCTGGAGCGCCTGTCGCGCCTGAAGGCGCAGGGCGCCGTGGCGCGCGTCGGCGCGACCTTCCGGCCGCACCGCGTCGGCTCCTCGACGCTGGCCGCCATGGCGGTGCCGGAGGAGCGGCTGGAGGGCGTGGCCGCCCTGGTCGACGGCTTCGAGGAGGTCAACCACAACTACCAGCGCGCCCACCGCCTGAACCTGTGGTTCGTCGTCACCGCCCCGACGCGCGACCGGGTGGAGGGCGTAATGGCCGCCATCTCCAAGGCCACCGGCCTCGAGGTGCAGGAGTTCCCGCTGGTGCGCGCCCACCGCCTGGACCTGGGGTTCCCGCTATGGAACTGATGATGCGCGAGCGCCTGCTGGGCTGGCTGCGCCGCGGCCTGCCGCTGGTCGAGCGGCCCTACCTTGCGGTCGCCGAGGACATCGGCAGCACCGAGGACGAGGTCATCGCCGAGATCGCCCGGCTGACCGACACCGGCGCGGTGTCGCGCTTCGGCGTCATCGTCGACCACCAGGCGCTGGGCTACACCTCGAATGCCATGGTGGTGTGGGACATTCCCGACGACCTCGTCGACGCGGCCGGCGAGCGGCTGGCGACCTGCCGCGGCGTGTCGCTGTGCTACCAGCGGCCGCGCCGCGGGGCGGAGTGGCCGTACAACCTGTTCACCATGATCCACGGCCGCGACCCGGACGCGGTGTCCCGCTGCGTCGAGGCCCTTGCGGAAGCGTGCGGCCTGACCGGGGTGCGGCGCGAGTTGCTGTTCACCGTGCGGCGCTTCAAGCAGACGGCGCCGTGCTACGGCGCCCGACGGGCATGATGGAGGGGGCGTGATGGAACTGGACGCCACCGACCGTGCCCTGCTGAACCGGTTGCAGGACGGCATCCCCCTGACCGACCGCCCGTTCGCCGCGGTGGGCGCGGAACTCGGCCTGTCGGAAGACGAGGTGCTGGTCCGCGTCGCCGCCATGAAGGACGCCGGCGTCCTCAGCCGCTTCGGCCCGATGTTCCACGCCGAGCGCATGGGCGGCGGCCTGACGCTGGCCGCCATGGCGGTGCCGGCCGCGGACTACGAGCGGGTGACCGAGCAGGTCAACGCCTTCCCCGAGGTGGCGCACAACTACGCCCGCGAGCACGCGCTGAACATGTGGTTCGTCGTCGCCACCGAGACGCCGGAGCGCGTCGCCGAGGTCTGCGCCGCCATCGAGGAACGCACTGGGCTGCCGGTCTACCCGTTCCCGAAGCTCGCCGAGTACTACCTGAACCTGAGGTTCAAGGCATGACCGACGCCCCGCAGCTCGACGAGACCGACCGCCGCATCATGCTGGCGACGCAGGAGGGCCTTCCCATCGTGGCGCGCCCCTTCGCCGCGGTGGCCGAGCGGGTCGGCATCCCGGAGGCGGAGGTGATCGACCGTTTCCGCCGCATGCAGGAGATGGGCATCGTCCGCCGCGTCGCCGCGGTGCCGAACCATTACAAGCTTGGCTACACCGCCAACGGCATGACGGTGTGGGAGGTGCCGCTGGACGTCATCGACGAGGCCGGGCAGCGTCTCGCCGCGCTGGAGTACGTCAGCCACTGCTACCGCCGCCCGGCCAAGCCGCCGGAATGGCCGTACACCCTGTTCGCCATGGTGCACGCGACGGACCGTACCCAGGTCGAGGCGCGGGTGACGGAGATGGCGGCGCTGCTGGGCGATCTGGCGCGCGGGCACACGGTGCTGTACTCGACGAAGATCCTCAAGAAGACGGGTTTGCGGATCCAGGGGTAGGGCATTGCCCCCACCCCTGACCCCTCCCCCGCTTCGCAGGGGAGGGGAACTCCGCCGCATTGCTCCCTCCCCCTGCGAAGCGGGGAGGGGGAGGGGGTGGGGGTGGGGCAAGTGCGCCGCACCACTCCACCTGACTTCGGTCAAGTACCACCCGCTTCCTCCGCCGTATCAATGACCTGAACGGCAGGGAGTTCTCCGTCCGATGTTCCGCTTGAGCCAGTACATGCGTGCCCTGGTCGCCCCGTCCGAGGCGCCGCGCCGGGCCGCCCCGCACCCCTCCTCGGGTCCCCTCGGCCCGGTGGTGATCTGGAACCTGGTGCGGCGCTGCAACCTGTCCTGCCTGCACTGCTACTCCTTCTCCGCCGACCACGACTTCCCGGGCGAGTTGAGCACCGCCGATGTCTTCAAGGTCCTGGGCGACCTCAAGGCCTTCCGCGTGCCGGTCCTGATCCTGTCGGGCGGCGAGCCGCTGATGCGCCCGGACATCTTCGAGATCTCCGCCCGCGCCAAGGAACTGGGCTTCTACGTCGGCCTGTCCTCCAACGGCACGCTGATCGACGAGAGCCGCATCGACGCCATCAGGGCCGCGGACTACGACTACGTCGGCATCAGCCTGGACGGCCTGGAGGCGACGCACGACTTCTTCCGCCGCCGCAAGGGCGCGTTCCAGTCGTCGCTGCACGGCATCCGCCTGTGCCGGCAGGCGGGCATCAAGGTCGGCATCCGCCTGACGCTGACCGAGCAGACGGCGCAGGACATGCCGGCGCTCCTCGACCTCATGCTGGCCGAGGACATCGGGAAGTTCTACCTGTCGCACCTCAACTACGCCGGCCGCGGCAACACCAACCGCGAGCGCGACGCGCTGCACGCGACGACGCGCCACGCCATGGACTACCTGTTCGAGACCGCCTACGACGACGCCACCGCGGGCCGTCACCGCGAGATCGTCACCGGCAACAACGACGCCGACGGCGTCTACATGCTGCACTGGGTGCGCAAGCACCTGCCGGACAAGGCGGCGGCTTTCGCAAAGATCCTCCAGCGCTGGGGCGGCAATTCCTCGGGCGTCAACATCGCGAACATCGACACGCAGGGCGACGTCCACCCCGACACCATGTGGGGCGACCACACGCTCGGCAACGTCCGCAAGCGCCCGTTCGGCGAGATCTGGACCGACCTGTCCGACCCGCTGCTGGCGGCGCTCAAGCAGCACCCGCGCCCGGTGACCGGCCGCTGCGCGACCTGTTCGTACCTCGGCATCTGCAACGGCAACACGCGGGTGCGCGCCTTCCAGACCACCGGCGACCCCTGGGCCGAGGATCCCGGCTGCTACCTGACCGACGACGAAATCCGCGCCGCGGAGCTGATCCATGCGTAAGTCTTTCCTCGCCGCCGCCGCTCTGCTGGCGCTGCTCCCCGGAACCGCGTCCGCCTTGGAGGGGGCCGCCGCCACCTACGCCGAGCACTGCGCCGCCTGCCACGGCGGCGACCGGCTGGGGGCCATCGGCCCGGCGCTGCTGCCCGACAACCTCGGCCGCCTGAAGCCCGCCGAGGCCGCCAAGGTGATCGCTGAGGGGCGCCCCGCGACCCAGATGCCGGCTTTCTCGGACAAGCTGAACGAGCAGCAGGTGAAGGACCTCGCCGCCTTCATCTTCAAGGCGCCGGACAGCGACCCGAAATGGGGTGAGGCCGACATCAAGGGCACGCACGTCGTCCACAAGACGCGCGACCAGCTCCCGGCCAAGCCGGTGTTCCAGGCCGACCCGCTGAACCTGTTCACGGTGGTGGAGGCCGGCGACCACCACGTCACCATCCTCGACGGCGACACCTTTGCACCACTCGACCGTTTCCAGAGCCGCTTCGCGCTGCACGGCGGCGTGAAGTACTCGCCGGACGGCCGCTTCGCCTACTTCGCCTCGCGCGACGGCTGGATCTCGGTCTACGACCTCTACAGCCTGCAGACGGTGGCCGAGGTGCGCGCCGGCATCAACACCCGCAACATCGCGGTGTCCGGCGACGGCCGCTTCGTGGCGGTGGGCAACACGCTGCCGCGCACGCTGGTGATCCTCGACGCGAAGGACCTCAGCCTCGTCAAGGTGATGCCGGTCACCAACAAGAAGACCGGCCAGAGCTCGCGCGTCAGCGCCGTCTACACCGCGCCGATGCGCAAGAGCTTCGTCGTCGCGCTGAAGGACCTGCCGGAGATCTGGGAGATCGCCACCAACGACGACGCCGAGCCGGTCTACACCGGCCTCGTGCACACCTACGAGAAGGGCTACGACGAGGGCGTGCCGGAATCCGCCGGCCTGTTCGCTTTGCGCCGGACGGAGTTGGCCGAGCCGCTCGACGACTTCTTCTTCAATCCCGACTACAGCGGCGTGATCGGCGCGTCCCGCGACGGCGCCCAGGGCAAGGTCGTCAATCTCGACGCCCGCCGCAAGGAGGCGGAACTGGAGCTGCCCGGCATGCCGCACCTGGGCTCCGGCATCTCCTGGATGCTGGACGGGCGGCGGGTGATGGCGACGCAGCACCTCAAGGGATCGACCATCTCGGTCATAGACATGCAGGACTGGAAGACCATCAAGCGCATCGACAGCCTCGGCCCCGGCTTCTTCCTGCGCAGTCACGAGAACACGCCGTACGCCTGGGCCGACGCCATGCTGAGCCCGAAGAAGGACACCATGGCGATCCTCGACAAGCGCACGCTGGAGATCGTCCGCACCATCACGCCGGAGCCCGGCAAGACCGCCGCCCACGTCGAGTTCACCCGCGACGGCCGCTACGCGCTGGTCAGCGTGTGGGAGGACGACGGCGCGCTGGTGATCTACGACGCGAAGACCTTCGAAGAGGTCAAACGTTTGCGCATGCGCAAACCCGTCGGCAAGTACAACGTCTACAACAAGATCACGCTGTCCGAAGGGACGAGCCATTAACTCCCTCTCCCCTCTGGGGAGAGGGCAGGGGTGAGGGGGGTTCCGCGGGGACCGGGAACGGCCGCAACGCCGGAACCCCCCTCACCCTATCCCTCTCCCCGGAGGGGAGAGGGGATGAATGGAGTGATCATGACCGACACCACCATGGATAACCACCGCACCGAGGACTTCTCCGGCCTGCCGGGGAACCTCATGATGTGGATCCTGATCCTCAGCGAACTCGCCGTCTTCGGCGTCGCCTTCGTGGGGTTCGAGGTCGCCCGCGCCTTCGACCCCGCGACCTTCGATGCGGGGCAGGCGCACCTCGACCGGCTGCTGGGCGGCGTCAACACGCTGGTGCTGGTCACCAGCGGATACATCGCCGCGCTGGGCGTCGAGGCCGGCCGCAAGGGCCTGAAGGCCAAGGCCAGCCGACTGTTCATCGCCGCCTCGGGCGTCGGCAGCGTCTTCCTGGTCATCAAGATGGTGGAGTACTCGGCGACGCTGAGCGCCGGCTACACCATCGACAGCGACGCCTTCTTCGGCCTGTACTTCATGCTGACCGGCTTCCACGCGCTCCACGTGGTGTTCGGCATCGGCCTGCTGCTGGTGGTGTCGTTCTGGAACAGCGTGGAGAACCTGGAGACCGGCGCCGCCTTCTGGCACATGGTCGATCTGATCTGGGTGCTGCTCTATCCCATCGTCTACCTGATCCGCTGAGGTGCGCCATGGCCATCAACCGTCTGACCATCGCCTGGGGCGTGCTGCTCGGCCTGTCGGTCACCGCGCTCATCGTCGGCAACGCGGCGCCCGGGCACGCGCACGAGGCACTGGGCGTGCTGGGCGCGGCGGGCGTGCTGCTGACCGCGTTCCTCAAGGGGCGGGAAATCCTGTTGCACTATCTGGAGTTGAAGCATGCCGGCCGCGGCTGGCGCATCATCCTGCTGAGTTACCTGCTGCTGGTTGCCGCGCTGGTGTTGGGTGCTTATGCGGCGGAGAATTACGGCCTAATGGATATAGTGCGTAAGTAATATCCGATCAAATGTCAGTGATTGGCAGGGCGAACGTTGTGTTCTGATCCGGTCCGGTTCTGGTCGGCTGTTTGCACTCGTGTGCTGCATTGCAGCGGTCGGGCGTATCGCAACTGCCGACCGGACGCGTGTTCATGCCGAAATCCTGATAGGTTAGGAATCGTTAATATTTCGGGGCCTACAATCCCTTAGAAAAATAAGAATTGAGGGGGCGAACATGTCCAGCCGGAAGATCGGCCTTTCGGTCAGGATCGTGGGCCTGATGCTTGGGGCGGTGGCCGTGCTGACGGCCGCGCTGGTGGGAACCGCGGTGGTCATGCTGAACGCCGACGCGGACCGCCGGGCGACGGCCGAACAGGAACGCAACATGCGCGTCGCGTGGAACGTGCTCCGCCAGGCGGGCACACCGTTGCGCGTCGAGAACGGCAAGCTGATGGCGGGCGCCGTCGCGCTGAACGACCGCCACGACTGGGTGGACCTGATCCAGGAACTGGTCGGCGGCACCGCGACGATCTTCCTTGGCGACACGCGCATCACCACGAACGTGCGCAAGCCGGACGGCAGCCGCGCGATCGGCACCACGCTGGCGCCGGGGCCGGCGTACGACGCCGTGCTGACGCGCGGCGTGCCCTACCGCGGGCAGGCCGACATCCTGGGCGAGACCTATTACTCGGGCTACGACCCGATCAAGGATGCCGAGGGGCGCACCATCGGCGTGTTGTACGTGGGCGTGAAGAAGTCCGCCTTCTTCGAATCCGTCGAACGGCTGGAGACGACGCTGATGGCCGCGTCGGCGGTGCTGGCGCTGCTGATCGGCGGGGTGGGGCTGGTCGCGGTCCGGCGCATGATCCGGCCCCTGATCGGCCTGCGCGGCGCCATGGAGGAACTCGCCGCCGGGCACACCGGCGTCGCCGTTCCGGGCATGGGCCGCCGCGACGAGATCGGCGACATGGCCCGCACGGTCGAGGTGTTCCGCGAGCACGCCATCGCCAAGCACACCCTGGAGGCGGAGCAGGCCGCCGCCAAGGACCGCGCCGAGAACGAGCGCAAGTCCATGCTGGCGACCCTCGCCGGCCACTTCGAGGCGAGCGTCCAGACCGTGATCGACGCCGTCAGCACCTCGATCGGCGACATGAAGGCGAGCGCCGCGTCGCTGACCGGAACCGCGGAGGACACGCTGCATCGGGCCACCGCGGTGGCCGCCGCGGCCGAGGAAGCCTCCGCCAACGTCAACACCGTGGCCGGCGCCACCGAGGAGCTGTCGGCCTCGATCCAGGAAATCAGCCGCCAGATGTCGACCTCGGTGAACATCGCCGTGCAGGCGGTGCAGGACGCCCGCCGCACCGACGAGATCATGGCCGGCCTCACCACCGCCGCTTTCCAGATCGGCGAAGTGGTGGAACTGATCAACGCGATCGCCTCGCAGACCAACCTGCTGGCGCTCAACGCCACCATCGAGGCGGCGCGCGCCGGCGAGGCGGGGAAGGGCTTCGCCGTGGTGGCGCAGGAGGTCAAGAGCCTCGCCACGCAGACCGCGAAGGCCACCGGCGACATCCAGGCCAAGGTGCAGGAGATCCAGTCGGTCACCGGCGACGCCGCCGCCGCGATCCGCGGCATCGGCGAGACCATCGCCCGCATCAACGAGATCTCCGCGGCCGTGGCGGCGGCGGTCGAGCAGCAGAATGCCGCCACCCGCGACATCGCCGGCAACGTCCAGCAGGCCGCGGCCGGCACGCAGGAGGTCTCGCAGAACATCGTCGCGGTCACCGGCGCCTCGTCGCAGACCAACGCCGAGGCCGGACACCTGCTGGACGCCGCCGGCACCCTGGCCCAGGGCGCCGACCAGCTGCGCGCCGAGGTGGACCGCTTCCTGCGCGAGGTGCGGGCGGCCTGAGCCGCTCAGGCCGGCTTCTTCGCCCCCGTCTCGCGCAGCGCGTTCTCCGCCATCCGCTTGACCGCCGGGTAGTCGGCCTTGCCGGAACCCATGGTCGGGATCGCCTCTACCCACAGCACGGTCTTCGGCACCATCAGCTCCGGGATGCCGTGGGATCGGGCGAAGGCGAGGAACTCTTCCCGGTGCGCCCCGGCGCGGCTGGTCAGCAGGACGATGCGCTCGCCCTTGCGGGTGTCGGGCAACGCGATGGCGGCGTGCGCGTCGTCCGGCCACAGCTTCGCGGCGTGCGTCTCCACCCCGGCCAGCGACACCATCTCGCCGCCCAGCTTGGCGAAGCGCTTCACCCGGCCGACGATGCGCACGTAGCCCTCGGCGTCCACCGCCACGATGTCGCCGGTGTCGTGCCAGCCGTCGGGCGGCGGGATCAGCAGCGCCGGCTGGCCGGACAGGTAGTAGCCGAGCATCACGTTCGGCCCGCGCACGAACAGCTGCCCGCCTTCGTGCACGCCCTGCACCGGGTCCAGCCGGTGCGCGATGCCGGGCAGGAAGCGGCCGACCGTTCCGTCGCGCGCGTGCGTCGGGGTATTGACCGCCATCACCGGCGTCGTCTCGGTGGCGCCGTAGCCCTCCAGGATGCGCACGCCGAAGCGTTCCTGATAAAGCCGGCGCGTGTTCTCGCGCACCGCCTCCGCCCCCGCCACGGCGTAGCGGAGCGACGACAGCTCGCCGTCCGAGGCGGCGCGGGCGTAGCCGGTGAGGAAGGTGTCGGTGGCGAACAGGATGGTCGCCTTCAGCTCCGCCACCAGTTCCGCCACCGCGCGGTAGTGCAGCGGGCTCGGGTAGAAGCAGGTCGGCACGCCGACCAGCAGCGGCAGCAACAGCCCCGCCGTCAGGCCGAAGCTGTGGAAGACGGGCAGCGGGTTGACCACCCGGTCGGTCGGCCACAGGTCCACCACCGCGGAGATCTGCGCGGCGTTGGACAGGAAATTGGCGTGGCTCAGCACGACGCCCTTGGGCGTGCCTTCCGAGCCGGAGGTGAACAGCACCGCCGCCGGGGCCTCGGCCTTCCCCGTCCGCCCGCGCATCAGCCCGGGCAGCCGCGACACCGCGAGGCCCCAGAGCTTGTCGAGGGCACCCACCTCCTTGCGCACGTCTTCCAGGTAGACCAGCCGCGTGTGGGCGGCCAGCGCGTCGGCGATGCGCTCCAGCCGGCCCAGCGCGATGAAGCGGCGCGAGGTCAGCACCGTGCGCACCCGCGCGGTGGCGCAGGCGGACACCAGCGCGTCCGGCCCCATGCTGTAGTTCAGCAGCGCCGGCACCCGGCCGAAGGCTTGCAGGCCGAACAGCGTCACCGCCACCGCGTTGGCGTTGGGCAGCAGCACGCCCACCACCTCGCCGCGCGCGCTCAGCCGGGTCAGCGCCCGGCCCAGCGCGACGCTGGCCAGCACCAGCCGGCCGTAGGTCAGCGGCTGCCGCTCGGCATCGTTGAGGATCGGCACGCCATGGCCGAAGCGGCTGCGGGCGTCGAGCAGCGCGTCGAACAGGCTGCGGTCGCGGTCATAGGCACGCAACGCCGCGTCGGCCATCGCGTCGTACAGCGCCCCGGCCAGAGCCTGCCTCCGCCCCCGTCCGCGCAGGGCAGCGCTCACCGTCAGGCGGCGCGCCGGCAGCACGGTCAGCACGATCTTCGGGAACCACCGTGTGCCCGGCCAGTCCTTGGACAGGGAGAACGGCGTGAAGGCGGCACCATCGATGCGCACCGGCAGCACCGGGGCGTCGGCGGCCTGCGCCACCAGGGCCGGCGCGCCGTACACCGGGGTCAGGTCCTCGGCGCGCTCGGCGACGCCCTGGGGGAAGACCACGCAACGCCGGCCGCCGCGCACCGCCTTCACCAGCGTGCGCAACGCGCAGGGGTTCTCCGGGCCGAGCCGCACCGTGTCGAAGAGGTCGAGGATCCGCCGCGCCCAGCCCGGCCCGACGCGGCGCGGATCGACGGCCAGCACGGCGTCGTCCGGCAGGAAGGCGGCGATCAGCAGGGCGTCGAGGCGCGACTGCGGGTTGGCGACGACGACGGCGCGCGTCCCGGCGGCGCGGGCGTTCTCCAGCCCGCGCACCTCGACCCGGTAGGCGATCCGCAGCAGGGCGCGCAGCAGCGCTTTGGCGATCATGGCCGCACGTTTCACTTCCAACCGGAGAACAGCCGGCGCGCGCCAAGCTCTCGGACGGCGCGGGCCGTCCCGGACTTTAGCGGAAGTCTGTTGCGGGCGGGTGTGGGGCGTTGCCGCAGGGGCCGGCGCGTGCGTCAGTGGACGCTCAGCGGCTCCATGTCGTTGAGGCGCAACGCGGCGAAGGCCACGTCGCGGGAGGGGAAGCGGCCGAGGAAGCTGCCGTCGGCGGCGTGCACGGTCACGGAGGTGCTGCCGCGGCGCTTGGCGCGCTTCACGTAGGCGTGCTCCAGGATACCGAACTGGGCGAACTCCTCGGCCGCCGGAAGCGGCAGCGTCGCGCTGAGCATGATGACCTCCTCCGTCTGGCGGCTCGGGTTGGCGATGGACTCAATGTAGGCGTCAGACCGGGGCAACGCTGTGATGCACATCACGAATCAGACCCTTTTTGCCGCCATCCGTTGCGGAAGAGGGGGCGGGCGATACCTCGCCCCGCCAGGGTTGGCCAATGGACTGCACGCCGGTGTGAGCCGGCTCATAGTTCCTGTCCGAAGAAGAGGTCATACCAGGCGGGTTCACTCCGCCATCTACCGTCGGAGATGTGGACGAGTCCGCCCCGCCGCTCCGATGGTTGGGATATGCCGTGTCAGGAGGCCGCCATGCGACAGACCGTCAGCGCCGCCCTTTTCACCCTCTGTGCAGCGATGCCCGGCGTGCACGGCGCCGCCGCGGCGGACGCGGTGGTGATCGCCGCCACCGCGCCCGGCTACGCCCCCGGCCAACTGATCCCCGACGGCACCGGCGTGCGGCTGCCGGACGGCGCCAGCGCGCATTTCCTGTTCGCCAACGGCCGCACGCTCACGGTGAAGGGGCCGTACGACGGCCCGCTGGAGCGCCAGGGCGGGGCCGGCGGCAACCGCTTGACCGACCTGCTCGGCCGGCCGCTGCTGGCGCAGGACGAATTGGCCGCCTCGCGGGCCGTGACCCCGGCGCGGAGCGGCGGCGCGCTGCCGGCCGTCGATCCGGCGCTCGGCGGGACGCAGTGCGTGCCCGCCGGGGCGCCGGCCATGCTGCGGCGGACGACGGACCCGGACCTCACCCTCGCCGACCCGGTGTCGGGCCGCCGCGCCCGCGTCGCCTGGGCTCCCGGCGAGGCCGAGCGCCCTTGGCCGGAGGGCTTGGCGCCGGTGGACGGCCGCGCCGTCGAAGTGATCTCGGCCGGCGGGCGGCGCAGCCTCGTGCTGCGCGTCGTCGATCCGGCGGGGGACACGACCGCGCTGGCCGTGCGCCTCGCCGCGGCGGGCTGCGCGCCGCAGGCGGCGGCGCTGCTGACCCCGGTGCGCGACGCGTTGGCGCCGCTCGACCTCTACCTGTCCACCGACCGCGGCACCTATCCGTCCTACCGGGCGGGGGAGCCGGTTCGGCTGCTGGTGCAGACCAACCGCGACGCCCACCTCGCCTGCACCCTGCGCGATGGGCGAGGCACCACGGTTCTGCTGTTCCCGACCGGCGAATCCCGCGGCTCGCAGGTGTCCGGCCATGCGCCGCTGCTGTTGCCGGGCGACCGCATGCCGATGCCGCTGCGCGCCAGCACCGACCAGGAGGTGCGCTGCTACGCCGCCGAGCGTGACCTGTCCGACGCGCTGCCGCGCACCTCCGGCCTCGTCCCGCTGACGGCGGCCGAGGCGGAGCGGCTGGAGCGCGCGCTGGCCGGCGCGGCCGGGCGGCTGGTGATGGGGCAGGTGATCCTGCGCGTGGAGGCGCGCTGAGGGTGGAAAGGGGTATGTCCCCCTGTTGGCGGTAGCCCGGCTGCCGCCTTGCCCGCAGGCCGCTTCCCACGACAATTCGGTAATCCCCAAGGGTGGGGTCGTGTGTGGAGTGGCCGGCTGTATGCGTTTTCTTCGGATCTTCCTGCTGATGCTGCTGACCATGGGCGCCGCCCGTGCCGAGGACCCGCAGCGCATCGCGCTGGTCATTGGCATCGGCAGCTACGCCCAGGCACCGGAACTGCCCAACGCCCGCAACGATTCCCGCGCCTTCGCCGGGGCGCTGCGCAAGCTGGGCTTCGCCGTGGAGGAGCGCAACGACCTGCCCAACCGCGGGCTGGCCGAGGCGTTGCGCGACTTCGGCGTGCGCGCGCAGAAGGCCGAGGTGGCGCTGATCTACTTCGCCGGGCACGGCATGCAGGTGGGTGGCACCAACTACCTGATCCCGGCCGACGCCAAGCTGGCGCGCGAGCGCGACCTCGTGTACGAGGCGCTGCCGCTGAACCTGCCGCTGGGTGAGGTGTCGCAGGCGCGCAAGCTGGGCATCCTGATCGTCGATGCCTGCCGCAACAACCCCTTCGTCGAGCGTCTGGCGCGCTCCACCCCCGGCCGGGTCGAGGTGCACGCCGGCTTCGCCCGCATCGACGACACGCCCAGCGACACCCTGGTGGCGCTCGCCACCCGCGCCGACGCGGTGGCCGAGGACGGCGCCGGCGAGCACAGCCCCTACACCGAGGCGCTGCTGAAGAACCTGGAGGTGCCGGGCCTGGAGCTGAGTCTGTTCTTCCGCCGCGTGCGCGACGGCGTCATGCAGGCGACGCAGGGCCGGCAGGAGCCGTACATCTACGGCTCGCTCGGCGCCACGCCCTTCTACTTCAACCCGCAGCCGGAGAACCGCCCGCCGGAGTTGGGCGCGCTGAAGCCGCTGGAACTCTCCGACCGCGCCGGGGCGGAGCCGCTGCGCATCGCCCGCCCGGCCGATCCCGACAGCGACCAGCTGTTCGCCCAGGTCACCGGCCTGCCGCGCGGTGGGGCGGCGCGCCTCGGCGACCGGGTGGTGCTGATCGGCGACTACCTGACGGTGGACCAGCTCGCCGCCGTGACCTTCAAGCCCGACGCCTCGCACGTCGGCGATGCCGGCAGCTTCGACTTCGCGGTGATGGACGGACGCGGCGGCGTGGCGCGCGGCAGCGTCGCGGTGACCATCAAGCCGAGCAACCGCGCGCCGATCGCCGCCGCCGAGCGCACCGTGCACGCCGCCGCCACGGCGCTGCGCATGGAAGCGCCGGTCGATCCCGACGGCGACCCGCTGACGCTCACCGTCTCCGCGGTGCCGGAGCGCGGCACGGTGAAGGACGGCGCCCGCACACTGAAGCCCGGCGACCGCCTGAGCGCCGAGCAGTTGGCCGGCCTGACCTTCGAGCCGGAGCGCGGCGCCGCCGGCCGCGCCGGCGCGTTCGCCGTCCTGGCCGACGACGGCCGCGGCGGCCGCACGGCGCAGAGCGTCGTCCTGCAGGTGGATCCACCCGGCGCCGCGCCGCCCGAGGCCGATGTCGAGGACGCGTTGTGGCGCCGCGTGCGCGACAGCCGCTCGCCCGGCGAGGTGGAGGCTTTCCTGCGCCTGTTCGGCGAAGGCCCGCACGCCGCCCTGGCGCGCGAGCGGCTGGCGACCCTGGTGGCCGAGGGCGAGGGCGGCGTCACCAGCCTCGCCGCCGCCCAGCCGCCGCCCGTACAACCCAGGCCGGCTGAGCTGAAGGTGGAGACCACGGCCGACGGCATGTACGTCGCCGTCGCCGACGCCAGCCTGCGCGCCGGGCCGGACAACCGCTCGGACGTGGTCGGCAGCGTCGGCCGCGGCGCCACCGTGCGGGTGGTCGGCCGCGTGCAGGACGCCGACTGGTACCGCGTCGCCATGGAGGACGGCGTGCAGGGCTTCCTCTCCGGCCCGATGTTGCGCCCGGCCGGCCGGGAGGACCGCCAGCGCCTGGCGCTCGCCGCTCCGCCCGCCCCGCCGCCGCGCGCCGAGGTGCCCAACGCCTTCCAGGACTGCGCGGAGTGCCCGAAGATGGTGCACATCCCCGGCGGCGGCTTCCTCATGGGCTCCGACAAGGGCGACGCCGCGCAACGCCCGGCGCACCGGGTGACGGTGAAGCCCTTCGCCCTGGGCACGTACGAGGTGACGGTGGCCGAATGGCGTGCCTGCGTCGAGGCCGGCGGCTGTTCGGAGATGCCGCGCATGGCCAACGCCACCGACGACACGCCGGTGCACAACATCCACTGGGCCGACGCCCAGGCCTACGTCGCTTGGCTCAGCAAGAAGACCGGCCAGCGCTACCGCCTGCCCAGCGAGGCGGAGTGGGAGTACGCCGCCCGCGCCGGCTCCACGTCGCGCTTCGGCTGGGGCGAGACGGGCGGGGTGGGCAACGCCAACTGCCGCGACTGCGGCGGCACCTTCGACCGGCTGCGGCCGGCGTCGGTCGGCAGCTTCAAGCCGAACGCGTTCGGCGTGCACGACATGCACGGCGGCGTCGCCGAGTGGGTGGCCGACTGCTGGAACGCCGGCTACCGGGGCGCGCCGTCCGATGGCGCGGCATGGACCTCCGGGGAGTGCAAGAAGCGCGTGCTGCGCGGCGGCTCCTGGCGCGACGAGTTGGAATCGATCACCGTCACCGCGCGCCTCGGCTACGACGCGGACGTGCGCTATGTGGCGGACGGGCTCCGGGTGGCGCGGGAGCCGTAGACGCCTTCAAGCCCTCCCCCATCCCCGATGGGGGAGGGCTTCAATCCCGCTTCAATCGTCCTCGTCCAGATCGACGGCCACGCCGCCGGTCCGCACGCGGACGCGGCCGTTGCTGGTGTCCACCACCACATCCTCGTTCAGCATCGGCATGCTGGGGCAGGCGTTCCGCCCTTTGCGCGTGTCGCAGACGATGCGCTGGTTCGGCGAATGGCTGCAACTGGTGCGGCCGTTGACGGTTTGGCAGGACAACGTGCCCGAGCCTTCCACGCAGGTGGTGTGGCCGTTTACGGTCTGGCAGGCGAGGTTCTCCGCCGCCGCCGGCGCGGCCAGCAGGGGCAGGGCGAGCAGGGCGAGGGAAAGCGTGCGCATGGTCCGCGGTCTCCGTGCCGATGGGGAGCGCCACCCTGCGGCGGCGCCGTCCCGGCCGCTGTGAGCCGGCTCACATCCTGCGCCCTTTTCATCGGTGATCCGGCGGCGCGGAATCGGTAACCCCGCAGTACAGGCCGGAAGGACTCCTGTGTTTTCCCGGGCACACCCCCCACGTTTCGAAAGTACATCTGCGCTTCGCCAAGACGCCGACAGAGGTCGCGCAATGTTAACGTCACGCCGAAGCTGTGGAGGTGGCGGTGGCGCGGATTCTTGTTCATCTGGTGTTGTGCGTCGTCCTGCTCGCCGGCGGCGAAGCCCTGGCGGCGGAGAAGCGGGTGGCGCTGGTCATCGGCAACGCTCGGTACGAACGCGGCGGCGCCGTGCCGGCCGCGGCGGCCAACGCCGCCGCGGTGGCGGAGGCGTTGCGGCAGACCGGCTTCGACGTGACGGTCGCCAACAACCGGGAGCACCGCGGCCTCGTCGCCGCGCTCAGCCACTTCGCGGCGCGGGCACGGGGCGCGGAGCTGGGGGTGATCTACTACTCCGGCCTCGCGCTGTCGGCGGGCGGACGGAACTTCCTGGTGCCGGTGGACGCCAAGCTGGAAGCGGAGGGCGACGTGGTGCTCGACACCCTCGACCTCGACCAAGTGCTCCAGCAAATGCAGGCGCCGAAGCGCGGGGTGCTGCTGCTCGACCCCGTGGTGCCGAACCCGGTCGCTGAAGCGCTGAAGACGGTGCGCCCGGTGCCCGGCCCGCCGGGGCCGGCGGACACGCTGCTGATCGCCTACGCCCATCAGCCCGACACCCCGCCGGCGCCGGCCCGCGGCGGCGGACCCGGCCCCTTCGCCGCGGCGCTGGCGGAGGAGCTGGTCAAGCCGGGCGCCGACCTGCGCGGCGCGCTGACCGAAGTCCAGCGCGGCGTCGCCGCCCGCACCGGCGGCGCTCAGAAACCGTGGATGCAGGACCGCCTCGGCCCCACCATCGCGCTGCTGCCCGAGGCACCGCCGGAGCCGAAGGTCGAACCGCTGGACGGCTCGTTCGTCACCACCCGCGACGTGAACCTGCGCCAAGCGCCCGACAACCGGTCGCCGGTGGTGCGCCGGCTGGCGCGCGACACCGCGCTGACCGCCACCGGGCGCGTGCGCCAGGGAAGCTGGACGCGCGTGACCGTCGACGGCCAGCAGGGCTTCGTGTCCAACGAGTTCCTCAAGCGCCCCGACGCGCCGCCGGCCCCGCCGGCGCCGGTGGCGGCCGACACCGGTGTGCGCCGCGTGCTGCGCGACGCCACACTGTTCGATCGCCCCGCGCTCGGCGCCCGCGGCGTGCGCGAGCTGCCGGCCGGCATGCTGCTGACCGTGGTCGAGGCGGCGGCCGACGGCAACTGGGTCAAGGTTCGCGACCGCTTCGGTCAGGAGGGCTACGTCACCGCCGGCACACTGGGAACTGAGAGCATCGACGAGCGCACCCTGTCCGGAAGTTCCGGCCCGCTGCCGTCACCCGGCGGCGCCTCCGCCCCCGAACCGGCGCGCGAGGGTGTCGCCGACGGCGAGAGCGCCGCGGGCCGCGCCCGCGCCATGGCGCAACGGGCGACCGAGGCGCAGCGCCGCGCCCGCGAGGCGGCGGAGGCGGCGCGCCGCATCACCGCGACGGCTTGGGTGCACCGCTTCGCCAACGGCGACGTCTACGAGGGCGAATGGGGCTCCACCCCGTCTGGCGGCGTCCGGCAGGTGCAGCGCAGCGGCCATGGCGTCTACCGCTTCGCCGACGGACAGCTCTACGAGGGCGAGTGGCGCGACGACCAGATGGCCGGCGTCGGCGTCATGGCCTTCCGCACCGGCGACCGCTACGCCGGCGGCTTCCGCGCCGGGCAGCCGGAGGGGCTGGGCGTGTTCCGCTACGCCAACGGCGACGGTTACGCCGGCGAGGTCCGCGCCAACAGCCCGGACGGCGTGGGCGAGCTGTCCTTCGCCAACGGCGACCGCTACCAGGGCCGCGTCTCCGGCCGGCGGCCGAGCGGCCTCGGTGAATCGGACCGGCTCGGCGCATGGCAGGGCGCGGGGACGGGGGAGTAGCCTCTGGCCTCGCCGCCGCCCCGGCGCTATACGGGAGGACCCACCTCCGGAGGTCCCCGCATGTCCACCATCCTGTCCCTGGCGGCCGAACTGGCGGCCGGCCGCACCACCAGCGTCGAATTGACCGAGCGCGCGCTGGCCCGCATCGCCGATCCGGGCGGGGAGGGGACGCGGGCGTTCACCCGCGTGGACCGCGAGGGCGCGCTCAAGGCTGCGCAGGCCAGCGATCTGCTGCGCGCGGCCGGCGTGGTGCCGTCGCCGCTGGCGGGGATTCCGGTTTCGGTGAAGGACCTGTTCGACGTGGCGGGGCAGCCGACTCCCGCCGGCTCCCTGGTGCTGAAGGACGCGCCGCCTGCCGTCAGGGATGCGCCCGTGGTCGCCCGCCTGCGCGCGGCCGGCGCGGTGATCGTAGGGCGCACCAACATGACGGAATTCGCCTTCTCCGGCCTCGGCGTCAACCCGCACTACGGCACGCCGGGCAACCCGTTCGACCGCGCGCGCATTCCGGGCGGTTCGTCCTCCGGGGCGGCGGTGTCGGTGGCGGACGGCATGGCGGTGGCGGCGGTGGGCAGCGACACCGGCGGCTCGGTGCGCATTCCCTCCGCCTTCTGCGGGCTGGTCGGGTTCAAGCCGACGCAGGCCCGCGTGCCGCGCGACGGCGCGCTGCCGCTGTCGTGGACGCTGGACACGGTCGGGCCGCTGGCCCGCTCGGTGGCGTGCTGCGCGATCATGGACGCGGTGATGGCCGGCGCCGCGCCGGCGGTGCCGGAGGCGCTGGACCTCGCCGGGCTGCGCATCGCCGTGCCGACCACGGTGGTGCTGGACGGCATGGACGACACCGTCGCCGCCGCCTTCGAGCGCGCGCTGGAAGCGCTGGCGCAGGCCGGCGCGCGGGTGGTGGAGATCGACCTGGCCACGCTGGCCGCCATCCCCCGGGCCAACGCCAAGGGCGGCTTCGCCTCGCCAGAGGCCTACGCGTGGCACCGCGAGCTGCTGGCGCGTTCCGGCGACCGGTACGACCCGCGGGTGAGCGCGCGCATCCTGCGCGGCCAGGAGCAGAGCGCCGCCGACTACATCGAGTTGACCCGCACCCGTGCCGCCCTGATGGCCGAGGCGGAGGCGGCGACCCGCGCATTCGACGCGCTGGCGATGCCGACGGTTCCGGTGGTGCCGCCGCGCCTGGACGAGCTGGAGGACGACGCGGCGTACGCGCGCATCAACATGCTGGTGCTGCGCAACCCGTCGCTGTGGAACTTCCTCGACCGTCCGGCGGTGTCGCTGCCGATGGCCACCGGCGGCCTGCCGGCCGGCCTGATGCTGGTCGGCAAGCGCGGGCATGACCGGAACCTGCTGCGGGTGGCGCGGGCGGTCGAGCCGGTGGTCGCCTAGATACAGCGGCCGCCGTCCACCTCCAGGCACACGCCGGTCAGGAACTCCGCCTCGTCGGAGCACAGGAACAGCGCGGCGTTGGCGATGTCCTTGGGCTGCGACAGGCGGCCCAAGGGCACCGAGGCCTTGAACTGCGCGCGCTTCTCCGGGGTGTCCTCGCCCATGAACAGGTGCAGCATGCCGGTTTCGCCGGCCACCGGGTTGATGGCGCAGACGCGGATCTTCTCCGGCGCCAGCTCGACCGCCATGGACTTGGTCAGCGTGATCGCCGCGCCCTTGGAGCCGTTGTACCACGTCAGCCCCGGCCGCGGCCGGACCCCGGCGGTGGAGGCGATGTTGAGGATCATGCCGCCGCCTTGGCCGCGGAACACCGGCACCGCGTGCTGCGCGGCGAGGTAGATGGACTTCACGTTGACCGCGTAGACGCGGTCGAAGGTCGCCTCGTCCACATCCAGCATCGGGCCGTTGCGATGCGTGTAGCCGGCGTTGTTGACCAGGATGTCGAGCCGGCCGAAGGCGCTCACCGCCGCCTCGACCATTGCCTTGACGTCGGCGTTCACCGACACGTCGGCCTTCACCGCGACGGCGCCGTGGCCGATCTCGGACGCGACGCGTTGCGCCGCCTCCCCATTGATGTCGGCGACGACGACCTTGGCGCCCTCCGCTGCGAACAGCTTCGCCATGCCCTCGCCGAAACCCGATCCGCCGCCGGTGACGATGGCGACCTTATCCTGTAGGCGCATCTCTCCCTCCCTTAGTCGTGCTTGATGGCGACGGTCTTGACGGCCGAGAAGCCGTACAGCGCCTCGAAGCCCTTTTCCCGGTTGAAGCCGCTCTTCTTCACGCCGCCGAACGGCAGCTCGACGCCGCCGCCGGCGCCGTAGTTGTTGATGAACACCTGCCCGGCGTGCAGCCGCCGCGCCATGCGCAGCTGCCGGCCGCCGTCGCGCGTCCAAACGCCGGCCACGAGGCCGAACGGCGTGCCGTTGGCGATGCGCACCGCTTCCTCCTCGCCCTCGAACGGGATGAGGGCGAGGGCGGGGCCGAACACCTCCTGCTGCTCGATCGCGCTGCCGGGCGCCACGTCGCCGAACAGCACCGGGGCGACGTAGAAGCCGCCCTTCGGCGCGCCGTCCACCACCGTGCCTTCGGCCAGCACCGCGAAGCCGATCGCCCGCGCCGCCGCGACCATGCCAGCGACGCGGTCGCGCTGCTGCGCGTTGATGAGGGGGCCGACGTCGTGGTCCTCCAGCGCCGGGCCGACCTTCAACTGCTTGAAGCGTTCGGCGACCATCGCGGCGAAGCGGTCGTAGATGGGCCTCTCGATCAGCACGCGGCTGCCGGCCGAGCAGGTCTGCCCGGCGTTCTGCACCGAGGCGCGCACGACGAAGGTCAGCGCCTGCTCCAGATCGGCGTCGGCGAACACAACCTGGGGCGACTTGCCGCCCAACTCCAGCGTGACCGGCACGATGTTGCGCGCGGCGGCCTGCTGCACCAGCACGCCGACCTCCTGGCTGCCGGTGAAGGACACGTGGTTGATGCCGGGGTGCCCGGACAGCGCCGCCCCCGCCTCCTCGCCATAGCCGGTGACGACGTTCAGCGACCCGGCCGGGAACCCGGCCTCGTGCGCCAGCCGGCTGAGATACAGCGTGCTCAGCGAGGCGTCCTCGCCCGGCTTCACCACGCAGGCGTTGCCCATGGCGAGCGCCGCGCCGACGCTGCGGCCGATGATCTGCAGCGGGTAGTTCCACGGGATGATGTGCGCGGTCACGCCGTGCGGCTCGCGCAGGGTCAGCACCGTGTAGCCGTTGAGGTACGGGATGGTGTCTCCGTGCACCTTGTCGGCCGCACCGCCGTAGAACTCGAAGTAGCGGGCGCACGCGGTCACGTCGGCCTTCGCCTGGGCGAGCGGCTTGCCAACGTCGCGGCTCTCCAGCTCGGCCAGGGTGTCGGCGTGCTGGAGAAGCAGGGCGGACAGCCGGAACATCAGCCGCCCGCGCTCGGCGGCGGTGAGGCGGCCCCAGTCGCCGTCCAGCGCATCGCGGGCGGCGGAGACGGCACGGTCGATGTCCGCCGCTTGGCCCCGCGGGATGGCGGCGAAGGTTTCGCCGGTCGAGGGATCGACGCAGGGGATCGTCCCGCCGCCCAGCGCGTCCACGAACGCGCCGCCGATCAGGAGTTTTGTTTCCATCATGACGAATGTCCTCAGTACACCAGCCCGCGGAAGAACAGCGTCACCGCGGGCACGTAGGTGATGACCATCAGGCAGGCGAAGACCACGATGACGAACGGCACCAGCCGGCCGATGATCTGCTCCAGGCTCAGGCCCGCCACCTGGCAGGCGGCGAACAGGTTCACGCCGAACGGCGGCGTGATCATGCCCATGGCGAGGTTCACCACCATGATCAGCCCGAAATGCACCGGATCGACGCCGAAGTGCACGGCCACCGGCGCCAGGATCGGCGCCAGCACGATGATCGAGGCCGATGTCTCGACGAACATCCCCACCACGAACAGGAACAGGTTGACCGCCAGCAGATAGCTGCCGGCGCTGCCGAACGTCTCGGAGATCCAGGCGCCGATGGCCGCCGGCACGCCGGCCCGCGTGATCAGGAAGCTGAACAGCCCGGCCGCGGCGATGATGAACATGATCACCGCCGACGACAGCACCGACTTGCGCAGGATGGGCGCCAGGTCGGCCCAGGTCACCGCGCGGTAGACGAACATGCCGACGATGAAGGCGTAGACCACCGCCACCACCGACGCCTCGGTGGGCGTGAACACGCCGCGGTAGATGCCGCCGATGATGATGAAGGGCATCAGCAGGGCCAGCGCCGCGCGCTCCGTCGCCTTGACGAAGCCCATGCGGCCCTCGCGGTCCTGCTTGCCCCAGCCGTTGATCCTGCAGGTGACGTAGGTGAACACCGTCAGCGCGCCGCCGATCAGCAGGCCCGGCCCGATGCCGGCGATGAACATCTCGCCGATGGAGACCTCGGCCGAGACGCCGTAGAGGATCATCGGGATCGACGGCGGGATGATGACGCCCAGCTCCGCCGAGGTGGCCTGTAGCGACGCCGCGAAGTCCCTGGGATAGCCGTGCGCGATCATCGCCGGGATGATGATGGCGCCGATGGCGAAGGTGGTGGCGACGCTCGACCCCGACACCGAGGCGAAAATCATGCAGGTCAGCACGCAGGAGCACGCCAGCCCGCCCTGGATGTTGCCGACCACCGCCTTGGCGAACTCCACCAGCCGGGCGGAGATGCCGCCGGCCTCCATCAGGTTGCCGGCCAGGATGAAGAACGGCACGGCCATCAGCGGGAAGCTGTCGATGCTGGTCATCAGCTTCTGCGCGACGACGATCAGCGGCATGGTGGTGAAGAACGAGATGCCGCCGATGGCCGCCGCGGCGATGGCGACGGCGATGGGCACGCTCAGCGCGAACAGCGCCACCATGACGATGAGCATGAAGCTGGTCATGGCGTCACACCTCGTACACTTCCTGGGGGACGGTGGGCACCGGTTCGTGCCGGCGGACGGCGGCGATCTCCTCCGCCGCGCGGGCGAGGAGGCCGACCATGGACAGCACCGCGCCCACCGGGATGGCGGCGTACACCCAGGCGATGGAGATGCCCTCGCCGGTGAACGGGTTGTCGACGCCGGCCAGCATCTGGAACTGCGCCCGCCCGACCATCTGCCAGCCGGACCAGGCGATCACCGCCAGCACCCCCAGCGACAGCCCGGTGATCGCCGCCACCAGCGCGATGCGCGCGCTGCCGCGGGTGCGGGCGTGCACGAACTCCACGGTGATCAGCGCGCCCTGCCGGAAGGCGACGGCGACGCCCAGATAGACCATCCAGATGTCGATGGAGCGGGCGGTGACCTCCGACCACGTGCTCGGTTCCTCGAACACGAAGCGGGTGACGACCTGGTAGAACGACACGATGCAGGCCAGCACCAGCAGCGCCATGGCGGCCCGCATGGTCCAGCGCATCAGGAACCTCTCGAACGCCGACAGGGCCGCGAGCATGGGGACTCCGTTTCTTACCCTCTCCCCTCTGGGGAGAGGGGCAGGGTGAGGGGGTCCCGCAATGCGGCCGTTTCCGGTTCCCCGGGACCCCCCTCACCCGGTCCTTCGGACCACCCTCTCCCCGGAGGGGAGAGGGGTGTGCGTCAGTACTTATAGTTCCGGATCTCGTCGATCTTCGCCTGCCCGAACTTCTTGGCGAACTCGTCGTAGGCCGGCTTCAGCGCGGCCTGGAAGGCGGCGGCGTCGACGCCGGTGGTCACCTCCATGCCCTGCTTCTTCAACTCCTCGATGCCGTTGGCGGCGTCGTCCTCGGCCTTCTGGCGCATGGCCTTGGCGCCGGCCTGCGCGGCCTGCTTGAACCAGCCCTTCTCCTGGTCGGACAGCTTGTTCCACACGTTCGGCGACAGGATGATGAGCGCGGGCGAGTACACGTGCTGGCTCACCGTCAGGTACTTCTGCACCTGGGAGAACTTGGCGCCGAGGATGACGCCGATGGGGTTCTCCTGGCCGTCCACGGTGCCCTGCTGCATGGCGGTGAACAGCTCGGGGAAGGCCATCGGCGTGGGCAGCACGCCCAGCGTCTTGAAGGCCGTCATGTGCACCTGGTTCTCCATGGTGCGGATCTTCAGGCCCTTGGCGTCCTCCGGCGTCTTCACCGGCTTCTTGGAGTTCGTCAGGTTGCGGAAGCCGTTCTCGCCCCAGGCCAGCGCGATCAGGCCGTGCTTGGGGAACTGGTCGAGGATCTTCTGGCCGATCGGGCCGTCGAGCACCGCGTGCGCGTGCTTGTAGTCCTTGAACAGGAACGGGATGTCGGTGATCAGCGTGTCGGGCACGAAGTTGCCGACCGGGCCGGTCGAGGTGGCGACGATGTCCACCGTGCCGATCTGCGCGCCCTCGACCATCTCGCGTTCGCCGCCCAGGGCGTTGGCCGGGAACTGCTTGATGGTCCATTTGCCGTTCGACAGGCGGGTCAGCTCGTCGTTCATGGCCGTGACGCCGACGCCGTAGTGCGAGGTCGGCGGCAGCGAGTAGCCGGCCTTCAGTTCGTCCGCCGTCGCGGCCGTCGCCGCCAGCCCGATGCCGAACACGGTGGCGGCGATGATGGTCCTCAGGTGCATGTGGTCTTCCTCCCGTTCTTATGGTTTTCGCTGGGGCCTCACGCCGCGAGATAGCGTCGCGCCCAGCCCAGCCCGTCCAGTGTCCCGGCCCGCGGCCGGTATTCGCACCCGACCCAGCCGGCGTAGCCGGTGGCGTCCAGTTCGCGCAGCAGGTGGTGCGGGTCGCACTCGCCGCTGTCCGGCTCGTGGCGGTCCGGCACGCCGGCGATCTGCACGTGGCGGATCGCGGGGCCAAGCCGGCGCATCCGCATGGTCAGGTCGCCCTCCATGATCTGCGCGTGGTAAAGGTCGAACTGCAGGCCGAGGTTCGGCGCGGCGACCGCCTCGATCACCGCCATCGCCTCGTCCGAGGTGCGCAGCAGGTAGCCGGGCATGTCGCGGCTGTTCAGCGGCTCGATCACCACGGTCCGGCCGTGGTCGTCGGCGCGGTGCGCGGCGTGGCGCAGGCGCTCGGCGTAGAGGGTCAGGGCATCGGCGCGCGGCATTCCGGCCGGCGGGATGCCGGCCATGACGTGCAGCGTCGGGCAGCCCAGCGCCTCGGCGTAGATCAGCGCGCGCTCAACCGACTCCACGAAATCGGTCTCGCGGTCGGGCAGGCAGGCGAGGCCGCGCTCCCCCGCCGCCCAGTCGCCGGGCGGCAGGTTGAACAGGGCGACCTGCACCCCGGCGAACTTGCGGGCGCGGGCGACCTCTTCGGGCTCGAACTCGTAGGGGAAGAGGAACTCGACGCCGCGGAAGCCGGCCTCGGCCGCCGCGCGGAAGCGGTCGAGGAACGGCAGTTCGTTGAACAGCATCGTCAGGTTCGCGGCGAGCCGGATCATGGCGGCTGCCGGACGGCGGACGTGGTTCGGGTGGCGGGGTGCGTCATGGTCCTCCCTGGCGCGTCTGCGGCGCGCGTTCTTGGGAGGGGATTGTCGGCACGAATGCTTTGGTCGTCAAGCAATTAGCACAGTGCGGGGCGGCAACGCCGCAAGAGCTTTGCCGATGCGAAAAGCCCCTCTCCCCTTGAGGGAGAGGGGTTTGGGGAGAGGGGGAATTACCGCCGGCAGGCGGGAAAGAGATGCATTTCGCGGCCATCCGGCCGCATCGCCCCCTCTCCCCAACCCCTCTCCCTCAAGGGGAGAGGGGCTTGATAGCGACCTCAATGATCCCAGAAGGTCGGCATGGCGGTGCCGGCCGTGTAGCCGTCCTCGCCCATCGCCGCCCAGTTGAGGTCGTGGATGCCCATGCCGAAGGCCGGCGACCCGGCCTGCAGCATGTATTTGCCGTAGTACGCGTCCACGAACATCGGGTTGCCGACCGTGTCCGCCTGCCCGTAGATCGGGGCGTTGTAGACGAGGTTCTGGTCGATCACCGGATTGTTGGCGGTCAGCAGCTCGTGGTAATCGTCCACCGGCAGCGTGCCGGCGACGATGTTCTTGACCACCACGTTGTTGATCGGTGTGCCGAGGTTGCCGAACTTGGGGTTCCAGCCGATGCGGATGAACTCCTCGCCGTTGCTGGTCATGATGGCGACGTTGTTTTCCACCCGGTTGTTGTCGCCGCCGTGGATGTGCACGCCGGCCTGGCTGGTGTGCTTCAGGAAGTTGTCGCGCACGGTGACGCCGCCGGCCAGATCGTCGAGATAGACGCCGAACCCCTTCCACTGAGTCAGCCACTGGTCGGAGCCGTTGGTGGCGACGCCGCCGACCCCCTCGATCCAGTTGTTGCGGACGATCATGCCGGTGTCGATGCTGGAGCGGCCGAGGATCTCGATGGCGCCGGCGTCCGCCGTCTCCCGCACCGTGTCGGTGATGCGGTTGTTCTCGATGACGTTGCCGGTGTTGATGGTAGCCGCGTTGAAGTTCTTGATCGAGATGCCGTAGCGCGCGCTGTGCGCGATGTCGTTGTTGGCGATGACGTTGTCGTCGGCGGCGGTGGCCATGATGCCGGCCACGTGCTTTCGCACCTCGCCGATGTGGTGGATGTCGTTGGCGTAGATGCGGTTGGCGTTGCTGTCGTTGGCCAGTTCGATGCCGTGGTTGGCGACGTGGGCGATCTCGTTGCCGCCGATCAGGTTGTTGCCGGACGACTTCAGCAGGATGCCGGTGCCGACGTTCTCGAAGCTGTTGTTGCCGATCTTGTTGCCGTGGGCCGAGATCACCTCCAGCGCCGCGGTGTCGGTGCGGCCGTTGGTGAAGCCCAGCCCCTCCACCGTCACGCCGGTGGTGCCGTTCAGCTTGACCAGCGTGCCGAGCCGGCCGACGGTGACGCCCGCCGCCTCGAACCCGGCGGGATCGGCGGGCTTGATGACCAGCCGGCCGTCGGAGGCGCGGTAGGCGAACTCCCCGGCCTGATCGACGAACTTGGGGTTGTCGAGCAGGCGGTAGGTGGCGCCCTCCTGCAGCACGAAGGGGATGGCGCTCTTGAAGGAGATGGTGCGGGTGGCGTCGTCGATGCGCGCCACCTCGACGATGGCGTCGGTCAGCCGCTCCACGTCGAAGACCTGGATCCTGGTGCCGGGCGCCAGATCGGCCGCCGACACGTCGCCGGCGTGGTAGCGGATCGCCGTCGTGCTGGGGCCGGTGGAGGCCGCGTCGGCGAAGAACCAGCCGGACTTCACGTCGCCGGCGTCCCACGCTCCCTTCTCGGCCAGATGCTGGCGCACCCCGCCGATCATCACGTCGAAGCCGGTGGCGGCGCTGACCTTGGCCGAATAGACGCCGTTGCCCTCGTGCACCCAGCCGGTGACCTTCTCGCCGCCGCTGAGGATCGGCGTCTCGCCCGGGTAGTTCTTGAAGGAGTGGCCGTTGTCGAGCGCCGTCAGTTCCAGCGTCCTGGCCGGCGTGTAGGTGCCCTCGCGGACGTAGGTGGTGTCGATGTCGCTGGTCCGCATGGCGTCGCGGGCGCGCTCCAGCGTCGCGAACGGGCCGTCGGTGCCGTCGGCGTTGGGGGCGGACAGCTTGCCGGACCACGTGTCCTTGCCGTTGGCGGCGACGTAGAAGGCCGGCCCGGTCGGCGGCGGCGCCACCGGCTTTTCGAAATAGACGGACGGGGCGGTGAAGCCCAGGGCGCCGCCCCAGTACAGCCCCTCCTGCCCGGCAACCACGTCGCGGCCGTCGAAGGCGCCCTTGTCGTAGGTGACGCCGGGGCCGCTGGCGGCCACCTCATGGCCGTTGACCACCACCGACTTGACGAACAGGTTGCGGTCCTGGCCGTTGACGGACGCGTCGTTGTCGTAGTGGATCTGCACCTTGTGGGCGACGGTCGGGTCGAGGTCCGCCTTGAAGGTGTAGGGCGTGACGGTGCCGGAGGTGGCGCGGCCCTCGCCGACCTGCACGCCGTCCACCAGCACCCGGAAGTGCGGCGCCACGCCGCCGGCCGAGGAACCCCAGGCGTTGACGACGATCTCGGCGGGCTTGGTCGGCACCGGCGGGGGCGGGGGCGGGGGGCGGACGATGGGGCCGCCGAATTCCTCTTCGCCCAGGCCCCAGGTCAGGGCGCCGCCCCAGTACAGGCCCTCCTGCCCGGCGACCACGTACTTGCCGTCCACCACGCCCTTGTCGTAGGAGGCGCGCGAGTCGGTTGCCGCGATCTCCTTGCCGTCGATGCTGATGGAGCGGACGTAGAGGTTGCGGTCCTGGCCGCTGGCGGTGCCGTCGTTGTCGTACCAGACCTGGACCTTGTGCGCCTCGTCCGGGTTCAGAGTGGTCTGGAACTTGTAGGAGGCGAGCGAACCGGTCGCGGTGCCCTCGCCGACCACCACGTCGTCCACCAGCAGCTTGAAGTGCGCCTGCTTGCCGCCCGCGGCGTCGCCCCAGGCGTTGACGGTGATGGTGCTGGTCATCGACGGCGGCTGCACCACCGGCGGCGGGGGCGGCGGCAGGAAGGCAGTGGCGGGCAGCGCGACGTTCAGCGCGCCCTTCCAGTACATCCCCTCCTGGCCCGAGACCACGTCCTTGCCGTCCAGAGCGCCCTTGTCGTAGGTGACGATGCGGTCGGTGGACTTGAAGACGTTGCCGTTCACCTCGAACGACTTCACGAACAGGTTCATGTCCTGCCCGTTGATCCAGGCGTCGTTGTCGTAGTCCAGCTGCAGCAGGTGCGCGCTGTCGGCGGGGACGTCGGCGGTGAAGGTGTACTTGGTGGGGTCGGTGGAGCTGACCGTCGCCTCGCCGATCTTCTGCCCGTTCAGGCGCAACGTGAAGTGCGGCCAGCGCCCGCTGGCGGCCTGCCCGTAGGCGGTGATGGTGAAGGTGGTCGGGATGGTGGTCATGGTCGGAGCCCTTGCTCGTTCGGTTGCCGGGATGCTCCGCCCGCAGGGTTAACCGCGGGAAACCAATGATGGTTAAGATTCTCCTAAAGGTTGTTTGTCACGGTGACAATTTTGGGACACGGCGGTTGGAAGGCGCAGGCCGCGCCCGGCGCATGCGCGCCATGCGGCGCCGGCCGGCCCTGGACAAGCGGCGCATGATGATGCTTGGCTAGGTTCCAACGAACGAACAGGAGGGACTAGGGGACATGGCGTTGTTGGACGAGTCCGCCAAAGGCGTCTTCATCATTGCGGTCACCCCGTTCACGGACAGCGGCGATCTCGACCTCGCCAGCACCGACCGCATGGTCGATTTCTACCTGGAGCGCGGCGTCACCGGCATCACGGTGCTGGGCATCATGGGCGAGGCGCCCAAGCTGACCGCCGAGGAATCGCGCACCTTCGTGCGCCGCGTGCTGAAGCGCGTGGACGGCCGCATCCCCACCGTGGTCGGCGTCTCCAGCCCCGGCTTCGCGCCGATGAAGGAACTGGCCGACGCGGTGATGGACGATGGCGCGGCGGGCGTGATGGTCGCCCCGGCCGGGCACCTGCGCAGCGACGAGCAGATCTACGGCTATTACTCCGGGGTCGCCGAGACGCTGGGCAAGACGCCGTTCGTGTTGCAGGACTACCCGCTGACCACCAACGTGCAGATCCCGGTGGGCGTGCTGAACCGCATCCTCAAGGATCACCCGACCTGCGTGATGGTCAAGCACGAGGACTGGCCCGGCCTCGCCAAGATCAGCGCGCTGCGCGCCGCCTCCGACAAGGGCGAGGTGCGCCGCGTCAGCATCCTGACCGGCAACGGCGGCCTGTTCCTGCCGGAGGAGATGGGCCGCGGCGCCGACGGCGCCATGACCGGCTTCGCCTTCCCGGAGATGATGACCGGC
>Ga0196970_1000746_pt1 | contig 31598 bp, 33 predicted proteins | sample S1v_513CmetaG_FD_148672 | JGI IMG/M metagenome (GOLD analysis project Ga0196970, IMG submission 148672) | Soil microbial communities from Anza Borrego desert, Southern California, United States - S1+v_5-13C | ecosystem: Environmental > Terrestrial > Soil > Desert | place: USA: California... | reverse complement strand
CGGCTGGCCGAGCTTTTATGAGCCGCTGCCCGGCGGCGTCGGCACCTCCACCGACTTCAAGCTGATCTACCCGCGCACCGAGGTGCACTGCGCGCGCTGCGGCGGCCACCTCGGCCACGTCTTCAATGACGGCCCGCCGCCGACCGGCAAGCGCTATTGCATGAACGGAGTCGCCATGCGCTTCGAACCACGTGAAGCGACGCCGGCGGGCTGACGGGAAAAGGAACGGACATCAAGCCGCACGCCCGCAATCCTTTAGAAGACGAACGAAGTCTTTCGCTGCCCTGGGCGAAAGATTGTGACAGGCCGGTAATTTCTGCGACGCAGTGCCGCAGCGTCGGCGCCGCCTTTGCGTGTAGCATTTCGGCTCGCGACTTTGGGGCGCACGGAATGCTGTTCAACGCGGAGTTCCTCGGGCTGCTGGTGCTGGTGGCGAGCGCCGCCGCGCTGGGGCTGTCCATCGTCATCGACGTCGGCCGCGTCAGCGCCGAGCGGACGCGGGCGACCGTCCTGCAGCGGCAGATCGACAAGCGCCGGGGCGCGCTGCGCGAGTGGACCGCCAAGACCACCGCCCGCGCGGGCGAACTGAAGGCGCTGCAGACGCGCCTCACCGAGTCGGTCAGCCGCCGCCAGAAGCTGCAGGCGGAGCTGAAGGCGCTGGAATACTCCAAGGTCGAGATGGTGCACGAACTGGGCGAGTGCGATGCCGCGGCGCTGGGCTACTGGTCGGTGCTGGCGGTGTCCGACGAGGCCGGCGGGGTCGACCGGCGCGACATCATCTTCTCGCGGCAGATCTGGGATTACCGCAACGTGGCGCACACCTGGGCGGGTTCGGCCGAGCACGCCGTCGGCCTGCTGCGCACCGCCTTCTCCGAACGGTGCGGGGTGCGGCCGACCAACCTGCAGCCGATCGGCGCGGCGGGCGAGGCCCTGGCGGCGGAAGGCGTCGCCGCATGACCGGGATGCTGCTCTACATCGCGCTCGGGCTGATGATCCTCACCGTGCTGTCGAACCGCTTCTGGCGCCGGCAGCTGGTTTCGGCGCGGGTTTCGCTGACCAAGCTGAAGGAGGCCGCCGATGAGGCCTCCAAGGAGCTGAGCGACGCCGCCAGGGACTACGCCGCCATCGACCGCCACATCACCGAGACCGAGCGCCGCGCCACCAAGGCCGAGCAGGAACTCGCCGCCACGCTGGCGGAGTACGAGGCGAAGCGCAACGGGCCGGTGCAGCGCTACTACGTCTTCGACCGGATGGAGCCGCGGCAGGGCCGCTTCTACGAGGCGGCGGTGCGTTACGACCCGAACGCCGCGTCCGAGGAGCGGATGACCCACCGCGCCTGGACCGGCGTGCGCCGCTACATCCTGGTCGCCGAAACGGAGCGCGAGGCGCGCGAGCGCGTCGGCAACCGCTTCCCCCGCAAGTTCGGCTTCGAGGTGGTGGAGGTGGCGCCCTGCCGGCTGGCCGGCCTGACGGTCAACCGCATCGCCGAGCTGAGCACCTTCCGCCGCCCCTCCGCGGGCGAGGACGACGAGCCGGCGCGCCGGCCGGCGCGGCGGACCGCGCGGGGATAACCGGCTGTGCGGCATCGTGACGCGCATGATTGTTGCGTAACCGAGGCGTCACGCGAATGTAATCCCATGGACCCACGGCCGCGACTCGGGCTACGCTCCTGTCCTTAGCCGCATCCGGCTACAGCAAGGAGAGCCATCATGAGCCTTGAGTCTCGCCTCGCCTCTCTTCGCAATCGCCACGCCGAGCTGGACGACAAGATCCGTCTCGAGCAGGCCCGGACGATGCCCGACACCCAGTCGCTGTCCCGCATGAAGCTCGACAAGCTGTACGTGAAGGAAGAGATCGAACGCTTGGCGAGGGCCTGAGCACCCTCCGCGCCCATTCACAACGGAAAAGGGGGCTGCGTGGGCAGCCCCCTTTTTCTATGCCCGCCGCTCAGTGCGCGGCGTCGCCGCCGCCCTCGAAGGAGGGTTCCTTGAGGCCGGAGAGCTTGAGCTGCTCGACCAGCGCCCCCTTCAGCCGCTCCAGCCCATCCTCGGTGAACGCCTCGGCCCGCGCCACCAGCACGTCCTGCGTGTTCGAGGCGCGCAGCAGCCACCAGCCGTCCGGCGTGTTCACGCGCACGCCGTCGATGTCGTTCACCGTGGCACCCGCCGCCTTGAGGCGTCCCTTCACCTCCGCGACCACCGCGAACTTGCGCTCCTCGCTGGTCTGGAAGCGCGTCTCCGGCGTGTTCAGCACGGCGGGCAGACGGTCGCGCAGCTCGGCCAGCGGCACTCCCAGCTTCGACACCAGGCCGGCCAGGCGCACCCCGCAATACAGCGCGTCGTCGAAGCCGTACCACTTGTCCGCGAAGAAGATGTGCCCCGACATCTCCCCCGCCAGCGGCGAGCCGGTCTCCGCCATCTTCGCCTTCAGCAGCGAGTGCCCGGTCTTCCACATCAGCGGCTTGCCGCCGTGCCGGGCGATCTCGTCGAACAGCGTCTGGCTCGCCTTCACGTCGGCGATGATGGTGGCGCCGGGGTGGCTCTTCAGCACGTCGGCGGCGTAGATCGCCACCAGCTGGTCGCCCCACACCACGCGGCCCAGGTGGTCGATGGCGCCGATGCGGTCGCCGTCGCCGTCGAAGCCGATGCCCAGGTCGCAGCCGTGCTCCGCCACCGCCCGCTTCAGATCGACGAGGTTCTTCTCCACCGTCGGGTCGGGGTGGTGGTTGGGGAAGGTCCCGTCGATCTCGTCGAACAGCAGGATGTGCTTGCCCGGCAGCCTGGCGGTCAGGCGGCGCAGGATCTCGCCCGACGCGCCGTTGCCGGCGTCCCAGGCGATGGTCAGGTCGCGCGTGCCGTCGTAATCCTTCAGCAGCCGGGCGACGTACGCGTCCCGCACGTCCACGCGCTCGGCGGAGCCGTCGCCGACGGCGTAGTCGCCGGCCGCGGCGAGGCGGCCGAGGTTCTGGATCATGTCGCCGTACACCGGGCCCTTGCCCAGCATCATCTTGATGCCGTTGTAGTCCGGCGGGTTGTGCGAGCCGGTGATCATGATGCCGGCGTCCGCCCCGCGGTCGCGGGTGGCGAAGTACAGCATCGGCGTCGGCCCCAGCCCGATGCGCAGCACGTGCAGGCCGGTGGAGGCCAGCCCCTCGACCATCGCCGCTTCCAACGCCGGCGAGCTGAGCCGGCCGTCGTAGCCGACGCAGGCGGTCTTCCCGCCGCCGCGCACCACCACGGTGCCGAAGGCGCGGCCCACCGCGCGCGCATCGGCCTCGGTCAGCGTCTGGCCGACGATGCCGCGGATATCGTACTCGCGCAGCACCGTGGGGTGGAACTGGTGGCTCTGGCTCACGACGGGACGTCCTCTTGTTCCTGGGCGACGGCCCTGGTCGGCCGGCCGATGGAGGTGTAGGTGAAGCCGGCGGCGGCCATGTCCGCCGGATTGTAGACGTTGCGCAGATCGACCATCACCGGCCGCTTCAGCAGCGCCTTGACGCGCTTGAGGTCGAGCGCGCGGAACTCGTTCCATTCCGTGAGGATCGCCGCGCAGTCCGCCCCGTCCATCGCCTGATAGGCGTCCTCGCACCAGGTGACGCCGGACAGCAGCTTCTTCGCCTCGTGCATGCCGGCCGGGTCGAAGGCGCGCACCGTGGCGCCGGCCTTCTGCAGCGCCGGGATGATGTCCAGCGACGGCGCGTCGCGCATGTCGTCGGTGTTCGGCTTGAACGACACGCCGAGGATGCCGACCGTCCTGCCCTGCAGCGAGCCGCCGCAGGCGTCCACGATGCGCTGCGCCATCGCCTTCTTGCGCTTGTCGTTGACGTCCACCACCGTCTCGACGATGCGGACCGGGCTGTCGTGGTCCTGGCCGGTGCGGACCAGCGCCAGGGTGTCCTTGGGGAAGCAGGAGCCGCCGTAGCCCGGGCCGGCGTGCAGGAACTTCCGCCCGATGCGGCCGTCCAGGCCCATGCCCTTGGCGACGTCGTGCACGTTGGCGCCGACCTTCTCGCACAGGTCGGCGATCTCGTTGATGAAGGTGATCTTGACCGCCAGGAAGGCGTTGGCGGCGTACTTGATGAGCTCGGCGGTCTCCAGCTCGGTCATGACGATCGGCGTCTCGATGAGGAAGAGCGGCCGGTAGAGCTGGCGCATCACCTCGCGCGCGCGGTCGGAGCCGGCGCCGATGACGACGCGGTCGGGGCGCATGAAGTCGCCGATGGCCGAGCCCTCGCGCAGGAACTCGGGGTTGGAGGCGACGTCGAACTGGGCGTCGGGGCGGGCGGCGCGGATGATGCGCTCGACCTCGCGGCCGGTGCCGACGGGGACGGTCGATTTGGTGACGACCACGGTGTAGTGGTCGAGATTGCGGGCGATCTCCTCGGCGGCGCCGTAGACGTAGGAGAGATCGGCATGGCCGTCGCCGCGGCGCGACGGGGTGCCGACGGCGATGAACACGGCGTCGACGCCGCGCATGGCCTCGGCCAACTCGGTGGTGAAGGAGAGGCGCCCGGCGGCGACGTTGCGGGCGACGAGATCGTCGAGGCCCGGCTCGTAGATCGGAATCTCGCCGCGCTTCAGGCGCTGGATCTTGCCTTCGTCCTTATCGACGCAGCAGACCTCGACGCCGAACTCCGAAAAACAGGCGCCCGACACCAAGCCGACGTACCCGGTACCGATCATCGCGATGCGCATGAGGATCCTCGTTGCCTTCCGCCCCTGATGCGGGCGTCCCGCTGAAAAGCCATGCCCGCCGCTCCCAGTCAAGGGAGCGGCGGGCTGGGTCTACCGTCCCGAACGGGGTCAGCCGAACTTCTTCAGCAGGTCCCTCACCTTGTCCGACAGGTCCGGACGGCTGAGCGCGTAGGCGATGGTGGCCTCGACGAAGCCGATCTTGTCGCCGCAGTCGTAGCGCGTGCCCTCGAAGCGCAGGCCGTGGAACGGCTGCTTGCCGATCAGCTTGGCCATGGCGTCGGTCAGCTGGATCTCGCCGCCGGCGCCGGTCTGCTGGTTCTCCAGGTGGTCGAACACCTCCGGCATCAGGATGTAGCGGCCGATGATCGACAGGGTGGAGGGCGCCTCCTCCGGCTTCGGCTTCTCGACGAGGCCGCGCACCTTGGCGAGTCGGCCGTCGTCGCTCTCCACGTCGAGGATGCCGTAGCGCCGCGTGTGCTCGCGCGGGACATCGACCACGGCGACGACGTTGCCGCCGGTCTCCTCGTACGCCTCGACCATCTGCTTCAGGCAGGGCTTGTCGGCCAGCACGTAGTCGTCGGGCAGGATGATGGCGAACGGCTCGTCGCCGATCACGGCGCGGGCGCACCACACCGCGTGGCCGAGGCCGAGCGGCACCTGCTGGCGGGTGTAGAAGCAGCGGCCCGGCGCGATCTCGCTGTGGCGCACCTCTTCCAGGGCGTCGGCCTTGCCGCGCTCCTCCAGGGTGCGGTTCAGTTCGGTGTCGGCGTCGAAGTGGTCCTCGATGGCGCGCTTGGAGCGGCCGGTGACGAACACGAAGTCCTCGATGCCGGCGGCACGCGCCTCCTCGACGGCGTGCTGGAGCAGCGGCCGATCGACCAGCGGCATCATCTCCTTCGGGATCGCCTTGGTGGCGGGAAGGAAACGGGTGCCGAGACCGGCAACGGGGAACACCACCTTGCGCACGGGTTTACGCATCTGGGTCTCTTATCCTTGTCCAAGGACCATTCGAAGCGGCCGACGCCATGGGACCGGCGGCCGTGAGGTGTTCTGCCACACGGTCGGGGGTGGTGCAACTCACCCTTCGGAGGCTTGGCGAAAGGTCAGTGGCGCAGCAGCAAGTCTTTCGCCTGGTTTATCTTTGCCGCCAGATAGGTCGAACCGCCGTGGTCGGGATGAACCCCCATCATCAGCCGCCGGTGCGCCTCCTTCACCTGTTCGGCCGAGGCCCCGGGCGATAGGCCGAGAATCTCATAGGCCTCTTCCCGCGACATGGTGCCGCTCCCCCCGCTCCGCGGCGCTTCGGCTTCGGCTTCGCCGAAGCGCTCGCGCCAATCCGGGCGGGCGCGGTCGAGCCACGCCTCCAGCACCGCGGCGGACTGCGGGTCGTCGCGCCGGCAGGCGTCGAGCAGCTCCGCCGCCTCCGCCGGGTCCAGCGAATCCAGCGTACGCCCCTTCAGCGGGCCGTACAGCACCTCGCCCGCCATGGCCCCGGTGTCGTGGTCGAGCGTCATGCGCAGGTGCAGGGTCTCGACCCGCGAGGCCTGCCCGGACGACGGCTCGGCGCGGGCCGCGGCCTCGCGCCTACGGCGGTAGCGGAGCGCCAGCGGCGCCAGCATGGCGCCCAGCGCCAGCACGGTGCCGAGCTGGCCGCGCAGCGCCGCGAACAGCACCACCGCCGCGCCCAGCCCGATGCCGCCGTAGCGCAGCCCCTTGGCCAGCGTCTGCGGGCTGGCCGCGACGAAGACGCGCGCCAGCAGCCACAGGCCGACCGCCAGCGCCACCGCGGCAAGCACCATCGGCATCATGGCGCGAGCCGGCTGGTCAGCAGCCCGGCGACGCCGCCGCGCCGGCGCCCGAAATCCTCGAGCGCCGCGCGCCCACCGGCCGCGAACACCGCCACCGCCGCCAGCAGGTCGCGCAACTGCTGCGCCGAGGAGGCGTCGAAGGGGCAGCAGGCGCCGCCGGTCAGCCGGGCGATGGTCTCGAACGCCGTGCGCGCCGCCGGGTCGGAGCCCTCGTGGAACAGGAAGACCGGCACGCCGAGCAGACCGAGCTCGCCCGCCTTGTGCGCCAGTTCGTCGATCTCCTCCTCCATGCAGTCGCCGACGAAGACCAGGGCGTTCACCCGCTCCTCCTTCGTCTGCTTGATGGCATGGGTGAGGACGCGGCCGATCTGCGTCTGCCCGGCGAGGCAGCGCACCGCCGTCATCCGCCGCAGCAGGTCGGAGGCGGTGCTGACCCAGGGGCTGGCCTGGCACTCGCGGAAGCCGCGGTAGAACACCAGCTGCACGTCGAGCCCGCCCAGCGCCGCCGTGGTCTCGAACATCTCGCCCTGGATCCGGCAGGCGCGGTCCCAGGCGTGCTCGCGGCTGGCGGTGGCGTCCATGGCGAACATCAGCCGGCCGCGCTTGCCGGTGCGCGCCGGTGGAATCGCCGCGACCCGGCGCAGGAACGCGTCCACCTCGGCCTGCGAGGACCGCTGCGCCGGCAGCTTGCCGCTATCCGCCATGGGCGTGCCTTCTCCTGGATCTCCTGGTTCCCAGATGGGGCGCGAGCGCCGCGGGAACCAGAGTGCGCCGCCCGACTGCACCGAAGGTACAGCCCGCTTGCCCCGCGGCGCCACCCCGTGCTTGGGTGCCGCCATGCGCTACACCCCCGACGACATCCGCTCCTTCGTCCTGCACCGCGACGGCGCCGTGCTGGTGCTCAACAAGCCGGCCGGGCTGGCGGTGCACGCCGCGCACAAGATCGAGCACCACCTGGGCCTCTACATGGACGACCTCGCCTTCGAGCTGGCGGAGGCGCCGCGCCTCGCCCACCGGCTCGACCGCGACACCGCGGGCTGCCTGGTGATGGGGCGCACGGCGGAGGCGGCGACGCGGCTGGGCAAGCTGTTCGCCGGAGGCTGGGTGGAGAAGACCTACTGGGCGGTCAGCGAGGGCGTGCCGGAGGAACCGGAGGGCACCATCGACTACCCGCTGCTGAAGATCCAGATCCCCGGCTCGTGGAACATGCTCACCCACCCCGACGGGCGGCCGGCGCGCACCGACTACCGCGTGCTCGGCACCGACGGGCGCGGGCGGGCGTGGCTGGAACTGAAGCCGCGCACCGGGCGCACCCACCAGCTGCGCGTCCACTGCGCCGCCATCGGCTGCCCGCTGCTCGGCGAGCCGTACTACGGGCCGGAGCGCATCCCGCCCGGCAGCCTGCACCTGCTGGCGCGCTCCATCGCCTTCCGGCTGGACAAGGAGCGCCCCGCCCTGTCGGTCACCGCGCCGCCGCCGCCGCACATGACCGACGCGCTCGCCGCCTGCGGCTGGACTCTCGATCCCCCGGGGGGAAACCTTTCGTTAACCATAATCAGCGACCTTTCCGCCCGGTTTCTTCTTCATGGCGGACGGGACGAGCGATGACCTGTATCGTGGGCTTGGTTGACGGCGATCGCGTGTGGATGGGCGGCGACAGCGCCGGGGTGTCGGGGCTCGACATCACCGTACGGGCGGACACCAAGGTGTTCCGCAACGGCGATTACCTGATCGGCTTCACCAATTCCTTCCGCATGGGCCAGCTGCTGGCCTACCGGCTCGACCCGCCGCAGCGGCCGCACGGCATGGACCTGTTCCGCTACATGGTGACCGAGTTCGTGGACGCCGTGCGCGGCTGCCTGAAGGACGGCGGCTGGGCGCAGCGCTCCAACGACGTGGAGACCGGCGGCAGCTTCCTGGTGGCGCACGAGGGGCGGCTGTTCTCGATCCAGTCGGACTATCAGGTCGGCGAGGCGGTGCGCGGCTACCACGCCATCGGCTGCGGCGCCGACTACGCGCTGGGCTCGCTGGCCTCGACCGAGCACCTGCCGCCCGAAGAGCGGGTGCGCAAGGCGCTGGAATGCGCCGAGCTGTTCAACGGCGGCGTGCGCGCCCCCTTCACCATCCAGTGCCTGCCGGCGCGGGCGCACCTCGCCCTCAGCGAAGCCGCCTAAGGCGGCTAGCGCACCACCTCCACCCCCTCGGCCAGCCAGACCAGGCGGTCGAGGGCCGGGTCGTCGCTCTTGAGGGTCTTGCCCTTGGCGAGCGCGACGCGGCCGGTGTTGTCGAGGATGGGACCGCGGAACACCGCGGCGTTGCCGTTGGCGAGCTGCATGCGCGCGGCGTCGGCGTGCGCCCGCGCCTCCACCCCGACGTCGCGGCCGTAAGCGGTGCTGCGCACGTGGCCCTTGCCGAAGCCGCCCAGCCGCACGCGCTCCCACTCCCGGCCGGACTGGATGCGCTGCACGGTGTCGGCGCAGATGCGGGTCCAGTCGGGCTGGGTGCCGGTCAGGAACCCCTCCGGCGCCAGCGCCGAGAGGTCGATGTGCAGGCCGCAGCAGCGGACCCCCGCCGCTGCCGCCACCTCGCACACCGGGCGCACCGAGGCGAGTTGGCCGGACAGCACGTCGGCACCGTCGGCGACCAGCGCCTTGGCGGCGGCGGCCACCACGTCGGGCGTCGGGCTGGCGCCGACCAGCGCGACGCGCACCGCCACCGTCGGATCGGCCCGCCGCACCCCCAGCGCGAAGGCGTTGACGCACCGCAGGACCCGCGGCGAGGACTCCGCCGCCACCAGCCCCACCCTCTTCGAGCGCGAGGCGTAGCCGGCGACGATGCCGGCGATGTGCTGCCCCTCGTCCATGTAGGCGTCGTAGACGCCGACGTTGTCCGGAAGCCGCGCGTCGGCGAAGGTGCTGCCGCACAGCAGGAAGGCGGTGTCGCGGTGCGCCTCGGCCTGGGCCAGCAGCAGCGGAAGGGAATCGCCGGGCGCCGTCACGAAGACGATGCGGCAGCCGCGCCCGCCGGCCAGTTCCTCGGCGGCGGCCGACAGGGTGGTGGGCGTCGCCTCGATCTCCTCGACCCGGACGCCGGGCATCGTGGCGACGGCCTGAGCGGCGTCGGCGTGCGCCTGGACCATGCCGAAGTCGGCGCGCGGGCCGTCGTAGACGAAGCCGACGCGCAGCGGCGGCGCGGCGTCCTGCGCGTGGGCAATCGGGCCGCACAGGGGCGACGCCAGCGCCAAGCCGCCCATCCCCAGGGACAGGCCGGTCAGCAGGCTGCGACGGGTCACCGCCGCGTCAGGTCCGCTCGCTCGCTTCATGGCCGCCTCCCGTGGGGGATGCACTATACCTTCGGTGGAGGGATGAACGGAGAGGAATTTACGAGACGGGTGCCCGCCGCGGCGATCCGGCGCGCGGCTCGCCCAGCAGGCGCCACGTTCCGTCCGACGCCTCGCTGCCACCCCGCAGCACCGCGGCCAGCGTGTCCTCCAGCCAGTCGGCGATGCCGACCCGGTAGTGCAGGCTGTCCCAGTAGTTGGCGTCGTCGGCGGTGACGCGCGAGGCGATGCGGAAGTCCACCACCCAGGCGCCGGCCTCCGCCCCGAGGCGGGCGATGCGGTCCTTGCACGCGCGCTCGCGCGCGTCGTGGACGGTGCCGGCCGGCGGCTGCGCCGCCACGTGCACCGGCATGAAGGCCAGCACCGGCCGCGTTTCGGCCGGCATCCTCCGCAGCAGGTCCTCCAGCCACGCCAGCGCCGGGAAGCGCCAGTCCCGGCGCTCCGCCTCCGACGGGACATACGGCGGCGCCTGCAGCACGATGGGGCGCTTCGGCCCGTCGTAGATCTTCGCTTCGACCTTGGCACGGTCCCATTGCTCGTCCGGCGGCACGAAGCGCTCGTAGCCGTCCGCGCCCAGGCGCGGCTTGCGCAGGCCCATGTGGTACTCGGCCAGCCGCCAGGCGATCTCGAGCGTCTTGCCGTTCAGCAGGTAGGCGAGGTCGTTCCACGGGTCGTCGTCGTACATCCAGGGCGGGAACGGCCGGAAGGTGGTGCGCCGGGTATCGGCGTCGGCCCAGCACCAGACGTGGTCGAGCGTGAAGATCACCGTGCGCGGCACCGGCACGGTGCGCAGGAACAGATCGGCGATCTGGTACTGCTCCCACGGCATGGCGCTGTTCATCGACAGGTTGGCGAAGCGCCCGCCCATCAGGCGGTTCAGGCGTTCCGGTTTCAGCAACCGCCCGGTCGAGGTGCCGAACACAGCGCTGTCGAAGCCGCCGCTGCGCACCACGCCGGGGAACAGGAAGCGCTGGTTGTCGTCCATCAGCGGCCGCTCCATCGGCGGCGAGAACGGCACGTTGCGGTACGGGTCCATCACCAGCACGAAGGCCGTCAGCAGCCCGACGAGGCCGAGCGCCGTCGCCGCCAGCGTCTTGACGTAGCCGCTCCAGGAGGGGGGCGCGCGCATGCCGGTCCCCTCAGAACTGGAAATAGATGAAGCTGAGCGGCTGGCCCTTGCCGACCTCGAGGATGCAGGCCACCGCCAGCACCGCGAAAGCCGCCGCCACCGGCCGGCGCGCCGGCAGGCGGGTGTCGGTGAAGTCCAGGCTGGTCGGCCCCAGCAGCGCCACCGCGGCGCCGATGGCCATGGTCAACGGCCGCGACAGGTCGCCGGCAACCCCGCCCTGCCCCGCCATGCCGGCCAGCAGGTTGCCGGCGGTGGCGAAGTCGGGCGCGCGGAACAGCACCCAGCCGACCACCACGAACAGCATGGTCAGCAGCCACGCGACCGGCAGCGGCAGAGGCCGCTTGAGGCCCTGCCAGGCGTGGCAGACCACCAGCCCGGCGCCGTGCATCAGGCCCCAGGCGACGAAGGTCCACGCCGCCCCGTGCCACAGCCCGCACAGCCCCATGGTGACCAGCGTGGTCAGCGCGTAGGCCGCCGGCCCCTGCCGGCTGCCGCCCAGGGGGATGTAGACGTAGTCGCGGATCCAGCGCGACAGCGTCATGTGCCAGCGCCGCCAGAAGTCGCGCAGGTCGGCGGCGCGGTACGGCGCGTCGAAATTGGCCGGCAGGCGGATGCCGAACAGCAGCGAAATGCCCAGCGCCATCTCGGTGTACGCCGAGAAGTCGAAGAACAGCTGCAGCGAGAAGGCCAGCGCCGCCTCCCACGCGTCGACCAGCCCCGGCACGCCCTGCGCCGCGGCGGCGAACAGCGGGTCGGCGGAGCGCGCCAGCGGGTCGGCCAGCAGCACCTTCTTGGCGAAGCCGATGATGAACAGCGTCAGGCCCTTGGCGAAGCGTTCCGCCCAGCCCGGCCGCAGCGGGTCGTCGGCGAGCTGCGGGATCAGCTCGTTGTGGCGGACGATCGGTCCGGCGACGAGGTGCGGGAAGAAGAAGACGAACAGGCAGAAGCCGCGCAGCGGGTACGCCGGCACGCGCCCGCGCCGCAGGTCCACCAGGTAGGAGATCAGCTCGAAGGTGAAGAAGCTGATGCCGATGGGCAGCAGCACGTCGCTGTGCGGCAGGTCGGACCCCAGCAGCGCGGCCAGCGACTCCATGAAGAAGTTGGCGTACTTGAAGTAGCCGAGGATGGCGAGGTTGGCGGCCACGCCGGCCGTCACCACCCAGGAGATCCGCCATTTCCGATAGACGTGCGCCAGCCCCCAGGTGGCCAGCGTCTGGCCGAGCAGCAGCGGCACGAAGCGCACGTCCCACCAGCCGTAGAACACCACCGAGGCGGCGACCATCACCCACTCGCGCGCCGCCTCGCGCCGGGCCGTCGCGTAGAACAGCGCCAGCACCGCCGGCAGGAAGCCGAGCACGAAAGCCTGGGTGTGGAAGAGCATGCGGAACCGCGGCGCCGTTGGACCGGCGGACTTGTACACCGGAACGGCCGGAGGGAAAACGTCTTCCCTCCCCCGCCTCCGGTGCGGGAGGGTCAGGGTGGGGGCAGCGGCCGGCCGGGAAAGCCGTTGCCCCACCCTCCCGCGCCGGAGCGAGGGAGGGCTTGTGTTGTTGCCCGCCCTCCTGTTAAGCCGCTTGCCATGCTTGCCCCCATGGCGCGACGCGACGCGCTGTCCGACACGATCCTGTCCTATCCCTTCGCCGCCGTGGTCGCCCTGCTGGGGCCGCTGGCCGGGCTGGTGCCGCGCGGGATGCCGGTGTGGGCGCTGGCGCTGATGGCGCTGTCGGCGGCGGCGTTGGCGCGGTCGGGTGGACTGGCGCGGTTGCGTCCGGACCGGTGGGCGGGCGCCGTGGTGCTGGCCTTCCTGGCGCTCGCCGCCGCCAGCGTCGCCTGGAGCCCGTCCGGGCGCGCCGCGCTGACCGTGGTGGAGATCGGCTACATCGCGCTGTCCGCCACGCTGGCCGGGGCCTGCATCGCCGACCTGCCGGAGGACGCGGCGCGGCGGCTGGGCTGGCTGTTCGTCGGCGGGCTGTTGGCCGGCATCCTGATCTTCTCGGTGGAGAGTGCGCTCGACCACCCACTGCACCGCTGGGTGAACAGCAAGGCAGCCGACGACGCCTCGGTGTCGGAGGGCAACGTGCCGAAGCGCGCCGCGGCGCTGCTGGCGCTGCTGGTGTGGCCGGCGGCGCTGGTTCTGCGGCGGCACGGGCTGCGGTGGATCGCCCCGGCGCTGCCGCTTGGCTACGCGGTGCTGAGCCTGCTGCAGCCGAGCCGCTCGGCCATCGTCGGGATCGGCCTCGGGCTGGCGGTTTTCCTCGCCGCGCAACGCCGGGCGTCGACGACGCGGCGGGCGCTGGCGGCGGCGCTGGCGGCCGCCTTCGCGGGCGCCATTCCGGCCGCGTGGCTGTTCGAGCGGGTGCTCGACCTCGACCAGGCGCCCTGGCTGTTCCGCTCGGCCCAGCACCGGGTGGAGATCTGGTGGCGCGCCGCCGGGCGGACGCTGGAGACGCCGCTGCTCGGCCAGGGCATCGACGCCTCGCGGGCGCTGAAGCCGATGGGCGAGACCTCGCAATTCGACCCGCTGACCGAGAGCCTGCTGCCGCTGCACCCGCACAACGCCTTCCTCCAGGTGTGGCTGGAGCTGGGCGCGCTGGGCGCGGTGCTGGGGCTGGCGGTGGCGCTGCTGGTGCTGGCCGGGACGAGACGGCTGGAGCGCGATGACCAGCCCTACGCGCTGGCCTCCTTCACCGCGGCGCTGGCCATGGTGTCCACGGCGTACGGCATCTGGCAGGCGTGGTGGATGGCCGGCATGCTGGCCGCCGGGCTGATGCTGGTGCTGGCCACCCGGGTGCCGCGGGGTGGGTCATGAACGTCCTCGTCATCAAGCTGGGCGCCTTCGGCGACTTCTTCCTGGCGCAGACGGCGTTCGAGGCGATCCGCCGCCACCACGCCGGCGACCGGCTGACGCTGCTGACCATCCCGCAGCTCGCCCCGCTGGCGCGCATGAGCGGCCTGTTCGAGGAGGTGTGGGAGGACCCGCGCTCGCCCGGTTCCTATCTGACGGTGCCCCGGATGATCCGCGGCGGGCGCTTCGACCGCGTGTACGACCTGCAAGGCACCGGGCGCACCGACCGGTACTTCTGGCTGCTTTTCCCCGGCCCCTGGCCGGAGTGGTCGGGCACCGCCCGCTTCGCCTCGCACGACGATTCCTATCCGAAGCGCCGCAAGGTGCCGGTGCTGCAACGCTACGAGCGCCAACTGCGCCCGTTCGGGATCGAGCTGGCGCCGCACCCCGACCTGTCCTGGCTGGACGCCGACGTCAGCCGCTTCGGCCTGGAGGGCGATTACGCGCTGCTCATCCCCGGCTCCTCGGCCGGGCGGCCGGACAAGCGCTGGCCGCGCTACCCGGAACTGGCGCGGGCGCTGGCGGAGCGCGGCGTGCGGCCGGTGGTTCTGGGCACCGCGATCGAGAAGGACCTCGCCGCCGCGATCACCGCCGCCTGCCCGCCGGCGCTCGACCTGACGGACGCGACCGGCATCGCCGAGATCGGCGCGCTGGCGCGGCGCGCCTGGGTGTCGGTGGGCAACGACACCGGGCCGACGCATCTGGTGGCGGCGGTGGGCGGGCCGACGGTCGCGCTGTTCTCCGACGCCTCCAACCCGATCCACGCCAGCGGCCGGCGCGTGGTGCTGCACCACCGCCCCTCCTTCGACGACATGGAGGTTGACGGGGTGCTGGAGGCCACCGACCGGGCGCGGGCGCTCGGATAGGTCCGGCGCGTCAGTCGAATCCGGTGCATGCGGGCTGGTCGAGGCGGCCGACGCCCCACTGCCCGAAGCGTCGCCTGTAGGTTTCCATCACCTCGGCGATGGCCCGCATCTCGGCCGGCGCGCCCTGGTGGGCGGTGACCACCACCTTGCTGCGCTCGGACGCGGCGCTGCCGTCCTTCTCGCGGTAGAGGCCCAGGCCGTCGGTCACCGTCAGCCCGGACAGCTTGGGAATGGCCGTGTCGGTCAGGAAGGCGCGCCACTCCGCCTCGGTCACGTCGGGAGCGTTCAGGCGTGCGGTGCCGAAGAACAGCGTGGTCGCCACGCCGGGCCTCAGACCCTCCGGACACGCCGCCGCACACCCCGACAGCACCAGCAGCGACAGCGCGGCGACACGCCGCAGGATTGTCCGAGCCGCCACCGCACGCCCCCCGATTCCCATCCGCGATACACCCTTGGATAGCACGGAACCGCGCCCCATGGAGCCTGTTGCCCAGCCAACGGCGGCACGCACCGGAAGGGACGCGATGCAGGACGTCCTCATCACCTCGCTGCTCGACTACATCGACTTCATCTCCAGCCGCTCCGACCGCACGGTGTTCTACCGCGGCGCCAAGGACCCGGCTGAGGACATGAAGCCGACCGTCGTGCGCTCCTGGCAGCGCAACCGGCGCATGCGCCGCGACACCGGGCGCGACACGCCGGTCCTGTCGCTGTGGGAGTTCGAGGAGCGGCTGATCGACGCCTTCAAGCGGCAGGCCCTGCCCTTCCTGGAGAGCATGCCGGGCTGCCACCTGAACTGGCTGGCGGTGGCGCAGCACCACGAGTTGCCGACGCGGCTGCTGGACTGGACGCGCAACCCGCTGATCGCCCTGTACTTCGCCGCCAACAACCGCAACCGCTACCACGAGCCGGAGGCGTGGACCGACGCATATGTCTTCATGTGGGAAATCTCGGAGAACCCGGACAGCCACCGCCACATGCTGCCGCTCGACCGCGTGCAGGCGATGCGCCCGCTGGGCGGGGGCCGCATCGCCGACCCGGCGGTGGAATCGCAGGACGGCATCCACCTGTTCACGCCGCCGACGCTGTCGTCGCGCATCGCGTCGCAGGAAGGGCTGTTCAGCTTCGAGGAGCGGCTGGGCGAGTTCTCGTTCCCGGACCATGCGGAACGCGCGGGCCTCGACCTCACCCGCATCCGCATCGCCGGCGGCGCGCGGCTGGAGATCCTGAGGCACCTCAACCGCCTGGGCGTCGAGACGGGAAAGCTGTTCCCCGATCTTCCGGGGCTGTGCGCGCACCAGCGCTGGGTCGCTGAATGGTTGTGGTGATCGGCGGACTCTCCAAAGGCGGTGCCTCGACCGGGGTATCGGCAATGTTTGACGAGGATTTGTCCCGTCTATGACTTGGCGCCATGCAACCTGGGCACTACTTCGGCGTTGAAGGCGGGAACTCGTTCGCGACCCGCCGGATGTCCGATGGGGGTGCCGAACGGTTCGGCAGTTGGGAGGAGTCGATGCAGGACGACCGCGAAAACCGTATCCGCCAGCGCGCGCACGAGATCTGGGAGCGCGAGGGGCAGCCGGAAGGCAAGCAAGACGAGCACTGGGCCCGCGCCACCGCCGAGGTCGATGCGGAAATTGGCGGCAAGACCAGGGGTGGCGCCAAGGGCGGCACCGGCAAGGGCAAGACCGGCAAGACCGGCGCCGCCAGGGCGGAAACCGCGAAAACCGGCGCGGCGAAGTCCGAAACCGCCAAGGGCGGCGGCAAGGCGGCGAAGACGAACGGCGGCTCCGCCAAGACGAACGGTTCGGAGTCGAAGACGACGACGCGCGCCAAGACCGCGGTCGGCGGCGCCGGCGGCGGCAGCACCCGCGCCGCGGCGGAGAACCTGTCGGCGGTGGCCGGCGGCCGCTCCGAGAAGACCGGTGGCCGGACCCGCAAGGCCGCGGCGGGCGCCGAGGCCGGCGCAACGGTGTCACCCGGCGCCGCCGCGCGCGGCCGCACCGCGCGGGCGGCGAAGAAGGACGCCACCAGCACCTGACGCGGCTTCCCGACACGCCCCGTCCAGCGGCCCCCGGCGCCGGGCGGGGGGCTGCCGGGCGGCCGCCGCATGGGTCGGGGAATCTCGACGCTTGGAATCTTCACCCTCGGATTGCTAGTGTTGCGGCCCATTTTGTTGCCCGCAGGCCCCAACGGTCTTTCGCAATCGTCTTTTTCGAGGGTGTACCCGATGCCGCACTACCGCTCCCGCACGTCCACGCACGGCCGCAACATGGCGGGTGCGCGCGGCCTCTGGCGCGCCACCGGCATGAAGGACGGCGACTTCGGCAAGCCGATCATTGCCATCGCCAATTCCTTCACGCAGTTCGTGCCCGGCCACGTCCACCTGAAGGACCTCGGCCAGCTGGTCGCCCGCGAGATCGAGAAGGCCGGCGGCGTCGCCAAGGAATTCAACACCATCGCCATCGACGACGGCATCGCCATGGGCCATGACGGCATGCTGTACAGCCTGCCCTCGCGCGAGCTGATCGCCGACGCGGTGGAGTACATGGTGAACGGCCACTGCGCCGACGCGCTGGTGTGCATCTCCAACTGCGACAAGATCACCCCGGGCATGCTGATGGCCGCCATGCGCCTGAACATCCCGGCGGTGTTCGTCTCCGGCGGGCCGATGGAGGCCGGCAAGGTCAACTGGCGCGGCAAGACCAAGGCGGTGGACCTGATCGACGCCATGGTCGCCGCCGCCGACCCGACCGTGTCCGACGAGGAGGCGGCGGAGATGGAGCGCAACTCCTGCCCGACCTGCGGCTCGTGCTCCGGCATGTTCACCGCCAACTCGATGAACTGTCTGACCGAGGCGCTGGGCCTGTCGCTGCCGGGCAACGGCACCATCGTCGCCACCCACGCCGACCGCAAGGAGCTGTTCCTCGCCGCCGGCCGCGTCGCGGTGGAGCTGTGCAAGCGCTGGTACGAGCAGGAGGACCCCACCGCCCTGCCGCGCGGCGTCGCCACCTTCGAGGCGTTCGAGAACGCCATGACGCTGGACATCGCCATGGGCGGCTCGACCAACACCGTGCTGCACCTGCTGGCCGCCGCGCAGGAGGGCGAGGTGCCCTTCACCATGCAGGACATCGACCGGCTGTCGCGCCGCGTGCCGAACGTCTGCAAGGTCGCCCCGGCCGTGTCGGACGTGCACATCGAGGACGTGCACCGCGCCGGCGGCATCATGGGCATCCTGGGCGAGCTGGACCGCGCCGGCCTGCTGAACCGCAGCGTTCCCACCGTGCACGCGAAGACGCTGGGCGACGCCATCGACCGCTGGGACGTCAAGCGCACCACCGACGAGGGCACGCACACCCTGTTCAAGGCCGCCCCCGGCGGCATCCCGACCATCGTCCCGTTCAGCCAGTCGAAGCGCTGGCCGGAGCTGGACCTCGACCGCGAGAAGGGCGTCATCCGCGACGTGGAGCACGCGCACTCCAAGGACGGCGGCCTCGCCGTGCTGTTCGGCAACATCGCCGAGCGCGGCTGCATCGTGAAGACCGCCGGCGTCGACGCCTCGATCCTGAAGTTCTCCGGCCCCGCCCGCGTGTTCGAGAGCCAGGACGCGGCCGTCGAGGCCATCCTGGGCGACCGGATCGTCGCCGGCGACGTGGTGGTGATCCGCTACGAAGGCCCGCGCGGCGGCCCCGGCATGCAGGAGATGCTGTACCCGACCAGCTACCTGAAGTCGAAGGGCCTGGGCAAGGCGTGCGCGCTGGTCACCGACGGCCGCTTCTCGGGCGGCACGTCCGGCCTGTCCATCGGCCACGCCTCGCCGGAGGCGGCGCAGGGCGGCGCCATCGGCCTCGTCGAGGAGGGCGACCGCATCGAGATCGACATCCCCAACCGCACCATCACCCTCGCGGTGCCGGAGGATGAGCTGAAGCGCCGCCGCGACGCCATGAACGCCAAGGGGGCGAACGCCTGGAAGCCGGCGGCGCCGCGCAAGCGCGTCGTCACCCCGGCGCTGCGCGCCTACGCCGCGCTGACCACCAGCGCCGACCGCGGCGCGGTGCGGGACGTCTCCCAGGTGGAGAACGTCGCGATACAACGCTGAGGCGAATCGCCGCACGCCAGAACAGCCGGGACGGTCCGCCGTCCCGGCTTTTTTGTGCTTTCGCCCCGAGTCCCTCCCCTTCAGCCGCCCGCAACGCCACGTCTTGCGGAAAAGCGGCAAATTTTATTCTCTCGGAAATTGCACTTACATACAACCGTATGCGCTCATCTCCCGCCCGATGGCAAAGATTCACGACTGAAACACTTCGATCTCTACAAACCGCCGCCTGCATGCAGTAATATGTTTTTGCAGTGCCGGGATCGCGGAGTCGGGTCCGCCCGGCTGGGAGATGGAATGATGCCCAACTGGGCCGAACAGCAGGCCGTGCGGAGAACAGGGGCCGAGCGCAAGCTCGTGACCGTGATGTTCGCCGACATCGTCGGCTCCTCGGCCATGGTGTCCGGGCGTGATCCGGAAGACGCCGACCGCGCGTTGCGCGCGGTGCTGGCGGTGCTGGCCGACGCGGTCGAGCGCTACGACGGCACCATCGGGCAGATGCTGGGCGACGGCGTGCTCGCCATCTTCGGCGCACCGAACGCGCTGGAGGAACACGCGTTGCGCGCCTGCCTCGCGGCGCAGGACATCCGCGCCGCGGCCCTCGCACCGGGCTCCGGATTCGCCGTGCGCATCGGGATCGCGTCGGGCGAGGTCCTGGCCCAGGTCATCGAGCATGGGGTGTGGAGCGACTACCGCACGGTCGGGGAGTGCGTCCACCTCGCCGCGAAGCTGCAGCAGAAGGCCGAACCAAACACGATCCTGCTCAGCCACGACACGGTGGAACTGGTCCCCTCCGGCCTGACGGTGCAGCCCGCCGGCCTGTTGCGCCTGTCCGCCGAAACCGAGCCCTATCCGGCGTTCGCGCTGGCCAGCGTGCGCGCCGGCCGACGCACCGCGACCGACCTGATGACCGCCGCCTCCGGCCCGTTCGTCGGCCGCGGGCGCGAGCGCGAAACTCTGCTCGCCGCCTATGAGGCGGCCCGGGACGGCTTCGGCACCGTGGTTCTGCTGTCGGGCGAGGCCGGCATCGGCAAGTCGCGGCTGGTCAGCGAGACCCTGCGCATGCTGCCCGAAGACGGGCACGCCCTGCTGCAATGGCCGCAGGCGCCGATCCGCCGGCTCGGCGAACCGGATGATCTGGAGCAGGTGGCCGCCGGCCTGCTGCCGCTCGCCGGCGGCGTGGATCCGCTGTGCGCGGCGGCGGAGCAGGCTGCCGGCCCGCTCGCCCGGGCCGCCGTTCGCGACCTGCTCGGCCTGCCGGTCGAGGACCGGGTGTGGACCGGGCTGCAGGCGGCCGAACGGCTGTCCACCGCCATCGACGCCCTGGCCGGGGCGACCGTCGCGCTGGGACAGGAGCGGACGACCCTGATCCTGGTCGAGGACGTCCACTGGGCGAGCCCGGTGATGCGGCGGCTGCTGGACGCGGTCACGCACGCTCTGACCGGCGCGGCGCGGATCCTGTTCATCGCCACCGCGCGCCCGGAGAGCGGATCGGCGTGGACCCCGGAGGCCGACGCGCGGCCGATCCGCCTCGATCCGTTGCGGCCGGAGCCGACGCAGGAATACCTGAACCGCTGGCTGGGCACCGCCCCGTCGCTGCATCGCATCAAGGACATGCTCATCGCCCGCAGCCAGGGCGTGCCGCTGTACCTGGAGGAGTCGCTGCGCGCGCTGGAGACCGCCGGGGCCATCGTCGGCGTGCCGGGCCGTTTCCAGCCGGGCACGGACATCGGGCGGATCGACCTGCCCGCGTCGGTGCACGGGCTGCTGGCCGCGCGCATCGATTCGCTGGACGAGGCACTGCGCCGCACCCTGCTGACCGCCGCGGTGATCGGGCCGACCTTCGACGTCGCCCTGCTGCGCCGTCAGTCCACGCTGAGCGAGGCGGAGCTGTCGCGCCAGCTGGCCGAGCTGGAGGGCGGCGCGTTCGTCCGCCGTTCGCGCCTGTTGCCGAACCTGGAATACAGCTTCCGCCACGGCCTGATCCAGGAGGTGGCGTACGCCACCATCACCCGCGAGGACCGCCGCACCCTGCACGCCCAGGTGCTGGAGGCGCTGCGCGAGCGCCGCGACCACGACCTGCCCGGCCGGATGGAGCTGATGGCCCATCACGCCTTCCAGGCGGAGATCTGGCCGGCCGCCTACGCCTATGGCCGCACCGCCGGCCGCCGTGCCGAGCAGCGCTCCAAGCTGGAGGATGCCAGCCGGCAATATGAAAAAGCACTGGCCGCCATTGAGCGGATGCCGGAAACCCGCCGCAACACCCTGCGCCGGGTCGATCTGTCCATCGCCCTGCCGCGGGCGATCCTGCCTTGCGGCCTGACCGGGGTCGACGAGCACCTGACCCGCGCCCGGCAACTCGCCCTGGCGGCGGGAGACCGCGCCCGCTTCGCCCGAGCGTGCTCGGTGCATGCCGCGTTCGAGTGGACGCACGGCGACATCGATGAGGCGGTCCGCCTCAGCCGCGAAGGCCTCGATTTCGTTGGAGATGAGGGGTGCCTCGACACCCGGATCCAACTGCTGTGCCGCCTGGGAGCGGTGCTGGCGGAGCAGGGCCATTTCCCGGAGGCCACCGACGCGCTGGAGCGCGCCTTGCGGCTGCTCGCCACCACCAACACCGTGGGCCGCTATGGCATGGCCATCATGGGATTGGTCGGAATCCACAGCACGCTCGCGCGCATCCACGCCGAAACCGGGAATGCGGCTGCGGCGCTGAAGGCTGGCGCGGCGGCCGTGGAGGCAGCGGAAGAAAGCGGCCACACCTTCTCGAAGGTCTACGCCAACGAATACTTCGGCTGGGCCTTGCTCCTGCTGGGAGAGGCCGAACGCAGCCTGCCGGTTCTGGAAAGCGCCCTGACGCTATGCGACCTGACGCGGTCGCGGCTCCATCGCCCCATGATCGTGGCGGCACTTGGCCACGCCCGCGTGCTGATGGGCGAGGAAGTCGCAGGTCTGGAACTGCTCGACGAGAGCCTGCGCACGGCGCAGCGACAAGGTATCAAACACCGGGAAGAGATGACGCGCCTCTGGCGGTCGGATGCTCTGCTGCGGCTGGACAGGCCCCTCGAGGCGCTTGAGGAGGCGGAGCGTGCTCTCGCCCTGGCCCGGGCAGCAGGACGCCTCGGCCACGAGGCGCACGCCTCGTTCGCGTTGGCGGAAGCGGCATGGTCCGCGGGCCGCTACGACACGGCCGCGGCCGATACCCTTATAAATGCGCATACTCTCGCCCGACACCTCGCGATGGCGCCGTTGGTCGAGCGTTGCGTCAAGGGATTTGGCAAAAGAGCGCGCGGACGGAGCGTCGTCCGCTCCTGAACCGCAGCCTGGGCGCCCTCCTGCCGATCAGTTCCCGTTGGCTTGCCGGTAGTAGCCCAACACGAACGTCCGGATAGCGGTGGCGAGCTCCACTTCGGACGGCTTCGTTGCGTCCAACTCGCCGCACAGTTCGGCGACCGGCCGCCCCTGACGGCGGGCGGCCTCATCAAGCCCTTCCCACACCATAGTTTCCAGGGAAAGCCGCGCCTGCCCGCCGGTCAGCGCCAGCGTGCGTTCCGTCATAATCGGCCCCGAAACGAGCGAGAGCAGATCGGTAATCCGCGGCGCGGCACGGTGGGCCTTTCTTTCCAACTGCATGACGAGACCTCCAAAGCGGCTCAGGTGCCGCGTGTCCTCAATAGGTAGCCGCACGAGGATCGTTCATGCAGTGAAGGATTTCACAGCCCAGCCCGCCGCCCCGGTCCACAGTCGCACCACAATCACCCACTCAACAGGAAGACCAACATGAACGCGATCTCCCAGGCCTCCATGATCCGTGGCGCCGATGGCCGTCTGTACGCCGTGAACGCCCGCGGCGTGACCTCCGTCGCCGAGCCGGGCGCCTCCGCCGCCCGCACGATGCTCCGCGCCGGCGACGTCGCCGCCTTCGACACCGCCGACCACGAAGCCTCGCGCGAGTTCGTCACGCCGGGCATGTGATCGCCGGGATCCTTCCCGCGTTCTACGGGGCCGCGGTGGCCGGCCTTCATCCGGCCCGCCGCCGCGGCCCCGCCCGCTCTTTCGACGCCCCTGGCCCGACCAACGCTCCGGGTAGACCACGATGCCCCTCGACGAGATCGCCTCCCCGCTCATCGCCGACACGTCCAAGGCCCACACGGCCGGCACGCACCGCATCGTCCCGCCGGAGCAGACGCTGGCCCGCGTCACCCCCTACCTGCCCGTCATGGGCATCACCCGCGTCGCCAACGTCACCGGGCTCGACACCGTCGGCATCCCGGTGGTCATGGTGACCCGGCCCAATTCGCGCTCCGTCGCCGTGTCCCAGGGCAAGGGCGTCACGCTGGCCGCCGCCAAGGCGTCGGGCGTGATGGAATCCATCGAGTCCTACCACGCCGAGCGCATCACCCTGCCGCTGAAGTACGCCAGCTATGAAGAGCTGCGCTGGACGCACCGGGTGTGCGACGTGTGGCGGCTGCCGCGCCTGTCCACCAGCCGCTTCACCCCCGACACGCCGCTGATGTGGATCGAAGGCACCGACCTGATGAGCGGCGAGCCCACCTGGGTGCCGTTCGAGATGGTGCACCTCAACTACACCGTTCCGCTGCCGCCCGGCCACGGCTGCTTCGTCGCCAGCTCGAACGGCCTGGCGTCCGGCAACCACCGGCTGGAGGCGACGGCCCACGCGGTGGGCGAGGTGATCGAGCGCGACGCCTCCACCCTGTGGCGCCTGATGGACGGCGACGCGCAGGAGGCGACGCGCATCGACCTGTCCACCGTGACCGACCCGCACTGCCGCGGCCTGCTCGACAAGCTGGACCGCGCCGGCGTGGACGTCGGCGTGTGGGAGATGACCAGCGACGTCGGCATCCCCGTCTTCATCGCCCGCATCGTGCCGCGCGAGGATTCGCCGCAGCACACCGTGCGCCCGGCCGTCGGCAAGGGCTGCCACACCGCCCGCGAGGTGGCGCTGAGCCGCGCCCTGACCGAGGCGGCGCAGAGCCGGCTGACCTTCATCGCCGGCGCCCGCGACGACATGTCCCGCGCCGAGTACCTGAAGCACCTGGACAGCGCGCTGCACGCCCGCTGGAAGGAGTGCATCCGCGCCGGCTCCGGCGGGCGCGACTTCGCCACCTGCCCGACCTCGTCCGGCCGCACGGTCGAGGACGACCTGAACCACCAGCTCGCCCGCCTCCGGGCCGTCGGCGTCGAGGAGGCGGTGGCGGTGGACCTGACCAAGCCGGAGTTCGGCATCCCCGTCGTCCGCGTGGTGATCCCCGGCCTGGAAGGCATCGACGAATCCCCCGACTACCTGCTGGGCCAGCGGGCGCAGCGCGTTCTGGAGACCCGGTCATGAGCGACGTGTACGTCTTCCTCGGCCCCACCATGCCGCGCGAGGACGCGGCGCGCGAGCTGGACGCCGTCTTCCTGCCCCCCGTGGCGCAGGGCGACGTGATCCGCGTGGCCGAGCGCAAGCCCGCCGCCATCGGCATCATCGACGGCTTCTTCGAATGCGTGCCGGCGGTCTGGCACAAGGAGATCCTGTTCGCCATCCGCCAGGGCATCCCGGTGTTCGGCGCCTCCAGCATGGGCGCGCTGCGCGCGGCCGAGCTGCACCCGTTCGGCATGGTCGGCGTGGGATCCATCTTCGAGGCGTACCGCGACGGCCGCCTGGAGGACGACGACGAGGTCGCCATCCAGCACGGCCCGGCCGAGCTGGGCTATCCCATGCTGTCCGAGGCGATGGTCAACATCCGCCGCACCCTGGCCGACGCCGAGGCCGAGGGCGTGCTGTCCCCCGACGTCACCGGGGCGCTGGAGTCCATCGCCAAGGAGCTGCCCTACCGCGAGCGCAACTACGGCCGCGTGCTTCGGCTGGCCGGCGAGATGGGGATCGATGAGCGGGAACTCGCCCGCTTCAAGGGCTGGCTGCCGACCGGCCGGGTCGACCAGAAGCGCGAGGATGCCCGGCTGATGCTGCGCACCGTGCGCCGATTCCTCGGCCAGGAGGTGGCGCTGCCCGAGCCGCGCTTCCACTTCGAACACACCGCGCTGTTCGACCGCGCGGTGCGCGAAGCCGCCCGCCTGGGCTGACCCGCGCCGTGCATCGCTTCCGCCATTCCACTACCGAACATACTCCCGTATACATTGACGGGATGGATGATGGTGTGGAGGCGGGGCAGCCGATGCGGGGTGACGGTGCGATCGACGTGGCGGAAGTGCTCCGCCGCAATCAGCTGCTGAGCGCGCTCGACCAGCGCGAGATGGCGGAACTGGTCGGCCTCGGCCACCTCGTGCAGTACGACCCCGACGCGCTGATCTTCGACAAGGGCGACCCCGGCGACTGCCTGTACGCCATCCTCAAGGGGCAGGTGGGCATCCACACCTCGTCCGAGGACGGCAAGATGATGATCCTGAACTTCCTCGACCCCGGGGAGGTGCTGGGGGAGATCGCGCTGATCGACGGCAAGCCGCGCACCGCCGGCGCCACCGCGCTGCGCCCGACCGAGCTGTTCCGCATCGACCGCGCCGCCTTCATCCCCTTCCTGGAGCGCCACCCGCGCCTGGCGATCCGCCTGATGGGCGTGCTGTGCGAGCGGCTGCGCTGGGTCAGCGAGGGCATCGAGGACGCGGTGTTCCACGACGTGCCGCGCCGGCTCGCCAAGAAGCTGCTGCAGCTCGCCGAGTCCTACGGCCAGCCGACTCCGGCGGGGCTGCGCATCACCCAGGTGGTGTCGCAGGAGAATCTGGCCAGCATGCTCGGCGTGACCCGCGAGATGGTCAACAAGAGCCTCAAGGCCCTGAAGACCGCCAACGCCATCACGTACACCAAGGGTTTCCTGGTCCTCGCCGATGTCGATCTGGTGCGCGACATGGCCGGCGAGACTGTGCGTTCGCAGGACAGACTTTAGGATGACGAGAATCTGATTCCCTTCGCAGCCGAAAAGTTTTATCCCCATAGCAGGCTGCAATCACGCTATAGTGTGGCAGATACCCCCTATCCCGCCACACAGGGGATGACAGACGTATGCCTGAACGCGGTTCGCCGACGCAACACGCCACCAATCCCCAGGGGATCAGCCCTCTGGTGAGCCGTTCCGTCACCATTGCCGGCCAAAGCAGCCAGATCCGGATCGAGCCGTCCTACTGGGAGGCTCTGGAAGAGATCAGCCGCCGCGAAGGCCTCGACATCAACGACCTGTGCACCGACCTGAAGGAGCGGCTGGATGTCCAGAACCGCCGCAGCGACGCCGGGGTATCCCTGGCGAACGCGGTGCGCGTGTTCGTCGTCGGCTATTTCCGGCAGGCCGCCACCGAAGCCGGACACAGCCGCGCCGGCCACGGCCGCGGCGAGCCGCTGGTCAGCACCCCCTTCAACCGCCAGGGCTGACGTTCGGCCGAGCACAACCCGGCGTATTCCTTTGGTCATAGTTGCGACCTGGGGACTATGCCGGCCTGGATGGCTTTGTTAACACTCCTTGCCGGCACCAGGAACCACACGCCGAACAGGGGGATATGGCCGACCCAACGATTTCCGCCGCACCGCATCGCACCGGCCGATTCGGCTGGGCGCCGGAATTCGCGCTGATCGGGGGCGGAACGCTGGTGATGTTCCTCACCATGCGCGGCAACTACCTGCTGTTCCACACGCTGGCCGAACTGTTCAGCATCGTGGTGGCGACCGCGACCTTCGTCATCGCCTGGAACACCCGGCACGCCAACCAGTCGCAGTTCCTCGCCTTCGTCGGCCTGTCCTTCCCCTCGGTGGCGGTGCTCGACCTGCTGCACACCATCTCCTACAAGGGCATGGGCGTCTTTCCCGGGGGCGACGCCAACCTGCCGACCCAGCTGTGGATCGCCGCCCGATTCGTCCAGGCGGCGAGCTTTCTGGCGGCGCCGCTGCTGCTGCCCAACGCGCGGGTGGCGCCGGGGCTGGTGCTGGGGCTCCATGCGGCGCTGGTCACGCTGATCCTGGTGCTGATCTTCCCGCTGGGGGCGATGCCCGACTGCTTCATCGAGGGGCAGGGCCTGACCGACTTCAAGATCGCCAGCGAGTATGCCATCTCCGGCCTGGTGGCGCTGGCGTGCGTGGCGCTGTGGACGCGGCGGCGGCATTTCGAGGGGGGAAGCTTCCCGCTGGTGCTGGCCGGATTCGCCCTGCTGATCGTGCAGGAGATGACCTTCACGCTGTACCAGGACACGCACGGCCTGCTGAACGCGTTCGGGCACTTCATCAAGATCGTGTCCTATTACCTGCTGTACCGGGCGATCGTCGTCACCGCGCTGCAGAACCCCTACGACACCATGTTCCTGCGCCTGTGCCGCAGCGAGCAGGCGCTGCGCGACCACCTGGGCAACGCCGAGGCGATGATCGCCGCGCGCACCGCCGAGCTGCGCGAGAGCGAGGCGCGCTGGAGGGCGCTGCTGGAGTGCTCCAACGACTGGTACTGGGCCACCGGCGCCGACGGCCGCTTCGTCGAGGTGTCGCCGCGCGCCGAGGAATCGACCGGCCGACCGGCCGCCGAGCTGCTCGGCCGCCGCCCCGCGGACCTGCTCGACCCGGCGCGGCCGCCGGACGACTTCGCGGTGTTCCAGGACGCCCTGCGCGACCACCGGCCGTTCCGCCGCCTCTCCTTCCCCATCGCCAGCGAGACGCCGACGGGCTGCTGGCTGATGTTGAGCGGCATGCCGCGCTTCTCGCCGGACGGCGTGTTCCTGGGCTTCCGCGGCACCGCCAGCGACATCACCGAGCGCCGCCGCGCCGCCGAGGCGGCCCGGCAGAAGCAGACCATGGCGGCGCTGGGCGGTCTGGTCGGCGGCCTGGCGCACGAGATCAACAACCTGCTGCAGCCGGTCATCAGCCTGAGCGATCTGGCGCTGAACCGGGTCGGCGAGGACGCGCGGCTGCGCACCTACCTGACCGCGGTGCGCGACAGCGGGATGAAGGCGCGCATCATCATGCGCGACGTGCTGGCCTTCGCCCGCACCGAGGTCGCCGTGTCGCCGCCGGCCGCGGTGGGCGAGGCGGTGCGCGGCGCGGTGGAGCTGGCGCGCCCCGACCTGCCGCCCGGCATCCGGGTGGAGGTCCGCATCGACGACCGCCTGCCGGCGGTGACCATCACCACGACCGAGCTGTCGCAGATCCTGCTCAACCTGATCCGCAACGCCTGCGACGCCATGCCCACGGGCGGCACGTTGACACTGTCCGCCTGCGTGGTCACGCTGAGGGACCCGGAGGCAAGCCGGCTGGAAATCGCCGAGGGGGACTACGTCCGCCTGACCGTGGCCGACACCGGCACCGGCATGGACGAAGCGACCCGGCAGCGCGTGTTCGAGCCGTTCTTCACCACCAAGCCGGTGGGGCTGGGCACCGGGCTGGGGTTGTCGGTGGTGTACGGCATCGTGCGCAACGGCGGTGGGGTCATCGCGGTGGACAGCGCGGTCGGCCGCGGCACCGCCGTGATGATCGACATGCCCATGGCGAAGCCCGCGGACGAACCCGCGCCGGCGAACGAAACGACGAGCGAAAAGAAGAACGAGAAGGAGCCCGCCCATGGCGAACATATTGGTGGTTGAGGACTCCCCCGCGGTCCGCATGGCGATCGTCGAGGTGCTGGAGTCCCTGGGCCACACGGTGACCGAGACGGAGAACGGCCGTCTCGCGGTCGAGCGGATGGACGGCGCGAGCTTCGATCTCGTGGTCACCGACGTGCTGATGCCGGAAGTGGACGGCATCGAGGTGATCAAGGCGGTGCGCCGCGCCAAGCCGGACACCAAGATCCTGGCGATCTCCGGCGGCGCCCCCAACCTGCCGGCCGGCTACGCGCTGAAGCTGACCGAGATGTTCCGCGCCGACGCGGTGCTCTACAAACCCTTCATGAACGACGAACTGCGCAAGGTGGTCGGCGAGCTGCTGGGGTGATCGCCGGTTGCGAAGGCCGGGCGGCGGAGGCGCTTGTCGCATTATGCCGCACATTCCCCGAATTCGCGGCGTGAACAGCATCCTGTCCTACAGCTAACATTGTCAGCCAGACTGCTTCCGGGACCGGCGCACCGAGGCCCATCGATGGCTGACATCATTGACATGAAGGATTGGCTGTCGAAGAGCGTCAACGGCACCGCCGAGGACCTCCCGTTGCTTGAACGGCTCGAATGCACGCGCCAGCGGATGATCGCCGATCTCGAGGCGATGATCGCCCACTGCGAGATGGTGTCGGAGTATTGCGACAGCCGCGTCGTCGCCGACGCCGTCGGAAAGCTCATCGGCTATCGCGACATCGTTCTCGGCAGCAATCCCGCCACGCCGGAGGCCGCCCGCATCTACACCGGCATCGCGCTGGCGCTGGAGAAGGTCGGCAACGACGTGTCCCAGGCGATTCGCGAGCAGCTGGACACCGTGCTGTTCGGGAGCGAGCCGGCTTGAAGGCCGTGCGGCCTCAAAACAATCGGCCGCCGTCCGGCACCGCTTGCCCCGGACCGATCAGCACCACCTCCCCCTCCCCGTCCGGCAATCCCAGCACAAGGCATTCGGAGCGGAATTTGCCGATCTGCTTGGGCGGGAAGTTGACCACCGCCAGCACCTGCCGGCCGACCAGCGTGTCCGGCGCGTAATGGCGCACGATCTGCGCCGAGCTGCGCCTGCTGCCGATCTCCGGCCCGAAGTCGACGGTCAGCTTGATGGCGGGCTTGCGCGCCTCCGGGTACGGTTCGGCGGCGGTGATGGTGCCGACACGGATGTCGACCTTGAGGAAATCGTCGTAGGTGATGGTCGTCGGGGTGTGCGTCATGGGCGCCACGCTACCACGGCCCCATGAGACGCAAAAGGGCCGCTCCGGCGCGGAGCGGCCCTTCGCGCGGTCCCCGAAGGGAAGGACGCTTACTTGCGCGCCTTCTTGGCGCCGGCGATGGCGGCCTTCACCTCGTCCAGGCTCTCCGACACGCGCTTGGCGAGCACGTCGGCGGCCTCGGTGTTCGACTTGGCGACCATCTCGCTCAGCTCGCGGATGTTCGAGAGCGAGCGCTCGAAGGCGGCCTTGACCAGCTCGGCCTGCTTGGCGGCCTTGTCCTCCGGCGAGCCGGCGGCGATCACCTCGGTGGCGGCGGTGCCCGCCTCTTCCAGGGTCTGGCGCAGGATCTCGGCCTGGCGGCGCAGCACCGCCTGCAGGCCCTCGATGGCCAGCTGGTTGGCGGCGGTCACCGCCTCGATGTTCTTGCGCTGCGTGGCGAGGATCGACTCCACGTCGACACCGGGGAGCTTCAGATCGCCCAGCACCTTGGAAAAGTCCGTGTCGAAGAACGGGTTACCGGTCGGCTTGGTCGCCATGTTTCATCCCCGAGTAGGTCCGGCCGGGCTGCCGTGCAGCCAGCAGGGCGTGAGTGGAAGTGCCCACACCTTAATCAAGGGCCTGCTGCAGCGCAACATACAAGACGCCGCAGCGCTCCACATTCAACCGGCCGGGGTCTCCGCGGGTTCCACGGGTTTTTCCGTCCTGGAACGGCGCAGCGAATGAGCCCAGGACTCGGCCCGGCGTAGCTCGGAATCGAGGGCGGCCATGGTGCGCGCGAGGTCGGCGGTGTCGTCCTTCAGGAAGGTGCGCATCACCCGCGCGTGCACCGCACCCAGCCCGGCCACCAGCGCCGCCCCGCCCGGCCCGTCCGGGTCCACCCCGGCCGCGCGCAGCATCCACGCCATGGAGCGGGCGTAGGCGCTCGAGAAGGCGAGCGCGGTCAGCGGTTCGCGCGGCAGGTCGCGGACCACGGCGGCGAGCCCGGCACGGTACGGCGCCAGAGCGTCGAAACGCCGCATCATCACGTCGAAGACCCGGTCGCGGGCGGATTCGGACAGGTCGGGCGGCGTGTCGTCGGCGAGCACCGCGGCGTCGGCCAGCTCGGCGACGCCCGCCAGCAGCGCGGCACGGGTGGGGAAGCGGCGGTACAGCTCGCCGAGCGGCACCGGCACGGCGCGCGCCACGTCGGCCAGCCCGGTGCGCCGCCAGCCGCGCTCGGAGGCCAGCTCCATGGCGCGGTCGAGGATGGTGCGGGAGAGGTCGTCCATGGGGTGAATGTGCGGTCGAAGCGCGGCCGGTGCAAGGTATCCCCGACCGGCCCGGCCGGCTCCTCCGTCGTCATCCCCGCCTTCGCGGGGTTGACGGCTAAAAAACGGAACGTCAGGCCTTCTTCACCGCCGCGATCCGCCCGCCGGTCATGCTGACCAACTGGTCCGGGGTGAGGCGGAACACCGCGTTCGGCGTGCCGGCCGCGGCCCAGATCTCGCCGAGCGCCATCAGGTCGTCGTCGATCAGCACCAGCGGCGGCACGGCGTGGCCCAGCGGCGGGACGCCACCGATGGCGAAGCCGGTCTTCTCGCGGACGAAGTCGGGGTCGGCGCGCTCGATCCTCTCGCCCACCAGGGCGCCCACCGCCTTCTCGTTGACGCGGTTGGCGCCGCTGGCGATCACCAGCACCGGCGTGCCGGAGTCCTTGGCGCGGAAGATCAGCGACTTGGCGATCTGCGCCACGGTGCAGCCGACCGACGCCGCGGCCTCCTCGGAGGTGCGGGTGCTGGACTCGTGCTCAAGCACGCGGTGCCCGAGGCCGATCGCGTCCAGGATGGCCTGGACGCGGGCGGCCGATGGACTCAGGACCGGGCTGAGCGCGCTCATGGCCTTACGAGAACAGGCTGGAGACCGACCGCTCTTCGCTGATGCGCATGATCGCCTCGGCGATCAGCGGGGCGATGGTGAGCTGGCGGATGTTGCGGCTGACCCGCACCGCCTCGGTTGCCTGGATGCTGTCGGTGGAAACCAGCATCTCGATGGGCGCCACC
>Ga0196970_1000745_pt1 | contig 31608 bp, 27 predicted proteins | sample S1v_513CmetaG_FD_148672 | JGI IMG/M metagenome (GOLD analysis project Ga0196970, IMG submission 148672) | Soil microbial communities from Anza Borrego desert, Southern California, United States - S1+v_5-13C | ecosystem: Environmental > Terrestrial > Soil > Desert | place: USA: California... | reverse complement strand
GCGAGCTGCGACAGTCGCAGAAAATGGAAGCGGTGGGCCAGCTCGCTGCGGGAGTGGCGCACGACTTCAACAACATTCTGACGGCGATCCATGGCCACACCTCCCTGCTGCAGGCGCAATTGTCCACGAACGCCACCCAGGCGCGATCATTGACAGTGATCTCCCTCGCGGCTGAACGGGCAACCCGCCTGGTCCGCCAGCTCCTGACGTTCAGCCGCAAGCAGGTGTTGAAGCCGCAGGTGCTGCAGTTGGATCAGGTCACTTCGAACATGGCCGAAATGCTGCATCACGTCCTCGGCGATCACATTTCGTTGAATGTCACCACCGAGCAAAACGTACCGCCCACGAAAGCGGATGTCAGCATGATGGAACAGATCATTCTGAACCTTGCCATCAATGCTCGCGACGCGATGCCTAGAGGCGGCACGCTCTCCATTCACGTTCATCGGACCACGCTCACCAGCGAAACGGTTCAGCGGCATGCCGACATCGTTCCCGGCCAGTACGTCTGTCTCGTGGTCAAGGATACGGGTTGCGGGATTCCCCCTGAAAACGTATCGCGTGTGTTCGATCCTTTCTTCACCACTAAGGAAATCGGCAAGGGCACAGGCCTTGGCCTCGCCACCGTTTACGGGATCGTCAAGCAACACCGCGGCTGCATCGACATTCAAACCGCGGTTGGCGAGGGAACGTCCTTTCACATCTATTTTCCCGCGTCGACCGAAGGATGGAGTCCTGCGACTCCTGTTGAGCATCCACCCACGACTGCGACGGGAAATGAATGCATCCTCCTGGTCGAAGATGAGGATATTGTCCGATCCATGGCAACATCGCTGTTGCGCGGGAGCGGATACACGGTCCTTGAGGCCTCATCGGGCAAGGAAGCGTTGCAGCTGTTTGATTCGCATCGTGACCAGGTGGCCCTGTTGTTCACCGACATCATGATGCCCGGCAACCTGCTGGGGGACGAACTCGCGACGCGCATCCGTGCCATGAAGCCTGGATTGCCCATCCTGTTCACGTCGGGTTACACGCCTGATCTCGCGAATGTTCAGCTGCGCAAGGACGCATGCTTCCTTTCGAAACCTTTCACTCCGACGCAGCTCCTGATGCAGGTGCGTACCTGTCTTGACCGGATGCGCGTGGAACCTGTAGCTCCGGCGTAGGCCTACTGTCCCGGGGTCGACTGCCGTTCCACGACGGCGATCTCCGCCCGATTCTTCGCCACGCTGGACGGCGGCAAACAACCCCTCCAGTTCACGCCGGGATAGATGATGGATCCCCGGCCGATGATGCTTCCGGGATTCAGGACGCAATTACAACCCACATCGGCTCGATCTCCCACGAGCGCTCCAAATTTCCGCAGCCCGCTATCGATCCGTTCGCTGCCTGCCTGCACCTGGACGTTTCCTGGCAGTGACCGGAGATTCGAAAGGATGACGCCTGCGCCAAGGTGCGCCTTGTATCCGAGGATTGAATCCCCCACGTAATTAAAATGCGGCACCTGGCCCCCGTTCAGAAGCAACGCATTCTTCAACTCGCTCGAATTTCCAATGACGCAGTCATCGCCTACGATCACGTTCTCGCGCAGATAGGCGTTGTGCCGGATCTGGCAGCTTTTCCCGATGATAGCCGGGCCCTTGATCATGGCTCCCGGTTCGATCACCGTGCCTTCCCCGATCATGACATCCTTCCCTATGAACGCCTCCCCTTCCACGCGCCCCAGAATCACCGGCTTCATATGCGCCGCGATATAGTCCTTGATCCTCTGTAATGCCTGCCAGGAAAAATCCACATCCTCGAAAATCGCGGCATGCTGCGTTTGAGAGAGGTCGAACAAGTCAGTCGGCTTGAACATGCGCGCAGTCTAAGCGGCGGATCAGCGGGAGAAACCAAAAACTTATCGCGAGTTCGGCACGGGTCGACGTTAGAAAAACCGCTGCGCGCTTTACAGCCGCCTCGGCTGAAGGGATTGTTTGGCAAACGCTGCAGGAACATGAAGGAAAAATACATCGCCGCGAAAGAGCGCTGGGCCAGGAAGATGGCTGGCAAACCGGCTTCCACATCGCCCCGCTCCGGGGAGCGCCTGCCTCCTGGCCAGAGGCAGGTCACGAACTTCCCGGTGCTTGATTTGGGAATCCGTCCCGATGTTTCTTTGACGGAATGGCGTCTCAAAATCGGAGGAAAGGTCGAAAACCCGGTTAATTTGACCTGGTCTGAGTTCATGGATCTGCCTCAGTTCAAGGATGTCAGCGACTTTCATTGTGTCACGACCTGGAGCCAGTTCGACATGGAGTTTGAAGGCGTCGCTTTTTTCACCCTCGCTGACCTTGTCAAACCGCTTTCTTCTGCCACTCACGTGTTTTTCAAGAGTTACGACGGCTATTCGACCAACAATCCCATCGACGTCTGCATGGATGATGACGTGCTGGTGGCTCATTCGTGGAACGGAAAGCCGCTGACTCCCGACCATGGCGGTCCCGCGCGTGTGATCATCCCAAAACGCTACGCCTGGAAGGGCGCCAAGTTCGTCCGTGAGATCACTTTCATGGATCAGGACATCCTTGGTTTCTGGGAAGTCCGCGGGTATTCGAACACCGCAGATCCTTGGAACGAAGATCGTTTTGCCAGGAACGATGATGTTCCACCTGGCTTCTTCACGTGACCTGTGCGGACCATTTACTTCGACTACAACGCCACCACGCCGCTCGATGCCAGCGTCCGGGACGCGATGATGCCGTTCTTCGGTACCATTTGGGGCAATCCCTCGAGCATTCATCACGTGGGCCGCACAGCACGCGCTCATCTCGACGAGGCTCGCGATCGCAGCGCTGCAATTCTTGGATGCAAGCCCAGCGAACTGATCTTTACCAGCGGCGGAACTGAAAGTGCAAATCTTGCCGTCTTCGGAGCGGCCAGGATGCTTCAGAAGAAGGGGCGCCACATCATCACATCGTCAATCGAGCATCACGCCGTCCTGCACTCATGTCGTTACCTCGCTGATCGAGAAGGCTTTGATGTCACGCTGCTGCCAGTCGATTCCACGGGCCGCGTTTCTCCTGCCGCTTTGCAGTCGGCTATTCGTCCCGACACTGTGCTTGTCTCGATAATGGCGGCCAACAATGAGGTGGGAACCATTCAGCCCGTTGCTGAACTCGGCGCTTTATGCCGCCACTTGGGCATCATCTTCCACACCGACGCCGTCCAATGGTTTGGAAAGCAGCCTTTCACAAACATTCATCAGTTCGAGGCTGATCTTGTTTCGATCTGCGCCCACAAGTTTCATGGTCCGAAGGGAGTGGGTGCCTTGTTCATCCGATCTCCTCTTCAGCCCGATCCCATCCTGTTTGGCGGCGGGCATGAAAACGAACGCCGCGCCGGAACCGAAAATGTCGCAGCTGTCGCCGGTTTCGTTGAAGCTCTGGAACGCTTCGTCCCTCGCCCCGTTTTTGATGCTTCTTTCCTATCGCCACTTTCCGAACGACTCATTCAGTCTGCTGAATCCATTCCGGGAGTTCACTTTGCAGGCTCTCGTGAACACCGCCTTCCCAACACGGTTTCGTTTGTCGTTGAGAACACAGACAGCATCGCCTTGATGGCAGGCCTGGATATCGAAGGTATATGTGCTTCAAGCGGCTCCGCCTGTTCCGCTGGTTCCCTCGAACCTTCGCATGTGGTTCAAGCTCTCGGTTTTTCTCCATCTCTCTCCAACGCTCTCGTCCGATTCTCGCTCGGACGCGATTCCTCTCTTCTCGAAGTTGAGCACGTCGAACAGGTCCTCCCCCACATCATCAGGCGCTCACAACGTCGTTAAAAGAGGTCCAAGAACCTGTGAACAGATTGTGGATGATGTCAACAAACCGGGTTTCTACCTATTGTGCTTTGTTGCTCAGAAAGTTCTTCGCAGGGCCGACATTGATCGTTACCCCGTCATTCCTTGACACCCCCAATTGTTTGCCTTATTCACACCCGATATTAAGAAGAGATTTGTACAGCTAAAGAATCATCTATTAAGCGACTCATGAACCTGACCATTGCTAAGGATCAAATCATCAACGGTCTGCAGGCTGTTCAGAATGTCGTCAGCTCGCGTTCTACGTTGCCTATCCTTTCCAATGTGTTGCTCAGGGCGGAAGGGGATCGTCTTGAACTCACCGCCACGGATCTCGACGTGACCGTGGTGTGCAGTGTGGAAGCGAAGGTAACGAAAGCGGGCGCAACCACGGTCCCGGTGAAGAAATTGTTCGGCATTGTAAGGGAATTAACGAATACGGACATCGAGCTGGAGGTGGATGACAAGAACACCACGAGCATTCGCTCGGGAGCGTCCTTCTATAAAATCAACGGATTGAGCGCGGATGAGTTTCCGCCATTGCCGAAGTTTAAGGATGACAAGAAGGTGACCCTGAATCAGGAAACCGCGAGGGGCATGATGAAGAAAACAGCCTTCGCAATGTCGACTGACGAATCGCGCTACGTGTTGAATGGAATTTTCCTGAGCCTTAAGGATCACAAGGTCACAATGGTGGCAACCGATGGCAGAAGGCTGGCCATGGTGGACGAAGAAGTGGATGTATCGGAGCAGAGCCAGGGTGAATTCATCATCCCATCCAAAGCGGTGAGCGAGCTGAACCGCCTGTTGCAGGAAAAGGGAGAAGTAGAAATTCGATATGCGGAAAATCAGGCGTCGTTTTCGCTCAGAAATGAACAGGGATTCAACGTTCTGATCATCACAAAGCTCATCGAAGGCAACTATCCGAATTACCGCCAGGTGATCCCGAATGAAGTGAAGGAAAGGGTAGCGCTGGGGAGGGAGGAATTTTTGCACGCGTTGAAGCGGGCAGAAATCATGACGAGCGAGAAGTCCAACTCCGTGAAGTTGAGTTTCGGAAAAAACAACCTCGCGATTACCGCCAATTCACCTGAAGTGGGCGAAGCGCGCGAAAGCCTTGCGATCAACTACAAGGGCAAGGAAATGGCGATCGCTTTTAATCCCAAGTACCTGATCGATCCCCTTAACGCGCTTTCCAATGATGAGATCTACATCGAACTCATTGATGAACTGAGTCCGGGCGTCGTAAAAATTAATGGCCCGTTCCTGTATGTCGTGATGCCGATGAGACTGACCTGATCGCGCTGCAGGGCCCCTACATCTGTTCCAAAGTCTCAATCCCTAGGGTATCCAGCCCCTGCTTCAGAACGCGCGCCGTAAGGTCACACAAGAGCAGCCTGCTGGTCCGTGTAGGCCCTTCACTTTTGAGAACGGGACAGTTTTCGAAAAACCCGGTGAATTGGCCGGCAAGGGCGTACAGGTAGTTGCAAAGGAAATTGGGGCGCAGTTCGTCGACAACTGCTTCAAGGGTGATTCCGAAATTCAAGAGGTGCTTGGCCAGGACAAGTTCTTCAGGTGCCTCCAACGTGAGATTCGAAACATCAAACTCATGGTTCGCCGGCAAATCCGCCTTGCGGAAAATGCTGCGGATCCTGGCGTAGGCGTATTGAAGATAAGGGACAGTGTTGCCGTTTAAAGCCAGCATCTTGTCCCAGCTGAAGACGTAATCACTCTGCCGGTTTGGCAGCAGGTCGGCGTATTTGACAGCGCCAATGCCCACCACCCGCGCTATCTCCCTTCTGTGAGCTTCAGGCAGGGCAGGACTTTTTTCTGAAACCAGGGCCAATGCTCGCTCCTCAGCCTCATCCAGCAACTCACCAAGCTTGACGGTTCCGCCAGAGCGCGTCTTAAAAGGCTTTCCGTCCTCGCCCATGATTTTACCGAAGCCGACATGGACGAGTTTCACTTTCCGCGCAACCTCGGGCTGCCAGCGGCTGAACGTGAGGAACAGCTTTCGAAAATGCGGGGCTTGGCGGTCATCCACCACGTAGATGATTTCATCGGGCGACCACGTCTTCATTCTATAGTCAATGGTCGCGAGGTCGGTGGTCATGTAATTGAATCCGCCATCGCTTTTCCGGACCAAGGCAGGATCCGCAATCCATTCGCCATCGCGATTGACCAGAAAAGGATCCTCTTTCGCAGGCAATGAGCCATCACTGAACACAGCAACCGCGCCCTCGCTCTCCCTTGCGATGCCCCGCTCCATCAAGTCAGCCACGACGTTGCCGAGCCAGGGATTGTAAAAGCTCTCACCCAGCGCGTGGTCGAAGTTCACACCCAGCCGTCCATAGATCGCGTCAAACTGAACCTGGGACAGGCGGATCATTTCCTTCCAGATCGCAACATTTTCGGCGTCGCCCCCCTGCAATTTCACCAACTCCTGCTTAGCTTCCGCGAGGCGTTCAGGGCTGGCGTCGCATTCGGCGTTGACGACCTGATAAAGCCGCTCCAGTTCGGCGATAGGATCCGCTTCGAGGGCGGCGCGATTCAAAAGCTGTTTCCATCCGAGCAGCAACTTGCCGAACTGGGTTCCCCAGTCGCCGATATGGTTGTCGCTGATCGTTCTGTGCCCGAGCAAGCGGAAAACCCGCTGAAGCGCATCCCCGATGCCAGTGGAGCGGATATGGCCCACATGCATCGGTTTGGCCACGTTGGGCGAGCTGAAATCGATGACGATGGTGCGTGGCGCCGAAGGCTTGGTGAAGAAGAAGTGTTCGCCACGCGCAGCCGATCGCAATGTTTCAATAACGGCATCGTTCTTCAATCGGAAGTTTAGAAACCCGGCACCCGCAATCTCAACCGTCTCGCACCAAGCTGAGACTTCGAGACGGCTGACGACGTCGGCCGCCAGCTGGCGCGGATTCATTTTGCGGGCCTTCGCAAGGGACATCAGCGCGTTCGACTGGTAATCGCCAAACTTGGGATCGCATGGGCGCACGAGGACGGAGGAGATGTCGGCATCCGGCAGGACAGATTGCACGGCTGCTTGCAGCGCAGACTCAATTTGCTTGTGAGGTAACACGGGAAACGAGATTCAAGGGTCAGGTTTGAAGTTTCAAGCCTGGAACAGGAAGGGAAAGGGACGAAACAGCGCTCCGCTGGTTCAAGAACGCAGGGGAAAAATCCTAACGCTTACCGTGGTCGCGGATGATCTTGAGCATCGATTCAGCGTCGGGAGCCTGTTCAAGGGCCTGGCGGAATTCAGCCTTGTGCAGGAGCTTGGCGATGTTCGCGAGAGTGTGCAGATGCTTTTGGAACTGACCTTGAGGAACGAGGAACAGCATCACCAGGTTCACTGGCTGATTGTCGAGGGCATCGAAGCTCACGCCTGTCTTTGAACGGCCAAGGGCGCCAACGACTTCATAGATCAGATCCGTGGAAGCGTGCGGAATTCCAATGCCAAAGCCGATGCCAGTGCTCATCGAGGACTCGCGCTTTTTGACGACGGCAGCGATCGCGTCGTGGTGCTCGGGTTTGATCCGCCCCGTGGCGACCAGGGTGTTGATCAGCTCGTCGATGGCCTGCCACCGATCCGTCGCTTTGAGATCGGTGAGGATCTGATCACTCGTCAAAATGTCGCCTAAATCCATAGGGTCGTAATTTTCCGCTTTCGCATTTCGCCTGAAGCGAGCGGGCTTATCAAGACAGAATTCAACCGCACAAGTGCGGAATACATGCGTAATAGTCCTACATCCAGCTGCCGAGTCGCCGCACGACGTCCTCCGTTCCCGCAAGCCACCAGAGCAGCGCCGTCGTCACGTGAATACGATTCGCGAGCAGTGGCACTCCCACGAGTAGCACGATCACGTTGCCGAGAAAGATGACCACTGCGGAAAAGAGATAACCCTGGCTGGTGATGTCGGACTGTCGGGTTTGAAGAACGTGGCCCGTGAGGCTGACGTGAAACGCGTAGGCGCCGCCAAGGGCCAGGTGGAAACACATGAGGTAGGGTTGCCAGTTCCAGATGAAGTCGCCCACAACGAAGACCAGCACCGTCAAGGCCGCGTATAAGGGGAAAAAGTAAGGTGCGAGCGCAATCAGGAAATTGGTTTTCGTGATGATGACGTGCCCGCCCGTCGAACTGGTTTTGAACTTCTTCACCCGCCCGCCAAACAACCATGTCCAGAGTGCGTGCGTGAGTTCATGCCCAAAGACGTAGACCCACATAGGCCGCGGCAGCAAAACGTAAATAATGATCCAGCAGGCAACGCCAGCCAGAAACGGCACCCACGTTTCATCGGCGGCGCCGCTTTGCCGAATGACACGCAACGCGGCAGTAGCGGCGCCCGCGCAGACCGGGAGCAGGCAGATGGCGACGACGAGCTTGAACCATTTCGGCATCTGCAGACCCATAAACAAAACGGGCACGGCAGTGTCGATTCCAATTTCATTTCTCAGCGGCCGGGGCGAGGGCCGAATCACCCGGAATAGTCGTCTTCAAGTCTGGTGCGGAGAGGCCCAGGAGCTACAATGCTTCCGCTTTGAGAATTCGATACTTCTTTTTGGTGACAATGCTGTTTCTCGCAGGCGCCTGCGCGTCGCGCGCGGCCCTTTCCTGGCATTGGACGAGCACGCCGTCTGACCCGGCAATTTCCAACTCAATCGCCATTGGCATGAATGGCGCCATCAACGCATATAACACCTACGCGAACTATTCCGGCAGCGTCCCGGTCAACTACAATTCCGGAGTTCCCACGGCGCAGGCAAGTTATCAGGGGTGGGTGACGTTCGGTGGCTCGCGCAGTTTCCGGGTGGCGCTGCATGAAATGGGGCATTGGATGGGAGCAGGCACCTACAACACGTGGAACAACCTGCGTGATGGCAAATGGATCGGCACGTACGGCAATGCAGCAATTCAGGCGTTTGACGGGCCGGGCGACCGCATAGGGGCCGATGCCAGTCACTTCTGGCCGTACGGCTGGAACTTCGACAACGAAGCCATCAATCCCGAACGGCATGTGGCGCTCATCGGCGCGATGCGGCGGGACATGGGACTCTCGGATTCAACGATCGGCATGGTCCCGGGAACCTATCGGTTGCGAAACCGCGCCACGGTCAAGATGCTCGACAACGGCGGAAACAACGCGGAGGGCGCCCCTCTGGTTCAGATGGACAACAGCGCCGCCACCAGCCAGCGATGGACGATCACCTTGCTGGCCGGAGGCTATTTCACTCTCCAGAACGTCGCGAGCGGCCGCAATCTGGACACGCTTGGAGTGTCGACCAACGGCGCACCCATCGTGTTGTCAGCGCCGGGCACCAACTTCAGCCAGCAATGGCAGGTCGTGGCGAGTGATTCCGGCTTTTACCGCATCGCGAATCGAGCCACGGGAAAGTATCTCGATGCCGCCAACCAACAAGCAAGCGGGGCCGCAATTCAAAGCTGGGGCAGCGACCTCTCAGGCGATCAGGAATGGAAATTCGTCAGCACGTCCGTCGTGAACCTGCCAGCCCCGGGCGCTATCTCGCAGGGTCAGCCTGCCACGGCAAGTTCCACTGAATCTGGAAACGATCAATGGGAAGGAAACGACGGCGCGCCTGCAACCCGCTGGGCGGCCTCCAGCGGATCGTTTCCGCAGTGGTGGCGTGTCGATCTTGGATCGGTGCAACCCATCACGAAAGTGGTGATCGATTGGTATAACGCTTCGCCGCGGGCGTACCGTTACAGAATCGAAGTGAGCAGCGACGACGTGAACTACACCGTAGTCGCCGACAAGACAGGCAACAACGTACAGGGAACCACCACGGACCTTGTGTCGGCCACTGGGCGTTATGTTCGTGTCACAATTACCGGCGCCACGGCGGGTTGGGCTGGACTCTGGGAGGTGCGTGTGTTCAATGACACAGCTCCCCTGGAACTCGCGTCGCAATATCGACCCGCCACCGCGAGCAGCTCGTTGACAGGGAATCTCCCCGTGAACAGCAATGACGGCGACCCGGCGTTTACTCGCTGGACGGCCTCGAGCACTGCGTATCCACAATGGTGGCGGGTAGACCTCGGAACAGTGCAATTGATCAGCAAGGCGGTGGTTCAGTGGCTGGGCGCCGGCTCGCGCGCTTACAAATATCGCATTGAAACCAGCACAGATGACGCGACATGGACCGTGCTGCTTGATAAAACCGGCAATACGGCCACAGGAACCACGACCGACCAATTTTCAGCGTACGCGAGGTACGTCCGTGTCACGGCAACCGGAGTCGCGCCGGCCGGAAGCGCCGCGGCGTTCTACGAGTGCCAAATCTACAGCCGCTCGTTATCGCCCTGGACCAGTGCGGACATAGGCGATCTGCAGGCGCCGGGATCGTCCAGCATCTCGAATGGCGTTTTTTCGGTGGCGGGCTCCGGCTCGGACATAGGCGGCACCTCGGATGAATTCCATTTTGTTTACCAACCAGTCGCGGGCGACTTTATCATCAGCGCGCGCGTCACGGCAAGTGACAATACGAATCCATGGGCGAAGGCAGGGTTGATGATTCGGGAAAGCACAAACGCAAACTCAAGATACGTGCTCCAGTTTATCACGCCAGAAAATGGAATCGCCCTGGATGCGCGCCCCGGCACGGGCGACGAAACCGAGCATCTCGCATCGGAAGCACTGGTATCGATTCCATACTGGCTTCGCCTCGCTCGCTCTGGAAACACGGTGACCGCGTACCGCTCTGCCAATGGAGTCAATTGGTTGATGCTCGGCAGCACAGCAGTCGCGTCGAGTGGCAACAGCCTTGTTGGCCTTGCCGTGAGCAGTCGCAACGATGGGGTGGTGAACACCTCCATGTTCGATAAGGTCGCCATCACGCTGCCGCTGGTTCCAGGGAATGTCGCAGGATTGATCGCGACGGGCGGCAACCGCTCAATCGGTCTCCAATGGACCAGCGCCATGAACGCGGCGTCGTATACCGTGAAGCGGTCTCCCATGAGCGGCGGGCCATACGCCACCGTGAGCTCGGGCGTCACGGGAAATGTTTACGTGGATTCAAGCCTGACCAATGGCGTCACGTATTACTACAGGGTGAGCGCCAGCAATGCGGATGGTGAATCGGTCGATTCGCCCGAGGCAAGCGCGACAGCCAATGTGGCGCCAGCGCAGTTGCACGCATGGCTTAAGTTCGATGAAGCCGCAGGCATGATTGCCGCGGATTCGGCTGGCAACGGATGGAATGGAACCCTTGTGAACTCCCCCGTGAGAGCGGCCGGTTACGCCGGCAACGCCGTGAACCTTGCGAGCGCCAACAGCCAGCATGTGACGTTGCCGGCGGGCATCCTCACGAATCTTTTCGACTTCAGCATCAGCGCCTGGGTGCGATTGAATTCACTGAGTTCATGGACGCGCCTTTTTGATTTCGGCACCGGAACCTCCGTGAACATGTTCCTTACTCCGCAGAACGGCGCCAACAATGCCGTTCGATTCGCCATTACAACCAGCGGTGGTGGTGGTGAACAGGTCATCAACGGCGCGGGCCCGCTGCCGGTCGGCGTGTGGAAGCATGTGGCTGTTACAGTGAGCGGCTCGGAGGGAATTCTCTACATCGATGGAATTCCTGTCGGAACCAACAGCTCCCTGAGCCTGAAGCCGGCGCACCTCGGTTCAACCACGTTGAACTACCTCGGCCGTTCGCAATACAGCGATCCCTATCTGAATGGATTGATTGATGATTTTCGCATCTATCGCGGGACGCTGACACCCGGCGAAGTGGCGACTTTCCTTACGCCCCTCGCAGCCCCTGCCGCTCTGACAGCAGCCGGCGGCTACGGCTGGATCGAGTTGCAGTGGGAAGCCGTGGCTTCGGCGACGGGATACAATGTGTTTCGATCTGAAAGTGAAGGCGGACCGTACGAATGGATCGGATCCACGACTTTCAACGCGTTCACCAACGGCGGGCTCGGGCAGGGGTTGCCGTACTTTTATGTGGTGAACAGCACGAACGCAGCGGGCGAAAGCCCCCTGTCTGCGGCTGCAGGAGTGGTTACTGCGATCGCGGCGCCGCCAGCGATAACGGCAAACCGGTCAGCAGGAAACCTTCAGCTCGAATGGCCTGCCGGAAATTTCGGATGGCGGCTGGAAATGCAAACCAACAGCGCCAACGCGGGGATAGGCACTAATTGGATTAGCGTGGAACTCTCGACGTCGACCAATCGAATGGTGTTGCCCGTCAGTCCTGAACCCGGGAACGTTTTCTTCCGGCTGGTTTATCCGTAAGACAGCCGGATGGAGTTTCGCAGCTCTTGGCAAATGCATTTGCAGACCAGGTCGGGTCGGCGCTATGGTGAACGCGCATTGTGATAACGGATTGGAATATTCAGTCGCGCGGGCACGGCTGCGAAGCTTGCGGCAAAACGTTCGCAGACCAGGAATCCTATCACACCGTCCTTGTGGACGAAAAAGCCGGTCTTCGCCGATCCGATTTCTGCGCGGGTTGCTGGCAGGAGAAAATGGCTGGTGCCCGCAGTGACCGCTTTGTCTCATGCTGGCAGGGAGTCTACCAGGCGCCTCCTCCTCCCACGGAAACCATCAAGAAAGAAACAGCTGAGACTCTGCTGCGAAAACTGATCGAATTGAACGATCCGGAGTACATGCCCGCGGGGTACATCCTTGCCGTGATGCTGGAACGCAAACGATTGTTGAAGGTGAAGGAACAGATTCGGCGCAACGGCCAACGCATCTTCATTTATGAACACCCCGCCTCGGGTGATGTGTTCACCATAACCGATCCCGATTTGCACCTGGACCAGCTTGAAAAGGTGCAGCGCGATGTAGCCCACCTTCTCGAACACGGGTTCGCCGCGCAAGCCGCCGCACAAAATCCCGATACACCGGCGCCGTCAGCTGACCCGCAGAATCCTGCTGCAACGGAAGAACATGGCGAATCCGGTCGGCCGGAATCATTGCAACGTGGCTGATTACGACCAACTCGAGGCTAAACTCGGATATCGGTTTCGCGATCCCCAACTGCTGAAGCTGGCCCTCACGCACCCTTCGATCGCGCATGAAATCGGGCACAAGATCGAAACCAACCAACGCCTTGAGTTTCTCGGTGACGCCGTGCTGCAGTTGGTTTTGACGAGTGAACTTTTCACACGCTTTCCTGAATACGAGGAGGGGCCGCTGACGAAAACCCGCGCGAGAATGGTGAACCGGCGCGCGCTTGCCGATCACGGACGCGAGATAGGCCTGGGAAGCCACCTGCTGGTGAGCCGCGGCGAGGAGTTGCATGGCGGGCGCGATCGTCAATCGGCGCTGGCGGACGCCTATGAAGCAGTGCTAGGCGCGGTGTTCCTCGATGGCGGATTCGAAGCCGCACGAGAGGTTGTTCTTGAGCAGTTCAAAAAATGGCTCGGGTCGGGGGCCGCGACAACCGTGGTTGATAATCCTAAAGGGGAGCTGCAGGAATTCTTGCAGGCGAACTCGAGCGAGTCACCGCAATACCACGTGGTTTCCGCCACCGGACCTGATCACGATCGAGTATTCGAATGCACGGTTCATCACGGAGGCATGGAACTGGCACGAGGCAGCGGACGGAGCAAAAAGGCGGCGGAAAGCGAGGCCGCAAGGCACGCGCTCGAAAAGTGCCGCGAAGGATTGCCGCACGCTCCGTGCGGGGATGAAAACCCGCAGTGAATTTCTTTTTTGGGTTTCCGCTTGTCAGGCCAAAATCACGGTCCTAAGTTGAGGCCACACAGCGCCTGAAATTTTGGAATGATTGAATTGGTTCAGTTTCCGTGGAGTCCCTTCTGCATCGTTCAGCGGCGAATCCTGGAATTCTCGCGCGTCCCTTTCAAGATCCTCAACATTGCCTACGGCGATCGCTCTCTCATCTGGAAACTCACCCGCGAGCAATATTACGGCGTTCCGATTGTTCGCGACGGACGTCACGTCGCTTTTGAATCGGGGGAGGATTCCCAGGACATCGCCAAATATTTGGATCGCAAGCTGAAGCTGGATCTGTTTCCCGCGGAACTCGAGGGTGTTCAATCGATTCTGTGGCGCTACATCGAAGGTGAAATCGAAGGCTGCACGTTCCGGCTCGATGACGTCTACTGGCGCGAGTTGGTGCCCAAGGCCGACCAGGCGGCGTTTGTCCGCCACAAGGAACGAAAGTTTGGGCGCGGCTGCCTGGATCAATGGCGCGAGCAGCAGGATGCCTGGCTGAAGCGCCTCGAGGTAGGACTCCTTCCGTTCGAACAGATGCTGGAGCACAATCGTTTTCTCCTCGGCGATAAACCCAGGTTTGTTGACTTCGACCTTTTCGGGATGCTGGGGAATTTCCTCTATTCGGGGCACTATCGCCTTCCCAAGGCACATCCGAAGATTAAACGCTGGTACCGCCTGATGTCCGACATTCAATTTGACCCGCCGCGCTCGTGAAAAATTACATACTCGACACAAACGTCCTTCTCCACGACCCCCACTCCCTGCTGAATTTCGAGGAAAACAACGTCCTTCTGCCCATCGAAGTCATCGAAGAGATTGACCGCTTCAAAAGGGAATCAAGCGAGCTGGGCCAGAACGCGCGGACCGTTTCGCGAATGCTCGATTCGTATCGTGGCGATGGCAGCCTCAGTGCGGGAGTGAAGCTGCCGAATGGCGGCAAGCTGAAGATCGTTGTCGAGAAAGATGGCCAGGCGAACGGCAATGGCAACGTACAACTCTTTCACGGCGATTCCGTGGATAACCGCATTCTCGCGATGGCTTCCGCTGTGCAAAAGGCGCAGCCGAAGAACCCAGCCGTTCTGGTCAGCAAAGACATCAACCTGCGCATCAAGGCGGATGCGATCGGGCTGCAGGCGGAGGATTACGAGACAGATCGAGTCTTCATCAAGGATCTCTACACAGGGATGCTGGAAATGCCCGCTACAGCGGAGCAGCTCGCCGCCTTCCGCGCGAAAGGGGAACTTGAGCTTCCCGCCGGCAGGAAATATTTTCCGAATGAATATTGCACGCTGACGGATGAAACCAATCCGAAGCGGACAGCGCTGACGAAGGTCGATGCCTCGGGCACGCGGCTCATTCCGATTGTCGACTGTCGCGAAGGTGTCTGGGGAATAAAGCCGCGCAACCGCGAGCAGCATTTCGCGTTTGATGCGCTGCTCGACGACCGCATCAAGCTGGTCACGCTCATGGGCAAGGCGGGAACCGGCAAGACTCTGCTCGCCATGGCTGCCGGGTTGAAGCGCGTGGTGCATGATCGCGAGTTCCGCCGCTTGATCGTCGCGCGCCCGACAATCTCCATGGGCAAGGAACTCGGATTCCTTCCAGGCTCGCTCGAGGAAAAACTGGCGCCCTGGATGCAACCGATCCACGACGCGCTTGAGATGTTAAGCGACTTGAACATGGGCCAGGAGCATCGGCGCAGCGGAGACCTGATGCGTTCGGGCAGCATCGTGGTTGAGGCGCTCAGCTACATTCGCGGACGCAGCATCGCCAATCAGTTCATGGTCATCGATGAGGCGCAAAACCTCACGCCTCTCGAGGCGAAGACGATCATCACGCGCGTGGGACACGGGACCAAAATCATCTTCACGGGTGACCCTTACCAGATCGACAACCCGTATGTGGACTCATCCTCGAACGGGTTCAATTACATCGTGAGCCGTTTCCGTTCTGAAGCTGTCGCCGCGCATATCGAACTCCAGAAGGGCGAACGTTCGGAGCTGGCCGAACTGGCAGCGAATATCCTGTAGAAAGCTAAGCTGTTGCTCCCATTACCCTGAGCAACAGCAGCCCCGATCGAGCAGCGATATCCCGGCTGAGCCCGTTAAACGAGCCCGATCCCAAGCATGCTCCACCGCGAGCCACGGCTTATACGCATCAAATTGGCAAATCTTTCAAAGAAGTTTGCAGAACAGGGGATTTGCTGGATTCCGATCAACGCCCTTCCTGCTGGTTCTTTTGCAGCGAAACCAATTTCGCTTCCGCCGCAGCCAGGGCGCGGCACATCTCCGTGACGCATGAATACCGTTGCCGCAGGTCCGGGTGGCACGCTTTGACGATGATGCCATTGAGCAGTGAGAACTCCTCCACGCTGCGGCTTTCCACCATCGATGAAGAAATCTCGGGGAACTGCGACGCGGGATTTCCAGTGCTCAAAACGTAAAGGACCATGCCCAGTGAATAGATATCTGCCTGGACGGTTCCTGGAAGTTCCGGGAGTGGCGGCATGTAACCTGGAGTGCCCACGATACTTCGTTGTTCATCTGCACGACGGATTTCCGCAATGAGCCCGACATCGGCCACCTTTGGCTTGGCGTCCACGAAGATGATATTCTGGGGCTTGATGTCGCGGTGCGTCAAACCCTGGCTATGAAGGAAATCCAGAGGTTCGCAGAGCATCAGGCCGAGGCGAATGCAATCGATAGCCGGCAAGCGGCTGCGATGCAGCCCTGCGCGGAGATTCACCAGGTCGCGCGGCTTGTAGCGGTTGGGGTCGCCGCGCCAGTCGGGCGTGACGCTGTCGCCCAGTTCCATCACGTAGTAGAAATACCCTTGAAGCTTTTCACTGACGTGGGTGACCCGCAGGAGGCCGGGGTGCTGGTCCGAAATCCGGCGGTACAAATTCACGCCCTTGAATTCCCGTTCATACGGTTCTGTTCGCTGATCGAAGCGGGCCAGGTAAACCACCTTGAGCGCTTCCCAAGGACCCGAGCCTTTCCGAGCCAGCCACACTTTTCCATAGGCGCCCTCTCCAAAAGGCTTCGGCCAGAGCTCATATCCAGGCACATGCGGCTTCGGCTCCACTGGCTCAACGGCGGCTGCCGCAGTCGTCAACGAACGTTCCGCAAACAGGTGGACGCGATTGGCAAGAGCCCAGGCCATGGCCGTCGGAACCTGGGCCAGCACGACAATCATCCACGGAAACCAATAGTTCGAGGCGTGGCTCGCTATGATCGCGCTCGCGCCGAGGACCACCCCTGCCCCCACCCCCGTCACGAGGATCCATTTCCATCGGCGTTGCCATAACGTCGCCCCGAGACCGAGGCCAAAGAGCGCGATCAACCATGCCTCAATCCATCCCGGAAGACGCTGCAATCCTTCCTGACGCTTCAGGTTCAGGAATTCCGTGATCAGGATTTCGACGCCCCCCGTGGTTTCGCCCGTCCAACGGCTGAATGGCGTCAGGAATTCGTCGCGTTCATCGCCACTTAACGAGGTCCGCGGATGCGATCCGATAAATACGATTTTGTCCCTGTAAAAACCCTGGGGTTGCGACAACGCGAAGCGATAGCTCAATTCATCCCAGGTATTCTGGCCGTAGTAGCGCAGCCACAGTTCGACAGGCTTCAGCAAAGGAGGCGCTCCTGAAGCCGTGGCAGCGACAATCGGGAGGCTTGGATAAGGTCCTGGGGCGGGAAACGGCCAATGCCGCCGAACGATTCCGTCGACGTCCGGATCCAGCCAGGCAACGCCCCAGTTCGTGCGCGACGCGGAAAGGAACGGCTCGGCCGGGACGACGGGGCGGGCTCCAGCGATCTCAGGGTGCGTGACGCGGGCTTGCTCCGCCATCAGAACCATCGCCCTCTGCCGGCGCATGGCCGCAGCCAAAGCAGCGTCGGTTTCCGGATTCCGGGGCGCTCGAAAGAAGGCATCGAAGACCACCAGCGCGCATCCATCATCTGCAAGACGATTCAGCAGGCTGGCGTGAAGTCCGCGATCCCAAGGTTCGCCGCGCACCTGCTGATAGAAATCATACGCCTCGTTGTCGAGCTGGATGAGAACGATCTCAGTCTTCGGTGCACGTGACCCAAAGCGGAAAAGGTAATCGTAGCTCCCATGGATGAATCCCTGCCCAGCGGGTGTCGCCCACAAGAGCAAACCGACAAAGACAACCAGCCCGCCACCAATCGCGGATCTAACGGTCGGGCTGGTGGATCTCAAGTTCACGAGAGATCAATAACCCCTGCGGGCGCAAACGCAGGAACCCGAATTGAACGATCGCAGTTCAGCATGAGGGGCGCTGTCACGCCGGCTTCGATGTCCGTAAAAGATCTTGAACGATGGCAACGGAAGACGAGGTTCCCAATCGGTCGGCACCTGCGTTGATCATCTTCGAGGCGGTTTCCAGGTCACGTATGCCGCCTGAAGCTTTCACCCCGAACTTCGGACCCACCGTGGCGCGCAACAGCCGCACGTCCTCGACCGTTGCCCCGCCCGGGCCGAAGCCAGTCGAGGTCTTCACGAAATGAGCACCGCTCTCGAGAACCAGCTGGCACGCGCGGATCTTCTGTTCCCCGTCCAGCAGGCCTGTTTCCAGGATGATCTTGACCGGCCGTTCATCCGCAGATTCAACCACGTCGCGCAGCTCCCGCAGGATCACGGCATCGCGTGCATCTTTGAGATGGCCGATGTTCATCACCATGTCGATTTCGTGGGCACCGTCATCGATCGCCGCTTCTGCCTCAAAACGCTTCACATCGCCCGCCATGGCGCCGAGTGGGAACCCGACCACGGCCACCACCTGGATGTTCGTATCTTCCAGCAAGGAACGGGCATGTTCGACGTGAGATCCATTGACGCAGACGCAGCGGAATCCGAAATGCCGGGCTTCAGCGCAAAGGCGCTCGATATCCGCGGATGTGGCATCCGCCTTAAGCAGAGTGTGTTCGATATGAGCCGCCAGTTGGGCTGCGGAGAGAGCGTCTGTTCCCATGGCCAAAAACTGATTGATCCGTTCACCGAGGTCAACGTCCATCAAAAACCCAGCAGCCGCTTCCAATGTGGCCAGCGTTTGGCCGCCGGAGTGCCGACTTGCAGTTGGCTTCCACCTACTGACGAGCCGACCACGTTCCGGTTGAACCGTTATGCCCGATTCCACGAGGGCTGTTTCAATTGAGCCCGCAATTCAAAAATGGTGCGGTAAGACTGCAAGTCGGCGCTCCGGTGTTGTTGTAAGGCTCTGAACGGGTAGCCGGGTCCACCCTCGACTCCAAGCGTCACGGCGCGTAAGCTGCGCCGGCGATGGACATGAATCTTTTGGTTGAAGGGCTGATCCAATATATCGGCCTCGTGATTTTGCTCACCTTCCACGAGTTCGGGCACGCGTGGATGGCGCTGAAATGCGGAGATGATACCGCCAAGCTTCAGGGGCGGGTGTCGCTTAACCCGCTGGTTCACATCGATCCGATCGGGACAGTGGCCATTCCACTGTTTGCCCTATTCCTGTCGATGCAAGGGTCGGGATTAGGGAGTTTCCTTATTGGTTGGGCGCGTCCCGTTCCTGTGAATCCGTACAATCTCCGCAATCAGAAGCTGGATGACATCCTGGTGACGCTGGCCGGGCCGTGGATGAACGTCTTGCTGGCCATCGCGCTGATCGGCTTGGGCCGGCTTTTCCTTTTCGCAGGCATTCCTGTCGCCGTTGAAGTTTGCCTGGGCTGGGCGTTCATCAGCCTGCTGCTCTGTTTTTTCAATCTGCTGCCTATTCCGCCCCTGGACGGTTCGCAGGTGGTTCGCTGCCTCTTAAACATCAGCTACGAGGCATACTACCAAATGGCACGCTACGGTTTCATTGTCTTGATCATCGTTCTGCAGATCCCGGCGGTTCGCCAGGTCATAGCCTTCCTGAGTGATCGATCGTTTGTTGCAATAGCCCGAGTATTTGGGTTCGTCGGGGGCTGAACGCAATCCCCACGGTTGAATTCGGGGTCGGATCAATCACGGACGTCTGGCATTTCAAGGCTACCTGATCCAAGGTATCCAGAGCAATACTACCCACTTTGGTAGCTAGGCAGGGAGAGCCTCGCTGGTAGGCTGCCACTGTTTTCTGCTTAACAACCCAAACCAACTCCGCATGAAAAAATCGATTCAATGGTGCAAAGCCTCTCTTGGCGCGATGCTGCTTCTCGCTGCAGCCGCTTCTCCCGCCGCAACCCTCACCGTTGATCCGGGCGCCTCATGGCTCGGCTACATGAACGTCTTCAACCTGCCTTCGGATGGCGGCGCCTTTCAATTCGGCAGCAGCTGGGGCACGAGTGACCTTCGAGCGAGCTTTTCGGGAGACACGCTGACGCTGGCACCCAACACCATCGGTGACCTCGCGGCCTATTGGTATATTGGCGGAGGCGCGCCAGGCGCACCCGGCAACAAGATCATGGAAGCGAACTTTTACCAGGAAACGACAGGTCCCTTGTCGGGGCAGATGGTGACATTTACGGGCACCGTACTCGCAAATTCCCTGACCACCTCGCACACGGCGGTCGCCTTCATCAAGGATTTCGCGCCTGACTATTCTTCGTCAGTCACCACCACGGTGCCCCTCACCCCCGGCATGTTCAGCGTCAGCCTCGCTACGATCAACGATCCCGCGCGGCATGTTCAGTTTGGCTTCCAGATGACGGGCGTGAATGTATGGGCAACGGATGTCGGGCCATTTGGTTCCGTGCAGATTGCACCCATCCCTGAACCGACCGTTTTGTCGCTTGTTGCTGTGGGCCTCACCGGCCTGCTCCTGCGAAAACGTTTTGAAGTCTAGGATCCGATTCATCGAGTCAGCGAGTTCAACCAACCAATCAAACAGAGGGCAATGATGAAAACATACCGAATGTTGATCGCACCTATCATCGCAGCGGCTGCGATGCTTCTGGGTGCTGCGGAAAGCCACGCGCAGGTCACGGTGAAGGTGGATTCCACAAAGACCTGGCAGGGCTTCAATAACGTCGTCGGAACCAACGGGTTTGCATCCTACGCATTCGGAAGCGCGTGGGGACTGGCTGATCTCCGGGCCGAGTTCCTGCCCGCCAACAGCCCTTCCGGCTGGCCGTTCAGCACGGTTGGGATCATGCGGCCCAACGTGAATACCTACGACATCGCAAATGAGTTTTGGAATCTTCCGGATGGAACGGCCAATAAGCTGATCGAAGCAAATTGGTACGTGGACGTTGGAACCCAGTTCGCCGGACAGGCCGTCACCTTCGAAGGCACGGTGATTTCCAATAGCATTCCGATGACCGATTTGGGCGGGTTGCCCACCGTCACGCCGGATGCCGCATGGCACGTTGTTGCGTTCATCAAGGAATTCACCGCCTCGTACGGGTTTATTGGAATCACGACAACGACCAATCTTAGTCCGGGCGCGTTCACTGTCACCCGCAACATCGGCGCTGGCAGCGTGTGTCAGTACGGTTTCTACACGTTCGGACCTAACACCGCCCCGAGCTCGCCCGATGCCTTCACAGGACTGGCGGTGGTTGTCGAAGATTCAGATCCTGCAATCACGACCCAGCCTGTTGGCCAAACTGTGACAACAGGAACCGCGGTTCAGCTGAGTGTTGCTGCAGTGGGAGCGACAACGTTGAGCTATCAGTGGAAACGCGACAACGTCGATCTCTCTGACGTAGGAAACATCTCGGGAGCGAACACCCCAACGCTCACCATCGCAAACGCCCAGGTGACCGATTCCGGTCCCTACAGCGTCACTGTGACTGACACTGCTGGTTCTGTTGATTCGCAAACGGTGCAGGTCAACGTGCTCGACATAGTGATCACATCGAACCCGCAGAGCCAGCGCGTCGAGCAAGGATCGACCGTGCAGTTCAGCGTCGGCGCAACAAGCTCCTCTCCGCTAAATTACCAATGGAAGTCTGTGATCAATGGGGTCACGAATAATGTCGTTAACGGTGCCAACGCATCAGGCGCGACGACATCCACCTTGACGCTCACAAACGTGCAGGTTGCACAATCCGGATTCTACCTCGTTAGCCTCTCAACGGGTTCGGGATCGGCCGATACAGGAGCGAATCTGGTCGTGAAATCGTATGCGGATTTCGCGAACTTCCTCGAGAACCCCGGTTTTGAGAACGATCCCGCAGGCGTGAATGAAAGCCCCTGGGTTCGGTTCGAATCGACCGATCCGAGCTTCGGTTCGCTGCAGGACGCAAATGACATCTACTTCGGTGGCGGAAACGTGAACGTGCATCAAGGCACCTACGTGAGCTTCACGACGTTTAACGCCGAATGGTCAGGCATCTATCAGGATGTGCCGGCTAGCCCGGGCCAGATCTTCGCAGCCGACATGTGGTTCTACAACCCCAGCGGCGATCCCATTCCTTCCGTTGGCGCTGATAGCGAGAGCTTCATCGAGGTGCAGTTCCGCAACGGCGGCACTGTTCTCCAGCAATACATCACCGAGTTCATCACTCCGGAAACTCCCCAGAATGTCTGGTTTAATCTGCAGGCAACGAACGCGGGCGGCTTCGGAACGATGCCCCCCACCTCGAATGCGAAGTATCTTGTCGCACCGCCGGGAACAACCACGGTGCGCTTTCAAGTGACGATGCATGACTTGGGAAACAGCCTGGGGAACGGTTCGCTCTACTACGACAGCGCCCGTCTCATGCTGAAGGTTCCGGCCGCGGTGAATCCCGTCGCGGTGGGGAACACCCTGCAACTGAACTGGAAATCCCAGGGCGCGACCACCTATCAGATCCAATACAAGGATAACCTTGGAGATCCATGGGCTGTGCTGGAAGAAATCGCAGGCACAGGCCAGGTGATTTCCCGTTCCTATCCGACCACTGGATCACAGCGTCTCTATCGGATCGTAACGCTGTAAGAAATAAAACTTCCCCGAAGCCGCCACCCGGCTTCGGGGATTACTGAATTGAGCTATGAGGATTGTGACCCGTTTTGCCCTTTCAATGATCACGCTTAAGTCCCGAAGGCAAACCCGCCGGGGTTTTACCTTGATTGAGTTGCTGGTCGTGATCGCCATCATAGCCATTCTTGCCGCGATGCTGCTCCCGGCGTTAAGCAAGGCGAAGGTCAAGGCACAGGGCATTCAGTGTTTGAACAACCTGCGCCAACTCCAATTGGGTTGGGTCCTTTATTCGAACGATAACAACGAAAAAATTGTTCAGACCGGCGGGACGGCATGGCTTGTTACCAATCCGACCGACGTCGATGCACAGCCGGGTGGGAAAAAGGCGAACTGGGTCTTGGGCGATGTAAACTACACGGATCCGGAATTGATCAGGAAGGGATTGCTGTTCCCTTACATCAACAACATTGATGTCTACAAATGCCCCGCCGATCGCAAACTCTCCAACATCGAAGCGGGCAGGCCGACGCGGCGCAGCATGTCCATGAACGCCTGGATGAATCCAATCAGCACAGAAACGCTGCTGAACGAAAACGTGGGGGTGCTCTTCAGGAAACAAAGCCAGATCCGCCGGCCTTCGGAAGTCTGGGTCACGATCGACGAGAATTCCGCGAGCATCAATGACGGCTGGTTTGTAGTCCGGGTTGGCACGAGTGCCTGGTACGATTACCCCGCGACTTACCACAATCGCGCGAGCGGCATGTCGTATGCCGACGGCCATTCAGAAATGCGCAAGTGGAGGGATAAGGAAGTCGTGAGTCTCAAACCGGAATCCAATGCCAGCCGAACGACGCGCGCCGACGGGAGCGTCGACGACCATCAGTGGCTGCAGCAACGGAGCACCGAGCCGAAGCTGTAGAGGAACGACCCGATGCGTTGCCGACAGACAGAAGGTAATCGGAATCGTTCCGTTTCTCAGCCGGGTTTCACGCTCATCGAGCTATTGGTTGTAATCGCGATCATCGCAATCCTTGCCGCGATGTTGTTGCCCGCGCTCAGCAAGGCCAAGGAAAAGGCGAAGGCCACCACCTGCCTCAGCAACAACAAGCAGATCGCTCTGGGCTTCGCAATGTATGCGTCCGACAACAACGATTTTCTTCCGCCCTTGAACACAGGTGTCTTTCCCGCAGTGACGACGGAATGGTGGTTCGTGATTCTCGATCAGGGCAAATACCTGACGAGCTCGGCTGTTTCGAACAATGTCTGGCGTTGCTCGGCTGTGAAAGACTCAGACATCGATCCCGGCACGGTGGCGTATTTCAGGTCGCCTTGCGAAGGCTACGGACCTCTCGAGGGCAACACTTACACGAGCGGCGTGGTCCGCTACGGCAAGAACATGGATGGATCGCCGCTCGGCAGCCGCAAGTTCACGCAGATTCGCCGGGCCAGCCAGATCTGGCTGATCGGCGACGTGGGCGTCACCAAGAGCGGTGTGCGTTTCGACCAATTACCTGCAGCGGGCTATTGGACCGATGTCGTCACGAAACAGCCCGATCCGGGCCGCGGCTGGACCGTTGCTCCCTACAAGCAGCCTGCTGCGCGCCACAACAAACGCGCGGTGTTCTCGTTTTGCGACGGTCACGTTGAGAGTTGGACCTGGACAAATTTGCGCCAGAACCTTGGCGATGTCTTTGCGGTGAATTCCCTTTAACGGTTTGAACTATGAGCAATTTCCTGATGGCACTTGAAAACCCGGCGTCGTTGCGCCGCTTTCGGCAGGCCGCCACCTTTGCGGCAGGATTCATGGTCTCCATTGCAAGCGTTCTTGCAGGGGACGACAAAGTGGAAGCCCTTCTCGGCCAAATGACGCTTGAGGAGAAAATTGGCCAGATGACTCAGGTCGACTCCGAGGCGCTCAAGGACAAGTCGCACATCGAAAAATATTTTCTCGGCTCAGTGCTCAGCGGTGGCGGCTCGGATCCCGTTGATAACATGCCCCAAGGGTGGCTTAAGCTCGCGAACGACTGCCAGTTTTGGGCGCAAAAAACGCGGCTCAAAATTCCGCTGTTGTACGGCGTCGATGCGGTGCACGGGCATAACAACGTCATCGGAGCCGTGATTTTCCCACACAACATTGGCCTCGGAGCGACAAGGAATCCTGGGCTCGTCGAGCAGGCCGCGCGCGTGACAGCAAGGGAAGTGGCGGGCACCGGCATCAATTGGACCTTCGCTCCGTGCGTTGCCGTTGCCCAGGATCCCCGCTGGGGGCGCACCTATGAGAGCTTCTCGGACTCCTCCGAGCTCGCTGGGGAATTGGGGCTTGCAGCGCTTCGCGGCTTCCAGGGCAACAGCTTTTCTCAACCCGGCTCCGTCCTGGCATGCGTGAAGCACTTCGTTGGAGATGGCGGCACAAGCGAGGGCCGCGATCAGGGCGACATGGTTGTCGATGAAGCCACGCTGCGGCGCGTTCACCTGGCACCGTATCTTCCTTCGATCAAAGCGGGCGCAGCTTCAATCATGGCATCGTTCAGCAGTTGGAACGGAAAGAAGATGCACGAGCACAAGCACCTTCTTACCGACGTGCTTAAGGGGGAACTTGGATTCAAAGGTTTTGTCGTGTCTGACTGGGCAGCCATCGATCAGCTTCCTTACGATTACAAGGGCAGCATTGAAGCTTCGATCAACGCGGGCCTGGATATGGTAATGGTTCCCAACGGACCCGGGCAGGCGAACAACTATGTGGAGTTCATCACAAAGCTAACGGAGCTCGTGAATGAGAAGCGCGTGGCAATGACGCGAATCGATGATGCAGTACGCCGGATCCTCAAGGCTAAAATGGATGCTGGGGTCTTCGCCAACCGGCCAGTGGATCCCGCCCTGACGGCAGCCATTGGATCCGCGGAACATCGCAGTGTAGCGCGCCAGGCTGTTCGGGAATCGTTGGTAGTGTTGAAAAACGATTCCAAAATTTTGCCGCTTGCCAGGAACAACAACCGAATCGCCGTCGTGGGAAAAGCCGCGGATGATCTCGGGGTTCAATGCGGCGGATGGACGATCAGCTGGCAGGGGGATAGCGGAAATATTACGCGCGGCGGCACAACCCTGCTCCAGGCCATTCGTAAAAGCATCGGCGCTGACAGCCGGGTCTCGTACTCTGCCGACGCAAACGATCTTGGGAATCCAAACGTGGTGATTGTTGTCATAGGCGAAAAACCGTACGCGGAAATGAAGGGCGACCGGCAGGAGCTGCAGCTGGCAGCGGAAGACCTGGCGCTGGTGCGCAGGGCGAAGGCCAGTGGCGCGCGCGTGCTCACAGTGCTGTTCTCCGGACGGCCCCTCGTCCTGGGCGAAGCCCTGCAAGCGAGTGACGCGTTTGTGGCAGCATGGCTTCCTGGAACAGAAGGTTTGGGCATCTCCGACGTCCTGTTCGGGGATTTCAAACCAACCGGAAAACTCCCTCGGCCATGGCCGAAAGGACCTGAGGTTACATCCACGGCTTTGAAGTCGGCGACTCATGCGCTGTTCCCCTTCGGTTTTGGTCTGACTTTTGACAAGGAGGTGAAAACTGCCGCCGCGCAGTGATTGGCACAGAGGAAACCCGCGCTGCGACTCGTGGGGCTTCTCCCCACTTGTGATCTTCGGCAGCTCGCCATGAACATGCGCGTTGGTCGATGCGAATCCTTTTTGTTCATGATCGCTTTGGAGCGATGGCGGGAGCTGAAGTCAACCTGCTGGTCACAGCCAGGGAACTGAAGAACCGCGGCCATTCCCTGGCAATACTGCATGGTCCATCGACGGGCCGGGCTGAAGCGGAATGGATCCGCGTGTTCGAGAAATGCTATTCCCTCAGTTCGGGCAACTCTTCCGTGGCTGAAGTCATCCGCGATTTCGAACCCGACGCCGTTTACGTACACAAAATGGCCGACCTCTCGGTTCTTCGTGATCTCGCAGACAGTGCTGTTCCCGTGGCACGAATGGTTCATGACCACGACCTTTATTGCCTTCGCAGTTACAAGTACTCGCCATTCAGCCGCCGCATCTGCACTCGCGCAGCGGGATGGCATTGCGTGTTTCCGTGTGGCGCCGTTCTCGCGCGCGACCGCAGCGGTGGCCTGCCGTTCAAATGGATGAGCTTTACGGCAAAACGGAAGGAACTTCGAATCAATCGCAAGTTTAATCGCATGATCGTCGCGACCGACTACATGAAACAGGAACTACTGCGAAACGGATTCGCGCCTGAGCGCGTGGAAATCCATGCTCCCGTTCCGCCTGCGGCCGATGACGCGCCGCCTTCGAATTTCTCCGATCGTAATTTGCTCATTTTTGCAGGACAGGTCATCCGGGGAAAAGGTGTGGATGTCCTTCTGGAAGCGCTCGTCCAGGTCAGCTCCAAATTCGAATGCGTAATCCTGGGTGAGGGGCATCATCGCGCACACTGCGAGCAATTGAGCCAGCGACTGGGGCTCGGAAGCTGCGTGCGATTCCTTGGGTATGTTCCACCCGCCGCCATGGCAGAGTTCTATGGCGAAGCAACCCTGGCTGTGGTCAGCTCGGTCTGGCCGGAGCCGTTCGGTGCGGTTGGGCTTGAGGCGATGCGCTTCGGGGTTCCCGTTGTAGCGTTTGACGCAGGGGGCATTCGCGAATGGCTGAGCGATGGCGAGAATGGATTTCTCGTTCCATGGATGGATCGGAGGACATTTGCGCAACGCGTCGATCAACTGCTCGCCGACAAGGCGCTCGCGCGACGCCTGGGACAAAATGGCCGGCGAATCGTGCGCGAGCGTTTTGCGTTTGAGGATTATATTGATGGCCTGGAGCAAATGTTTGCGCGCATGGTCCAACGCGAGCAGACTGCGGTCGCTTCATGAAAATCGCTCCCCTCCTTGTCGCCATCACTGGAGGCAGCGGCTCGGGCAAGACATGGCTCGCCGAACGCCTCGAAACCGCGCTTGCCCCGCACGCCCAAAGAATCTCGCTCGACGATTTTTATCACGACCGCTCCCACCTTACGGAAGCGAGGCGGGGAAAGATCAACTTCGATCACCCGCGCGCCATTGACTGGGCCGCGTTGGAGGCGGTTCTCACGAACCTCATGGCGAATTGCCCAGCCGCGCTGCCTTGTTACGACTTCAAGACCCATTGCCGCGAACAGCGCACCCGGACCGTGGAAGCTGCGCGTGTTGTGCTCGTCGACGGGCTGTGGCTGTTGAGGCCAGTCGCGTTGCGACGGATGTTCGACCTGAAGGTCTTCATCGAGTGTCCAATACAAACGCGCCTGCGGCGGCGAATTGAACGAGACATTGTCTCACGCGGACGAACACGCAGTTCCGTTGAAGAACAATTCCGAACGAGCGTGGAGCCGATGCATCAGAAATTCGTTGCGCCGCAGCGACGATGGGCTGACGTCGTTCTGCCTCATGATTTCTCCGGGCGCGACGTCACGGAGCTGGCGGATCGTCTGCAGCGGATTCTCAAGCTGTGACTCCGCCCGATGACGTTAGGCCATTTCATGACAACCGCGGGCGGGGTTTTGCGCTGCTGATGTTCATACCGCTGCTGAGGCAAATCTGGCGCGCGGGAGGCGGTGATCCGGATCGCCGGCGCCGCGTGGGGACAAATCCCGCTACCAGACTTCCACCGGGCCGCGAGGCACAGGAATTTGCTGGCGCTGCGTAGCGGCAGGCGCGTCCTCGATGTACGACGCCGCCATCGGCCCGGGGCGGAACTTCGGCTTCAGTTCTCCCGTTTCATCAAGGAATTGCTGACGCCACGAACGGTAATGTTCCAGGATTTCGTGGAAGTGCTGCCGGGATGAAAGCAGCACGACCTTCTTGTTGAACTCGCTGGCGGGGCCGAATCGCTTTGCATACCAGGGCGCCACCTTGCGAAACATCCGGCAGCCCAAATCCTCGCCAAAGATTTCGATCATCAGATCCAGGTGACGGATGATCACGCGAATCCGCTCGTCAAACGATGGCTCAGGCAGAAGTTCACGGTGCGCGAGGTAATGTTTCGTCCGCCGGAAAATCCACGGATCATAAAACGCCCCGCGTCCAATGCTCACGCCCGCGCATCCCGTGACATCAATCATGCGTTGCGCGGCTTCAGGTGTGGTGACGTCGCCGTTTCCAATGACAGGAATCCTCTTGAGCGCCTGCACGACGGCCCGGATTCCAGCAAGATTCACAGAGCCTCCAAATCCCTGCTCGCGTGTTCGTCCATGGACGAACACGGCGGCGACGCCGACATCCTCCAAGGCACGGGCGAGGTCGGGGGCAGTAATGTTGGCGTCATCCCAACCGAGCCGCATTTTTGCGGTGATCGGAATCTTCACGGCATTGACCATGCCCCGCACGAGCGCGGCGGTTTTGTCGAGCTCTGTCATCATTGCGGAACCACCGCCCACCTTGACGACTTTTTTCACGGGGCAACCCATGTTGATGTCGATCGAAGCCACCCCGCGTTCAGCAATCATTGCCGCAGCGTCACGCATCTCTTCAGGCACCGAGCCGAAGAGCTGCACAGCCATCGGAGAATCGGCGGGGCGCGTTTCGATCAACTTGAACGCCTTGTCGCGGCCTTCAAGCAGCGAGCGGGCATTCACGAGGTCGGTCGTGACGAGGCCCACTCCCCCGATCTCGCGCACGACGAGGCGGAACGGGAGATTGGTGTATCCCGCCAGCGGCGAGAGAAAGAGGTTCGATTCCAATGTCAGCGAGCCAAAACGCACGGAGTAGGTGTAGCACAAATGGACGAGGCCGGCCAATCGACGAATTAACATTCAAAAGCGACGCACGTTCTCGCTTGCCGACGACGGGCCGGCAGGATAATTCAAGCCCATGGAAACCAGGGATGCATGGGTGGGGTTGAACATGATCGATCACGTCGGGCCGGTTCGGGTTCGACAACTTCTGCAGGTCTTCGAAAACCCGGTAAACATTCTTCAGGCAACCAAGGCGCAGTTGCTGCATGTCCACGGAATCGGGGAAGACACCGCGGATGCCATTTCGAATTGGAAGATCACGATTGATTTGGAGGCTGAGCTCCAACGCATAAATGATTATGGATGCCACGTGGTGACACAGGAGGACGCGGAATACCCTGAATTGCTGCGTCAAATTTATGATCCGCCACTGGTCCTCTACGTGAAGGGGAATCTCCTCGCGAAGGACAAAAACGGCGTCGCACTGGTCGGTTCGCGGATGACGACGCATTACGGGCTCGAAGTCGCACGGAAGCTGGCATACCAGCTCGCCTACATCGGAGTCACGGCCGTGAGCGGCGGAGCGCGTGGCATCGACACCGCGGCTCATCAAGGTGCCATGGCGGCGAAAGGCCGGACGGTCGCGGTGCTCGGCACAGGCATCAATATTGTGTTCCCTCCCGAGAACGGGGAACTGTTCGAACGCATCGCGGCCAGCGGCGCGGTCATCACGCAATACCCGTTCAACCGCAAGGCTGACAAACAATCCTTCGCCATCCGAAACCGCATTGTCGCCGGCATGACGATGGGCACCGTTGTGGTGGAAGCGAACCTCTCGAGTGGTGCGCTGATCACTTCGAACTTCGCAACAGAGTACGGCCGGCAGGTCTTCGCCGTTCCCGGCCGCATCGACTCACCGCGGAGCAAAGGCTGCCATGAACTGATCAAGAAGGGCGCGAAGTTGTGCGAAGGGGCGGAGGACATCTTGAGCGAATTTGAATACCTGTTTCCAACAAGCAACAAGCCACCCGCCCCAAACGAAACCGGCCTCCTGCCCGCGCTGGAGCTTTCCGACCACGAACAGAAAGTCTTCGGCACGCTGGACCGCGAGCAAATCACCATCGACGAAGTCATCCGCAAGAGCGGCCTGCCGAGTTCGACCGTGTCCGTGGCTCTGCTGAGTTTGGAAATGAAGCGCCTGGTAAAGCAACTGCCAGGGAAGTTGTTCGTAAAGAATCAGTAAGTGCGAACGGAGCGCCGACTTGGAGTCGGCTTACGATGAGCGAAACCAAACGCGCGGCAATTGCGAGGCATGTCAGAATCCAAAGAAGAGAACGACGCCTGCTCGAACTTTGCCAGGTCGACTGAAAGGGAACGCGCTAAGCCGACTGGAAGTCGGCGCTCCGGTGGCGATAGCCGGCCACCTTACAATCGTGGTTTGCAACAGTTGGTGGAAGGCAAACAAAAGTGGGCCCAACGGCTGGACGCTCAGGCAAAGGCGGACAGTTTCATCGGCTGGCATCAACGCGGATACCTGCCTCACCGCGACAGCCCTGGATTGATTCAGTTTGTGACCTTCCGATTGTGCGACAGCTTTCCTGCTGCACGTCGTGGCGAATGGGAGGCGCTTTTGCGAATCGAGAACAACCGCGAGCGGCGCAAGCAGCTGGAGCAGTATCTCGACCCCGGGGGCATGGGCCCTGCTGGCTAGGCCACGAGCGCATTGCCAGGATTGCGGAATGCGCGCTGCAACACTTTCATGGTGAACGCTACGACCTGCTGGCATGGTTCATAATGCCAAATCACAGCCATGTTCTGATGCAGACGCGCGATGTTCCCATGTCGAGAGTGCTCCAAAGTTGGAAGCGCTTCATTGCAAGGGAGGCGAATACAATCTTGCACCGCGAAGGCCGCTTTTGGGAGCGAGAGTATTGGGACACCTACATGCGCAATGAATTCCAAGCGGTTAAGGCACGAAACTATATCGAGCAGAATCCTGTCCAAGCCGGCTTGATGAAAGAAGCAAAGGCATGGACATGGAGCAGCGCGCGTTTTCGCGGGATTGATGGGCAGTTGACGTTTGAACCAGCAGGGTAAGCCAGCCGCAAGCCTGCGCTTTAGATGGAGCCGTTGGAGGGCTTACAGATGCAGGGTGAAGCAGCTGCCTGGAAAGATGTTTCTGAGAAATCAGTAACGGCGAGCCGGAGCGCCGACTTGGAGTCGGCTTACGATGAGCGAAACCAAACGCGCCGCAATTGAGAGGCATGTCAGAATCCAGAGAAGAGAACGACGCCTGCTCGAACTTTGCCAGGTCGATTGAAAGGGAACGCGTTATGCCGACTGGAAGTCGGCGCTAGTGCGCTTGGGATACAACGCACATCGCAGGGTGAGAGTCCCTGTCTGGCGGCGCTTCCCGCCAGAGACTGAAGGTAACTGCGGTTCAGAAATGAACCGTGGAGAGCAACTGGAAGTAAACGGATAG
>Ga0196970_1000744_pt1 | contig 31619 bp, 21 predicted proteins | sample S1v_513CmetaG_FD_148672 | JGI IMG/M metagenome (GOLD analysis project Ga0196970, IMG submission 148672) | Soil microbial communities from Anza Borrego desert, Southern California, United States - S1+v_5-13C | ecosystem: Environmental > Terrestrial > Soil > Desert | place: USA: California... | reverse complement strand
CCGGACAGGAACCACTAAACGGAAAGCCGGATGCGGGAAATCCGCCCGTCCGGTTTGGAGGGAGGGGCGAGGTTAATCCCTCGCTCCTACCCCTATCGCTACGCGCTAGCCAGGGGCTCACCCCAGCGCGTCCCGGATGGCGGCGAACATGCTCTTGCCGGAATCTGTGGCAACCGGTTGCTTCGCCTTTTCGTCGGCGTGCTCCACAAGTTCCGCGGGAAGTTCCTTGAGAAATGGGGAAGGGTGACAGGGCAGCGCCTGTCCATATTTTTTGCGGCTCGCACAATGGCTGATGTTCAGCGACAACATCGCGCGCGTGATTGCCACGTAAAATAATCTGCGCTCTTCGTCCAGGGTTCCTTCCACCTTCGACCTTGAATGCGGCAGCAGGCCATCCTCGAGGCCAACAATGTACACGTGCGGATATTCCAGCCCTTTGCAGCTGTGCATCGTGATCAACGTGACAGCGTCCCCGGCCGATTCCTTCTCATCCTCGCGATCGTTGTCCAGCGTGATTTCCTCGAGGAAGGTTTGCAGCCGATCGTAGGGTGCGTCGCCCGCGGCGGTGTCGTGCAACGTCGCCACCAGTTCCTTGATGTTGCGGATGCGATTGTCGGCCGCCTCAGGATTCTTTTCCGCGCGCCGCAATTCATTGAAGTATTCAATCTCGTCGAGAAAGCGATCCGCCCACGCGCCAAGATCGAGGCCGACGAGGGCGGGTGCAGGCGTGATGACTTCGGCCCTCACTCGCTCGATGAATTCAAGAAACGACTCAATGCTCTCCCGTGTTTTTGCAACAAACGTTGACGTCACGAGCGGGTTTTTCATCGCGGCGTAAACGGAACAGCTGCGTTCATGGCTGGCAGCAAGCAGGCGTTCCATGGTGACGTCGCTCAATCCGCGCGCGGGGGTGTTCGCGATGCGCAGCAGGCTGATGTCGTCGTTCGGGTTCAGGAACATCTTGAGATACGCGAGGAAATCCCGGATTTCGCGGCGATCAAAAAAGCTTTGGCCGCCGATCAGATGATAACGCACGGACCCCTTGCGCAGTGCTGTTTCGAGCGGACGCGACTGCTGGTTGGTGCGAAAGAGTATTGCCTGAGCGCCCCACGGGATGCGTTTCACCATGCGGGCATACTCAATCTGTTCCACGATCTCGCGCGCCTCGTCTTCGTCGGTTGGGAAACAACTCAACACGATCTTGGCGCCGTCGCCTTTCTCGGACCACAGCTGTTTGCCGCGACGGAGAAGGTTGTTGCGAATCACTGTGTTCGCCGCGCTGAGGATCGTGTTGGTGGAACGATAATTCTGCTCGAGCTTGATGACCTTCACCTCGGGGAAATGTTTTTCCATGTCGAGAAGGTTGGAAATTTCCGCGCCGCGCCAGCCGTAAATGCTTTGGTCGTCGTCCCCCACGACGCACAGATTGCGATGCTCCTGCGTGAGAAACTGAACCAGCTTGAACTGCGCGGCGTTTGTGTCCTGGTATTCATCGACCATGACGTAGCGATACCTTTCGCGGCAGGCCTGCAGCGCGTCGGGATGTTCTTCGAACAATTTGAGCGTCAGCAGAATCAGGTCATCGAAATCGACGGCGTTGCAGGCGTGCAAGGCGGATTCGTAACGCTTCTGGATGTGCTGCGCCATCGCGCGCAGGCTCGGATCGGCAAATGCGGCGGAACTGGCGCCTCCGTTTTTGAATCGGCTGAGCAGGCCAAGGATCGCGGAGGGATCGGTCTTCTCGCCCTTCGCGGAAATCTGCGCGAGGATTTTTTTGATTGCGCCCAGCTGCTCGGTCTCGTCGTAGATGACGAAGTTGCGCTTGTAGCCAAGCTTTTCGATGTGCTGGCGAAGGATGCGGACGCAGAGCGAATGAAACGTGCAAAGGGTGGGACGATTTTCCTTCGCGTCCTCCTTGACCCTGGGTTTCGGGACAAGCTTTCGAACGCGTTCCTGCATTTCACGCGCCGCCTTGTTGGTGAAGGTGACGGCGAGAATGTTGCCCGGTTGAATCCCGCGATCGATCATGTGAGCGATGCGGAAGGTGATCACGCGCGTCTTTCCGGTGCCTGCGCCTGCGAGGATCAGGACGGGGCCGCGCACCGTTTCAACGGCGATGCGCTGCTGGGGATTGAGCGACGAGAGATTCAACATCGGCTGGAGATTATCGGCCGGGAAAATTCATTCGCAAGGTGATTGCCGGTGAATGCGAATTTTGATTGACGAAGAACCGAAAACTTTGTGAGAGCAGGAAACATCGCCGGATCCAGCGGCCAACAGATTTCCTGCTCCGGCAACTTGTTCACCATCCCGATCTCACGCTTCTTTTGAACAGTGAACAACTTTTTCGTGCGCACGAGAAATCGCAAATTGCTTTGGAAAACACGACATTTGGAATCGCGGCGTGATTGCTGCCGGTGAATAACCCTGTGGATATCGTTTCATTGAAGGATCGATGGTTCCGGCTATGATGTTCGCAGTTCATTGAAAGAACTGAACTGTGCGGCGGCGAATAAAATCGTTCCCACATGGTTCAAGGATAATCCCAGGTGACTGGGGAAAGGCCGGGCCAGGCTGGTTGGCTGGGCCCCTCTTAATTCGGATGAAACATTCTGGAAGCGGAGGCAGGATTCACCAGTTCCTCTGACTGCGTTCGCGCGCGGTCAGTAACGCGAAAAGGAACTTGGCGGCCAGGAACGATTAGAAGCCGTTCCGAACCGAGTCAAGTAGCCCGGGCTGGTTTCGGGTCCGGGTGAATCGCAGTTACCCAGAGGGTAAACGGTTGCTACTGTGCATCAGCACGGACGCCCGACTCTGGCGGTTCCGCTTTGCGGGATCCGCCAAACGAAAGACGCCGAAAGGCGGGACAAAGTGAGCAGGCGAACCGGGAAGGACACGCGGTCTAGGCAGGATGCGTGAAAAACTTCCGAACTCAGCGATGCTAAAAACGGCACCGCTGAACTGTGAATGAAAAGCAACCTGAGAGTGAAGAGGCGAGACCCGTGGCATCGGGCGAACGTTCCGCCAAAAGCGGGAGCTGACCTGGTGCTAAGTGGTCAAGACGCGGATGCAAATTCACTGCCGTGTCTTGTCCTGGTTTGCAGGCTGGTGGCGCAACCATCAGCCCAAGCGAGCTGAAAAGCCTCACTCAAAATCCAGTGATCGCAAGACGCTGGACGGCCCTGCTACGAGGCCGAAGACTCCGCTTGCCGTGGAGAATAGCGTCGGGAAGCCGGCAGCCCGCCTTGGCGTGGCGCCTAATGTTGGCACGGGAAAGAGAGTGTGGCGAACTCCCATCCCCCGATTTGTCCCCGTTGGACCGCAAGGTCCGGCGGGGACTTTTTCGTTTTCCTATGCGATGCGTGTTGGCAATTGCCGACGCACGGGAGGCTATGACGCTGAAGCACGCTGAAGCGTGCGCGCCATCCCTACCTCCGACGCATGCGCAACAACGAGAACGTAAGAGCCAGCGCGCAGAACCCCCCAATTCCAGGTTCGGGAACAATCGTGTAACCCATCACATCGAGCATTCGGCGATCGACATCGGACAGCACGAGGCGTTCACCAAAATCTGCCGTGGGATCGAGCAGGCCGATGCCCAGATTATCGCGCCAATGGCTGGCCTGGTTTCCATCGCCGTAGAACGTTCCGTTCGAGAACAGCGCAAGTTCCGTCGCGCCGCCGTCCGCGGAAAAAAACTTGTCACGCCCGTCCGCAGTGTAATCGCTCACTCCTGCGCCGAGGGACAGGCTTAGCTCGGAGTAACGAAACAGATCGATCAGGTTGGAACTGAAATCGCCCGCCGGATAAACGCCGGCGAAGTAGTCGATGTCATCGACTCCGCTCGAGAACCCGAGGGCGTGGCCGATTTCATGCGCGGCAACGCCAATGAAATCCATCGCGCTTCCGCTGACGGGACCAAAGGGTTCGAAGTGGAAGCTGAAATCCGAGCTGAAACGAATCACCGCGTCGATCGAACTGTCCTCGGGATGGAGACCGAGAACCTTTGCATTGGCGGTCGTGAGTCCGATGCGATCCATGGAATCCAGGTAAGGCGTGACACTTCCGGAACCGTGGGGACTGTCACTCGTGAGATTGATCAGGCGGGAGAAGCTGCTGCCCGATTGCAGGCTGGCGTAGGATGAAAAATCGTCGGCGGATGTGCGGCGCGATTGCAGCGCTTGAAGCGTTGCGGAATAGCTCGCCTCGATGAACGAACTGCTGGTTTCGCCGATCACCCCGGCGCCGAGAGACATGTATCCGATCTGGATATTGAATGTGACGTTGTTGCCGATGACTGACGACCACATTGCCGCCGCGGTATTGAATCCGTCGATTGCGAACTGCGGAGTGCCGGGCTCTGCAATCATGTTGAACGTGGCGTTGGCGTGCGCGGCGGGAATTGACAATGTGACGGTTGCCAGCAGGGCGATCTTTTGCACGGTGGCAACTGTTCGCCTGGATGAGCCAAAATTGATCATGCGCTATAAGGCACCGGGCGAACCGTTCAGATTGCCGGGTGCCGCTTGTCATCGTCAAAGCGAGCGCCCGCTTAACTGAAAGGTATGCTGCGGGGTGGAGGGATTTACCACGGGAACTGTGGTTTCGCCAGTGGACTTTGCAGGAGCGCGGCGTTTTCGCCGCTCGGGCGGTGGGACTGAGCGGCGCGTGGGCAAGTTCCGCACGTCGCGGGAGTGTGACGTTGAAGCAGGCTGAAGCCTGCGGTCCGATGGCCGACTTTCGACTTTGATCCCGGTGCGGTGCCGACTATAAACCACCGAGTGTTCGCCGAGCCTTTGAAGCCGATTTCCGCCAGCACGCGTTATTGCGCAGTGCTCGGGCGGCCTATTCGTCATTCGGCTTCGCCCGCAATGCAGAACGCCGGCATCGAGCAACTGGGACTCAACTGGCGATATCTTGCATTCGACGTCAAACCCGAAAACCTGCAAGCAGCCGTGCGCGGCGCGGCCGCGTTGCAGTGCATCGGGCTGAATTTGACGGTTCCCCATAAATTGCTAGCGATGGAAATGATGGACCTGCACGACGCCTCCGCAAGGGAGTGGGGAGCCGTGAATACCGTGCGGTTCGAAGGACGGCTCGGAAATGGCGAGTGGCTGCCGTTGCGAATGTTTGAAGAGCGTCCGCCCGATCAGGTGCGCTCCCACGGATTCAATACCGATGCCGACGCCATCGAGCGTTCATTGCGGGAAGACCTGGGTGTGGAATTGACTGGATCACGGGTTGTGCTGCTGGGCGCAGGTGGGGCCGGCAGGGTGGCAGCGCTAAAGCTGGCGGCCGAGGGCGCGCGCGAACTATTCCTCGTGAATCGAACCCGATCCAAAGCCGAAGCCATCGCGGAAGAGATCGCGAATCGCTTTCCACACACAGCGGCGCAAGTTGGGTATCCGCGTGGTGATGTCGACTTGTTGTTGAATGCCACATCACTTGGTCTCGCGGCAGCGGACCCGATTCCCGTCGAAGGCGCGGAGTTTTCATTGAAGCAGGCGCGCTGTGTCTACGATATGGTGTATCGGCCGGCTGAGACTCAACTGCTGCAGGCAGCACGCCAGGCGGGTTGTGCCACGGCGAACGGACTGGGCATGCTGCTTTACCAGGGCGCAAGGGCGCTGGAGATCTGGAGCGGACAGCCGGCGCCCGTTGAAGTCATGCGAAGCGCGTTGCAAAAACATATATATGGGAGTTGATCCGATCTTTGATCCGGCCAACTGGCGCAGCGTGCCTTTTCACTTCTGGTCGCTTGTCTTCTTTGTATTGGGTTGCATGGTGGGCAGCTTTCTAAACGTCGTCATTCATCGCCTTCCGCTCGGTCAAAGCGTCGTTTCGCCGCCATCACATTGCCCGCACTGCAAGTATTCCATCCCGTGGTATTTGAACGTGCCACTCATCACGTGGCTTTACCTGCAGGGAAAGTGCCGGAACTGCAAGGCGCCCATTTCTGCCAGGTATTTTCTTGTCGAATTGCTGACGGGCATTGCGTTCCTCGGCTGCTGGCTGGCGTACGGCAAAACGTCGGCAGCGATTGCGCTGGTCTATTCGCTTCTTATCGCAGGGTTCATTGCCGCGACGTTCATTGATTTCGAACACTTCATCATTCCTGATGAGATCACGATAGGCGGAACGTTCGCCGGCTTGATCTGTTCGCTCGTGGTTCCGGGATTGCATGGGCGTGCGACGGTTTCAGGGAACATGATCCAGAGCGTGCTGGGAGTTGCGGTCGGCGCTGGCGTGATCTACGCGATCCTGCGCATTGGCAAGCTCTTGTTCGGACGGCAGAAACTGGAGTTGCCGATCGACGCTAGAATCATCTTCACGGAAACGTCAGTTCACCTTCCTGACCGTGAGATTCCGTTTGAGGAATTGTTTTATCGAAAGTCCGATGTCGTCGTTCTCCACGCGCGCACGCTGGAGCTGCCGGATCGTTGCTACAAGGATGCGGTGGTGCGGCTTTCTCCCGAGCGGTTGCTGATCAATGACGAGAAGCTGAACCCGGAGGAGGTCGCGCACATGGAGGCGGTGAGCCAGGAAATCGTGCTGCCGCGCGAGGCGATGGGATTTGGGGACGTCAAGTTCATGGCCGCCATCGGGGCGTTCCTCGGGTGGCAGGCGACGCTCTTTTCGCTGATGATCAGCTCCATGATCGGGAGCGTCGTTGGGGTGGCATTGATCGCTGCAGGCAAGCGGGAATGGTCCTCGCGCCTTCCCTATGGACCTTACATTGCCGCGGCGGCGGTAATCTGGATCTTCGGCGGGGATCGGCTGCTGGCGTTGTTCGCAAATCGATGATCCCAGAACGTCATCGATCGCGCACCGAATCGCCAACTTGAACCTCGCCCGCGGTGATATCCGCCACCGTGCTGTCTTCGCGCTGCGGGCCGGTCACGAGCAGTTCGCCGACTTTCATTCCTCCGCGATACACATGGAGACGCTGGCTTTGCTCTGCCATCTGCCCGACGGGAAACGTGATCACCGCGAACTTCAGGTTGGAATTGGCGGAGCTGACGCGGCCGTTCAGGCCTTGCGCGAGGGTAACGATCGGTGCGTTCGTCGCCGGCTGCGGCGCTGCAGCGCGATCCGAGCCAGCTGCCGGGTTTGTGCTGACATCCGCATGGCGGGCAGACGTGCCTGCGGCAGGCGCCCCTGAATAGCTGGGTTCCGGACGCGAGCCGCGGAAGAAGCATCCATTGAGAACCATCGTTGAGATCACAGCTGCCACTAAAACCAAAATTCGCATAATCGAAGGAGTTAAGGCGCGGCCCTTGGCGACGTCAATTGCTTTTCCAGATCAAGCTTCGGTGATGACGGTGTCGTCGTGCTCGTAACCCGGGGCACAGCAGCAGAGGAGCTTCAGCAGGCCTGCGCCAGTGTTCCAAAGTTTGTGACGCGCGCCTGGCGGGATTGCAATCGCGTCGCCTGCCTGCACCTCGCGCGTTTCGGCATCGATGCGGATCCGGCCCATGCCTTCCGTGATGAAATAAATTTCCTCCGCTTTGGGATGATAATGTTCCTGCGTGCTGCCGCCGGCGGGCAGCCGTGCTTCGGCGAGGCTTTGGTTGCGGATCGATGAATTGCGGTGCGCGAGCAGTTCGCGGATCTCGGATCCATCCTTCGTGATGAACGCGGGAACGGCGGTGAGGTTTTTGATGTCCATGGAGTTACGTTACACAATAAGGAGGGTAACCACGAAATACATAGAGCTGCCGAGCCGCAACGAAAACGGAAGGGGGAAAACGGCGTTTACGCGAATTACACGAATTTTCGCGAATTGAAGAAGGGAATTTTGACCACGGATGGAGGCGGATTGGGAAAGAGCATCGTCTGCTTTTTTCTGCTGCCTCTGCGTGCTCCTGTTGAACGTCTTCTCGCTATGCTGCGCCGGATTTCGTGTGGTTCGGGTCTTTCGTGGTTTCCAAGTCTTTTCGCACGCCTCGAGGAAAGCCCTCCAACACGGAGGGATGTGAACCCGGCGCAAACATGTTGCCGAAAAAACAAGAAATTGTCAGATAGCAGTCCGAAACACACGAAAATGCCCAGATCTCCTACTCGATTGGAGGGACGTTGGCGGGTGGGATCTTGCGTTGCCAATTCGTCTGGCCGAGGACAACTCCTGTCACGATCAGAACCATTGCGATCCAGAACGTTCGGCTGAGCGGTTCCCGGAGTGTGTAGTGCGCCCATAAGCCTGTGCTGAGCGGAATGACATTGTTGAACAGGAGGACCTGGCTGGTCGGCCAATAGCGCAGCGCGTTGTTCCAAAGTCCGAACGAAACGACGCCGCCCGCGATGATGCAATACAGTTGGATGGCTGCCACGTCGTTGCGCCACGTGATCCCCTCGCGCACAACTTCGATCAACGCAAATGGCAGCAACAGCACGCCTGCGCGCCACATGGTATGCGCGCTCACTTCAACGCCCGACAAAACGCCGCCAAGCGCGCGGCATTGGCGTCCGTAATTCGTCCAAAGAACGCTGACCGCAAGGCCAAGGGCCTCACCGATCCAATTGCTGCCCGTCCCGTGCAGGGCTGGCCAGAACAGCACGAGGACACCTGCCAGCGCGAGAACAGCGGCCGCGTATCTTTGGAGCGTCCGCCAGCTGCGTTCGGGGGTGCCTTCCCATAGTAATGCCCACACGGGCGCGGCGCCGAGATACAAGGCAACGTGGGATGCGGAAGTGAAGCGGAGTGCCCAGTTGAAGCAGACGATGTAAACCGCCAGGCTCAATGCTCCGCGAATCCAGAGCTGGCGATTCAGTTCTCGGGTGAGGTGGCGGGGTTCACCGAACCAGCGCGTCCAGCGCAATAGGGCGAGGAGGATCAGCCCGGCGCAGGCGAATCGAGTGGAGCCCGTCCACACAGGAGGCCAGACGCCCACGATGAACCGCGTTCCCGCGTTGTTTCCTCCCCAGAGAAACACAGCGAAAACAATGCTCAACGCGATCAACAGGTCACGCCGGTTTTGAAACACGCGGGGAGTAAGGGCACGCAGGCAAGTGGATGCAATCGCAAAATCATCAGGATTCGTTCCGGGGCGCGGCGTTCACGCCGCTTGAGCGCGGGGACTGAGGGGCGTGTTGGCAAGTTCAACACGTTGCGCGTGTGGGACGTTGAAGCAGGCTGAGGCCTGCGTTCCGGAGCGCGGCAACCCAGCTCTTCAAGTCAGCTCAATAAATCCGGCATGGTAGGTCACCGCATGCCCTCCTATGCCAACGCGACCCCCGTGGAGTTCGCAAAAGAGTTCGCCGCCACGTCTTGAAAGCTGTCGCGCATGCATACGCGAACGGCCCAGGCGCTCCGCCCAATAGGGAATCAGCGTGCAGTGTGCCGATCCCGTCACGGGATCCTCCGGCACTCCAATGCTTGGAGCGAAAAACCGTGAGACGAAATCGCAGTGGTCGCCTGGTGCAGTGACGATGACGCCGAGACAGTCGAGCCGCGACACGGCATTCAAATCAGGCTGAAGTTCCCGAACTGCCTTCTCCGAATCCAGCACGGCGAGGTAATCGCGAGCTTTTCCAGTATGAACAGGAGTGCGGCCGAGCGCCTGGATGAGATCAGTGGGGGGCGCGCATCCGGTCGCAGGACGGGATGGAAAATCAAGCGTGAGGAGATCACTCGCGCGAGTCACCTTGAGTTTGCCCGAACGGGTTTCAAACGTGATTGTGTCCGGCTGATACCCAAGGTGTTGAAACAGCACGTGCGCCGAAGCGAGGGTTGCGTGTCCGCAGAGATCAATCTCGGTTGTCGGCGAAAACCAACGGAGGTCGAACTGTGACTGCCGTTGAATCACGAATGCCGTTTCAGCGAGATTGTTTTCGTTCGCGATGTTTTGCAGGACGTCATCACTGGCCCAATCAGCCAGCAGGCAAACGCCAGCGGGATTTCCCGAAAAGCGTTTATTTGTGAAGGCGTCGACGTGGTAGTACGGAATCTTCATGCATCCTGTCTCGTCCTCTGGAACATTCCCGAGCGCCATTCCTTCTCCTTCCTGCTCGTTGAGAGTTTGAATCCGCGCGACGCAAACGCAGTAGCGACAGATTCAAATTCGGCGTCGAGGATCCCAGCAACAATCAATGTCCCATTGGCGCCCAGCCTGGAAACAATGCGATCGGCCTCTGCAACGAGCAGGGTGGAAATCAAATTCGCGCAGACCACATCGAACGTCTCGGGCGCGCGCCGCGGAAGACGCGTGAGGTCCGCCTGAAAAACTTGAATTCGTCGGGCCACGCCGTTCACGCGAGCGTTTTCCCTGGCGATGCGAACAGACTCGGGATCGAAATCAAACGCGTGCACCCGCGCATACCCGAGCTTCGCACCCGCAATTGCGAGCACGCCCGAACCTGTTCCGATGTCGAGCAGCGCCATGGGTTTGTGATGGCCGCGGATTGCCCTTACCAGTTGCTGGAGACAAAAACTCGTGGTGGGATGCTGTCCTGTGCCGAAACTCAGGCCGGGATCCAGCACAACCACCGCCTGCCCTGCTTTGGGTCTGATTCGAATCCAGCTCGGCTTCAGCAGGAGCGCTTTGCCAATTTCAATGGCGCGAAAATGCCGCTTCCACGATTCCGCCCAATCTTCGCGGCGCAGCAGGCGAATGGCGATCCGTCCAGGTTCGATGCGCAATCCGCATTCAGAGATTCGCCTGAGTCCTGCAGCGAGGTCGCGCCGCAGTTGCGTGCGATCAGGTGTTCCAGAGAGATACGCTGTGACGCTTGTCTGCTGCGTCTCAACATCGGTATAGGACGATGGCATTTCGCCCGTGATGTCCTCGAGTATCGCAGAAACAGCGTCGTCCGCCTCGGGTTGCGTGACGATGGCGACCGTCCAGAGCGGTGGCTGCCTCTTTCCTTGAGACTTTTTTTTCGGCCGCGTGTTCATGCCACCGCGGTGGCCTGGGCATCGAGAAGCTGTCGAATGCCCGCGCGGCCGAGTTGCAACAACTGGCCGAGTTGGCTTTCGCTGAAGGTGGATTCCTCGCCCGTTCCCTGAAGCTCAATGAATTCGCCAGCGGCATTCATGACCAGATTCATATCGACGCCTGCGGCGACGTCTTCGGTATAGCAAAGGTCGATCATTGCTGTGCCACCAACAATCCCGACGCTCACGGCAGCGACAGCGTGGAGCAGGGGATTCGTCAGCAATCGCCGCTCGTCCAACAATCGTCGAATGGCCAGCGACAGCGCGACGTAAGCGCCAGTGATGGCGGCGGTGCGCGTTCCTCCGTCGGCCTGAAGGACATCGCAATCCACCCAGATGGTGCGCGAGCCGAGCTTTTCGAGATCGATTGCGGCCCGCAGTGCCCGGCCGATCAGGCGCTGTATTTCCTGCGAGCGTCCGTCGATCTTTCCCTTGCTGCTGTCGCGCGCCTTTCTCGTGTGCGTGGAGTAGGGGAGCATCGAGTATTCCGCGGTGATCCATCCGCCCGTGACGCCTTGTTCCTTCATCCAGCGCGGCACGGTTTCCTCAACCGTGACGCCACAAATCACCCGCGTGTTGCCCCACTCAACCAAGGTTGAACCCGTGGCGTTGGGAGCGATGCCATTGACGAAGCGGATCGGGCGCAATTGGTCGGCGCTGCGTCCATCGCTGCGGATTTGCGCTGTCGGTGAAATGGATTCGGGCATGCCGCGATGCTAGGAAAGGTGCAGAAGACCAGCAACGTGGAAGTTCTGCCGCTTCCGCAAAGGGTGTGATTAACAGTGGGTGGTCGAACGGGTTAGGGACTGAGACGCGTTGGCAAGTTCGACGACCCTCGCATAAGCAGCAGGCTCTTTTCTTCATCTCTGCTACCTCTGCGGCCTCCTGTTAAACGCCTTTGCCGAGGTGACCAAGAGAACGAAACGAAGCTGCCCCATGCGAAGCCACAAACAGCGCGAAGAGAAGACGTTCAACAGGAGCACGCAGAGGCAGCAGAGAAAAGCAGTGAATTCTCTTTCCCAATCCGCGTCCATTCGTGGTTAAAATTCCTTTGTTCAATTCGCGGAGTTTCGTGTAATTCGCGCAAACCCCGTTTAAAACATTTCTTCACCGCAGAGACGCAGAGACGCGTTGGCGGTTGCATGACACCCACATAAATAGCAGGGGTCGTTTCTTCTCTGACTCTGCGATGCCTCGGCGCCGCACCATGGAAAGGCTGTAACGTCACTGTTGTTGTTGTTGCTGTTGTTCCGTGTCAGGTGCAAGAGGCACCACATCGACGGCCACACTCAATTGGTGCTGTCCGCCCCCGACCATCACACCGCGGATCGGGCTGACATCATTAAAGTCGCGACCCCACGCCACTGTGATGTGACGTTCGGAAGGGACAACGTTGTTGGTGGGATCGAAATCAATCCAACCGATCGAAGGGATGAACACCTGCACCCAGGCGTGCGATGCGTCGGAGCCTGTGAGCTTTTCCTCCCCCGGCGGCGGCAGCGTTTCGAGATATCCGCTGACATAACGGGCCGCAAGGTTGAGTGAACGGAGGCATCCGATTTGAATTTGCGCAAAATCCTGGCACACACCGCGGCGCGTGCGGATGACCTCCTTGAGCGGCGTGGCGACAGTGGTGGCGCGTGCATCAAATTGAAACTCCTGATGAATCCGGCGCGTAAGGTCGAGCACTGCTTCGAACAGGGGCCGGCCCGGGGGAAAGCTCGCGGCGGCATAGTCGGCGAGTTCCGCGTCGCGCGGAATCAACGTTGACGCAAATGTGAACTCCTGGATTTCAGGTGCAATTCGAACGCTCTGCGACGAGTCGTTGCGCGCCTGTTCCCACGGTGGGCTGGCATCGGGCAGGGGAACGTCGCGGGCGCGAATTTGCACGCGGCTGCGCGCGGTGATGTCGAGGGTTTGATGCGGCGTGGAAAGCGTAAAGAACGTTGCGCGGTTGCCAAAGTAATCTGTGTGATGAGCAATGACGGATGGCGCAGGAGACACGTTCACCTCCTGTTCGAGGCGCTCCTGGCATTCGAGATTCCGAGGCGTCAGCCGCGCGATGTGATGCGACACGGAGACCGTGCTGCTGTAGCTGTAACGGGTGCGATGGACGATTTCGTAAAGCACAGCGCCTTTCAACTCACCTGCGTTGCCGCGTGACTGAAGTACTGCTGGTTGATGGCATCGGAGAGGCCACGGAGTTCGGAGGCGATGCGCGCGAGCAGCGGACTGACAGCGGGACCGCGTCCCGAGAGCTCGTGTTGCGCGAGAGCCTGCCACGCTGCGTCGCGCAGCATTGTGCGCAGCGCTTCAATGTTTCCCGTTTCGGTTGCGCCTGCCAGCTCGTTTTCCCGGGGAAGGTTCGCCGCATGGTTGCACAGGGAATCTATTTGGAAGCACAGCGAACGCGGATTGCCTTGATCCCCGAGAAGCAGGTCGAGGGTGGTGGGCCATTGCGGTTGCGAGAAATAGAAGCGCCGATAGGTGATCGTGCTGTCAGCGATTTCGAGGACCGATTCAAGTGCGCTGCGGCCGAGAAGCTCGAGCGCTATTCCCCCTTGAACGAGGCTGGTGATGTTGGAAGCCCGTTCCAGGCGGCGTCCGATTTCCAGGAAACGCCATCCGTGCCCGCGCGTCATGTTCTCCATTTCCATTCCGGAAAACGCAGCAAGGTCGACGACGAGCGTGTTCAGGAGCGCGAGTGCCTCAGAGACGGGAATGCGTCCCGGTCTCGGACGGCCGTCCACCTGAAGTTTATTGATGATGCGCCACGTGTCGGATGAGAACCGGTCGCGCAGTGCGAACGCGATATGGTTGAGCCGTCCCAGCACTTCGCGGAGCGATCCGAGGCGCTGGGTTTGGTATATCAGCGCATAGGCTTCGCGTTCAACGGCAGCGAGCGTGTAGCGTTCGCGAAACCGTTGCGGAAACAAATCAAGCTCAACCAGCAGATGGATGAGCGCGCCGAGCTCGGGAGTATCGTCGGTGCCCGATTCGCCTGAGAGGCGCGCGAGCAGGCAACGCAGAAGCCGCACTGTATCCTCGAGCCGCTCGGTGTAACGGCCAAGCCAGAAAAGGTTTTCCGCGATGCGGCTGGGAAGTTCGGCGGCGCTGCGCTCGACCGGGACCATTTGGGGGTTGGGCAGCAGCAGCGTCATCTGGCTGACGGGTTCATCGGATATCACCCACGCATCCTTGCTTCCGCCGCCGCTCTGCATTGAAACCGTCAAACGTTCTGGCGCGGTGGAGAATCGCGCGAGCCCGCCGGGCATCGCAACGAATCCATCGCGCGCGGCGCAGATGTAAGTCCTGAGAACGATTGGCCGCGGCTCCATGGTGTCGCGTTCCAGCACAGGTGCCGTGCTGAGGGAGATTTGTTCCTGCGCTAGAAAATCGTGCGGTGCGGCATCGATTTCACGAATCAGCTCGGCGCGGGCGGTGTCGTCCAGCGAACCTCCAAAGACGGGTTCGCGGCCGCCGCCAAAGGCAGGTTTCACGACCAGTTCCGGCAAGTGATCACGCACGTATTGCTGTTCCTTTTCCTGGCCGCACCACCAGGTCGCCACCGACGGCAACTTCAATTCTTCGCCGAGCAAGCGTTGCGCAAGCGTCGGCAGAAATGCGGCCAGCGCAGGCGTTTCAACGGCGCCGCTCCCGAGCGAGTTTGCAACGCTGACGTTCCCCGCGCGAATCGCCTCGATCAATCCAGGAACGCCGAGCATCGAGTCGGGACGCAGTTCCAGCGGATCGCAAAAGGTGTCGTCGGCCCGCCGCAGGATCACATCGACTGGCTGGAGTCCTTCGAGCGTCTTCAGGAAAACGCGCCGATCACGCACTGTGAGATCTGCTCCCTCGACCAGGGGGAACCCGAGATAGCGCGCCAGGTACACGTGTTCGAAATATGTCTCATTGTAGGGCCCGGGCGTGAGCACGACGATGTGCGGTTGTCCGTGCGGTCGCGATGCGATTGACTGCAGCGTGTCGCGCATCAACTGGAAGAAGGCGGCGAGGCGTTCGACGCGGCATTCTCGAAATTCGTCGGGCAGGATTCGCGACAACACAATGCGGTTCTCGAGCGCATAGCCCGCACCCGAAGGTGCCTGGGTGCGATCGGACAGCGCCCACCAGCGGCCGTCAGCGGAGCGCGCGAGGTCGACCGCGTGCAGGAACAAAAAAATATTTCGCGGCAGAGAGATTCCGTGGCAGGGTCGCAAGTAACCCGGATTTGCGTAGAGAAGTGCCGACGGCAACACGCCCTCGCGAATCAATGCTTGCGGGCCGTAGAAGTCGGCCAGCACGAGGTTTAGCAGGCGCGTTCGCTGGATCAATCCCGCCTCGAGCGCCTGCCATTCCGCTGGCGGGATCACGAGGGGCATCAGGTCAAGTGACCACGGACGTCCAAGGCCCTGGTTGTCGCCGTAAACATTATAAGTGACGCCGCTCTCACGCAGAATGCGGCGGGCGGTGTCGCGGCGGCTGATGCGATCCTGCGGGCTGAGGCGGTCGAACGATTCAATCAGCTTGTGCCAGTGAGGACGCGGGACGCCGCCGGACATCATCTCGTCGTACACGTCTCCAACGGATCTATATCCTTGCAGGACGGAAGTGGCGCTGTGTCCGGGGTCAGCCAAAGTCATGGGTTCTCAGAAGTTGGCAGCAGATTGGGGCGGAAGCAATCCACGCCGTAGCGCAGACCTCCGGGTCGGCTGTATAGCAGGAAACCTGTGTTACGCGAATTGGGGCTGCCGGCATTCGGTTGTCGCGGATCACACCGTGCGGAGGTCCAGCGTGAAAGGGTGTTCGGGATTTTGCTGAACCGGCTTCACATGGATCCGGCCGGGCGTGTGACCTTGACGGAAGAATCGCGAGAGACGCCGGCTTTCAGCTTCGTAGCTGTTCACCGGGAAGGTGTCGTAACTGCGACCGCCGGGATGAGTCACGTGATAGGTGCATCCGCCCAGCGAGCGCTCGTTCCAGGTGTCCACCAGGTCAAAGCGCAGGGGCGCATGCACGCCAATGGTCGGCTGCAGGCAATGCGGCGGCTGCCAGGCGCGGTATCGAACGCCCGCTACGGCTTCGCCGTTTGTTCCCGTGGGATGCAGCGGGACACGATGTCCATTGCACGTGATGGCAAATCGGTCATTGATCAGCCCGCTGGCCTTCACCTGCAGCCGCTCGAGTGAGCTGTCGACATATCGCACGGTTCCACCGCTGCCCGATTCTTCGCCGAGCACATGCCAGGGTTCCAGAGCGGTGCGGAGTTCAATTCGAATGTCGCGCTGATCAAGATCGCCGATGCGCGGGAAGCGAAATTCGAAATGCGGCGCGAACCATTCGAATTCAAATGGGAAGCCTGCCTCGCGGAGATCCGAAATGACGTCGCGAAAATCCGTTTGGCAGAAATGGGGAAGGAGCCAGCGGTCGTGAATGTCCGATCCCCAGCGGACAAGTTTGTTGGTGTAGGGCTGTTTCCAGAATCGTGCGATCAACCCCCGCAGCAGAAGTTGCTGGGCGAGGCTCATCTGCGGATGCGGCGGCATTTCAAACGCGCGCAATTCCACAAGACCCAGCCTCCCGCCGCTGCTGTCGGGAGAAAACAACTTGTCGATGCTGAATTCGGCCCGATGCGTGTTGCCGCTGGAATCGATGAGGAGATTGCGAAACAACCGGTCGGCAAGCCAGGGAGGACACCATTCGCCGGCGTCGGGCAATTCGCGAAAGGCGATCTCCAGTTCATGCAGGGAATCATTGCGGGCCTCATCCACACGGGGTGCCTGCGACGTGGGACCGATGAACAGGCCGCTGAACAACCAGCTGAGTGACGGATGATTCTGCCAGTAGGAGAGCAGGGAGCGGAGCAGGTCGGGCCGTCGCAGGATGGGCGAGTCCTGCGGTGTTGGGCCGCCGATGACGAGATGGTTTCCGCCACCCGTTCCAGTGTGACGTCCGTCGAGCATGAACTTCTCCGTCCCGAGCCGCGTCTGTCGCGCCTCGTCATACAGCACCGAAGTGCGTTCCACGAGCTGGGGCCATGATGAAGAGGGATGCAGATTGACCTCGATGACGCCGGGATCGGGCGTGACGGCAAGCTTCTGGAGGCGCGGATCGCGAGGCAGAGGCTCGCCTTCGATGATGACTGGGTAACCGATCTCCGAAACAGCTGTCTCAATCGCAGAGACAAGCTCAAGAAAATCGTCTGCGCTCGAAACGGGCGGAAGGAACACGTGCAGCCTGCCATTGCGTGGTTCAACACAGAGGGCCGTGCGCACAACCCATGGAGCGGACTCGCCTTGCGATGGCGCTCGAAGATTTTCGCGTGGGGACAACGCTTGCGACCGCTGCCCCGTTACCATCCCCGTCGCTGCGGGCAAGGGTGCGCCCTTGAGGAACGGTTGGTGCAATCGCGTTTTTGGCTGCGGATATGTGGACGCCAACTCTCGCAACGAAGGTGCCGAAGGATCGACAGGGCAGACATGCGGGAACTCCGCGTCAGCAACCCATGGCATCGAATCCAGCGGCAGGCGCAAACCCATGGGAGAATCGCCCGGAATGAGCCAGAGGGTTTCGTTGTCTCGGAGGAACCACGAGCCCGAACGCCACCCTGCCGCTTCGTCAGCCGCGCTGCGGCGGATCGGCAGCGCATAACCTGTGACCGAGCCAAGGCCTTGTTGGAAGATGCGAGCGATGCGATCCCGTTCGGTCTTGTCCTTGAGGCGCGAATTGCCAGGAGTGACGTTGCTGGGAAGGCGTCGTTCCTTCCACGTGTAATAGAAAACATCTTCATACGCGGGCAGGACGAATTGCGAATCAATGCCGAGCACCGTGGCGATGTGTGCAATAAGTTCGCGGGCTTCTGCCGCGCCATGCCCGTAATCGTGGGATTCATCCGCGATGAGCAGATCATCGTTCCAGATTGGGACGCCATCCGTCCGCCAGTATGCAGCGAGTGCCCAGCGAGGAAGCGGTTCGCCGGGATACCACTTTCCTTGTCCGTAGTGCAGGAGCGCGCCGGGAGCAAAGCGGTCCCGTAGACGCCGGATCAATTCGCCTGACATGATTCTCTTGCGGTCCGAAACGGCGGTGAAATTCCATTCGGCACCGTCAGGATCATCGATCGAAACAAAGGTTGGCTCGCCGCCCATCGTCAGCCGCACGTCGTGGCGATTCAGCTCTGCATCGATCTGGTGTCCCAATGCATCGATGCTCTTCCATTGTTCTGCCGTATAGGGCCGCGTGACCCGCGGGGATTCGTGGATGCGCGTAACACGCATTTCAAAATCGAACTCAGCCTTGCACTCCTCGACGTCGCCCGTGATTGGCGCGGCCCCTGTGGGATCGGGAGCGCAGGCGAGGGGAATGTGGCCTTCGCCGGCGAGCAGACCCGAAGTGGGATCGAGCCCAATCCAGCCAGCGCCTGGCAGGTAAACCTCGCACCACGCATGCAGGTCCGTGAAATCGGATTCGGCGCCGCAGGGGCCTTCAAGCGGTGTGACGTCGGGCTTCAACTGAATGAGGTAGCCGCTGACAAAGCGTGCCGCCACGCCGCAATGCCGCAGCAGCTGGCAAATCAGCCAGGCGGAATCGCGGCATGACCCGCTTCGGCGGGTCAGGGTCTCTCCAGGTGTTTGAACCCCCGGCTCCATGCGGATCGTGTAGGTCACGTCCTTCCACACGCGCTGATTCATTGCGACGAGGAAGTCGATCGTGCGAACGGTTTCCGACTTCAAAAGGATTTCGGCGCGGAGATCGTCCGCATATTTGGAAAACCCAGGCGTGGTGTCGCATCGGCGCAAAAACGGCTCGAGCTCGTGGTCCAGAGCCGCGGGATACTCAAAGGGAAATGATTCGACAGCAGGTTCGAGGAAGAAATCGAACGGATTGTAAACGGCCATTTCGACAACGAGTTCGACTTCCACGCTGAGCTCGCGCGTCTTCTCCGGAAACACAATCCGTGCGAGGTAATTCGACTGAAGATCCTGCTGCCAGTTAATGAAATGCTTCGGCGCCCCGACGTTCAGCGAATAGCTGAGGATTCGCGTGCGCGCGTGTGGCGCGGGGCGGAGGCGGACCACCTGTGGCCCGAGCATGACGGCGCGGTCGTAGCGGTAGCGGGTTTTATGATGAAGTGCAACGTGAATGGCCATGTGGTAATCCCTGGGAACTGGAATTGGATGCAAACGCCGGCTGTGCGGAAATGCTGCATCCGCGCGAGTCGTCAGGAGAATGAAATGCGCAGCTCACGATTGCGATTGGGTCTGGGTCATCGGGGCGGCGGGCGGCGTTTGCCTGTGGCGGGGCTCACGGGTTTTGAGCGCAAAGAACACCTCGTAAATGCCGTGCCCCAACTGATTCAGGCGGGTTTGCAGTTCGTCGAGATATTCGTGAAGCCCGTAGGAAATGATTTCGTCCACGCTGGCAAAACTGAGGTCCGAGCAGAGTTGCCCCATCAATTTCTCTGGCGCGAATTGGAAGGTTCCGACAGGTGTCCCGGAGATCGAGTGCAGCGAATCCCGCGCGGCGAGCAGGCAGAACTGGATCGCGCGTGGAAATTCCCGATCCAGCATCAGGAACTCAACGACGCCACGCGGCGAGATGCGTCCGTGGCGCTTGCGGTACATCTCGAATGCGGAAGCCGAGCGGAGCACCGCGGCCCATTGCGTGTCGTCGATCGGCGTTCCCACATCCTCAACCGAGCTGAGCAGAATGTAATATTTCACGTCAAGGATGCGCGACGTCTTATCCGCCCGTTCCAGCATGCGTCCAAGCCTGGAGAAGTGCCACGCCTCGCTATGGCTCATCGTTGAGTCCGTGATGCCCGTGAACGTATGGCTCGCGAGCTTCACCTCGTTGAGCAGCGCCTGCGGTGCATCGAGGCTTCGAAATTCCGGCGCGGGGGCGTTCAACAGAAGGTAGAACTTGTTCAGGTGCAGCCACATCTCTGACGAAATAATTTCGCGCACGGTGCGGGCGTTCTCGCGCGCCGAACGAACGCAGGAATAAATGGAATTGGGATTTTGAGGATCGCTGATGAGGAAACGCAGCACGTTTTCCTGCGTTGCGAGGCCGTAGCGCTCGGTGAAATCCTCACGGTCGCCGCTTGTGTTCACCAGCGGGTCCCACTGTTTGTCCTGGATGAATGGCGCGTCCAGGGTGAGTTGGAAGTTCACCTCGATGAAGCGGGCGACGTTCTCAGCCCGTTCCACGTAGCGGCTCATCCAGTAAACCGAATCGGCAACACGACTTAACATACAACGCGATTTCAGGCAGATGCGAAGGCGCGGGCGGCAGGGTCGATTCGATCCCGCTCAATCTCTTCGGAATCGGCGAGGACCCAGGTGTCCTTGCTTCCGCCGCCTTGCGAAGAATTCACGACGAGCGATCCCTTGCGGAGCGCAACGCGCGTGAGGCCGCCTGGCAAAACAAAGGTTTCCTTGCCGCACAGGATGTAAGGGCGCAAATCCACGTGCCGTCCCTCGCAATGATCGCCAACGAGCGTGGGGACGCGCGAAAGCGAGAGCGTGGGTTGCGCGATGTAATTGCGCGGATTTGCGCTGATCCTGTCGGCGAAGTCGGCGCGCTCCTGCTTGCTGGCATGAGGGCCGACCAGCATGCCGTAGCCGCCTGACTCGTTTGCGGCCTTCACGACGAGCTTATCGAGGTTCGCCAGCACATGTTTCAAATCCTTTTCTTCTGAACAGATGAAGGTCGGAACGTTCGGGATGATGATGTCTTCGCCGAGGTAATACTTCACCATCTTGGGAACGTAGGCGTAGACCACCTTGTCGTCGGCCACGCCCGTTCCGGGGGCGTTTGCCAAAGCGACGTTGCCTGCGCGATACGCTTCCATCAATCCGCGCACGCCAAGCATCGAGTCAGGCCGGAAACAATCCGGATCAAGGAAATCGTCGTCAAGGCGGCGGTAGATCACATCGACCCGTTCAAACCCTTTCGTTGTCCGCATCAGCACGACGCTGTCGTCTACGATCAGGTCGCGTCCTTCCACAAGTTCAACGCCCATCTGCTGCGCGAGGAATGAATGCTCGAAGTAGGCGGAATTGTGAATGCCCGGCGTGAGGAGAACGACGCGCGGTTGTGTGACGTGGTCGGGTGAAAGAAACTCGAGCATGTCGCGGAGCTTCAGCGGGTAATTCGCCACGGGCCGAATGCGCGTGGTCGCGAACACCGACGGAAAAAGGCTCTTCATCACCTGGCGATTTTCCAGGACGTAGGAAACGCCCGACGGACAGCGCAGGTTGTCTTCAAGCACGTAAACCTGCCCATCGCTGTGCCTCACGAGGTCGGTGCCCGTCACGTGGCACCAGATGCCCCGCGGCGGATTGAAACCCATGCACTGCTTTCGAAATGAGCGGGCGGAACGAACCACCTCGCCGGGGATGATCCCGTCGCGAATGATTTTCTGGTCGTGATAGATGTCGTCGATGAAACGATTCAGAGCCTGGATGCGCTGCTTCAGGCCTCTTTCGATCCAGCTCCATTCCGCGGCCGAAACGATCCGCGGCAGGATGTCGAACGGGAAGATCTTTTCCACGCCCGCCTGTTCGCCATAAACATTGAACGTGATCCCCATCTGCAGCAATGATTGTTCGGCAGCCTTTTGACAGTTCAGGATTTTGTCGTCGGGAAGTTTCTTCAGGGCGTCGAGCAATCGCCGGCCGCACGAACGTGGCAGGCTCGGCGATGCAAACATTTCATCGTAAAAATCGCCGACCTCGTAATTGTCAAAACGCATATTTGATCCGTGCAACACGGCGCATTGCCGCGCAGACGATCCTTAAGCACGGACGAAGCCAGCCTCGACGCTGAACGCTGCTTCGCCAATGGCTGAACGGGTTTTGTTCAAAAGAGGCCTGTTTGCAGCGCGAAACCAATGGTGAACCGTGGAAAGATGGCGCGACGGCGTGGTCTTATTTATCCCGGGTGGCAAATTGTGAACCGAAGCAGTGCCCCTGCGCCTCACGGAACAACACGAACCCGCAAGAACAACGCGTCGTTGAGGGCCGTGGAGGTCCAGGAAGTGATCGTGCCCGCAGACGGAATGTCGCCGCTCACGTCCGTCCATGGATCGACGCCCGGGCGCGGGCAGCTCACAATCCGATAGGTTTTGCCTGGGACACTGCTCCACGCGACTGTGATTGTTCCGGTTTGTTCGTGATGCGACTGCACGATCCGCAAAACGGAGGTTGCGTCGTTCGGATTTGTCCCCGCAATCGTCTCGTCCGCGTCTGCCATTCCGTCGCCATCTGAATCGTTGGCTGTGGGAGGCGTCGACGTCAGGGTCGCAAATATTCCCTGGCTGAGGTTCAGGTACGTTCCGCTGCCGGAGATCTGCGTCTTCACAGCGCGTACCATGTAGGTCCCGGTTGTCGTTGTGGGATGAATGTATTGGGCTGTGGTTATAGGGGATGCAGTCACGCGCTCGAACGGACCCGCGGCGGTGCTGGCGCGGTAGACATGATATCCTTCGACGGCGTTTGGGGATGGGGTCCAGGAGAGTTGCGCGCCGCCTGGCACCGACGTCACGTTCAGGGCGCTGCCAGGCGCGACCGCATGCAGGCGCAACGTGGGATCGCCCATCAGTGCGACGTGCACCATTCCGGCGGACTGGTTCACGTCATTCCAGTAAAGATTTCCCATCCCGTTCGTGGGATTGTTTTGTGTCAATCGAGCCGCGTATCCGATCGTTTCACCCAGAGCCATGTGATGAGCGAACCAGTGCGGCGCGCCAGCGTACACGCATGCCAGTCCGTAGTCGGGCGTTGCGAGCACAGCGCGCATGATGTTGTCCTCGGTATCCCAATCGCCCATGTGGCTGCCGAAAAGCATCGTGAAAACCGTTTTCACGTTCATCTCGATGAAGTCGGTGGTGCGTCCGCCGTTGAAATTTGCGGTGCCTCCGAGATACGCGATGCTCTGCGAATCAGCGCCGCCATTCGCATACGACCAAAGATAGCTGTCCGTGGTGAGAATGGGCAGAAACTCGTTCTGCTGCGCGATGCGGATCTGCGAGGCGCCGAAGAATGGAGCGAAGTTGCGCCAGCCACTGACGGCAAATGCCGCGCCTTCGCGGGCGCCTGCGCCATCGTAGACGAGGCCGCGAGGTTCCGCTGTGTAAAGTGCATGCCGAAAACGATGATTCTTGTTCAGGTAATTGCGCAGGAGTTCGACTTCGGATGGGAACGTCGGCGGTCCCATCCACTCTTTTCGACCCGGCATGTTTGCGAGATCCACGCGGCCGATTTGCAGTTCAACAGGCGACGGGAGAAAGCTTTGGTCGAACTTGCCGTCGCCTGGAATGTTCCAGCGGCGTTCTGGTTGGGCGAACGTGGTGTTCACTGTTGAATCCGTCCACGTGCCGTCCATGTCGGCGTAGTAAAGATCCGCGGGCCATGCGCCCTGGATCTCGAAGTGATCATCGGGCGCCATGTCTCCGGAATAAGGGACTGGGACATGGCCGAGCAGCAACAGCGCTTTGACGTTGGCAGGGTCTGCATCATGCGCGGATTTGATCAGGGCCTTCACAGCAGGCGGAGTCGCATTGCGTGAGACGTCGTGCCGCAACACCTGCCAGCCGTCGCCCACGAGGTCCCGTTCCAGGCGCGCGATCTCGGAAGCGAGTGGCGCCGCCATGGTGTCATCCACGATGAGGACGATCTTGCCGCGCTGTTCCGTGATGGGGGCATTGATTCCGGCGAAGATGTAGCCATATCCGTTGTAGGCCGAAGTGATCTTGCGGATTTGGTATTCATACGCGCCGCCGAGTTGCACGTCAGAGTCGATGTAGGTGAGTGTTGAGCCGGCAAGTGTCACGCCCGTTCCCCAGGTCAAATCGTTTTTGGATTTGCGGTGAACCGTGTAGCTGGAAGGCACCTCGTTTTGGTCCTGGGGCCAGGAAAGAGTGATGCGGGGAGGGGATGTTTCAACTGTGGCACTGGCTTGCACTGCGAATTCCCACGTGCGATCCCCTGCGGACGTGTCGGATGCGAGAAGGGTTGCAACGCTCACAAGGAGCGAACGTGCGGCATGCCGGAAAATTCTGGAAAGCATCGCCAGAATGTCCCTGCAGCGGGACGTGGGGCAATGGGGTGTTTCGACTCGCGCCTCCAGAGTTCCCCTCCCTCTCTTCCATTCGGAATGGAGGAGAGGGTTGGGGAGAGGAGGTGCTTTAGGCTCAACCGACCCTGCCGTAGAATTCCTCCACGACCTGTCGGAACGTGTTCTCGCCAACGTTGACGATTCCCATCTCACGCCGGGCATTGTCCTCGGAATCGCTTGCGTGCGCGGCATTCACCATGATGGTTTGTCCAAACTCGCGGCGGATCGATCCCGGGGGCGCCTTGGAGGGATCCGTGGGCCCGAGCACGTCACGAATTTTCCGCACTGCTTCGACACCTTCATAAACCAGCGCGATGCAGCGTTCGGTTCCAGGATTGTTCCAGTCCGACTGGGGGATTTCTCCCGGCGCGTGACCCGACATGAACTTCACGATGTTATCGAACTGGTTGTCTCCAAAAGCCGGCCCGAGCAGGCCGCCCAGCTGCTTCTCAACGTCGGCACTGAGGCGGAAATTGAATTCCTTTTCAACGGCTGCTTTCGCCTTCGATCCAACCATGTCACTCAGCTTGGTGCGCAGGACTTCTCGGACGGGGCCGTAAAACTCCAGCGCCTGCGACACGCTCATGCGATGGAGCTTGATGCCGACAATGAACAATCCGGTGCGCGAAAAGAAATCGATGACGTTGCCGGGCCGGCCGGAGGGAAAGCGGAAGTTCTCGGGCTTGATCAGGACGAGGGTCCGCTGCGGCTTGTCACCTGATGGGTAGGAAATGATGTCCTCAAGCACTCCGCCGTCCGATTCGGAATACTTCGTCCAAAGCTTCAATTTAGCTTCGCATTCATCGCGCGTCGGCGGCGCCAATACGGCGGGCTCGAAATAACGAACCTGCCCGTTCTCGTCGGTGATCAGGTCGCCATAGGTGTCGCGGATGGTCTCGCCACCACGGCGTTCAGGACTGATATTCCCGACCACGGAACGTGTCTTGCGGACGGCATCCTCCCCGCGGAACAACAACACCATCGCACGGCGGCGTCGCCCGGTTTTGGAATCGGGCGAAAGGTTTTGGAGGATATAATTGTAGATCAGCTCCTGAATGTTGCGGTCCTGCGGGTCGTTCGCGGAAATGATCGCCTCGGAATACTGCGTCACCAGTTCCTGGCTGGGTGCGAACATGCGGGCCGCGACGAGTTCCAACCCGGTGCGGGTGATCAGGCGGCTGAGAATGCCGCCGGTACGGGATTTGTACAGCGAATACGGGGTGATGATGACGTATGCGAGCTCTTGAGCCATAGTTAAGCGTTCGTTGATTCCGGAGGTGTCGGAGCCGATTCAGGCGCGGGAGCGGCGGTTGCTTTTCCGCCGAGGATCTTAAACATCACAGTCCCGCACGTGGGGCATCTGCCTTTGATCGCCTTTCGCCCGTTCTTCATCGTTTCCTCGACCGCATCGGTGATTTCCTTCTTGGCCTTGCATTTAACGCAGTATCCTTCAGGCATAAAAAATTCCCGCCTCGACACTTCATTGCGCCGAGAGGCAGCGATGCGGCGAAGCTTACGGGCGCGTGATTGACAGCGTCAACTGGTAAAAGGGAACAGGAAACGTAAGTATTTGATTACCAACGTTTAGCAATACTATCAGAGCTGTCGAAACAACCCTGACGCCGGCGACTCAGGGCAGCGGCTGTTTGCGGAGGACTGTTTTCAGAATTTTGCCGGTGGCATTGCGAGGCAGGGCAGGGATGAGAATGATCCGCCGGGGCACCTTGTAATCGGCAAGCCGCTCGCGGACGAATTTCATCAACGCCTCAGTGTCGATACTGGCGTTCTCGTTGGGCGACACAAACGCGACGGGCTGTTCGCCGCGGCGCGGGTCAGGGTGTCCTATGACGGCGGCTTCCTTCACGTTTGGAAACTGGTAGATCACTTCCTCAATCTCGCGTGGATAAACGTTGTTGCCGTTGACCAGGAGCATGTCTTTCTTGCGGTCGGTGATGTAGAAGTAACCGTCGTCGTCGTGGTACCCGACGTCACCCGTTAGCAGCCATCCGTTGCGAAACGCCTTCGCGGTTTCCTCGGGTCGGTTCCAGTAACCAGCCATCACGTTGCCGCCGCGCACACAGAGTTCCCCAATTTCGCCAGGCCCGAGGATGGCGCCGGTTTCGTCCTGGGCAGTCAGTTCGACGTGGGGAATGGGCAGGCCGACGGAGCCCGGCTTGCGCGTTGAATCCAGCGGGTTCTTGGCTACGACCGGGCTGGCTTCGCTCAATCCATATCCCTCGATGAGCGGAATTTTGTGCTTCTTTTCGAAATCGTGCAGCACCTGGACTGGCAAGGGTGCTGAGCCGCTGATGCAGATGCGCAGTGGAAGGGGCGCCGGAAGATCAGCATTCGCCAGGCTTCGGTAGAACTGCGGAATCGCAGGAAGTATCGTGGCCCGCCGTTGATAGATTTCCTGAATCACGTTGCGGGCGGGATGCAGCGACTTGATCAAAACGATGGAGGCGCCGGTGAGCAAGGGGAGCAGGGTGCCCACGGTGAGCATGTAGCTGTGGAACAAGGGAAGCAGCACAGCGAGGCGATCTTCAGCGACACTTTGCAGGCAGATGCGGCAACTCTCCACGTTGTGCAGGAGATTCGCATTTGTGAGCATGGCGCCCTTTGGACGGCCTGTGGTGCCCGATGTGTAGATGAGAACGGCGAGGTCGCCTTCCTGGCGATTGGAGTTGCGCAGCAGGTGGGTGTCGAACTTGACGCTTCCTGGAGGGATTGGGAAGGACGCAAACGCCTGTTCTGCGTTCATCATCTGCAGCGTGGGCCGTTGCTGTTGCAGTGCGGGAAGCAGGCGGCCCAGTTCGCTGTCGGTGATCAGCACATCGATTCCGGCATCGTTCAGAATGTGGCTGACTTCGTCCGGCTTGAGGAAGTTATTGATCGGAACGACGACCGCTCCAGCGTGCAATACGCCGAAGAGCGACGAAATGAACTCGGGACAGTTTTTGAGCCAGAGCGCGACGCGATCTCCTGGCTGGACTGAGAACTGTTGCGAGAGGATGCCCGCGGCAAAGAGCGTCTGGCTCCAAAGTTCAGCATAGGTGTATGAGCGCTCGCCCCAGTAGAGGGCGGTTTTCTCCGCATGCTTACTGGCCGAATCGGCAAAGGCGCTGGCAAGATTCATGTCCGAACACTACAGCATCCCCGGACCGCGGCAAAGTGCAGAGGAGTGGAACGCCTGTCGGCGGATGCACGTGGGACGGGGGTGCAGTGTGGGAAGTTAACAGGCGTGGGCAAGGTCCACGATTTGTGCAGGGATGGCGGTTTAAGCAGGCTGAAGCCTGCGGTCCGGGGGCGGGAACTTCAGTCGCTGTGTCCCTGGTCGTTGCCTGCTTCGCAGTTCGGATAACGGTTCAACTTGAGCCAAAACTCCTTTAGCCCCTTAATGAGTTCGTCCAAACCTTCCAGATGCATGGGCTTCACAACGAAAGAGTTCGCTCCAAGATCATACGCGCGATTCACGTCGCCTGCCATTTGCGAGGACGTCATCACGATTACGGGCAGCCGCTTCACAAACGGCTGGCGGTGAATCCAGTCCAGGACGTCGAAGCCGTCGAGACGGGGCATTTTCAGGTCCAGAAGCATCAGCGTGGGAAACGGGTGCTGCAGGCGATTCGCGTAGCCACCCGTGCCGGCCAGGTAATCCACGGCTTCCTGGCCGTCGGTCGTGAACTTCAGTGCAGCGCGCACTTGCGCCCGCCGAACGGCGCGCTCCAGCAGGAAGGCGTCCTCGCGATTGTCTTCGGCAACCAGGATGGTCGTGGGATTCATGGCACATTCCTTTCCAACTCGCTTATTCAAATGATTCCACCCGGATCATGACGGGATTCCCCTTCACAGCCGGAAGCCTGGAGATCTGCGCCAGCGCCTTCCGCATCGCGGAGTTTTGCGCGTCGTGCAACATGAGAATCAGCGGCACGCTCTCTCCCTCGTGCCCTTCAGGCTGGATCACGGATGAAATCCCGATCTTCTCCTTCGCAAAGATGGCCGAAATCCGCGCAAGAACGCCCGGGCGATCGATCACGCTCAACCGCACATAGTAGCGCGACACAATGTCATCGATCGGCAACACGCGCCCGTTTGCCGCATGTGCGACAAAGGGCGGAATCCGCGCAGCGCTGCCATTCTTAAGATCCAGCGCCGCATCGGCGACATCGCTGAGAACCGCGCTGGCGGTGGCATCCTTCCCCGCGCCGCGGCCGTAGAACAAGGTGTCGCCGACCACATCGCCACGAACAAAGCACGCATTGAAGACGCCGTTGACGCTGGCAAGCACATGGGCGTTTGGAATGAGGGTCGGATACACAGACACCTGAACGCCATTGGAGGCTTTTTCGGATTTCGACGTGCGCGTTGTGGACTTTGCGGAGCGTGCGTCGATCTGCTTCACGATCCCAAGAAGCTTTATTGTGTAGCCGAGTTGCTCGGCGAACTGCATGTCGATCCGGGAAATCTGGCGAATGCCTTCTGTGTGGATCTCGTGGTGATCGACCCAGAACCCATGAGCCAGGGAAGCCAGAATTCCGATTTTGTGCTGGGCGTCAAATCCATCGATGTCGAGATCGGGCGGGGTCTCCGCGTAACCCTGTTTCTGGGCATCCAAGAGGACATCGCTGAATTCGGCACCTTCCTGTTTCATCCGTGTGAGGATGTAATTGCAGGTGCCGTTCACGATTCCGTAGATGGCTGAGATTCGGTTGGCGACGAAGCCTTCACGCAAGGTCTTGATGATTGGGATTCCGCCGCACACGCTCGCTTCGTAATAAAGGCTGGCCCCGCCTTTTTTCGCCGCGGCAAAAAGCTCCGGCCCATGTGCTGAAAGGAGCGCCTTGTTTGCGGTGACGACCGTTTTTCCCTGGGCTAGAGCGGCAAGAACCATTGTCTTCGCAATGCCCGTTCCTCCAACCAGTTCAATGACGATCTGGATTGCGGGATCATTGATGACGTCCCTCCAGTCCGTGGTGAGAAGATTGCGATCGATGGGGTAGGGGCGGGGTTCGTCGATCGCTTTGACGGCGATCTTGCGGAAGGCGAGTTGAACGCCGAGGCGGGCGGCCATCAGCGCGCCATTCTGTTGCAGTGCGTGAAAGACACCGCTCCCCACTGTTCCTCCGCCTATCATTCCGAGAGTGACCTGCTGCATAAGGCGGCAAAGAATGGAGGGAAACTTCGCGGGGGACAATTGTTTTCCCGCGGGGCTCAGCATTGCGTTGTAGAGCGCAGGTCTCTCCCCGACGGTCTCGCAAGTTTCCAACCTGCTGGCGTTTGACCGCGCGGTGCCGGGCTTGGAAGCGAGCGATACCGCAGATTTTGGCACTGCAGTACGATCAGGGCTGCGCTGCGGCGACCGTCAGGTGGCGAGGACCTTTTCGAGCAACTGGTTCAGGCGGTTGAGCATCGTTCGCGGATCCTCAAGCAATCCCGCTGCAACGCGCGCGTTGTCGAGCACCTGCTCTGCGACACTTTGGGCCAGGGCGGCATCCTTTTGGCGCATGGCATCGAGTCGCGCCATGATCGGATGCGCAGGATTGATCTCAAGATCATGCCGCGCGGCGGGAGTGCTAGTGTCGTCCTTTTTCATCGCCTGCATGATCCTTCGCATGCTGGACGTCATGAATTTGTCCGCGTCAACGACGAGCGCGGGGCTGTCCACAAGCCGTTGGGACAGTCGCACCTCGCCGACCTTGTCGCCGAACGTTTCCTTAAGCCATTTCGCGAGCGCCGTGGCAGCGTCTTCTGAAAGGCCGTCCTTTTTCGCACTGAGGTTGAGCTCGGCTTTTTCTGCGAGACGCAGCGGTTTGTCCCCAAAGCTGTGGAGGTGTTCCATCACAAACTCGTCCCACGGATCGTACAGGAACAGCACTTCGAACTTCCTCTCGCGGAACACCTCAAAGTAGGGGCTGCTTTCCGCGGCGGCACGGTTTGGCGCGAGCAGGCAATAAATCTCCTTCTGTTCTTCAGGCATGCGCTTCACGTAATCGGCCAATGACGTGAGCTTGCCTTTTTCGAGCGACGACGATTCATACCGCAACAGTTTGCCGAGGGATTCCTTGTGCATGAAATCGGTGACCACGCCCTCCTTCAGGAAGCGCTGGTATTCCAGGTAGAATTTCTCGTAAGCGGGTGCATCTTTCTCCGCCTGCTCGTCGAGATGCTTCAGAAGGCGGCTGGTCAGCACCTTGTTCAGCTTCTGCATGAGCGACGTATCCTGCATCGTCTCGCGCGAGATGTTGAGCGGCAGATCCTCGCTGTCGACCACGCCCTTGAGGAATCGGAGCCACTCGGGAAACAGGCCTTTCGCCTTTGATTGAATCAGCACCTTGCGGCAGTAGAGGTTCACTTCGGAATCGATGCGGCCCATGCCCATCGATTCAAAATTCTTCTGCGGCACGAAGAGCAGCGCCTGGATTGCGAGCGGGGCGTCGGCGCTGAAATGAAGCCGATAGAGCGGCTTTTCGTGATCATGCCCGACGAACGTATAGAATTCGTTGTATTCCTCGTCCTTGATCTCGTTCTTGCTGCGCGCCCAGATCGCCTGGATCGTGTTCAGACGCTTGCCGTTTAGTTCAATCGGGAAGGGAACAAAGCTCGAATAACGCTGGATGATTCGTTCGATCGTATCCGCATTGGCGAACTCCTTCGCCTCGTCCTTCAACTCCAACGTGATGCGCGTGCCGCGCGGCAGATCCGCAGCCGGGGACAGTTCGTATCCGCCGCCCCCTTCACTCGTCCATTGCCATCCCTGTTCGTCCGGTTTGAATGAGCGGCTGAGCACCACCACACGTTTGGCGACCATGAACGCCGAATAAAATCCGACACCAAACTGGCCGATCAACCCGACGTCCGGCTTCTTGTCTTCTGCCAGTTGCTTCACGAAGGCCTTTGTCCCGGAATGCGCGATCGTTCCGAGATTCTCGACCAGCTCGCCATGCGTCATTCCGATGCCTGTATCGGCGATGGTGATCGTTCCGGCGGTGTCATCAGTGGTGATTGAAATCGAGGGTGCGATTTCCGATTGCAGGACGGCGCCGCCCGAAGCCTGGTTGAAGCGCAATTTTTCACAGGCATCCGCGGCATTGGAAATCAGTTCGCGAACAAAAATCTCCTTATCGGTATACAGCGAGTGAATGACGATGTTCAGCAGTTGCTGAATTTCCGCCTGAAAGTGATGCGTTTCCGTTGTGCTCATGGCGATTCAATAAAGAACGGGAATGGGTGGCGTCAAGTGGGCGCGAGCGAAGCGGTTTCTAAAAATGCCCTCGGCGGCTGCAAAAGAGTTTACGCGGCGCGTGCGTTGAGCATGGAACCGAGCCCGAAACCAATCGCGACTGCGACGAGGCAGAGAATCAGCGAGAGCGCGATGTTTCCGCTGGCGGCGAGCCAGTGCCGATGCTGCAGGAGTTCCAACGTTTGCAGGCTGAACGCCGAGAAAGTGGTGAACCCGCCGCAAACTCCTGCCATGAGGAACTGGCGCATGCTGGGAGTCAACGCCGTCCGCCCTTCCGCAACCGCGAACGACGCGAGGATTCCAATGGCGAACGAGCCGAGAACATTCACT
>Ga0196970_1000743_pt1 | contig 31640 bp, 24 predicted proteins | sample S1v_513CmetaG_FD_148672 | JGI IMG/M metagenome (GOLD analysis project Ga0196970, IMG submission 148672) | Soil microbial communities from Anza Borrego desert, Southern California, United States - S1+v_5-13C | ecosystem: Environmental > Terrestrial > Soil > Desert | place: USA: California... | reverse complement strand
CATTTATCTGGTGGCCGTGCTGTCGCTGGTGATCTGCTACCTGTTCATCAATTCGGTCGACACCCTGACCTCGCTCGTCAACTTCGGCGCACTGAGCGGTTTCATGCTGCTGCACCTGACTGTGATCAACTACTACTGGCGTCGGCAGAAGTCCGGTCAGATCGTGCGTCATCTGCTCTGTCCGGTGGTCGGTTTCATCATCGTCGCGGCCATCATGTACAACATGGGCGTCGATGCGCAGAAACTCGGCCTGATCTGGATTGCCCTGGGTCTGGTTTACCTGTTCTTCCTCAACAAACTCGGGGCCAGCACTGCGCTACCGGATCCGAGTAACGGCTGACAAGAAAAAGAGCAGCGTCTGACAACGAATCAGGCGACTGCCGATTTATTGCGTGGAAACCGACAGTGATAGTCAGGTTCGGCGCCATCGCCGAACCTTTTGATACAGGAGTACATCCATGCTGGTCTTACGCCCGGTCGAGCAGACTGACCTGCCCCAGCTACAACGATTGGCCCGCGACAGCCTGCTGGGCGTGACCTCGCTGCCGGACGACAGCGAACGCCTGCGCGAGAAAATTGCCGCGTCCATCGCCTCGTTTGCCAGCGCTGCGGCAGTGCATGGCCCGGAGAGTTATTGCTTCGTGCTCGAAGACCTCGACAGCCAGCGCTTGCGCGGCTGCTCGGAAATTCTCGCCACCGCCGGCCACGACGAGCCCTTCTACAGCCTGCGCAACCGCCATTTCACCAGCGCGTCGCGTGAGCTGAACATCGAGCACGGTGTGCCGGCGCTGTCGCTGTGCCACGATCTTAACGACCATACGTTGCTGCGCGGCTTCCACATCGACGCGGCGCTGGTGCGTACGCCGTTTTCCGAGTTGCTGTCACGGGCACGACTGCTGTTCATCGCCGCCCATGCGCCGCGCTTTGCCGAAGCGGTGATCACCGAAATCGTTGGTTACAGCGACGAGGGAGGGCACTCGCCATTCTGGGATGCGCTGGGCAAGCACTTCTTCGACCTGCCGTACGCCGAGGCCGAACGCTTGTGTGGCCTGCAGAGCCGGCGGTTTCTCGCCGAACTGATGCCGCAATACCCGATTTACGTGCCAATGCTGCCGCCCGCGGCGCAGGACTGTATCGGTCGCGTCCACCCGGATGGTCAGGAGGCGTTCGATATTCTCGAACGAGAAGGCTTCGAGACCAACAGCTACATCGATCTGTTCGATGCTGGCCCGACCCTTTACGCGCGTACAGCCAACATTCGATCGATCACCCACAGCCAGATCGCCAGCGTGCGGCAAGAGGCGCACATCGATGCGCGTGGCCGTTTTCTACTGAGCAACGAAGCGCTGCACGGCTTCCGCGCCATCGTCGCCGAACTCGATTACCACCCCGATCAACCGCTTTCCCTCACTCCAGCCATGTGCGCGGCGCTGAACGTGACCGATGGCAACCCGATTCGGCTGATTGCCCTGTGAATCCCGCCCGGTTGCACAGTCAACGACAACGCCCGAACAGGCGCACAGAAGGAGTTACAGGATGATTGTCCGCCCGGTGAAAGTCAGCGATCTGCCCGCCCTGATGGCTCTGGTGCAACAGGCTGGCCCGGGGTTCACCACCCTGCCGGCCAATGAAGAGCGCCTGACTCATCGCGTACGCTGGGCGCAACGGGCGTTTGCCGAACAGGTCGAACGCGCCGATGCCGACTATCTGTTTGTACTCGAAGACGACGACATGCGCGTGGTCGGCGTCAGCGCGATGGCCGGGGCGGTCGGCATGCGCGAGCCCTGGTACAACTATCGGGTCGGGGTGACGGTCAGTTCGGCGCCCGATCTGGGCATTCAACGGCAGATCCCGACACTGTTCCTCAACAATGAACTGACTGGCCAGTCGGAGTTGTGCTCGCTGTTTCTGAGTCATGACCAGCGCCACGGCAGCAACGGTCGCCTGCTATCGCTCGGGCGCTTGCTGTTCGCTGCGGAATTTCCGCACCTGTTCGGCGAAAAGATGATTGCCGAGTTGCGCGGCAGCGCCGACGAACAAGGCTGTTCGCCGTTCTGGGACAGTCTCGGTCGGCATTTTTTTCAGATGGATTTCAGCCATGCCGATTACTTGTCCGGGCTTGGCAACAAAGCCTTCATCGCCGAGCTGATGCCGCGCCAGCCGCTGTACGCCTGCATGCTCACCGAAGCCGCCCAGGCCGCCATCGGTCAGGCGCACCCGAACACCGAGCCGGCGCTGAAAATCCTCCAGGCTGAAGGTTTCGCCCACAAGGGCTACATCGATATCTTCGACGCAGGCCCGGTGATCGAAGCACCGCTGCACAATATCCGCACCGTGCGCGACAGCGCAGAACTGACCTTGAGCCTGGGCAGCCCGGACGAACAGGCACCCTTGTGGCTGATTCACAACCGCCGGCTGGAGAACTGCCGCATCACCGTGGCCCATGCTCGCCGCGTCGGTAGCAGCCTGATGATCGACCGCCTCACCGCCAAACGCCTGCAACTGCAACCGGGCAATTCGGTACGGGCCGTCATGCTGCCAAATCAACAGCAACAGGCGGTGGCGGCCTGAGCGTTGCTACCGTCAGGGTAAATCCTTTCAGCAAACAGCAGGTCCCGCAGGCTGCCTGCGCAAATTCGTCATGATCATTGACCCATTCGCGTGATAGCCTTTTCATTCTTCGGCGTTGACACATTTGTTCAAGCCGTTCCATTCCTTTGTATTGGTGGAACTCGAATGACCAGGCTTTCTCATCAAGATTTGCGCCGTAACTTCCGTCAGTTGCTGGCCTCCGACACCTGCTACCACACGGCTTCGGTGTTTGATCCGATGTCGGCGCGCATCGCCGCCGATCTCGGTTTTGAAGTGGGGATTCTCGGCGGCTCCGTGGCCTCGTTGCAGGTCCTCGGCGCCCCGGACTTTGCCCTGATCACCCTCAGCGAGTTCGCCGAACAAGCCACCCGTATCGGCCGCGTAGCCCAATTGCCAGTGATCGCCGACGCCGACCACGGCTACGGCAACGCCCTGAATGTGATGCGCACCATCGTCGAACTGGAACGCGCCGGCGTCGCTGCACTGACCATCGAAGATACCCTGCTGCCAGCGCAATTCGGCCGTAAATCCACCGATCTGATCACCGTCGCCGAAGGCGTCGGCAAGATCCGCGCGGCGCTGGAAGCCCGCGTCGACACGGAAATGGCCATCATTGCCCGCACCAATGCCGGCATTCTGCCGAACCAGGAAATCATCAGCCGCACCCGCCAATACCAAGCGGCGGGCGCCGATGGCATCTGCATGGTTGGCGTACAGGATTTCGATCAGCTCGAGCAGATCGCCGAGCACCTCACCGTACCTCTAATGTTGGTGACCTACGGCAACCCAGCGTTGCGCGATGACAAACGCCTGGCCGAGCTGGGTGTGCGCGTGACCATCGACGGGCACGGTGCTTACTTTGCGGCGATCAAAGCGACTTACGACAGCCTGCGCGAGCAACGGCAGATCTTCACCCAGGCCGCCGATCTCAGCGCAACGGAATTGACCCACACATATACCCAGCCGGAGGAATACATTCTCTGGGCCAAGGAGTACATGAGCGTCAAGGAGTGATGCCCGAAACAACAGCCCCTCACCCTGGCCCTCTCCCAGAGGGAGAGGGAACCGATTGGGGGAGGCTCTGGATCTGCGCCTACGAGAGAGACCGCGTTGAATGCAAACTTGCATTCAAGTTGATCTACCGGGTGCCGCATGGACTACAAACAACGCGGTCAGTCCCCTCTCCCTTCGGGCGGTCCGACGTTTCGGAAGGGTTAGGTTGAGGGGCCGATTCGTCTGACACGCCACTCGACACCCTCACACCACCCATCACCTCACCGCGGCTTGGCCAACTCCATGATCATCCGCGACAACAGATAAATCCGCGGCGCCACGCTCGCCACTTCGGCGTATTCCTCGGGCGTATGAATATTGCCGCCAACAATGCCAAAACCATCCAGCGTCGGCGTGCCAACCCCGGCAGACAAACTCGCATCCGCCGCGCCACCACTGCCCTCCTCGGTCAGTTTGCGGCCGATCTCGCCGTAGATGCCTTGGGCCATGGCCATCAGGCGATCCGACTCGGCCGTTTGCGGCATTGGGGGCAAGCCGCGCTGCAACGAGGTCTTCACCTCGGTTTCAGCAATCAGCTTGTCCTGAGAGACCCTCGCCAGGTCCTTCTCGATCCGATCGAACTCTTCGGGCACCGCCGCGCGGACGTCAGCCTTGGCGGTGGCTTGATCGGGAATCACATTGGTGCGATCGCCGGCCTTGAGCACGGTGAAGTTGATAGTGGTCTTCTTCGCCTCATCGCCGAGCTTGCCCAGTTGCAGAATCTGGTGCGCCGCTTCCATAGCGGCGTTGCGCCCCAGTTCTGGCGCGACACCGGCGTGCGCGGCTTTGCCCTTGACCTCGACCAGCGCCGTTGCGCTGCCCTTGCGCCACACCACCAGGCCATCGGCCGGGCGGCCTGGCTCGAGGTTGAGGGTCACATCGTGCTGTTTGGCGGTTTTCTTGATCAGGTCGGTGGCGACGTCCGAACCGGTTTCTTCGCTGGCATCGAGCAGGAAGGTGATTTGCGCGTAGTCCTTGAAATCAAGGTTCTTCAGCACTTTCAGCGCATAAATTCCGGCGACGATACCGCCCTTGTCGTCCATCACCCCCGGCCCGTAGGCGCGGCCGTCCTTGATGTGAAACGGCCGCTCGGCCGCCGAGCCTTCCTTGAAAACAGTGTCCATGTGCGCCATCAGCAGGATCTTCGCCTTGCCGGTGCCCTTCAGCGTGGCCAATACATGGTTGGACTTTTCCGGCGTGTTCGGTACCAGTTCAATCGTCGCGCCGAGCTTTTTCAGCTCATCGATGGCGATGTCGCTGACTTGCTTGAGACCGGGTTCGTAACCGGAACCCGAGTCGATATTGACCAGCCGCTCGAGCAACTTCAGCGCTTCGGGCTGGTACTGCTCGGCATCGGCGAGCACTTGCTTGTGCGGTTCGGCGAAGGCGCCGGTGGCAGCGAGGGTCAGAGACAGGCCGAGGCTGGCGGCCAACAGGGAGCGAGGAAATGAGAACGTCATGAAGCGGTCCTTGTTTCGCGTACGGGGCCTTTAACCGTACCCGACATCGGCGCGAGGCTCTACACCGGATGCGACACTGATCTAACCAACAACCCACATCCCCCTGTAGGAGTGAGCCTGCTCGCGATGGCGTCGTGTCGGCTGGCATCAATGTCGGCTGACACGACGCCATCGCGAGCAGGCTCACTCCTACAAAAAACTGTAGAGGGCAATCAGACCGAATCGAGCACCGGCTGGCGAGGCTGCTCGTCGCAATTGCAGATCACCCGATTACGCCCGCTCGCCTTGGCTTCGTACAGCGCCTGATCGGCCTCATTGAGCCAGCGTGTGGCGTCGGCATGGGTCGGTTCGTAAGCCGCCAGGCCAATGCTCAAACTGACCTTCAGCGCCGGACTCTGCTCATAGCCCAGAATCGCGAAACGCTCGCGCAACGCCTCCATGGCCTGGGCGGCGTTGAACAGCGGCAGTTCGGGCAGGATCACGCAGAACTCGTCCCCGCCATAGCGTCCGGCCACGTCCGTCGCGCGCAGGTTGTGCTTGAGCAACTTGCTCAACTGGCGCAACACGATATCGCCGGCGACATGGCCGTAGGTGTCGTTGATCGTCTTGAAATGATCGATGTCGATCAGCGCAATCGCCGCGCCCTGCTGCTGGCGTCTGCAGCGTTGAAAGGCAATTTCCAGCTGGTCTTTCCAGGCGCCGTGGTTGAGCAGCCCGGTCAGGCTGTCGGTGCGGCTCAGGGCGAGCAGTTCGCGTTTATGCCGGCCGAGGTTGTAGGCCTGACGAAAGCAGATCCAGCCCAGCGCCAACGGATACAGCAGCAATAACGGGAAACACGCGTACATCTGCGCAGGCGAAGTCTGCGGGATGAATGCCGGGGCAAATACCACCAGCCCGACGCCGACCCCGAGCAATTGCGCAGCAGAGCCTGCCAACAGAAAGCGTGCACCGCCGATCGCGACGTTGTTCATCGCCATCATCGAAATCGTCACCGCCGTGGGCAATGGGTTGAAATGCATCGCGGCGACCCAGAAACCACCGAGAAAAGCATCGATCAACAGATTCCGGTGTTCTGCATGATAGGGAACACGCGAGCGGCGCGCCCATTGAAACGCCAGATGTGGCCAGACCAGGCCGTTGAAGAACATCAGTGCCCAGACCCACAGCGGCGGATCGAGCGCATACATCGCCACGGACACACACAGCAGCCCAAGCAACAGCCCGAGGATTCGCGACGTATAGAGCCTCCTGGCGACTGAAAGTCCCTTTCCTCCCGCATTTCCCATAAGGACCTCGATCACGCACTCCGCTGTGCGGATGTGATGGGAGTCTATCAGGGCGACGTTAATTCGCCATCACCGGTCAGCGGGCTGAATAGCGCGACATCAAGGCCGCGCACCGGGCGAATTTTTGGCTATACATGAAAGGAGCAAAATGGAAAAACAACTATAAGAAGGAGGCCCATGCGCACCTACCAAGTGTTGATCATCGGCAGCGGCTTTGGCGGCCAGTGTGCGGCGGTCAACCTGCTCAAGGCCGGGATCGACGATTTTCGACTGCTGGAGCGACGGGACTTTTTCGGCGGCACCTGGTGCCAGAACACCTACCCCGGCGCAGCTGTGGACGTGCCGTCGCCGCTGTATTCCCTGTCGTTCGCGCCTTACCGCTGGTCGCAGATGTTCGCCGGGCAGGCCGAACTGCAGCGCTACACCGAGCACGTCATTGACGAGTTCCATTTGCGTGACCGCGTGGAGCTGCAGACCAATGTCGAGCGCGTCGAATGGGACGAGTCGGCAAAACGCTGGGCCGTCCACACCAGCCGCCAAGGCGTCTACTACGCGCAATTCCTGATCAACGCCAGCGGACCGCTAAGCCAGCCGGTAATCCCACATTTCCCAGGCCGGGATCGCTTCAAGGGCAAGACGTTTCATACAAACAACTGGGACCACAGCTACGACTATCGCGATAAACGAGTGGCCATCGTCGGCAGCGGTGCCAGCGCGGTCCAGGTGATTCCGGCGATAGCGCCGCAAGTGGAACATTTGCACGTTTTTCAGCGCACAGCGCATTGGGTACTGCCCCGCGCCGATCGCCCATTCGGACCGATTCAACGCTGGCTGCTCGGCCGTAAACCTGCGTACAAACTGTTGCGCTGGCTGATCTACTGGCAGTTCGAAACCCGCGTGATTGCCTTCAAGTATTCGAAACCGGCGATCCACATGGTGCAGCAGCACGCGCTGCGCTTTCTCAAAAGACAGGTGCCGGACCCAAAGTTGCGGGAAAAACTCATTCCGGACTTCACCATCGGCTGCAAACGCGTGCTGGTCTCAAGTACTTACTACCCGACATTGAGCCGCCCGAACGTCACCTTGCACAGCCGCGAACAAGGCATCGCTTCCATCGACGAAACCGGGATCAACACCACGGACGGCCAGCATGTCGACGCGGATCTGATTGTCTGGTCGACCGGTTACGACGCCACCGACGGGGTGATTTCCTACCCGGTCAGCGGAAAAAACGCCGTTCAGCTCAGCGATGTCTGGGCCGAATATCCGCGCGCCTATCTGGGCACCAGCCTGCCGGACTTTCCCAATCTGTTTATTGTCACCGGTCCGAACACCGGCATCGGCCATACCTCGGCGCTGTTCATCATCGAGTCGCAGATGAACTACATCATCGATTGCATCCGCACCGTACGCGATCAAGGGTTGCGCAGCATCGAAGTGCGCCGCGACGCAGAACGTACCTACACTGCAATGATCCACCGGGAAATGCAGCGCACGGTGTGGAAGTCCGGTGGTTGCCACAGCTGGTATCAAAGCAAGAGCGGTCATGTGATCGCCATGTTTCCCGGCTTCAGTTTCAGCTACTACCGTTTGACCCGGGCGCTGAAACCCGCCGACCACATTCTGTCCTGAACACGTAAAAGGAAGACGTCGATGCTTTTGCTGTTTGTCGCCCTCGCGGTTTTCGTGGCCTGGAGCTGGTTGAGTTATCCGGCAATCGGGCACTGGCTGTACGACCTGAGCATGGCCATCGAGGCCAGGTTGTACAAGTTGCACAAGATCGAAGTGCCGATCGCCGAAATGACGGTGTCGACCTGGCAGGGCGGGCCGTACGAAGCGGCCAGTGCGATCCTGATGCTGCACGGTTTCAGCGCCGACAAGAATCTGTGGCTGCGTTTCTCCCGGCACTTTGTACGGCAGTATCGAGTGATCATTCCGGACTTGCCCGGCCATGGTGAAACCGGCTTCAAGGCCGGTGGCGGTTTTGATATTCCGCTGCAGGCCAAGCGCATGATCCAGTTGCTCGATGTCTGCGGCGTGGAAAAGGTGCATGTGATCGGCAACTCGATGGGCGGCTATCTGGCGGCGTGGCTGGCGGCAACCTGTCCCGAGCGAATCGCCTCGCTCGCGCTGATCGACCCGGCGGGCGTCACCGCGCCGCAGGCCAGCGACATGGAGCGGCATCTGGCGCGCGGGCACAATCCGTTTCTGGTCAATTCCCGCGAAGAGTTTCGCTATCTGTACGCAATGACCATGGCCTCGCCGCCCTGGGTGCCAAAGGTGGTGCTCGACGCTATTGCCCAGCGCTACGTGCAGCAACGCGATGAACTGGAAGAAATCTTCCGCGACTTCCGCGCCAGCCCGCCGATGGAGCCGATACTGGCGCAAATTCGCTGCCCGGCGCTGTTGCTGTGGGGGCGCAAGGATCGCCTGATCGACGTCAGCAGCGTGCCGGTCTGGAGCAAGGGCATCACCAATTTGCGCGTAGAGGTCTGGGACCACGTCGGGCACATGCCGATGGTCGAGCAACCGACGCATAGCGCACGCCTGTATCAGGCGTTTCTTGGAAGCCAGTGATGACAATTTCCCGTGATCGTTCTGGCGCTGATCGTTCCCACACTCTGCGTGGAAACGATCAGCGGCGGGGCCTGGAGCTGAGATGAACATCCTCTATGACGAGCGCCTCGACGGCCCGCTGCCGCAGGTGAACAAGGCCGAATTGCTCAAGGCACTGCAACGGGCCGTGCCTGACCTCGACCTGCTGTGGCGCGAGGAGGAATTGAAACCTTACGAATGCGATGGCCTCTCCGCCTACCGCACCACGCCGATGCTGGTCGCCCTGCCCCGGCGTCTCGATCAGGTGCAGAGCCTGCTCAAACTTTGCCACGTACAGAACGTCCCGGTGGTCGCGCGTGGTGCCGGCACCGGTTTGTCCGGCGGCGCCTTGCCGCTGGAACAGGGGGTGTTGCTGGTGATGGCGCGGTTCAACAATATTCTGCATATCGATCCCGCCGCCCGCACCGCGCGGGTTCAGCCGGGGGTGCGCAATCTGGCGATTTCCCAGGCAGCTGCGCCGTTTGGTCTGTACTACGCGCCGGATCCCTCCTCGCAGATCGCCTGTTCGATCGGCGGCAATGTCGCCGAAAACGCTGGCGGCGTGCATTGCCTCAAGTACGGTCTGACCGTGCACAACCTGCTGAAAATCGAAGTGCTGACCATCGAAGGCGAACGCCTGACCCTGGGCTGCGACGCGCTGGATTCGGCGGGTTTCGATTTGCTCGCGCTGTTCACCGGTTCCGAAGGCTTGCTGGGGATCATTACCGAAGTCACGGTCAAGTTGCTGCCCAGACCGCAAGTGGCGAAAGTCCTGCTGGCGAGTTTCGATTCGGTGGAAAAGGCTGGCCGCGCGGTAGCCGAAATCATCGCGGCGGGGATCATTCCCGGCGGACTGGAAATGATGGACAACCTCGCCATCCGCGCCGCCGAAGACTTCATCCACGCCGGTTACCCGGTCGAGGCCGAAGCCATTCTGCTGTGCGAACTGGATGGCGTCGAAGCCGATGTGCATGACGATTGCCAGCGTGTGCGCGAGGTCATGCTCGCCGCGGGGGCGACTGAAGTGCGTCAGGCGCAGGACGAAGCCGAGCGCGTGCGTTTCTGGGCCGGACGCAAGAACGCCTTCCCGGCGATTGGCCGTTTGTCGCCGGACTATTACTGCATGGACGGCACCATCCCGCGCCGGGAATTGCCCGGTGTCCTGCAAGGCATCGCAATGCTTGCCGAAGAGTACGGTTTGCGCGTTGCCAACGTGTTTCATGCCGGCGACGGCAACATGCACCCGCTGATCCTGTTCGACGCCAACCAAGCGGGCGAACTGCAGCGCGCGGAAGCGTTAGGCGGCAAGATCCTCGAACTGTGTGTGCAAGTCGGCGGCAGCATTACCGGCGAGCACGGTGTCGGCCGCGAGAAAATCAATCAGATGTGCGCGCAATTCAACAGTGACGAACTGAGCCTGTTCCATGCAGTAAAAGCGGCGTTCGATCCCAAAGGCCTGCTCAATCCCGGCAAGAACATCCCGACCCTGCACCGCTGCGCCGAATTTGGTGCCATGCACATTCGCGCTGGGCAACTGCCATTCCCCGAGCTGGAGCGTTTCTGATGGCCGATTTCGACGGCGCCAGCGCCCTGCTCGATCAGGTCAACGCCGCCCGCGCCAATCGCACACCGTTGAAAATCCAGGGGGGCAACAGCAAGGCGTTTCTCGGTCGCGAGGTGGCGGGCGAAATACTCGACACTCGTGCGCACTGTGGCATCGTGCGCTTTGAACCGACCGAACTGGTGATCACCGCGCGCGCGGGGACGCCGTTATCAGAGCTGCTTTCAGCACTGGACAGCGCCGGGCAAATGCTGCCGTGCGAACCGCCGGCATTCACCGACAGCGCCACCGTCGGCGGCATGATCGCTACCGGTTTATCGGGCCCGCGGCGGCCGTGGTCAGGCTCGGTGCGCGACTTCGTGCTCGGCACGCGAGTCATCACCGGTCTCGGTCAGCACTTGCGTTTTGGCGGCGAAGTGATGAAAAACGTCGCCGGGTACGACCTGTCACGGCTGATGGCCGGCAGTTTTGGTTGCCTTGGCGTGCTCACCGAAGTCTCGCTGAAGGTCCTGCCCAAACCGCGCCAGTGCCTGAGCATTCGCCTGGATATCGACTGCACCCGCGCCTTGAGCAAACTTGCCGAGTGGGGTCAGCAACCGCTGCCGATCAGTGCGGCGTGTCACGATGGCACAAGTCTTTATTTGCGCCTTGAGGGCGGCGAAGGTTCGGTGACCGCGGCGCATCAACGCCTCGGTGGTGAACCGTTGGACTCGATTTTCTGGAGCGATCTGAACGAGCATCGCCTGGCCTTTTTCGATGAAGGCCTGCCGCTGTGGCGCCTGTCGCTACCCAACAATCTCAGCCCGCTGGAGCTGCCTGGCGAGCAATTGATCGACTGGGCCGGCGCGCAACGCTGGCTGAAGTCCGACAGCACCGGGATTCACGCCCTCGCCCAGTCGCTGGGCGGCCATGCCACTTGTTTCAGCCACGGTGCCAGTGACACACCGTTCCAGCCGTTGGCGCCGACGCTGTTGCGCTATCACCGCCAGCTCAAGGCGCAACTCGATCCGCAAGGGCTGTTCAACCCCGGGCGGATGTACGCGGAGTTCTAGCCATGCAAACCACGCTCAGCGAACAAGCGCGACAGCTGCCCCGAGCCGCCGAGGCGGAAAAGATTCTGCGCACCTGCGTGCATTGCGGCTTCTGCAACGCGACCTGCCCGACCTATCAACTGCTCGGCGATGAGCTCGATGGCCCGCGTGGGCGCATCTATCTGATCAAGCAAGTGCTCGAAGGCGCACCGGCGACCGCGCAGACGCAACTGCATCTGGATCGTTGCCTGTCCTGCCGCAATTGCGAAACCACCTGTCCGTCCGGCGTCGACTATCACAACCTGCTCGACATTGGCCGTGCGGTGGTCGATCAGGCCGTGCCGCGTACACCGGCTCAGCGGTTGTTGCGTGAGGGCCTGCGGGCCCTGGCGCCGAATCCACGCGTGTTCAAAAGCTTGTTGCGGGTAGGCGCGACATTCAGGCCGCTGTTGCCGCGTTTGCTGGAAAGCAAACTGCCGCACGCGGTGTCAGGCAACGATTCGCGCCCCGCTCCTCGGCATGCGCGCCGCGTGTTGCTACTGGAAGGCTGCGTGCAACCGGGGCTGTCGCCGAACACCAACGATGCGACGGCGCGAGTGCTGGATCGACTCGGCATCAGCGTCACTCCGGTAACGCAAGCCGGTTGTTGCGGCGCGCTGGATTATCACCTCGACGCCCAAGCCAAAGGCCTTGATCGAGCCCGGCAAAATATCGATGCGTGGTGGCCTCACCTGCAGAACGGCGCCGAAGCGATCGTGCAAACCGCCAGCGGCTGCGGCGCATTTATCAAGGATTATGGGCATTTGCTGGAAAACGATCCGGCTTATGCGGCCAAGGCACGGCATATCAGCGAGCGGACGCTGGATCTGGTGCAGATCCTCGCGCAGGAACCGCTGGAACAGGTGTGCGCTGCCAGCGAACAACGAATCGCCGTGCATTGCCCGTGCACCTTGCAGCACGCGTTGAAACTCGGCGGCGCGGTGGAGTCGGTGTTGACCCGTCTCGGTTTCAATCTCACCGCCGTGCCGGACGGCCATTTGTGTTGCGGCTCGGCAGGCACTTATTCGCTGACGCAACCGCTGCTGGCCCGGCAGCTGCGCGATAACCGCCTCAACGCGCTGGAGAGTGGCCGGCCGCAGTTGATCGTCACCTCCAACGTCGGTTGCCAAAGCCATCTGGCCAGCGCCGGGCGTACCCGCGTGGTGCACTGGATCGAACTGGTGGATCAGTCGTTGGCAGAATGAAGTTCGTAGGATTCTTCGTTTGCCCGGGTGGGCGAAGGCTGCGATCTTTTCCGCTATCCATTCCGTGACCGTGGCAGGATTTTTTTTCATGACCGTGCAGCCGTTTGTCAGCCCCGACCTGATCCGCCAACGCTTCTCCAAAGCGATGTCCGACATGTACCGCGAAGAAGTGCCGCTGTACGGCGCATTGATGGAGTTGGTGGAGCAGACCAACCGTGACGTGCTTGCTCGCCAACCGGACATCGCCCGGCAACTGCACAGCAGCGGTGAAATCGAACGCCTGGACATGGAGCGCCACGGCGCCATCCGCGTCGGCACCGCTACCGAACTGGCCACCCTCGCCCGCCTGTTTGCGGTGATGGGCATGCAGCCGGTGGGCTATTACGACCTGACCCCGGCGGGGGTGCCGGTACATTCCACGGCGTTTCGCGCGGTGCATGAAGACGCCTTACAGGTCAGCCCGTTTCGAGTGTTCACTTCGCTGTTACGCCTGGAGCTGATCGAAGATCCCGACGTGCGCGCCTTTGCCGAATCGGTGCTGGCTCGGCGATCTATTTTTACCCCGCAAGCATTGCGCCTGATCGCCCACGCTGAAACGGCGGGCGGGCTGAATGAAAGCGAGGCCGAGGCATTCGTCTTACAGGCACTGGAAACCTTTCGCTGGCACCACAGCGCCACCGTCACCGCTGCGCAATACCAGACACTGAGCGCGCAGCACCGCTTGATCGCCGACGTCGTCGCCTTCAAAGGTCCGCACATCAACCACTTGACCCCGCGTACGCTGGACATCGACCGCGTGCAGGAACAGATGCCGAAGCATGGCATCACCCCCAAAGCAGTGATTGAAGGCCCACCGCGCCGGCAATGTCCGATCCTGCTGCGCCAGACCAGTTTCAAGGCACTGGACGAGCCGGTCGCCTTCACCGATCAGCAGCAGACCCGCGGCAGTCACAGCGCGCGCTTCGGCGAAATCGAACAACGCGGTGCGGCGCTGACACCCAAAGGCCGAGCGCTATATGACCGATTGCTGAATGCGGCGCGGGATGAGCTGGGCGATTTTCCCAACGAAGGCAACGCCGTACGCTACAACGCACTGATGACTCAGCATTTTGGCGAATTCCCTGACAACGTCGAGGGCATGCACGAACAGGGGCTGGCGTATTTTCGCTATTTCGCTACGGAAGAAGGCATGGCCGCGAGTGGTCTCAGAGAGTCGTCGCTGGAAGATTTGTTGCGTAAGGGCTATGTGAAAGCCGAGCCACTGGTGTACGAAGATTTCCTGCCGGTGAGTGCGGCGGGAATTTTTCAGTCAAACCTCGGCGACGCGGCGCAGACGCACTATGGCGAACATTCCAATCGCCAGGCCTTCGAACAAGCGCTCGGGCGCGCGACCATCGACGAACTGGGTTTGTATGCCGCGACGCAACAGCGCTCGATCGAGGAGTGCGCCGCGGTGTTGCGGATCAAATTGCGCTGATTCGGAGGGAACCCACAAATCCCCTGTAGGAGCGAGCCTGCTCGCGATAGCGGTGTATCAGCCACCAAGGATTCGCCTGAACCGACGCCTTCGCGAGCAGGCTCACTCCTACAGGTTTCGCGGTGGACGCAAGCTTTCAGGCAATACACAAACCCAATGTAGGAGTGAGCCTGCTCGCGATGACGGTGTATCAGTCGCCGATGATTCGCCTGCGCTCAAAAAAAGCGATCTCGGATTTTGTTTTTTATCAGAGCTTCTCCAGCTCTTCTTTTGCCCCTGGCGCATAGCGCCCCACAGCTTTGAGCATCCAGAACTCAGCTTTGGATTTGCTCTTTGGCAGCCCGCCTCGGCCCTGTGCGTACATTTTGCCTAATGCCAACTGCGCGTTACCAAAGTCTGCATCTGCTGACTGCTGGTAAAGTCTGGCTGCTTCACGTTCGTCGCGCGCAACTCCACGTCCCTGTTCCAACATTTTTGCCAGTTCGTATTGAGAGTACTGGTTCCCTTGTTCGGCCGATTTGCGATACCACATAACAGCACGCCCCTCATCCTTTCCAACACCGCGTCCGGTAGCCAGCATTTCGGCAAAATTGTTTTGACCGTAAGCATCTCCAGCCTCTGCGGCCTTTCGAAACCACTTCGCGGCGACTTCCTCATTCTGCGGGACTTCGTCACCCTTGTCATAGATGTCCGCCAGCGACATATAGGCCATGACATATCCGCCTTCAGCCGCCTGGTTGTAGTACGCCAAGGCCTTCTCTATATCCTTCAGGTTCTTAATGGAGCGACCGCCTCGATGGTAAATCTGCGCCAGACTGAATTGAGCTTTGGCGTTTCCTTGTTCTGCAGCTTTCAGGTCCCAATAAACACCGGCCTCTTCCCCTTCAACACTTCGATCCCAACTAAGTTCCTCAGCCAATCCGACTTGCGCTTCGGCATTACCTAGTTCCGCAGGCTTGCGAAACCACTCTTCGGGCATACCTGGCGACCACTGTTCAACGACGCCGCAGAGGTTCTCCTGAATCGCTTTGCCAAATTGCGTCTGCGCGTCTGGATCGCCTGCGACAGCTTGCTCGTGAAGCTGTTCAGAATTGGGCACGCATTTCCCTGCTTTCATGGCGTCATACATCTCGCGCGGTCCTTGTGCCCACGCATTGCAAGTGATCAGCAATGAAAAAAAAGCAGTACTTACAGCTCTGGTTTTGAAACGCTTACTCATTGTTACTTCCTTGTGGCTTGACGATATCCAGACGACGGCAGGATGAGAGGGCGCGCATTTTATCCGGTATTCATCAGCAGCACTCAATGCATTTCTATTGTCAGCTCTCACACGTTCGACGCCCAGCGCCCTACTCCGCACCGCACAAAAACCGCCACACCCGCAAATTAAGCTTCACCTAAGCTTCCCTCGCTAGCATCGCGCTCATGAACCCTGTCGTCATGAGCCGTGAATGAATCCTTCCGACATGAAAGCCTTTGATTTACCCAGCCAGCCGCCAGCGAATTTCAGCCTTGTCCTGGTCAATTACAAAACCCCGGACATCACCCGGATGTGCCTTGAGCTGCTGCGCGAGCACGTCCAGGCGCAGCGCATTCCGGTGTGGGTGGTGGATAACGATTCAGCGGATGCCAGCCTCGATTATTTACGCTCGCTGGACTGGATCAACCTGATCGAGCGTCCGTCGCCGGGCAAGGAAGCGGGGCATATCGCGCATGGGAAGGCGCTGGATCTGGCTTTGGAAAAAGTTGAAACCGATTATCTGTTTCTGCTGCACACAGACACTTTCGTCTACGACAAGGAAGTGTTTGCGATGATGATGCGCGAATGCGCCAGGTCGCCGGATATGGCAGCAGTGGGTTGTGTCGAACAACTCAATCGCGGGCTACTGCGTGATACGTGGCGTTTAACTTCGCGATTCTGCAAGCACCATGTTCGTCGGGTAAAACTGCATCTGGGCATGCGCTCGAAACAGCCGCGGCCTTATAAAGAAACGCATTTGAAAAGCTTCTGCACACTGTGGAATGCGCGTCTAATGAAATCGTTGGGACTGCACTTCTGCATGGACGAGCAAGTTCCGGGTTATGCCCTGCAAGATCGAATGAGTGGTTTGGGCTATGGCATCAAATTCCTCTCGCCGCGCGAGATCTTCAGCTATCTGGATCACATCCAGGCCGGCACGGTCGCTGCGGCAGGTATCTACGGGGAAAACCATCGGCGGACAAAGATGTATCAGGCCACGCTGAAGCGCTTTCAGGGACAGCAAGGCAAAACGGATATTCGAGCCTCGGCGTAATTCGAAGCAATAAAAAAAGGGCGACTTGGCAGTCGCCCTTTTTTGTTGCAGAAAATTGTATACAGCTCTCCAAAGAGGTGTCCGCCCAGTGTAATGGCCTGGCAATCCATGCACCGGTAAAGAGCCCTGACACTGGGCGAACCGAGAGGATTTTAATTGAAGACGGCGGATATGTCGTCAGGCTTAAACATGAAATTTTTGTACTGGTAAGTTAAAAATTGTGTCTCGTCGATATTTACCGGGAAACTTCCTACATCCGGTTTTTATATGATTGTTCTCATACACAAAGCTGTACAAGAACAATCATTTTGTAGAGTTAATACTCAACTATCGTGCTGACTGCTCACTTTCAGGATATCGGTGTAAGTGACAATAACGCTCTGCCCTACTTTCAACTCCTTGAGTTTCGCTTGAATCTCCGGCTTTTTCACATCAAGCGTCTTCGATTGTCCGGACGGGTTCTGGAGGGTGACCTGATTGGACTTCAAATCAATTTTGCTGATTTTCAACTGCACCTGTACCTGCCGGTAAGCCTCGCCACCGGGGTTATCGCTGCCCGGCGCCTTGCGCAATTCGCCGGTACGCTCGGTGGTGCCCGGCAGACCTTTATCCACATCGGTGTCGAGATAAGCGGCGACCGAGCGCTGCACCTCGATCTTCACCAGATCGCCCACCTTGAGGTTGGCAAGATTTTTTGCTTTGTCGCTGAGCTGAACGTGGACCTTGGCGCCCTCGGGCCCTTCCAGTACAACCTGGTGGTTGGCAGCGTCAACTGCGAGCACTTTGGTAGTAACGGTATCGGCCTCAACGACGGCGGATAACGGAATATCGGCAGCCCAAGCGCCGAAACTGGTGGCAGACAGGAGCGTTGCGAGAGTGATGGCCTTGGCCAGTGCGTCGAGCTTCATATGACTTTCCCTGTTATGAAATGGCGACGCCCGCCGCTGAATCGACTTCAGCGGCGGGCGTGCCAGTGAGCATAGACGCTGTTCAGGGCTTGACCTGCGTTTGTGGCCCACGCGTGTGCGGCTTCGCGGTCTCCTGAGCGGTGGATTCGCCGCTCGGTGTGCCTTTGCTGCTCTGCCGTTGCTTGGGATCGGTCGGTCGCAGGGCATCATTGTCACGCTCGGTTTCACCGGCCGGGCGCGGCTCATCGGGATTGTCGTTCTGGCTGACGGTAGTGTTCATGGGGCGAGTCCTCAGGCTTCGGGGTCGTCGAGTTCGCGGGCGACATTCACCGCGGGTGAGTCCTTGTGCATATCATCGGCCTTGGCACGCAGCAGCTGCCACTGTTCCAGGTCGATGGCACCCTGACCGAGCAAATCATCGGCGATGCGCTGCAGGTCGAGGTAGTGAGCGTCCGGGGAGTTTTGCCAATAGGACTGATCGTCGTACAGGCGTTGCCAGGTATTGAGGTCTGGGGGTTGCAAGTCGTCGCTCATGGTGAGTCCGGAAATTTGCGGGTTTCTGGGTAGAGCGGCGTGTGGCGGCGAGAGTTCCGGGCAGTTTGCCTGGGCGCGGATCGGGATTATTGGATGAGACTTGAAACAGCCTGAGAATCAAAAGCCCCTCATCGGAACGCCGCCCGCCTAGCCCTCTCCCGGAGGGAGAGGGAACTGACCGTGGTGGATGCGAGAGCTACACCGACGTGCGATACCGAGCCGAACGCAAATTTCGAAACCAATCAAAATCGGCTCCCTCTCCTCGGGGAGAGGGCTGGGGTGAGGGGTAGCCACACCACAACTCCCAAGCCAACCACCCGCTTCTAACCACTCAACAATGAGCGTTAGCTCGCGTGCTCTTGATCTTGATCTTGCGTCACCGGCGACGTCGGAAGGCTGAGCGGAGGGATCGATCCGGGCGTGGGAGCGCAGCGACCGTCTGGCGCAGCCAGACACAGCGGAAGGAGGTGCAGCGTAGCAAACCGTAGCCGCTGCGCCCGGATCGATCCCGGAGCGAAGGGACCCGAGCCTGCGAGGGCCGAACGCAGGAGCAAGCCTTTTCGGTTACCTTTTTGGCGTTTGAAAAAGGTGACCCGCCGTAAGGGCGGAACCCTAAGCCGCCGTTACCGCAGCAACGGATATGTACCCAAAACTCAGCGCCTGAAAGAAAGCCATCGCGAGCAGGCTCACGCCTACACGGGATATCAAGCTGCCTGCAAAAAATCACACCCGATCAATACCCGGTCATCTCAAGATACCCCCGACCAGCATGACTCCCCCCAATCCCCACCGGTCCCTCCCAATAAGGAATACGCAGATCCATCCAGGCATCGCGATTAAGCGCATCGACACTGATATCGAGGTGCTTGTCCGGAATGCGGACCCACCACTTCACCGGCATCGACCGCCCAGCGACCTCGGCCGTGTCCTGCGGCTCCAGACTGATCTGCTCGCGACGCAACGTCTGAATCTGCCCATCCGCAGCAATCCACGTACCGGTCAGATAAGCCGCCCCCTCCTTCTGCCGCATCCGATAAAGCATCACATGCTCACCGCTGTCCAGATGCAGGGAAAACCAGTCCCAACCGGTCTGATTAGCGGTCAGCGGCTGGCTGCTCCATTCGCGATCCAGCCACGCCGGCCCGCTGACCGTGTAAGTCTGGCCATCGATCTGCAGCGTCCCGCTGGCCTGAAAAAACGGCTGACTGTAGTAATACGACGCCTGGCCCTGCTCCGACTTTTGACTGAAACCCTTGTCGCCCTGCAACACCAGCGGCCGGCTGGACGTCAGCCGCAGGTCGTAAGCGAAATTTTTATCGCGAGCGCGCAGCTGCATGTCGCTCAACGGATCAGCCGCCTTGCCGGCAAACATCCAGTCATCGATCCACGCCTCGAACGGCGCCAGGCGCACACCGGCCTGCCCGACGCCACCGCGCGCGTAGCGCTCGGCCGCGTGATGCACCGTGCTTGATGTCACCGCCGCATGCCCCAGCCACACCGTCTGGTTGCCCCACCCTGCCTGCTCCGCCTCAGGTTTCAAGGCGCTGCGAAACAACGTCCATTGCACGCCGAAATCGTTGCCTTGCGGGTCCTTGAGATTCGCCGTGACGTACCACCATTCGATGCGAAAGCCATCATGCGCGCCGTGATCGGCTGGAAAACTGAACACCCGCCCCGGCACTACCGGGGTGAACGCCTGCGCCTGCGCGCCCATGCCGGCAAAGCCCTTCTGTTCCGACACGGACGGATCGCAAGCGGTGAGCAACAGCGCGGCCAGCAGCGCAACGAGCTTAATCCTCATGGGCAAACGTCCTCAGCAGATCCGCCGGTTGCGTGCGGTACAGCGAATACAGCGGCCACGCCGAGGCGAGCAAGGTCGCCAGCAGCGCCAACCCCATCAGCTGCAGCAGTTGCCACGGGAACACCCGCAACGGCAGGCGCCAGCCGAACGCCTGCACGTTGATCACCGCATCGAGGCACCACGCCAGCGCGATGCCCAGCGGCAACGCCAAAATCAGCGTCAACACCGCCAGCAGCCAGGTCTGGCCGAGGTTGAGCAGCATCAGTTGCCGCCGCGTGACGCCCAGCGCCCACAATGGCGCGAGCTGGCCGAGACGGCTTTGGCTCTGCGTCAGCAGGCTGATGAACAACGCGACACCCGCGACCGCCAGGGTCAGGCTGTTCAACGCCGCCGTCGCGGCAAAGGTGCGTTCGAAAACCTGCATCGACCAGCCCTTGAGTCGGGCCTGATCGATGACGCGGCTATCGTCCAGTTGAAAACGTGTCTGCAAGGCATGCAGAAACGACGGGATCTGCTGCGGATCGATGCGCAAATTGAAACGGTTCGGCGTCAATTGCGGCCAGCCGCGCAGCAGATGATTGCTGTTGACCAGCAAGTGGCCCTTGGGATTGCCGTAATCGGCGTAGATGCCGACGATGCGCGGCGACCATGTGCCATTCGGCGCGGGAATCGTCAGTCGATCGCCCGCGCGCACCTTGAGCCGGCGCGCCAGTTGCTCGCTGAGCATCACCGCATCGTCCGTTGCCAGATGCGCCCAAGGGTCGCTGCCATTGCTGTCGAGCAGCGGCCAGTGCTGGCGATAATGCGCATGATCGACGATGCCGAACAGCTCCGCCGGCCAGCCTTGCAGCGTCACCGTGACCTCCCAGTTGGGCAGCACCGCGCGGACATTCGGCTGCTGCTTGAGCCAACTGTACATTTCCCGCGACTGCGCCGGATTGCTTGGGTTGATGTACAACTCGGCGCTCAGGCGTTGTTCGAGCCAGTCGTTGAAGGTCTGGCGAAACCCGGCGGTCATGCTGCCCGCGCCGATGTTGGCGGCGAGCGCCAGCAGCAGCGCCATTAGCGCCAGACTCAACGCCGGCAATTGCTGCCGACAATCGGCGAGAAACCACTGACCCAACACCGAACGACTGCGCCCCAGCAACGGCGTCAACAGCGCACTGAGCAATACCGGCAAGGCCAGCGCCGCGCCGAGCAGCAGCCCGGCCATCAAGACGAAGCCGCTGCTCAGGCTGTCGCCCCAGACCAGCGCCGCCAGCGCAATCGCCAGCAAGCCCGCCGCCAACCAACCTTGCCGACGCAACCAGCGGGAATATTGCTCGTGCCAGGCCTGCGGATCGGCGACCGCGAGCAATGGCAGACGCGCCGCCCGCAACAGGCTGCTGGCGCCAGCGAGCAAGGCGCCGAGCAGGCTCAAACCGATGCCGCTGAACCACCACCAGGGACTTAACCGCAACTGCCCCGCCACTTCCGCGCCATACAGACCGCGCAGGCTGGCGGCGACATCGGGCAGTAACACGCTAGCCAGCCAATAGCCGCTGATCACCCCAAACACCCCGCCAAGCAACGCCAGCACACCAAGTTCGACGATCAGACAGGTGATCAGCATTCGCGCACTGACCCCGCAAGCGCGCAACGTGCGCAGCAGGCCACGACGCTGTTCAAGCGCCAGACCGATGGCCGCGTGCACGATGAACAATCCGACCACAAACGACAGAAAGCCCAAGGCATCGAGATTCAGGTGAAAGCTCTCGGTCAGCCGCGCGAGGTTGTTTTCTTCGCCACTGCTTTTGAGTTGCAACTGGCCTTTGAACGAGTCTGGCAACTCAGCGTGAAAATCCTTGGGCAGCAGCATTCGTGACAGTTGCCCCGGTTGTTCGAGCACGGTTTGCGCCACGCCGATGTCCACCAGCAACACGCCGGGCGCCATGTCTTTCTGGACCACGAGCGGCGGCAAAACCTGGCCGTTTACTGTTTGCGGCGTAGCACCTTCGCGCAGTTTCAGCGCCTGCAAGGTATCGGCGGAAATCCACGTGCTGCCCGGCGGCGTGAAGAATTCGACAACCCGTTCAATGGGCAGCGCCTGCCCGGCCACGGCCGAATCGGCGGGCAATGAAACCGGTTCGATGCCCATCAATTGCAGACGTTGGTCTTCGTGACCTTTGAGCAACAAGCGCCCCTGCAACAGCGGCGAGACCGGCCAGCCCTGGCGGCGCAAATCCACGAACCATTGCTGAGAAAAAGTCGCCCCGCCGGGTGTGCTCAGGCTGGCCTGCGGTTCGCCGCCGATCAGTTGACTGGCCCGCGCGTAGCTGTCGCGCGCCTGACTGTTCAGCGCCTCGACGCCGGTCAGCAGGCTGGTCGCCAGCCACAGGCCGGTGAGCACGCTGAAAAACTGCACCGGATGGCGCCGCCAATGGCTGAGCAGTGCGCGCAGCGTCTGCCGGAAAACCATCACGTCAGGCGTCCGCTGGACAGCACCACTTGCTGCGCCAGACGCGCCGCGACTCGTGGACTGTGCGTGACCATCAACAGCGTGGTCGGCGTGTCATCAAGCAGTTCCAGCAGCAGGCGCAGCACTTTATCGCTGGTGGCTTCATCGAGGCTGCCGGTGGGTTCGTCGGCCAGCAGTAATTTCGGCTGCGACGCCAGCGCCCGGCCCAGCGCGACCCGCTGCTGCTGACCACCGGAAAGTTGTTCGGGATAACGCTTGAGCAAATCGCCCAGGCCCAGACGCTGCACCAGATGCGCCTGCCAGCGCGGCTCATGGCGCCCGGCCAGCCGCGCCTGAAACGCTAGATTGTCTTCAACGCGCAAACTGCCGATCAGGTTGAACTGCTGGAACACCAGACCGATTTCCGTACGCCGCCAGTTAGCCAGTTGCGCCTCGCTCATCGACTCCAGCCGATGCTCACCGCTGTGAATGCTGCCACGGTCGACCTTGTCGAGGCCGGCGACCAGATGCAGCAACGTGCTCTTGCCGCTGCCCGATTCGCCCATCAGCGCCAGACTGCTGCCGGCCGCCAGCGTCAGGTCGACGCCCTGCAATACCGGCAGCGAACCTTGTGGCGTGGAGTAACTTTTGTAGACGTTGCGAACCTCAAGCATGGCTGAACCTGATCAATGAGTCTGGGCCAAGGATAGCGGCCGTGAATGGTTTTTGTCCGTTGATGATCATCGTTGTGGCAGCGGCCCGCCCTACTCTGCATGACAGTCCACCGATAACGATAAGAACCGGAGTCACCATGCAACGTTTCATTTTCAGCAACCGCGGCCTGCTGGCCTGCCTGATCAGCGCCGCCATCAGCCAGACTCTGTTTGCCGCCGACACCCCGACCGCGCCCAGCGCGCAGACCCGTGCCAGCAACGCCGCCGTCCTGCAACAGCTGCCTTTCAGCGACCGCACCGATTTCGAATCCGTCAGCAAAGGCCTGATCGCGCCCTTCAAAGGTCAGATCAAGGACGCCGCCGGCAAGGTCATCTGGAACGCCAATGCCTACAATTTTCTCGAGCATGACAAAGCGCCGGAATCGGTCAACCCGAGCCTGTGGCGGCTGGCGCAACTCAACGCCCACGCCGGTCTGTTCGAAGTCAGCCCGAGGCTGTATCAGGTGCGCGGCCTCGACCTCGCCAACATGACCATCATCGAAGGCGATGACGGACTGATCATCATCGACCCGCTGACCATGGCCGAAACCGCCCGGACCGCGCTGGATCTGTATTACGCCAACCGCCCGCGCAAACCGGTGGTGGCGGTGATCTACAGTCACACCCACGTCGATCACTTCGGCGGCGTGCGCGGGGTGATCGATGAGGCCGACGTCAAGGCTGGCAAGGTCAAGGTCTACGCACCGTCCGGTTTCATGGAACATGTGATGAGCGAAAACGTCATGGCTGGCAACGCCATGAGCCGTCGCGCGCAATACCAGTTCGGCAGCCTGTTGCCGCGCGGCGAAAAGGGCCAGATCGATGCGGGCCTGGGCAAGAGCACACCGAGTGGTGGCACGGTCACGCTGATCCCGCCCACCGACCTGATCACCGAGCCTCTGCAAACCCATACCATCGCCGGGCTGCAAGTCGAGTTTCAGCTGACGCCGGGTACCGAAGCGCCAGCGGAGATGAACCTGTATCTGCCGCAACTGAAAGCCTTGTGCATGGCCGAAAACGCCACGCAGATGATGCACAACATCCTCACCCCGCGCGGCGCGCAAGTGCGGGACGCCAAGGCGTGGTCGCAGTACCTCGACGACAGTCTGGCGCGCTATGGCGACAAGGCCGACGTGATGTTTGCCCAGCACAACTGGCCGACCTGGGGCGGTGAACGCATCCGCACGCTGCTCGCCGACCAGCGCGACATGTATGCCTTTATCAACGACCGCACGCTGCACTTGCTCAACCAGGGCCTGACGCCGCTGGAGATCGCCGAGGCGATCAAGAAACTGCCGGGCTCGCTCGATCAGAAGTGGTACACCCGCGGTTACTACGGTTCGCTGAGCTTCAACACCCGCGCGGTGTATCAGCGCTACATGGGTTTTTATGACGGCAACCCGGCCAACCTCAATCCGCTGCCGCCGGAGGACGCCGCCAGACGCAGCGTCGAAGCCATGGGAGGCGCGGCGGCAGTGCTGGAAAAAATGCATACGGCCATGGCCAGCGCCGACTATCGCTGGGCCGCGCAACTGGGCAATCAGCTGTTATTTGCCGAGCCGGACAACGCCGACGCGCGCAAGGCGCAGGCCGAAACTCTGGAGCAACTGGGCTACCAAAGCGAGAACGCCACCTGGCGCAACATGTACCTGACCGGCGCCATGGAACTGCGCAACGGTGTGCCGCCGCAATCGGCCAACACTGTGTCAGTGGACATGGTGCGGGCGATGAGCCCGGAGATGTTCTTCGACTATCTGGCGGTACGTCTGGACAGCGAAAAAGCCGTGGCCCATGACCTGACGCTGAACTGGACGTTCGACGATGTGCAGAAGGATTTCAATCTGACGCTGCGCAACGGCGTGCTGACCCACCGCGCCGGGCTTAATCCTGCGGCGGATGCCGGTGTCACCCTGAGCCGCGATACCCTGGAAAAGATCAGCCTCAAGCAACTGGATTTCCCGACGGCGATGCAACAGGGCTTGATCAAGTTGCAGGGCAACGGCAAGAAGTTCGGCGAGTTGATGGGCAGCCTCGACACGTTCGGGCCACAGTTCAATATCGTCACGCCTTGAGACGAAAGCCCTACCCTCACCCTCTCCGAGAGGGAGAGGGAACTGACCGGGTTGTTTGCGCGAGACACGCCGACATGGAATTTGGAGTCGAACGCAAGTTCTGAACAGTCCACAACTCGGCTCCCTCTCCCTCGGGAGAGGGCTGGGGTGAGGGGGAAATCTCGCGCACACACCACACAACGATCAATCACCCCAATCCAGCCATCCTCAACAACCCTGCCCCGAATGCAGCCGTAACTGCTTCGGCGTGATCCCGAACCGTTTGCGAAACGCGCGAATGAAATTGCTCGGCTGGCCATAGCCAAGGCGCCGGGCAATGCGCTCGATCGGTTGATCGCCCGCGGTCAGCCAGTGTCGTGCCAGCGCCAGACTGTCATTGCGCTCGCCGCTTTCGCTCAGCCAGTGCCGCAGCATGCTCTGATGCAAAAACGGATTGGCACCGGGCAGCGCCTCGTCGAGCATGGCGCGGTGCAAGGTCAGCTGCGGATATTCGCCCCGTTCAACAGCGACGCCCGCATTGCGCAACCAGCGCCTTGCAAACTGTGACGGGCACAACGTGACGTTGGCAAACACCGCGTCCGCCGGTTTGCCCAGCCTTCGAGCAATGTTACGTACCAGCGTAGAGGTGGCGGCATCGAGACCGAAGTGATGTACCGAGCCCTGCAACGGACGCAACTGCAACCGCGCGAAATCCCCTGCCTCGAGCAATTCGACCTGCACATGATTGCTGATTCGTGGCACGAAGCTGACAAAGCAGTCGAGACTCACGCGCAAGGTCGCGGCGGAGTCCAGCAGGATATTCAAACCTTGCAGGCTGGTGGTTGCCAGGCCGTCGACCAGTTCACACCCAAACGTCGGCGCTGCACCGGCCAGCTCGCATTCACGCCACAGTCGTTCAACCGCTTGCGCAGCGATTCGCCGGGCCGGATCAACCAGGCTGGACGGACAGATTCCCGCCCGTGCCAACAGCCGCTTCGAGTCCAGGCCAGACTGTTCGGCATGGCCAACGATGGCGCGGGTGTAAGCGCTGCAAACGAATGAAGACTGGGACATGACAGAAGTTTCTGAAGGACAGGCGTGTACTTATGCCAGCCGACGTGCTATCGATCCAATGCATTAAAAGTATCCGCAAAATGCAGGAGACGCATGATGGATCTTCGCCAGCTTCGCCACCTCGTCGCCCTCGCCGACTGCCGCAATTTCGGCCGCGCTGCCGAAGCGGTCAGTCTCAGCCAACCGGCGTTCAGTCGCAGTATCCAGACGCTGGAACGTGACCTCGATTGCGAACTGGTCGAACGCAGCAGCCGCGAATTTCGCCTCACCGGCCAGGGCGATCTGGTGCTGCAACATGCGCGGCGTCTGCTCGCCGGCAGTCAGGCGCTGCACAACGAACTGACGCAATACAACGGCCTCACCGGCGGCGAACTGCAATTCGGCTGCGGGCCGTACCCGGCGCAAGTGCTGGTACCGGACGCGCTGGCGCGGTTCATTCAGGCGCACCCGGCGGTTCGCACGCGGTTTCATCAGGGCGACTGGCAGCAACTGGCGCTGTGGTTGCGTGAACAGCAGATTGAGTTCCTGATTGCGGACGCCCGCTATTTCGTCAGCGATCCGCAATATGAAGTGCAATTGCTGCGCACCCGACCAGGCGGTTTCTTCTGCCGCGCCGGCCATCCATTGGCCGGGCAACAACGCCTGCAATTGCGCGCGCTGCTCGACTATCCGGTAGTGGGCACGCGCATTCCGCCGATGATTCGCAAGGTGCTCGCCGATCTGCTGGGCGAGGCGGATTTCAACCCGAGTGTCGAATGCGCGCAATTCGATGCGATCCAGCGGGTTGTATTGCGTTCCGATGCGATAGGCCTGGCCACTCTTGAAGCCTTGCGCGAACAGATTGATCAAGGGCTGATCCATCTGCTCGATTTCATCGATGTGCCGCGCAACGATTCGGCCTTGCAACTGAGTTACGGCATTGTCAGTCGCGCCGGCTATTCGTTGAGCCCGGCAGCGCGGGCGATGATCGAGGCCATCCTGAGCGTCGACCAACAACTGCTGGCGGCCAGCAACCCCGTGACAAGCCCTGTATGAACACCTTCGCTGCGCAATCCGGCAATACTTTTTATGCCGCGACCGTGCTGCCGGTCATTGAAGAATTGCTGGCCCGAGGCGTCGCGCAGGATGCTATCGAAGCGCAATTTCACAAAAAGCTTTCAGACCTGCGCACACCGTTCATGCGCCTGCCGCTGGTGGTGTCGCGAAGTTTCTGGGCGTTTGCCGTGGAGCAGAGCGGTGATCCGCTGATCGGTCTGGCGGCTGGTCAACGCTTCGTGTCCACTACCCGCAATGGCCTGACTTATTTGTTCGATGTTGCGGTGTCTCTGGAAAGTGCATGTGATCATTTCGCGCGTTTCTTCAGCCGCTTAAGCGGCCATTTCAATGTGCAGGTCGTGCGCGAAAACGGTGGTGTGCAATTGCGTCTGGTCGAGCGCGGAGCACTACGTGCCGCAGTACCCGTCGCCGATTTCATTCTGGTGAGCCTCTGCGGCATGCTACGCCGCAAGTTGCTCGTCAGCGGCATCAAACCTGATCCGATTGTTGGCGTGGCACTGACTTCAGCCGGCAGTGATGAACATCAACGCGCTTTCAATTCACCCGTGCGCGGGAAACAGCCGAACGCCGCGATCCATCTCGACGCGCAGCTGTTCGAGACGCTGCTGACGCCCAAGCATCCCGCATTGGAAAACACCTTGGTCGAGGTGCTTGAGCAGACCCTGCGCAACAGCGAACCGACACTGCTTGAGCAAGTCAGCGACTACCTGATCGACAACCTGGCGACGGCCGACTGGAAGCAGTTCTGCGCGACGCAGCATTTGCTTGAGCGCACGGCGGCGCGGCGTTTGAAGGCGTTGGGCTGGGGATTTGCAGAATTGCTCGATGACTACCGACGCTATCGGGCTGAAGATTTGTTACGGGCCGGAGAGCTGGAGCTGGTCGAGGTGTCGGATCGGTTGGGGTACAGCGATGTGCAGGGGTTCAACCGCGCCTGTTTGCGCTGGTTCGGGTGTGCACCGGGGGTTTATCGTACTCGGTGGGGTAGGCGCTGAGTTTGTGTGCATATCCGTTGCTGCGGGTGTTGCGGCTGGCGGTTTCGCCCTTACGGCGAGTCCCTTTTTCAGACGCCAAAAAGGAACCAAAAGGCTTTGCTCCTGCGTCCGGCCCTCGCAGGCTCGGGTCCCTTCGCTGCGGGATCGATCCGGGCGCAGCGGCTACGGTTTGCTGCGCTGCACCTCCTTCCGCTGTGTACGACTTCGTCGTACGGTCGCTGCGCTCCCACGCCCGGATCAATCCCTCCACTCAGCCTTCCGATGTCGCTGGTTAGGCAAGATCAAGAGCACTCGAGCTGGCGCTCATTGTTGAGTGGTTAGAAGCGCCGTATGGCTTGAGATCTTCAGTGGATTCGCCCCTCACCCCAGCCCTCTCCCGAGGGAGAGGGGGCCGATTTGTGGGCTTTTCGGAAACTGCGTACGACTCGATATTTCAGGTCGACGCACCTTTCGCATCCACCTAGGTCAGTTCCCTCTCCCGAGGGAAAGGGAGCCGATTTGTGGGCTTTTCGGAAACTGCGTACGACTCGGTATTTCAGGTCGGCGCACCTTTCGCATCCACCTAGGTCAGTTCCCTCTCCCTCCGGGAGAGGGCTAGGGTGAGGGGCTTTTGATTTTCGAACGGGTGCCAGACATCATCCGGTCATCCAAGCGACATCCACTCCCGGCCCAGTGGTACACGCAATCCCTGTACGAGCTTGCCTGCAAGCGATGAGGCCAGCCCAGCCAACCCAAAACTCATTGCCCAACCGCCACACTCGCAGGCGCCTGCGCCGGCGTGACAATGCTCCCCAGATCAATATGTTTCCACTCGGGTTTAGCCCCCAACCGCGCATTGAACCGGTAGTTGAAGGTGAATTCATCCGCCGTCGGTACACTCAGCGGTTTGCCATACACCGCCTCGATCCCCGCCAGGTCATACCCCATCAACTGCAAGAGCGTCGGGAAGATGTTGTAGTGGCTGGAGCGATCCTTGTTCGCCGCCAGTTGCGCCGACCAATCGAGGGTCTTCAGCTTGCTGCCGGAGATCACCACCAGCGGCACCAGCCCCTCTTCTTCCACCGGGTCACCGCCGCAATGGGTGTTCAGTCCCGGATTGCCACGTTCGTGCAGATCCTGGCCATGATCGGACGTATAGATCAGCAGCGCATTGTCGAGCTTCGCCTGGGCAAACACGCGCGCAAAGAACTCGCCGACATTCCACAACACCGTGTTCTTGTAGGCGTTGCGGTACAGCACCCAGTCGTCCGGCTGACCGTTGAAACCGGCGCGCTCTCCGGTGTCGGCGACTTCGGTGAACTGCCCGCGTGGCAAGGTCGGCCGGTAAGCCATGAACGCGTCGGGGTATTTGTCATGCACGGGAAAATGCGCACCAACCTTGTTGATCACCACCAGCTCTGGCGTGTCATCGTTGAGCAGTTCAATAAGCTTCGCCGCCGCCGCCATGTCGCGGTCGCGCACGCTGGTCTGGTCGAACTGCACGAACAGATCGATGTCGTTTTTTTCGTTCGCTGTCATCAGGTTCTGCAGGTTGCCGCCGGTGCGTTGGCTGTCGATATACACCGTGCGCAGCCCGGCACTTTTCGCGTACTGCCAGATCGACGGCAGCGTGCTGTTGATGCGCATGTAATCGTTGCGGGTGCCGCCGTAGCGCAGGGTGACATTGGTGTCGGCGCTGCAATTGGCAATGGAGGCGGCGTAACCGTAATTGAAAATGTCGACCCCGGCCGGTGCCTGCTTCAGATTGCTGTGCACGCCGAACGGCGCATTGATGTCCAGGTAATTGCCGGAAATGCTTTCGTCGATGATCAGCACGATGTCATGGCCGACGCCAGGCGCGCTGCGCGCAAGGGTGACCGGCTCACGCGGGCCGACGCTGTTGTGCAGCGCCTCGTAGGCAAACAGGTTCAGGTAGGCCAGCGGCGTGTACATGATCGGCAAGCCGCGGGCGCCCTCACCCGCACGCAGAAACAGCAGCGCACTGAGCATCAGCACACCCGCGAACGGCGCCGTCACTCGCCAGGCGTTCGGTATGACCAGCGCATGCCGTGGCTTGAGCCCGATGCCGAACAGCAGCAACAACCCGCCGAGCACGCTACGCAGGATCGCCTCTCGATACTGGTACGCCGCTTCCTGAATGAAGCCACCGGAATACACCAGCGAGACGAAATCGCTGTACCTCAGGTAGTCAGCGGTGACGCGGGTATACACATCAAAGAAAACCGCCGAAACAAACATCGTCAATGCGAATGCATGGCGGATGAGTGCCTGTCGTATATAGGCTGTTAAATACAACGCAAATGTCAGCGCCAAAAACATCGCGCCAAAAATAAGTACATTAAAACTCCACCCGATAGCATTTAACCGATCAATGTAATAACCGGAGAAAAGCAACAGCCAGGCAATTAACAGTAGTTCTTTGGCAAATCGGAACATGGCGATACCGGTCGTACGAAACGGCTAGGAGTCAAAGGTTTGTCAGTCAGAAGCTGACACTAGCACCCGACCATAAAAGCGCAAGAAATGACTGATAGCCGGATTTAGTGTCAAAAAAACGGTGACTCAAATCTGACACAGGAGAGGCGCTACAGGCCTTTAAATTAGCGGCTTACGACCGTTTATCGCTTATTTGAAATCTGAACAAATCTGCACTAACGCAACAATTTCAAGCGCAGCAATGACTTGATGGCCAATCGCCAAAAAACACTTAAGTGTTATATCACTGCAACATGTCATTTTGCTGACACGTTTTTCAAACGCTGCGCTATACCCCTTTAACGATCTCTTTCCGTAGTTAACTTTTTGGTTTTATCGAGGTGCGCAGATGGACGTGAGCGTATTTGGCACGGGCTATGTTGGACTTATACAAGCCGCCGCTCTTGCAGATGTGGGTCATCGGGTTTTATGCATCGATATTGACCCCAACAAGATCAGACAACTGCAACAAGCGGTGCCGCCTATCAGCGAGCCTGGGCTGTCCGCCACCCTCGAAGAGAACATCAAGGCCGGGCGCCTGCTGTTCAGCACCCAGGCCAGCGATGCGGTGGCGCACGCCGAGCTGATTTTCATTGCCGTCGGCACCCCGGCCGATGAAGACGGTTCCGCCGATCTCAGCCACGTGCTCAACGTCGCTCGGCAGATCGCCGGTTTCATGGAGGCCGATCGCACCCTGATCATCAAGTCGACGGTGCCGGTCGGCACGGCGGATCAGGTCCTGGCCGCGGCCAATAGCGAGTTGCTGCGCCGCGGCAAGACCGAGCTGACGGTGCACGTGGTGTCCAATCCTGAATTTCTCAAGGAAGGCAGCGCTCTCGCCGACTGCATGCGCCCCGACCGGATCATCGTTGGTACCCACGATGACGCGGCCCGCGAGCAGATGAGCGAGCTGTACGCGCCGTTCTGCCGCAACCACGAAAAACTGATGTTCATGGACAACCGCAGCGCGGAGCTGACCAAGTACGCCGCCAACGCCATGCTC
>Ga0196970_1000742_pt1 | contig 31667 bp, 34 predicted proteins | sample S1v_513CmetaG_FD_148672 | JGI IMG/M metagenome (GOLD analysis project Ga0196970, IMG submission 148672) | Soil microbial communities from Anza Borrego desert, Southern California, United States - S1+v_5-13C | ecosystem: Environmental > Terrestrial > Soil > Desert | place: USA: California... | reverse complement strand
GGCCTGCAGCTGCGCCACCTGTGCCGAGGCATCCTCGTCATCGAAGCGCGATTGCACGCGCGGCTTGGCCAGGATCATCGCGCCGACCCACACCGCCACGGCCAGCCACAACGCCAGCGCGGCCAGCGCCGAATACTTCAGCTTCACGATGCCTTCCCCGCGGCCTGCGGCGGCACGCGCTTGAGCTGATAGGAGAACGAGCCACCCGGCGCCTGCGCGCGCGCGTTGCCGCTCTGCGGGTCCAGCGCCACCGGCGCGAAGCCGGCCATGCGCAGGCGTTCGACAAAGCGCGCGACCTGGCGGCCCTGCGCGTCGGGTTCGACGCCGGCGTTGACCACGCCGTCCACGCGCAATACCGGTTCGCTGCCTTCTTCCAGGCGCAGGCGCAGGATGCGCACGTCGCGGCCAGCGGCATCGCGCACGCTGGCGAGGGCCGCGTACGGGTCCAGCGCGCCCTGCAGGCGGCCGGCGCGTTCGATGAACTGCAGCAGGTCGGCGTAGTGCTCGGGCAATGCCTGGCGTGGCTGCAGGGCGGCGATCTGGGTGTCGATGTCGGCGGCTTGCGCCTGCAAGTCATCGGCGTGGCTGTTGGCTTCATGCGCGAGCAACGTCCAGCGCCCGCCCAGACCGGCGAGGGCCACGGCCATCACCAACGAGGCTGCACTGGCCCAGGGCAGCAGCCGCTCGGCGATGTACATCAGGCGGCTGGCCGGCGGATTCACCGCGATCATCGCGCTCGCGTGCTGGGCCAGATGGGCGACGCCGCTGCGGTACTTGGTGCCGGCCTCGTCCTGCACTTCGATATGCGGACCCAGGCGCACGCTGGCGCCGCTGTGCACCGAGAAGATTTCCAGCAGCGCCTCGTCCAGCCACGGGGAGCTGGCGTGCACCGGCAGGCGCAGGGTGTCGGGTTCGGGCGCGGCCAGTTCCGGCTCGCTGCCTTCGACCGGGTCGAACTGGCCGTCGAAGGTCATGCCGCCGTCGAGCGCGGACACGGTCGCGTCCAGCTCGGGTGCCGGTTCGGAATAGTCCTGGTGTTCGCGCGCCAGCGTTGCCGTGGCGGCGTGTGCGCCGCGCGGCCAGTCGCGGTGGTCCGCGGCGATGATCGGGCTGGCGGCACGCGGCGCCAGCGGGCGGTCGTGCGCCGGCCGCGGCGTGAGCACGCCCAGCCATTCCACTTCCAGCGTCTGCAAGGCATCGGCATCGCCGCCGCCCAGCTCGCGGCCGACGCGTTCGCCCAGCGAGGCGACGGTCAGTTCCAGGTCTTCGCGCGCGTCGCTGAAGGCCAGCGCCGAGGCATGCAGGATGCGGTCGCGCAGCGAGGCCAGGAACACCACCTGGCGCCCGGCGTGCAGCACGATGCCACGGCCCGGCTTGAGCATGCGCCACAGCAGCGCCACGCTCGGCACCAGCAGGCAGTGGTCGGGCTGGGCTTCGGCCCAGGCGAACAGCTGCTGCCAGCGATCCAGCGGCACGGCGGTGAACAAGGCCTGGTAGCCGTTACCAACGGTGCGCGTCTGGTGGATCAGGATCTTGCTTTCGTTGTCGATCAGGCCATCGGCGCGCAGGCGCTTTTCGATCAGCGCCACCGCGTGCGCGGGGCTGCCTTCCAGCGAGATGACCTGGCTGACCGCACCATCGAAATCGCTCAGCGCAATGCTGGCGCGTTCGACATTGGGGCGGCTGTCGAGCAGGCGTACGTGCGCGCCATCGAAGGCCAGCCAGCGACCATCCTGATGCAGCAGGGTCTGGAAACTCATGGCGCCTCCTGCAGCTGGGTGCGGAACAGCAAGGTGCCGCGCAGGGTGACCAGCAGCGGCGGACTGCGCGGCGGCGGCACATCGAACAGGCCGGCCTCGGCGCTGGTGACCGACACTTCAAAGGCCTCCGCACCAAACAGCCGCGCCGGGTCGCGGGCCACGCCGTCAAACAGGTTGTTGCCCTCGTTGCGAGTGAGCGGGGCCTGGTTGAGGTTGATCAGGCGCTCGCCCCAGCCTTCGGCGAGATAGCCGCCGTTGCTGGCACGCGCCACCAGCTGGCGCGCACCATCGGCCAGCTGCACGCGCAGCCGCGCTTCCTGCAGCCGCTGCTGTGCGCTGCCCAGCGCCTGCTCGCGCTGGCCGACGCTGGCATAGGCGGTGGCCAGGCTGCCGCGGGCCAGGGTGAACCACGCACCGGCCACGACCAGCGCGCCCAGCGTGCAGGCAAACAGCAGCAGCGAGGCACGGCGCGATTGCAGCAGGCGCGCGAGCATGGCGGGGCGGGGCGCTTTCATCGCATCGCCCTTATTGATTCATCTTGAGGTTGGCGACCAGGGTGATGACCTGCTCGTCGCCGGTGGTGTCCTCGACATCGGTGGCGTTGCCGGTGCCGTTGACGTCCTGGGTGTTGTTGCCCGCCCATTCGGTGCCCGGGTTGTTGGCCTGGTTGCCGCTGGTGCGCTGCACGCCTTCCTGGCGGAAGGCGCCGTTCTGCGCGTCCGGCTTGCCGTCCACCATCTGGTCAAGCGCGCGGGCCAGGTCCGGGGTCAGGCCGGAGATCACCATCACGTTGCCCGAGCCGGCGTCGGTGCCCGGCTTGTTCCACTGGAAGCAGACCTGGATTTCCTGCGGGTTGCCGTTGGTGTCCAGGTAGACGTAGCGGTCTTCCATGCCTTCGCCGCGGCCCGGCGGCAGGGTCACGCCGGCCTTGCGCATGATGTCGCGCAGGTTGTACTGGTCGCCGGTCTGTGCCGAGCGCACCATCTTCGCGGACTTGGTGCCGCGGCAGATCGCGCTGGGCTCCTGCGCCTGCGACATGTCGCCGCCGGACAGCGCGTCGCCATTGCCGTTGAAGTTGGCGCCGTTGACCATCAGGCGCGGAGCGCTCTGGTTGTCGCCGACGGGCGCGCCCAGGCGCTGCTGGTAGGTGTTGTAGGCCACCACCCACTGGTCGACGAACTTCTGCTTGATGCGGGTGTATTCGGCGTTGCGCTGGACGTCGCGGCCGATCATCACCGCGCCCAGGATGACGCCGATGATGACCAGCACCACCGCCATTTCAACCAACGTGAAACCGCCCTGGCCGGCCTTGCGCCGGCCCATGCCGTGTCGTGCGTACATGAGTTGTCCCCTGGTTCGATGAGCGCTTCGCATCGCCGGGCGAATCCACGGCGGGTGCTGCGGTCGCGAAGGTAGGGGGCGGGTGTAAGAGCACCGTAAGAGAATGTGAAGAAGCCCGGCCCGGACCCGGGAGGCCGGGTCTGGAACGGGCCGATTCGGTGCTGGCCGGGCCGGGCTTTGGCCCTCAGGCGGGCCGGGGTTTGGGTTTGCGCCGGGCTACGGGCGACGAAGGGCGGCGCGACACATGCGGATCGGCATCCACGTGCCAGCGCCAGGCGTGCTCGGTGGCCTTGCTGAGGCCAATGCGCGGCGAGGCTACCGGAAGGTCCGGTGGTGGCGTGCCGTCATCGCCGATCCACAGGCGCGAGCTGCGCCGGCATACGTCCAGCCCGCTATCGCTGGCGGTGACCCCGAACGCCTGCGCCAGGCGCCCGGGCCCGGAGGCAAGCAGGCGTGGCACATCGGTGCCGCGGGCCTGCGCCATCTTCTCCAGCCCCGCCAGCGGCGACACCGCGCGCAGCAGCACGCCGTGCCCGGGCTCCGGCCCGCCGCAGACCGTGTTGATTGCCCAGTGCATGCCGTAGATGAAGTACACATACAGATGCCCCGGCGGCCCGAACATCACCTGGTTGCGTGGAGTCATGCCGCGGAACGAGTGCGCCGCCGGATCGGCCGCGCCGCGATAGGCCTCCACTTCGACGATGCGTCCGCGCCGGCCATCGGCGGCCACGAGGACCTTGTTGAGCAGGCGGGGCGCGACGAGCATGGCGTCGTCGTTGTAGAAGGCGCGGGGCAGGGGACGCATGCGCACAGGGTAGCGGCGTGGGCGTGGACAATGTGCCAACTCGCCGCGCTGCGTAGTTTTACTGGCGCGGGCAAGGTAATTCCTCGGTGGGCCAGGCGCTGCGTGGGGCAGACACTGCCGGCACGATTGCCACGACGCCGAGCCCGCCATGCGCCAGTTTCGTCCAGCTCCTCTTGTCCTTGTTGTGCTGCTCCTCGCCGCCTGTGCCGCGACCGGCCCGGCGCATGGCCCGGTGCCGGAGCTCAAGCCCGGCGTACCCGCGGGCTATCTCGGCCGCGACCTGCCCGATAGCCTGGCCCTGTTGCCGCCACCGCCGGCCGCGGGCAGCGCGGCTTTCGCCAACGACCAGGCCATGCATGCCGCCGCGCAACGCTTCGTCGGCACGCCGCGCTATGCCCAGGCCGCGCGCGATGCCGATCTGGCCTTCCCCGTGGCCAGCAACAACTTCGCTTGCGCGCTCGGCGTGCCGATCAACGCGCAGGCCACGCCGCGCCTGTACCTGCTGATGCAGCGCACGATGGTGGACGCCGGGCTGGCCACTTACGCGGCCAAGGAGCACTACCAGCGGACGCGGCCGTTCGTCGTCCATGACGAGCACACCTGCCTGCCACGCGACGAGCAGGCACTGCGTAGCGATGGCTCCTATCCCTCCGGCCATACGTCGATCGGCTGGACCTGGGCGCTGGTGCTGACCCAGGTAGCGCCGCAACGCGCCAACGCCCTGCTTGCGCGCGGACGCAACTTCGGCGAGAGCCGCCTGGTCTGCAATGCGCACTGGCAAAGCGATGTGTTGCAGGGCCGCGCGGTGGCGGCAGGCGCCTTTGCCAGGCTGCAATCGAACCCGGACTTCCTGAGCGATGTGGCTGCTGCGCGCCGTGAGGTCGAGGCGCAGCGCTCTGCCGGGGCCACGCCTTCGGATTGCGATGCGGAAGCCGCTGCGCTGACTGTGCCGTTGCCTGGGGTGATGTAAGGCGGGGCTGTCCTGACGGCATGCTCATCGCCTTGCGGCCATGCTGGGCTACTTTCGTTGCCGCTGCACGTCGCCATGCCTGACGCCCGCCGCTTCCCCTCCGCGCAGGAGTACGCCGCCGAGACTGCCCGCCACCGTGCCGGCGAGCGCGTTGACCTGGATGCCGAGCAGGCCGCGATGCAGGTGGCTTACGGCAACCGGGTGATGCTGGACTTCAACGATCATTGCCTGCGTCTGACGGTGTTCGAGGGGCTTTATCGCTGGCATAGCCACCCGGATAGCGACGAGCTGTTTCTGGTGATGGCCGGTGAGCTGGAGATCGAATTCGAGGACCGCCCACGCGTGAGCCTGCTGCCGGGGCAATGCTTTGTGGTTCCGGCTGGCACCGTTCACCGCACCCGTGGGATTGGCCGCACGGTCAACCTCACCTGCGAGAAGCGTGGGGCGCAAACCGTGTTCAAGGACGAGGCGGGGTAGGGGCGGTATGGACGGCTGGGCGAGTGCGGCCGGGTGCCTGCCGGCGGCGGCTTGGCGGCGGCGGCGGCTTGGCGGCGGTGCCGGTCCCGCGCTAGAATGCGCGCCTTCGCGCGAGCGAGGGGCGGCTGGAAGCCCGGCACCGATGATGCGGACTGCATGATCCGGATGTGTATAATTCCAGTCCCAACCGTGGGGCCATAGCTCAGCTGGGAGAGCGCGTCGTTCGCAATGACGAGGTCGGGAGTTCGATCCTCCCTGGCTCCACCAATCAAATACACAAAACCCCTGAGAAATCAGGGGTTTTGTGTTTTCAGGGGCTTGCTCGGTTTGGCTATGACTTGCTGGGTTTTGCAAGGCCTTGCCACACTCATCGTGGCAAATTTGTGGCGTGACCACTGCTGGATTTGCTTGATTTTGCACAGCTTTGCGCGAGTTGTTCGGCTTGACTCCGCAAAATCCAACAGGCAGATTCAAGGCCATGCAAACCTGCGTTGTCAGCCGTCTGAGACTTGATCGCGACGCCTTCCGGCGGCTGCGGCTGCGGCAATACGAGATCTTTCTCTGGCTCGCCTGCGTTTCCGGCTCATTGTTTGCTCTCGGCTCAATCGCGCGCATCTCGGGTTTCGACAGTGATTTTGTAATGAGCGCTTGGGGACATTTGTTCTTGGTTGCTTTGCCGCTAGCTCTGCTGCTGGCTGCCGCAGTGCTGACCCTGATCGCGGCCGAGGCCGGGATGCCGGCCCGGCCGATCCTTCTGCGGGCCCACAAGCCGCGTACGCCGCCTGTTCCGGCGGCCTCATGGCCTGCCAGTACCTTTGAGCGTCCACCGCGCCGCGCCCTCGCGGCGTAGGCGCGCAACCCTTCATTTTCGGCTTTAATTTAGCCCGCGCGGCATTACCGCGCCGCCTATGCCCTTGCGCCCGCCGCGCGTAAAGAGGGTATTTCCAATGGCTACTCAGAAAGATTTCGTCCCGCTCGGTCAGCGGGACCCGGAAGAATTGATCGGCATCGGTGAACTCGCCCGTGCTCTCGGCACGACGCGGGCCGGCATCTACACCGCACGGACCCGGAACCCCGGCAAAATCCCGCCACCGGCCACGCCGCCGCGCGCGAGTCCGATTCTTTGGCGTGCTGGGACGGTGCTGGCCCATTGCCATGCGCAGGAGCAGCAGAACCGCGAAGCATGGGAGATGAGCATCGCGCGAGTGCGAGCGGCCAAACAGCCGCCCGCGAAGCGCGGGCGACCGTACAAGGCCGACCAAGTCAAGCGTCGACTGGCAATGCAAGGAGGCGTCTGATGGTCAAGAAAACTAGCCAAGAAGCTGGCATCGAGGCTGCACCTCGGCCTTTCAAAGACATCATTGATCGCCGACTGGTGCGCGATGCTCGTTTGTCGTTCCGGGCACTCGGTGTTGCAGTACGCCTTCTGAGCAACGCGGCCGGCTTCAGGATGACCAGCCTTGATCTGGCCTGGGAACGGCCCGAGGGACGTGACGCGGTCCGAACTGCACTCAATGAGCTGGAAGTCGCAGGCTATCTGAAGCGGCATGTGAGTCAGTTGGAGAACGGCCAATGGGTGACACGCCAAGTCATCACTGATGTGCCGCCACCGAAGCCTGAAAATCAGTCCTCGGCACCGACGCCTGAAAAACCGGACGTCGGCGAACCGGGCTACGGCAGGCGCGGCAGCAAAAGCAGTAAAAGCACCAGAAGAGAAATCAGCAAGAGTAAACACACCACTACTGCCACCAGCCATGAATTGGTTTGGCCGGCCAGCTTGGGTGAGCGGCAAGTAGTGGTGGTGCAGATGGTCATCAATGGGCTCGACCAGCATGACCAGCAGCAGTTGCTGGATGAGCTGGCTGGCGCCATGCGTGGAGCTTCGCCGCCCCGCAAGTTGGCGAGCTGGATGCGTTCGTTGCGCGCCAGTCTGGAAAACGGTGAATTTACACCGGACGCTGGCTTGCCGGTTGTGCAGGAGCGTGAACGACGTTCCGCCGAAAATGCTGCGCGCCAGAAGCGGGCTGAAGAGCGCCAGCGTGAGGAACAGCGCCGCAACGACCCCACAGCCAAAGCGCGTAGCCAGGCTGCGCAGGAAGAAGCCATGCGAAAGATTGGAAGCATTTTCCGCCCGGATAAGGAGAATGAGTGATGACTACCGACAACGCAGTCCGTCAAGCCTTGGAGAAGTTGCAGGTGTGCGTGCCCCCCGAGGAGCACCAAAATAACGCCGCATGGGCTTCGAGCTATGCAGCCGATTGCACATCATTCCTCGAATGGGAAAAGGCGGGCGCAGACGGAGACGATCATCAGGAAATCGAAGTCGCTGCGGTCGCATGGCTCCCCGACAAGCAATTTTCCTTGCTTGTTGCAATCGCGGCAGCCGCAGATGGCGAAAAAGACGGAAGCCTTCGGTACTCGAAACGCGTTAAATACGCTAGCCAGGTCGATCCGACCGACTTGCGCGTACTGGTGGTGTGGATGGTTACGATCATCGACTGGCTGGAAGACAGTGATGACGATGATGGCGGGAACAACGGTACGCCGGCCTTGCGCCCACGCCCGCGTCGGAAACGGCGCGGCTTTGGAATGAGTTGAAGATTGCAACTCCCCCAGAGATGGGGGCGTTGTTTCATCCGAGGCTTGGGGCGTGGCCCCGCGAGGGCAGTCTGGGTTTTGGACGTTCCTGCTTGGTCTGTGGGCCTTCAGGCAAAGCGTGGGGCGCGTCTGGCGCATCATTGATTGGCGCAGGCGTTTCAGTGATTGGGCGCAAGGAAACGGTGGAAGGCTTCTCGCCTACGCCTTCTCGCAAATCCACGACCAGCGCGCGCAGGCGATAGTGCTCGGTTCGCGCGGATTCCAGTTCGGTCTGTGCAGCCCGGATGGGCTGCTCTAGCTGTTTGCGCTCTTGGCGAAGCTTGTCCCACTGCGCTTGCAATTCAATCCGAGTTGCAGGCAGGGAGGCCGCCTCGAACCAAACGAGGCCAAGGACATGCAGGAAAGCACGAAACGGATTGTCCCGCCGCCAATTCATCGCTGCCGTGTATAGCTTTGCCTTCTGGCGTATTGTCTGGCCAGCGGCTTCGATCTCGGCTCGCTTCCTGTTCAAGGCCTGGAGCTTGGACAGGGCGGCTGCCTGCCTGATTCCTGCCGCGTGCAGGATTTCGTGCGAGGCGCGCTTCGCACGTTCCAGTTCCAGATTGTAGATTTTCACTTCGCGGTTGATGTCGCCGGGAGCCGTGTGAACACCCCTACGTTCCATCGCAGAGGCATGTGCTCCAAGATGCACAGTGCCGAGTGGTGCCTGCAGTAGCTCACCGCCCGCAGCTTTCGCCTGCCGCTCGAGGCTGCGATGGTCGATCCGGGATTCGATGCCGTGCTTTTCCAGTGCGGCGTTCACGCGTCGCGCCCAGGATTCGCGCCATTTCTCGACCAGTCCCTGATTGTTCCACTCCCTGACCTCGTTGCCGAAGCCATCGGGATCGACATGGCGAAGGGTGAGCATGATGTGCGCATGTTCGTTGCGCTTGTCACCCTGCTTCCCGGGCGCGTGCATCGCACAATCGGCCACCATGCCAAGGCTGACAAATTCATCGCGGATGAAGCCTATCAGCACGGCGCGACGCTGCTCGTGCGCGAGCTCGAATGGCAGCGAAACTTCGATCTCGCGCACGAGCTGGGCATCCTTGCGCTTTTCGACAGCCTCTACTGCGTTCCAGAGCTGGCTACGGTCGCACATCCAGTCCGGGGCGGTGGTGGGAGCAAGGATGAAAGTCTCGCGTACACCACCTTTGCGGGTGAAGTCGAAAACTTCGCCGGTTCGCGCATCTTCGATTCGTGCGGCGGCGCGATAGGCTGCGGCAGCGGTGGCTGAGCGCCCGCTGCTGCGGCCAATGACTTGTGCTGCAAGATGGAAGATGCTCACGCGTTTGCCCTGTTGCCGTTGCTGCTTCTGCCGCCGGCAGGCCGCACACATCGCGCAGCGATGTATAAGTGCGCCCTTGCTCCCGCTGCGGTGGATTGGTCGCTCCAAAAGCCTCGCTGCAACTCTCGCACAAGTCTTGTTTGCAGGATCTTGCGCTGCTTTTCGTGAATTGTTTCTGTTGAACAAAGTGGATTCTTCGGGCTGGATATACCCATCAATCCAAGCACGGAGATACCAGTGGTCAACCCGAAATCCACGAACAAGATTGAATCGCTGCTCGCCAAGCGCGCCGCCCTAGATGCGAGAATCGACCGTTTGAAGCAACGGAACACGGCTGAAGATCGGAAGATGCGCAGTCGGGCATTGCTCCTGCTCGGCGTGGCCTTGGAGAAGCAATTGCAGGTTCAGCCCGGCAGCGAACACATGGTTCGCCAGATCATCCTGACCCACCTCAAGGGGCGTGAGCGGATAGCCGTGGCCGGCTACTTGTTCCCCGATGCCTTGAGCACGCCGGCTGCGCCGGTGGAAAGCCAAGACTGAATCACTGTCGATGACAGACATCGAGCAAGGCGGGCGCGATGGGAAAATTGCACTTATTCGCCGACCACCCGAAATTTTCCGGCAGCCAGGTTCGCATCCAGTCAGTTCTTGACCAAGTCGCCGAGATCATCCGGCCATTGCCCTGCCGCGAGCAATTCGGGCCGGTGATGAGCGCAGCCCGTGATGGGGTGTTGGCTGAAACGGCCAGCGAACTTTATTTCTACCTCTACGGGGCGATTCACGCCTGTGATCTGGACGAGGAAAGCTGGGCGCTGCTCGATGAGCAGCTCGACCGGCTCAGGTCGTGATGCCGCTTATGGTCTGCTTTGACGTTCGAGAACCGCGCCTGTGAAATCACGCAGGTTGAAAAGCCAATCGCGCTGATCGGCGCGGTAGGTGTCGTGCAGACTGCGGGGAAGTACCAGCTGCAGCTTCTTGGCCTGCATCTCGTTGGTCTGGTTGACGCTGATGGCGGTTTCCAGAGTGAGCAGGTGTTTGTCGTCGATTCGATCCGCTTCGGCCAGAACTTGCCGCCAGCGATCCTTGCAGGTGCTTTTCACCGCCAGCATGGACAGTTTCAGCGGATCGAACCCGGTGTCGTGGTATTCCTTCTGTCCGGGGAACAGGAAATCCGGCTTGGACTTGTTCTCGGTGATGGCGGTGCGCTTGTAGCGGATGCCGAGCGCCGAAAACACGATTTCCATATGGTTTTCCAGTGCCAGCCCGACACGGCTTTTGCGGCGGTTCTGCACGGAAAGCGAGAACTGGATGAAATCCTCGATCTGATCGCCGGTGAATCCTTGCGCTAGCCGCTGGCCGATCAAATGTCGCTCCAAGGTGCGGAAGAGGATTTCCTCGCGCTCCATCCAAGCCATCAAGGCAGCATCGGGATCATCGCGCGGGTCGATGCCTGTTAGGGTCTCGCGGGCATAGGCCGAGAAATCCACGGTTTTGGGAAAACCGCCGCCGAACCTGGAGAGCATGGCTTCCAGATGATTTTCCTCGCGTTGCTCCACCTCGATACCGAGACTTTCGAGAATGACTGTTGCGGCGAAGCCAACACGGTGCTGCTCATCGTCCAGGTCGGAACGAACGGAGAATTTCAGCAAGTCGCCATCCTCGAACCCGAACAGCCATTCCAGTTGGTTGACGGCACTGGAACCGTTGGCGGCGATCACGACCAGCAGGCTTCCGTCCCGCTTGCGTGCAATCAGAAGCAGATCGCCTTCGCTGGCCTTTTTCGAAACCGGTGAAGTCGGGAAGTAGAAGCGGTACTCGGCGGAACGGTGCGGCTGGTTTTTGCGGCTGTCGTAAAGGGTCAGAAACGCATCCTCGATGATCGGCTCGTCAGCCTGGTCATCGAGGTAGATAAATTGTGCAGTCAACTGGCTGCGTTCGGAAGGCCGCCCCATGAAGGCCAGCATGTCCTTCGTGGCTTGGTATTCGTGCTGGTTGGAGCGTGTCGTGTCGGCTTCCACGGCTGAAAGCCGCTTGACCGCGACGCCTTCGAAATACTCGGACAGATAGCCTCGTTTCATTTTCTTCCCCTTGGAGCATCCTGCTTGATTGCAGCCTCCAGCCTGGCCAAGCTGCGCTCATCCAGCTCGCAAGACCAGATAACCAGAACCCGCCAGCCCAATTCTTCCAGTTGCTGCTTGACCTTGGCATCGCGGCGCACGTTGGCAGCGAACTTCTCCTGCCAGAACGCCGCATTGTTCGCCGGCGTGGTCGTGTAGCGGCAGCCATCGTGCCGATGCCAAAAGCAGCCATGCACGAAGACGGCGGCGCGGTGCTTTGGCAGCACCAAGTCGGGCTTCCCGGGCAGTCTGGCATGCAGCCGGAAGCGCAGCCCTGCGCGATGCAGGAAGCTGCGCACCACAAGTTCCGGCTTGGTGTTCTTGCCACGAATGCCAGACATCATCCGGCTGCGCGTGGCTTGGTCAACAACATCAATCATTCTGATCCCGTGACTGGCGGCGCATATTCTCCACTGCGGCAGCCAGATCAACTTCAGCCTTAGGCTTTGCCCAGCGCGCCCAGAAGGGAATGGTCGAGCTGCGGGGTTCATGCTTGGGTTTCGTCATCTTTATTCGGGTAGGCAGCAAAGTGGCATCGCCTACCACAACGGCTTCACCCACATCTAGCGTAGGCAACACTTCCATCAGACCTTCCAAACTCTCCGGAAGAAGCTGCTTCACTACTGACTGATCAGTCTTGTTAGCAAGCCGCAAACTGATTATGTTGCTGCACTGACTAAGAATAGTTGTACTCACATCCGAGGGCCGCTGGCTGACCACCATGAGGCCAACCCCGTATTTGCGCCCTTCCTTGGCGATACGTTCGTAGTTCTCCAAGGCACGCCTTTCCAAGGGGCCGGTGGATGCCGCGCTGCTCGGTAGGTACAAGTGGGCTTCGTCGCAAACGATCACGATGGGATGCCGCGCATCGCCATCTTCACCGGGACTGCTCCAGAATTGGATCTGGTAGATCAATCGCCCAACCAAACCCACTACTACTGGAAGAATGTCGGAGGGCACCTCAGAGAAGTCGATGATCTTGATACCTGGATTTACATCGGCATTAGCCTTACCCGTTCCGAGCAGCTTGTTCGCAAGAACATGTAATGCTTCGTAAGCTTCGTATTCTTCTGGCGCCTGATACATGAACGCATAGCGACGATCGTTCATTTTGGTCTTCAAACGAATGAGAAAACGCGAGAGCTTGCCGCTCAGTGGACCCTTCTCGGTTTTTGGTTGACCCTTGCGAGGACCGCTTGCATATGTTTCCCCAGTATCGATGGCCTCCTCGTTCTTGTCGTCCAGCGATTTGACAAGGGCGTCAAGTCGATAAGGGACGGGCGTATCGACAGTGAACCCCTCCAACAATTCCGGCTTGCCAAGTGCAGAAATGGCGGTTCGCTTCATTTCGATAACCGAATCCATCAGCGCTAGCGCCTGATTTGGAGCATTGTCGCCCGAACGATCAACGAAAACTGACTGCATCTCATCGTAGGTCAACAACCAAAAGGGCAAGAATATTGCGCTCTCGTTCTTGGCCTTGATGTCACCGATGCCTGCAATACGGTAATGCGACGCGAACTTCATACTGGAGTATTCGCCATGCAGGTCGAGCACAACGATGTTTGCGTGAGGCAACTTCGCGGATTGCTCAAGAATGGACGCCACGGTGAATGATTTTCCGGATCCCGTACTACCAAGCAGCGCTGAGTGCCTCTGAAAAAGTTTGTCCCCATCGATGTAGGCACTTGCCTTTCCGTCCAACGTGTAAGTTCCAACCTTGAGGGGGGCGAGCGCATCGGTCATAGAAGACGCACTTAAGATACCCATGAAATCTTCGAGGGACTTCTCCTCGATGGGGAACACAGGTCGATTTATCTCCGGCAGGATGAAAACAGCTCGCGTGAACGTGTCTTTACGCTGCCCGTCACGCGCGCGATAGGTGCCGACTAGGCTTATCGAAACGCCGTTTTCTTCTTGCGACACACCCGCCAGATCAGGAGGGGCTTCTCCCTCTGAGAATGTTGGTAACTCGACTGGGTGACGCCATACGCGCTCGATGATGCCAATCAGCCATTCATCCCCCATTGACTGGATGGCGACCAACCGACCCACTCTCGCCTTTTGCAGGCGCTGTCCGTCGGTCACTCGCACAGTGATTCGTGACGTTTCGACGCTGCGAACTTCCCCCAAGGATTGCTCTTCTGTGAAATTGAAGATACTCATCGCCACTTCACTCCAAGAATTTTTTTAGAAAATCGTCGAGTTGCCAGAGCGGATCCGAGGACTGCAGAGTCTTTCCGCCCCAGTGACAAACCGCCCCATCGCCCGATTTGAATAATGCAATAGCATGAGGATGGTCGCGGAGCAGCTGCTCGATATTCGACGTCGCATCGCGCGTGACGATAATGACGGGCATCCCCGCCGTCAGCCGGTTCTTGATGACACCCTGCAAATGGTCGTCATTGAATCCGAAGCCAATGCACAACAAAGCTTCAGCCCTGTTGATTACCTCATTCATCTCGGTACGCATTCCATCGAACAACGTGTTGACCAATGCATCCTGATACTTTGACGGGCCTGGAACGACAATGGCTCGCCCTGCGACAGAAAGATCATTGAGGACCTCCACGGGTCCTTCATCCGTTGCCAGCCAACTGATCGAACCATGTGGCTTGTACAAGCGAACGGTTTTGCAAAGACGATGATCGACTTGCTGTTGGCGCTTTTCAGCTACCAGTACCCGGCTGTACTGTGTCTGGAAAAGAGGGCGGGGCCGCGGCTTGCGCCGACGGAAGCCTGTGAACCCAGTATCAAGCGGCAATTCCGCCAAATCACAGAAGAGCTCGATTAAGGTGTCGTAGTTTGTCGTAATGACGTGGATGCTTTCCGCGTTCTGAGGTGAGCCACTGAATAATCGGCTCAGCAGGCGTAACGGCGCATGGCTCTCTAACGCCTTTTCAGCAAGAATTTTCGCCTCCGCTGCGCTCGCCTCCTGCAGTATCAGCTTAGCGGTTTCGCCACGTATAGCTGACACAATCTCTCCCCATCCTGGCGAGCCCACCGGGATTCCATTCAGTCCTGCCTCGAGATTTGTTCTTACCGCTTCGACGGATAGCGCCCAAGAATTTCTCGCTCCATCGGTGGTTAGTACGCCTTGGACAGCGGTCGCCAAGTGCTCTGCTAGAGCACTCATGCCCGGAAGACCGTAGCTGCAGGAAAAGCCAGAGCCAATGAGCAGCACAGGAGTTTTCCGAAAGACTCCTTGAATCTCGGCGAAGAGGGCGTCGGGCAGCTCGGCTGCGGTCATATCGCGCTCAAGCCGCCAGAAGCGATTTTTGTTTGGCCAACTCTGGGTCGATCAGCTCCATGATGCGCGGCTTCATCACTCGGGCAACTTCGCGCATGACCGGCATGACGACACTATTGCCGAACTGCTTGTAGGCTTGCGTGTCGCTGACCGGAATGACGAACTCATTTGGGAAGCCCATCAGACGGGCGCACTCGCGTGGCGTAAGTCGACGCGGGCGCTTTCGCGCGCCTTGCGAAACGAGGATTTCGGACCCGTCCTTGTAGTACCGGGCCGACAGAGTGCGTGACACACTGTCCGGACCGACGAGACCAAAGCCGAAGCCGTTGCCGGCGGCACGATGCTTCTCCGCATAGGCCTGCAAATAGGCCCAGAGCTTTGGGGTGAGCGTGTAACGGTCGTTGATCTTGGCTTTAGGGCCGATGGTGTAGTGGGTTTCCGGTTCTTCGCTGCCGTCCTGCGGATGCAGGATCTCTTTCATGGTCGGCTTCTTATCCGGAAGCACCATATCGTCGAAGGTGAAGTCGGTGTTTTCGCGGAACCCTACGATCAGGATGCGCTCGCGGTGTTGCGGCACGAAGTGCGCGCCGTCAACGACCTTGCAGGTGATGTGGTAGCCAAGTTCTTCTTCAAGCACCTTCTTGATGACGCGGAACGTGTTGCCCTTATCGTGACTGACCAAGTTCTTGACGTTTTCCAGTAGGAAGGCTGCCGGACGCTTCTCTGCAATGATGCGCGCCACATCAAAGAACAGGGTCCCTTGGGTCTCGTCGGCGAAGCCATGGGCTCGGCCCAGCGCGTTCTTTTTGCTCACGCCCGCGATGCTGAAAGGCTGGCAGGGAAAACCGGCCAGCAGCACGTCGTGATCGGGGATGTCGCGGGCATCGACCTTGGTGATGTCACCTTCCAGGGCGTGTGCCGCTTCCGGAAAGTTGGCCAAGTAAGTTTTCTGCGCCCAAGGGTTCCATTCGCTGGTGAACACGCAGCGCCCGCCGTGCGCCTCAAAGGCCATACGGATGCCGCCAATACCGGCGAACAGGTCGATGAAGCGAAAGTCATAATCTCCGTCTTGCGCGAGATCAGCCAGAGGGAGAAGGCGCTGACGTATGGCATCGACTGCGTAGGGCGGCGGGTCGGTCTCCCCTATTTCCCAACGACGCAAGGTGCGGGTGGTAATGCCGAGGGCTTGCGCCAGCTCGGTCTGGTTGTAGCGGCCCCGGAGGGTGGTCAGGAGCTGGCGGACATCTTGCATGGGCAGTCTCGGCGGGGGGACGAATTTCGGACAGTATGTCCGATTTTCGTCTCAAACGCTGAGATTGGTCGATGAGCGCCTACCGAGAATCCGCTCCAGCCTCGACAAAGCGCGGTACCCCTGCCGCCACGCCGATCTGACCCGCGCCGACACAGGCTCGACCCTTAGTCTGAGCGCCACCGCTGGTACTCGTTCGGCAGCAAAGCCGTGATTTCATCCCCCGGCATTCGGCGCAAGTTGTAGGTGCGCTCGAACTGCCTGAAGGTGAACGGGAGGCGCCGTACACCACCCAGCCCAGCCTTACTTTTAGGATCGCGGCGAGCTTCCCTGGACCGTTGCGAAGTTGCGCCTTTCTTTACGGAACCGTCGGGCGCAGAGTAAAGCGCATTGGCAACCGGCCAGAAACTGCGATGGGCGTAGATTTCCTGGCGCGCAGTCATCTGCTCGGCCATCTCGCCCCAAGGGGATTTCGAGGAGCCGAGGGCAACCTTGGCATCTTCGCCATGCAGACTGACCAAATCCCATGCAGTCCGTGCGATCAGGCGATAGGCCAATCGCGGTGATTGCATGATGTAGTGCGGCTTGGCTAGGGGCTTGCCAGCACCTGCTCCACGCCCTCTTTTCAACAGGCTTTCGATGAAAGCAAGAGAAATCCAAGCCCACATGCCCTTGTCAGCCAGCAGGGCGAATCTGTCCACGTTTCCAACGAAAACTTCCTTGGCCAAATACCTGCCAAGGTCGTAGCTGGTCGCGAACTTCCTCGTCGAGTCGATCTGGAATCCACCATGGACAATCTCGGTTGCGGCGTCGTCCTCAAGCAACACCACGGGAGAAGACGCAACCGGATTCTCAATCCAGGCAGCAAACCGGGCGAGACCCACATCTTTCAGCGATCTGACGGGAATGGTCATGATGGCTCCCCCTCCATCTCGGTCAAGGCATTGGCCATGTGATGTTTGAAAACACCCTTGGCAACAAACTTTCCGACTACGTCATTCGCCCAGTCAAGCCGCGCCGCATCGTCGTCATCCTCGAATTCGACTGGCGGTTCCACACCCAAGGCGGCAATGAAATCTGCCCAAGGCGCAATCCACGATTCGGCGTCGTCCAGTGCCGAAGGATTCTCGGCGATAGCCATGGCGATCTGCCGCATGACTTCCGGCATGACCAGCACGCCAAACCAAGGATGGTTGGCTGCGGAAACAGCAGTTGGGAACAGCAATTTTTCGACCAGCACATTCGGTTTTTCACCGGCACCCGCGCCTTCGGGAAGAGTCAATCTCCAAGCGATGCCGTGAAGACTGGCCGGCTCGATGTCCACCAAGCTGTTGCCCAGCCTGCCGGCTTCATCTAGGGCCCTGACACCATCGGTGTAACCAACCAATAGCGATTCGCCTGGCTTGTTGAAGATGAAGCGAAACTTTAGCGGTTGGTCCGTCGCCAATCCGCGAAGGCTGAAGTGGCCATTGCTGAAATCGGAAACTGGTCCGAGATCGAAATACTCTTCGGTGCTTCCGGCATGGGCAACACAGCCCAGCTGCACGGCAGGGTCGAGATTCGCCGCCGCATAGTCGAAGGCATCAAGCCAGAAGACCCTACCTTCCGGGCCGTCTTCCCTGACCCGAACGACGAAGTGCTTCTTGTCGATCTGCCTCAGCCCGGTGGGGTTAGTGGTCCTCGTTATCTGCCCCATCGGACACCCCCTGATACCTAGTGCGAATTTCAAGCTGCCGATTGCGATCGAAACCTGCAATCGACAGCCAGGCGCTTTCGCTGTTCAAACGGAAGTTGATGACGTTCAAATCTGTGACCAGTTCAGAAACATCCGACTCTTGGCGAGGATGCACCCCTTCGTCACCGACCCAAAAGTCGGCTGCATCCCATAACTTGAAGGCGTCACCGACCGCAGTCGCATATGCCAGCGTGACTCTGCAATCAATCGGGAAGGTGAAGCCATCTGTTTTTTTTGCCCGAACTTCGAAGCCATCATTCAGCAATTTCACCGAAATCGGCTTTGGTTTTGGCTTCGGAATCTCTTCAAGTGACGGTGGATCTCCCTTGTTCGCGTCTGGCGCAGCGCCGCTGCCTCCTTGACGCTTGGTTGGCTCCGAATTCGGATCGGCGAAGTAGACGGCCAAGGCAGTTTCGTCTCTCTTGCCTTCTGGTGAAATCAGTTGAACCAAGCGCAATGCTGCATTGCGAACGGCGCTGAGAGCGTCATTCGGCGATATGTACAGCGCCTTGACCTTGGGCCGCTGTGCATTCCAGTTGCGGTGTGTCGGTTCTTCCGCCGTCACCAAAAAGTCAGACAATTTTGGGTCTTGGATGAAGGTCAGTGCCATGACCGGGGCTATAGTTCGCGCCGCCTTCAAGCGCTTCTCACCGTCGATGCCAAGGTCTTGACGAACGAATAGCTCCTGATTCTGCTCGGCGTTCTCGTCCTGCTGGAGGAAGACTCGGAACAAGGCGACTGAATTTTCCTTCGGCAGCTTCTTCTTCACAGGGATGGGGAAGTCCACGGAAACCAGTTCGGAGCTCCCGAATTTTTCCTTCAATGCCACTAGCTCGGCTTCGTTGAACACGCTTGGTGTCAGCTTTGATTCCCTAGTCCAAGAATCCTTGGCTGTGGCCGTCGCGGCTTCGCTGGTTTTCTGCGCCGTGATGGCCAGAAACTCGCGGTAACTCTTGGGCAGACGGCAATCCTTGCCCATGTTGTCGGCAACGGCGGGGATGCTGGCAGCATCGAGAAAGGTGTCACCAACCTTCACGACCAGCCGGCCACGGCTGATGGCGAAGAAGAACTCGTTGACGACGGCGTTGCGCAAGGCGGTTTCCGTGATGTCTTCGCTTGGCATGGGGACTATGAAGGTCGTGCCTGTCTCCATCCCCCTAGCCAGCCCCAGCTCGGCTTTCATTCCAACAAGCATCGGAATTCTGACGATTGGTGTTGCCAAGTCTTCAGGGTTGCTCTTGGCTCCCCAGCGAGCTTCCTTAGCCCAGCGCCGGTTATCGCCAAGCAGCTTGTAGTTGCGCTTGAAGCGGCAACAGCCAAAGAGCAACTCGAGGCTGTCCGACTTGCGCTTGGTCAACGCAAAGACACTTCTGAATTTGCTGGCCAAGTAGAGGGTAATCTTGCCTTGGCCAGCACCTCCATTGGATTTCGTCGTTTTTGCGCCTTCGCCTTCACGGAACCAGAATGCGTTCCAGTTTTCTGTCGATCCCTCGCTGTTAGAGTCGGTGTAACAGCCTTCCAGGCCCGTGGTGCCGAAATCCTCGATGATGAGGAAGGTCATCCGGGTAGGGAGTTGATCGGTATCGATCAGGCCGCCGGCGCGGAAATGCCTGACCCAGTCGTCGGAGAAGATTGATCGGGCAAACTCGCTGGTAGCGAGGTCAACCTCGACCAGCTTGTATTCCACTCGCACTATGCTGTCGCTGCTGCGAGCATCCAGAGGGTTCTGGAGGGTTTCCCGAACGAGTATTTCAACGCTGCTGCGTTCCTCGTCCGCGAAGTTGTCGTCGGAAATGCTTGCCCCTGAAGTCTCGTTCGGATTCAACGGACGGAATTGCCAATGCGCCACAACCATCGCTCCCCTTTGCGACGCCCTGCGCCGGCCCCAGAGCGACTATCCATTCGCCAGAAGCGCCCGCCCCAAGATTCCCCAGCCGGCTTCAGGGAGGCGGCTTCGATTGTCGATGAACGGCCGCAGGGAATCAAACCCGGCCATGACAGGGCCGGATTTGGAAAGCGGCTGGGTCATTACACCCAGCCTAGGGCCGCCAGGCTGACGCAGCTCGCACCGACCACGATGTGGTCGATGAGCCGGACATCCACCAGCGCCAAGGCCTGCTTCAGGCGCGCCGTTACGGCGCGGTCGGCGGCGCTAGGCGTCGGGTCACCCGAGGGGTGGTTGTGGGCGAGAATCACCGCAGCCGCGCTATGTTGCAGTGCAGTACGGACGACTTCGCGTGGGTGGACTTCCGCCCCGTCCACTGTTCCCCGAAACATCGCCTCAATTGCAATGATGCGGTGGCGTGCATCAAGAAAGACCACATGGAATTCTTCATGGTCGAGTGCGCCGATGCGCATCCGCAGGAAGTTGCTGGCGGCGCTGGGATCGCTGATTTCGCCCAAACGTTCCAGGCGCTTGCGCAGGATGCTTTCCGCTTGGCTCAGGATGCTGACCTCGTCAAGCTTGTAGCTGCCGCAGGTGTCGCTGATCTGCTGCCGTTCCATTTCGCTTCTCCAAAGCGGCACCGTGCCGCCGTGGGTCTGCCAAACTGCCTCGACCTAGGCCGACTGCACCCGGAGGGTCGCAACGCAGTGGAGAAGCGCCCGCGCTTGCAGTCGGCCAAGAGGCAGTCCAATGGCCCACACAGGTGGAGCGGTGTCGCTTGGAGAAATGGAATTGCCAACAAGATCAACCGGTGGTCGGCTGCCTCGACGGAGGCTGCGCCTTGTCCTCGCGCTTGCGCTGCGCCAACCCGCGATTGATCTTGGCCGACAGTTCCTCTGGAGTCGGGTGGTAGTAGCGCATGAGCATTCGGGGATCCTTGTGCCCCGTGATCTTGGCCAAGTCGGTGCCATCGACCAGCGTGGCGAACTGCGCCGTGGCTTCGTGGCGGGCATCATGGAAGGTCAGGTCGCGGAGGAAGTTGGCGTCCATCGATTTGCCGGCCTCCGAACACGCCTGCTCGTAGTCCTCGCGCGCCCGATCACGGGCGCGACCGAACGCGCGGGTGACGGCATCGGCACGAATAGGGAACACGCGCCCATGCTGCGCGGCCTCGGCACCTGATTCTGTAGTGACGACCCTGCGCCACCACTGTATGGCCTCGACCACCTCAGGCAGCAAAGGGACATTGCGAGAGTCACCGTTCTTAGTCATCGGCAGATGCAGGTGTGGAGCATCGCCGTCCAGATGCACATGCTCCCAGCACAGGCCAACCAGCTCTCCGCGCCGCACTGCGCTCTGCACGGCGATGCGCAGCATTGCCGGCAGGAATTTGGAGCCGGTAGCCGAAACGATCGCCTCCAGCTCATCCTGGCTGAGGCGCCGCTGGCGCTCGTTGGCTGGGGCTGGCTTGGTGATCAGTTCTACCGGGTTGGCCAGGCTCTCCATGCCCCATTCCCTGCGGGCCGTGTTGAATACGTGGCTCAAGACTTGGAGCCGGCGCAGCACGGACGCCGGGGCCAGTTCCTTCAACCAGTCGTCGCGCAACCCAGCGACATCCGAACCGCGAATCCGCGACACCATGCGGGCGGCCAGTTCAGTCTGTCGCCATGTGTTGAGGAAAGACACCTCGCGCTCGTGGCTGCGCTTGCGTGGCGAGACTTCCTTTTCGTAGCGATCCAGCAGCTCCCGCAGGGTCGTATTCTCCGCCTCGCTGCGGTCCAGCCAGACGCCACGGGCCATTTCCGATTCGATCATCTGCGCCCAGGCTTCAGCCTCGGCCTTGCTCTCGAAGGTCTTGCTCTGGGCCGGCCAGCCGCGACGACGGACTTGGGCCTCCCACTGGTACGGGCCACGCTTGCGCAGAGTTGCCATTCGGCCGAGCTTCCTTTTACCGGATTGTGGCAAAATTGTGGCATAAACTCCTCTCGGCAGGTAGTTGAGCCTCAGAAAGGCTTATTTCAATAGGTTCTCGTTACACGCCACTCAATTGACTTCTCGTTCGCAATGACGAGGTCGGGAGTTCGATCCTCCCTGGCTCCACCACTATTCAACGAGACAGCGTGCCGCGAGGCGCGCTGTTTTGTTTCAAGGGCTTAGCCGGCCCAACAGTGGCTGCGGATGGTTCTTCTCCAAATCCCTACGAGGTCAGGGGCGTGCAGGTGCATGGTTTGCTTCTCACGGTGTAACCCGGCGGGCATAGGGCTTGGATCGTTACCTGGAAGTACGAGAAGCGGCGTGCGCTCGGGTCCGTCGAAACGCGTAATTGGGGTGCCAATGAGCTTGGCCGTTTACTACCTGATTTGTACCGTTACCCTGGCAGTGGCGTTGATAATCGACCAACTACGCGAACGTTGGCCGCTTGCGCGAACCATTGCCATCATCATGGTGGGGCTGCTGTTCTTCGGGACCGGCCTGCTCTGGTTCGCTGGAACAGTTCAGGACGCAATTTCCGGGCGCTCAGTTGACATGAGCCGAGCCGGATCGCGCCTGGTTTCCCGTCGAGAAGATCTACCGTTGTGGTTCTGGTTTCTCATCATGCTCAAGGCGTCTGGCAGCGTGCTGGTGGCCTGGGCGGGATTGCGGTTCGCTGCAATGGGGTTTGAAAAGAAATAGCCGGAGCCAAGTCCTGCTAATGGCCGGCGACCATGGAGGGCGACAACTTCCTGCTGCCCCAGCATGTGTGCGGCTCGGAGATTGACGGCAATCGAGCGTTGGGGCGCGGGAGGCAGCATGGAGCTGACCGGCACGTCGCCATCCGTCCGGTTTAGGGTGCGGCGGTATCGAATCGCCACCGAACAACCACTTCGATCTCATGCGTCCGCTTGTGGCCGTCAGCGGACGTTGCGCAAGCCGGGGCCGCCACGTCGGTGGTAATGTCCGCTTCGACTCGTAGCGGATTCGAAGGCAGTGCTCATGGAAGAACCAGGTTCGCGGATCAATTCAACCTTCTATCCCAGCTACGGGGAGCGGCTCGGGGCGGAATGGTTCCTGCTAGTACACGCTCCGATAAACCTTCTTGCCGCGCTTGCGTTCCCTGCGGCCGGTGTTTGGTTGGCATGGCTGCTGCTCAGCCACCCTGAGTCAACATCTGGCGGCGCCTGGTTTCTGGTCCTTCTCGCCTTCGGATTCTCACCGGCGATGTTCTTCTGGAATAGCTATCGCGCGCACCGGGTCGCACTAGCCCAAGGCGCTTTCAACTACGCGTTCGACAGCGAAGGCGTTCACGTCTCGACACCGCTGGCCCAGTCCTTTCACCGATGGCCAGCGGTCCTCCGCATTCGGGCATCCCGAAACCTCCTGCTCGTGTATTTCAGCAAACGCTGCGCTCATTTCGTGCCTATCCGTGCACTGCCTGGTAACGGCGCAGTCGATGTGGTCCGTCAGTTGGCAAAGGCTGGAGGCGTGCCCAGGGTTGACCCATGACAATGCAGGGGTGATCCCCCCGCACCCTTTTTAGCGGGTGCCGAAGGTGGCACTTGGAGCTCGCCACTGACATATTCAAATCCGTTTCCGTTATCGCAGGCGTTGGCAATTGGGGGAGAGCAGCTAGCTCAGTTGGTATGGCTCACAGGCCTACTAGGTCCCGGCCGCTTACACGGTGCCGCAGAGGCAACCGGGATCGGTCATTCCGATGATCCGAAGGAATTTAAGTGCATTAAGATCGATGGTTTGGGCGTCGTTCGCAATGACGAGGTCGGGAGCAATCCGCAGGCGAGCATGCTTGCCGCGCGCCCAGAGAATGCGAAGTGCGATAAACAACACCACGTCCCATGAACGCTGAGCCCTTGCCGTGCCCCCGGCCTGCCCGACCTACAATGCAAGCTGCGACGTCGATCAGAGGGTATTGAATGTTTAGGTACAGCGTATGCGCGGCCCTCCTCGCTTCTGCCTTGCAGTCTCCCGCAATCATGGCCAGCGGCCTGCCCGCGACCGTCGATAGCCCAGCGGAGGAAAGTGATGCGCGGTTCGCGCAAGCACAGCTTCAAGCGCTCGCGCCAGCGGTTACGCGCGATGGGGACCTTGATGCTGGTCAGGCCGAACGCTTTACGGCACTCATTGAGCGAGTGGGTTGGCCCGCATCCTGGATGGTCGGACCCGAGCTTGTCCAGGTCGCCGCGCAGCTTCTTTTGAAGCATCCTGACTACGAATTCCAGAGGTCTACCCTGGATCTGGCCGAGGACAGGATCGATCTGGATGTCGACGCATTCGCACTGGCTCGCCTGTCTGACCTGGTGAAGCAGAAGCACGACGGCGGGCAGCGCTTTGGCACGCTTAAGGCCATTGTCGACGATAAGGTAATTGCTTCCCCTGAGATCAAGGGCATGTCCGGGGCTCGCTTCTTCCGTGACTTCCAAGGCCTGCCTTCCGTGGAAGAAGAGGTCGCTGCGCTGCAACGACGATTGGACGCTGGCGAAGCTCTGCATCTCGATAACGGCCTTCTCTGGCTGCCAAAACCAGCAGTCGTTTTTGGACGTCCACAGCTCCGTGAGAAGCTGGGGGAGATGATTGCCAGGGACCAGGGGGCCCGCTCGAAACTGCTGAAATCTTCCGGCGCAGAACGCGACAAGGTCATCAAGGAAATTCGGTCTGTCGACCAGCAGAATCATGCGCAGCTGCAGCGAATCTTCGACGAAATCGGCTTTCCAGATGTCGCGGCGGTGGGCCGTGCTGGCGTTTCTACGGTGTTCCTGCTCGTGCAGCACGCGGACGACGATCCCGCCCTCCAGAAGCGCGCGCTTGTCCTAGCCAAGCCACTTGTGGATTCCCGGCAGATGGCACGTCAACAATACGCGCTGCTGACCGATCGGGTGCTGCGGGGCGAAGGCAAGCCGCAACGCTATGGCACGCAGACCTCGTTGGTGGGTGGCAAGGTCCAGCTTCAGGAAGCGGAGGATCCCTCCCATCTCGACGAGCGACGCGCCCAGATGGCTCTGGGCCCGGTGTCCGAGTACATCGAACTTCTACAGGAACGTGTATCAGCAGCGTCTGGTTCCTGAGTCTCGAAATTGGCGCTCAGTGTCATCCGCTTAGCAGCCAGCATGGGGTGGGTGTAGGCGCATTGGCGGGACGATCAAGATTTGCGGACGCCATGGCGTCAGTGGATCGGTCGGATATCAATTCGCACCCGCTCCCAGCGTTGTTTTGCCGAACGCCGTTGTTCCCAGGCATGTTCAGGGCTGATTGGACCAAAAGATCACCCATTAACACCCATTTCGGCCGCGCGCTTCCCCCCGGCTGTCGCTGCAAGCCGTGACCACGCCTTGGATAGCCAGACACGGATCGGGCGGCCTGCCAGTGCTCATCCGACATCGGCTGGCGCGGGGAGCAAATCAACTACCACCCATCAGCGACAGGAATCGAGGTGAAATTGCACCCCACCTAACGCGCTACCCCCCACAACTGTGTCACGATCGCCCTCATGACCCCCAACGGTTCCCCCGCGGCCAGCGAGCCCCATCTGCGCGAGCTCGCACGCCTGCGCCGCGTGCGTGACCGCATCGATCGCGAATTTGCCCAGCCGCTCAACGTCGAGGCGCTGGCGCGCGGCGTGCATATGTCGGCTGGGCATCTAAGCCGGCAGTTCAAGCTCGCCTATGGTGAGTCGCCCTATAGCTACCTGATGACGCGCCGCGTGGAGCGGGCGATGGCGCTGCTGCGCCGGGGCGACCTGAGCGTCACCGATGTCTGCTTCAGCGTCGGCTGCGCATCGCTGGGGACCTTCACCACGCGCTTCAGCGAGTTGGTCGGGCTCTCGCCGGGGGCGTACCAGCGGGCACAGGCGCAGGCCACTGCCGGCATGCCCTCGTGCGTGGCGCGGCAGGTGACGCGACCGATCAGGAATCGAGAAGCGCGCGGCCGCAAGCCCGGCCTAGAGTGAGCGCCGTGGACTTCACCACGCTTCGGACAGCACCCATGAACCTCAGCATCCATTCCACCTTTCTTCCGCACAACGACCCGGAGGCCGCGCTGGCCTTCTATCGCGACACGCTCGGCTTCGAGGTCCGCAACGATGTCGCCTATGGCGGCATGCGCTGGATCACCGTCGGCCCAGCCGGGCAGCCGGGCAGCTCCATCGTCCTGCACCCGCCGGGCGTGGGCCGCGGCATCACCGATGAAGAGCGCAACGTGATCACCGAGATGATGGCCAAAGGCAGCTACGGCATCATCATCCTGTCCACGCCGGACTTGGAAGGCACGTTCGAGCGTATCCAGGCGACGGGTGCGGAAGTGGTGGAAGAACCAACCGATCAGCCCTACGGCGTACGCGACTGCGCGATCCGCGACCCAGCCGGCAACATGATCCGCATCCAGCAGCGCAGCTGAGGCCGGCGACGTTCCCGCGCAACGGGAACGCGCGGCGGTGGTTTGCGCTCAGCCCATCGCCAATTGCGCAATGAAGCCCGAGCGCGTCTCGCCAGCATCGCGGGCGCGCGTATCCAGGCGCGTCAGCACGCGGCGGGGCAGGGTGATGTTGACGCGCTCGGTGGTGTCATCCAGCACGGCCGGGTCCACGTTGATGAAGGCCACCATCCAGCCGCTGAAGTCGCCCTTGTTCAAGGCAGCCTGCACCGAGGAGGGACGCGGAATCGCCTGCCCGGCATCGAGCGCGGCATCGATCCAGGCGCGGGCGGCCTCCTCGGCGGCGTCGATGGCGTCGTCAACGTTGTCGCTGGCCGAGAAGCAGCCGGGAAGATCGGGTACGACGATGCTGTACGCGGTGTGCTCGTTGCCGGATTCAATCATGACGGGATAGCGCATATCTAAGCTCCTTTCAAACCAGCCAGCTTGCGTAGCTGGCTTACCAGGCCCTTGCCCAGGTCCTTCCCGGGGTGTGGCACCGTGATGATGCAGCGGCGCCAGGGGTGGACGAATACGTGGTGCGAGCCGCAGATGCGATCCCGCTCCCAGCCATGCACCACAAGTTCCTTGATGAGATCAGCACTCTTCATAAGCAAGCTACACACGCTACACACGTCAGTCAACGGAGTTTCGGCACCACTTTGCAGATGGCATCCGAACGCGGGTTTCGGTCACGCAAGCGATGACCTGGGGCGTGGACTATAGGTGTGATGCAACGCTGTCGCTGCTGAAAAAATTCAGGGATTTCCAGGTAATTTTTGCTTATACGCTGCAATGGATTAACTGACTTCAGTGCGTGCAGTTTTCTGATTTACGCATCTGCAACGCGCTGGCAACCTCATCAGCAAGGAGCGTAGAAACTCCCCTGACAGGTGCCTCGTGTGTAGCGTGGCACTACGCGCCCCCGGCCTCTCGGGGGCGCGCCTTCGGCGCAGTCACTGCGTCGGGAGGGCGGCTAATACAAGACCCTTCGGGGAAATATGCCCGCCGGCTGTCAGCGGTTTCTAACCTCCCGACTACCCGCTGCGTTTCGCAGCGGGTGCTGGCTCACCAGGAGGTTCTGCATGTCCCGTTCTTCTCCCACCAACTCACCGCGCGCGCTGCGCCATCACCTGCTGTGCCACTACGCAGATGCCCTGGCGCACGCGCACATCACCGTCCCCAGAATGCGCGCCAAGCCCGGCGCGCCGCAGCGGCGAATGTCGGTGCAGCGGTTCGTCGGCATCTGGCTCGAAGCGATGGGCTATGCCGCAGGATCGAAGCTGCGGATCGATATCACCGGCAAGGAGCTGCTGCTGACCAGCCTGCCGCGGGTGCACGCGCCAGCCTCGCCAGCCGCAGTGAAAGCGCCAACATCAGCGCCGCGGATGACGCGCCACTGAGGACATCGCGGCTGATGACCTCAGCCGCTTGCGCCCGGCAGCAAAGGCATCAAGACCTCTTCCAGTTCCTGCCGACGCCACCCACCCAGACCCACCGGCCAGGTGCCATGTTCCAGCAGGCTTTCCAGGTTCTTGCGCGAGGCCAGCACGCCGTCCGGCAGGCCCAGCTCACGGCTGCGCTCGGCGACCGCTTCCTGCATCTTCTTCAACGCCTGCTTGTGCTCGTCGCCGCCGTTGCTGGCCAGCGGCGCCTGGGCCTCGTCGGCCAGTGGCGTGGTCATGGCCTGCCACACCTGCGTGGCGAGCTTGCGCGGCGCCTTGGGGAAGCGCTCGAACAGGCGCAGCAAGGCGTCCAGGTCCGGTGGCGGGTTGCGCGCGATGGTCACGGCCAGTTCGTTGTCCAGAATCCAGCTGCGCGGGCGGTCGCTCTGCCGCGCGGCGGTTTCGCGCCAGCGCAGCAGCCGCAGCAGTTGCAGCTGCGCAGGCGCATCGAGGAACTGCGCGCTGCGCAATGACAGATGCGGCCAGCGCTCGCCTTCGTCGCGTTCGGCTGAAGCGAGCAGGCGCTCGGCGTCCTCGGCCAGCCAGTCGCGCCGGCCCAGTTCGCCGAGTCTGGCGTCCAGTGCGTCGTGGATGGCGAACAGGTAGCGCACGTCGTCGGCGGCGTATTCCAGCTGCGCGTCGGAGAGCGGGCGGCGCATCCAGTCCGAGCGCGTCTCGCCCTTGGCGAGCAGGGTGCCGGTGATTTCATTCACCAGCTTCTGGTAGCCCATGCCGCCGCCGGTGCCGGCCAGCGAGGCGGCGATCTGGGTGTCGAACAACGGCCGCGGCAGTACGCCACAGGTGCACTTGAACGTCACCAGATCCTCGCTGGCGCTGTGCATGATCTTGATGATGTCCGGCGCGGTCAGCCACGGCTTGAGCGCCTCGTTCATGCCGGGCACCAGCGGGTCGATGAGCAGGATTTCCTCGCCGACGGCCATCTGCACCAGGGCCAGCTGCGGCCAGTAGGTGCGTTCGCGGATGAACTCGGTGTCCAGGCCGATGCGCGCGGGGCGTGATTGCAGGCGCTGGGTGAGTTCGTCGGGGTGTTGGATCCAGTACGGCACGGGCATCTTGGCGACAGCGCTGCGTTGCGCGGGCCGTGCAGGATAGCCTAACGTCCCCGGCGACCGGCGCGCGCCGGATCACAGGAGCGAACAAGGCATGGGCAGGCAAGGGTGGACGATGCTGGGGCTGGCGGCAGCACTGCTGGCTGCCTGCGCGCCCGCGCCCGACCCGCAACCCGCCAAGCCCACCGCCGCGCAGGCGCGCACTGCCGCGCCAGCCAGGCCCAGCGTGACCATTGGCGAGGCCGGCGGCGAGACCGTGCAGCGCTGGCAGGCGCCGGCGGTGGACCTGGGTGAGGAGAGCGCGGCGCAGGTGCGCCAGCGTGCCGCCTTGGCGGTGGCCGAAGGCCGGCTGTTCGAGCAGGACGACGCGGCCATTCCGCTGTACCTGGCGCTGCTGCAGCGCGACCCCAGGGACCGCCTGGCGCAACAGGGGCTGCAACAGGCGCTGCGCCGGCTGCTGGGCGAGGGGCGCGAACTGCTGGCGCGCACCGAACAGCAAGGCGACGCTTTGGAACGCGCGCGTACCCTGGCCATGGTTGCGCTGACCGTGGACCCGGAAGCGGCGCCGGTGCGCCAGTTCCAGACCGATGTGGAGCAGGCGCAACGCCTGCTCGGTTTCAACCGCGCCGGCGAGGACGACCTGCGCAACAACCGCATCGGCGAGGAGGGCAACGGCGCGCTCGGCAATTTCCGCGAGGCGCTCAAGCTCGACCCCGGCAATGCCCGCGCGCGCCAGGGTCTGGCCGCGGCCGAGAGCGCGCTGCTGCGTCGCGCCGAGGAAGCAACGGCCGCCTACGATTTCGATGCGGCCAGTTTCTGGCTCGCCACCGCCGGCAAGGTGCGCGAAGGCGCGCCCAGCGTGGACGATGCGCGGGTACGCATGGAGGCGGCGCGGCATGCGCGCATCGCCGCACTGCACGACGCCGCCTTGCACGACCTGGCAACGCCGGCCGGGCTCAAGCCGGCCGGGGAAAAACTGGCCGAGGTGCTGCGCATCGCGCCGCCCGGCGATGCACTGGCGGCCTCGCTGCGCGAGCGGCTGGAGCTGGCCACGCATTACGGCAGTTTCCGCCCGCGCCAGGTGTTTACCGATGCCATGCGCGATGGCGGCCGCGGTCCGCAGATGATCGTGGTGCCGCACGGCGCGTTCCGCATGGGGGCCAGCGATGACGAACCCGGCGCGTCGGACAACGAGCGCCCGGCCCACTACGTGCGCTTTGCGCGCGGCTTTGCCATGTCGATCACCGAGGTGACCGTGGCCGAGTTCCGCCAGTTCGTGGAATCGGCCAAGGCACGCCCGCGCGCGACCCGGCGCGGGCATTCCATCGTCTACGACGAGCGCAGCGGCAATTTCGCGCGGCGCAGCGGCGTGGACTGGCAGTCCGACTACAACGGCGCGCGCGCCGCGCCCAACAGCCCGGTGATGCATGTGGGCGTGCGCGATGCCGAGGCATACGCGAACTGGCTGTCCGAGCAGACCGGCCGCCACTACCGGCTGCCGACCGAAGCCGAATTCGAGTACGCGCTGCGCGCCGGGAGCCAGGGCCGCTACCCCTGGGGCAACGCGGGCACGCCGCCGGCCGGTTCGGGCAACTACACCGGAGGCAACGACGTGTCGCCCAGCGGGCGGCACTGGGCCAATGCCTTTGTCGGCTTTGGCGATGGCTTCTGGGGCCCGGCACCGGTGGCAAGCTTCCGCGCCAACGCCTGGGGCCTGTACGACATGGGCGGCAACCTCAGCGAATGGGTGGCCGACTGCTGGCACGCCAGCTACCGCCGCGCGCCGGCCGATGGCGCGGCCTGGTACAACCCCGGTTGCCGGCAGCGCCTGGTGCGCGGCGGCAGCTGGGCGAACTCGCCGCAGCAGACCCGCGCGGCCTGGCGGCTGTCACAGGACTCGGACGTGACCAGTGCCAGGATCGGCTTTCGTCTGGTACGTGGCATATGACGCAGACAAGGAACGCACGCATGCGCAACGATCCCTTCGCAGGTCAACAGCAAGCCCGTGGCCCCCGCCGCCCGGGACTGTTCGGCAACATCCGCTGGTGGGTGCTGATCGCCTTTGCCGGGTACGCGGCCTATTACTGGTTCGCCAACCGCAGCGAAGATCCTTACACGGGCGAGAAGGTGCTGATCGACAGTTCGCTTGGCGTGGAGGAGGAAAAGGCGATGGGCCTGCAGGCCTATCAGGAAATCCTCTCCCAGGAGCGGCCGCTGGACCCGAATGCTGAGGCCTCGCAGCAGGTGCGGCAGATCGCGCAGCGGCTGATCGCCAAGGTTGACCCGGTGGAGACGGCGCTGGCGGCCGAGCATGGCATGGAGCCGAACCATCTCTCGCGCGGGTTTGAGTGGGATGTCAACGTGATCCCCTCCGACCAGGCCAATGCCTTCTGCCTGCCCGGCGGCAAGATGGCGGTGTATACGGGATTGTTCCCGGTCGCGCAGAACGCCGATGCGATGGCGGTGGTGATGGGCCACGAGATCGCGCATGCACTGCTGCGCCATGGCGCCCAGCGCATGGCCCAGCAGAAGCTGACGCAGATCGGGCAGATGGCTGGCGCCGCCAGCGGCATGGACGTGCAGCAGCAGCAGATGGTGATGGCGGCGATGGGCTACGGTTACCTGCTGCCGTACGCGCGCGGCCACGAGACCCAGGCTGACGAAGTAGGACTGATGCTGGCCGCAGCGGCGTGCTACGACCCGCGCGCGGCGATTCCTCTGTGGGAGCGCATGGAGCAGAACAGTGGCGGGCAGTCACCGCCGGAGTTTTCCTCCACCCATCCCAACCCCGGCACGCGCATCCAGAATTTGCAGGCGCTGATGCCGAAGGCGCTGGCGTATCGGCAGAAGTTCTGCCCCGAGGGTCCGGCGTTGCCTTGAGTGGCGGAGAACGCGGCCGGCTGACGCGGAGATTGCGTGCTGAGGCCACTGTAGGAGGGGCTTCAGCCCCGACCGAGCGGAGACGCGATCTGTCAGATCCCGGTCACGTGTAGGAGGGGCTTCAGCCCCGACCGACCGGAGACGCGATCTGTCAGATCCCGGTCGCGGCTGAAGCCGCTCCTACAGGGCGCATAGTGCGCACAGTGCACAGGACGCACAGGGCGCACCCGTCAGGTCTGGTCATCCGTACCCTCAACCCGCACCGCAATCACCCCATCACCCACCCGCGCGCGCAAACGCTCACCCACGCCAACCTGCGCAGCCGAACGCACCACACTGCCATCCTCGCGACTGACGAT
>Ga0196970_1000741_pt1 | contig 31676 bp, 31 predicted proteins | sample S1v_513CmetaG_FD_148672 | JGI IMG/M metagenome (GOLD analysis project Ga0196970, IMG submission 148672) | Soil microbial communities from Anza Borrego desert, Southern California, United States - S1+v_5-13C | ecosystem: Environmental > Terrestrial > Soil > Desert | place: USA: California... | reverse complement strand
TGCCTGTACCACGTCGGGTCCACGTCAGGGCAACGTCGGGTCCAGGTCAGGGCAACGTCGGGTCCACGTCGGGTCCACGTCAGGGCAACGTCGGGTCCACGCCGGGTCTACGTCGGGTCCACGTCAGGGCAACGTCAGGGCAACGTCGGGTCCACGTCGGGTCCACGTCGGGTCCACGTCAGGGCACGTCGGGTCCACGTCGGGTCCACGTGAGGGCAACGTCGGGTCCACGTCGGGTCCACGTCAGGGCCACGTCGGGTCCACGTCAGTCCTGCGCCTCTGTCGGGAGGTTCAGGGCGATCTGCCGGAAGAGCGCAAACGCCTTTGGCCGGAAGCGCAGCTCGGGCCTCAGCCCCCGCGGGTTGAGTTGAGCCCGCACCACCACCAGATCCCAGGCGGGGAAGACATAGATACTCGTCTCATTGTCGCCCATGGCACCAAACCCAAGGGACTTGTCGATCAGCCACCAGAGGTAGCCATACCCAGGGTTGAACCCCTGCGAGGGGCTGGTCGACTCCCGCACCCACTCCGCACTCACGACCTGTCTGCCCTGCCACCTCCCCTGCTGGAGCATCATCAACCCGATTCGGGCCATCTCCCGTGGGGTGGTCAGCATGTCGGCATAGGTCAGGGCCTGCTGGTTGCGATCGGTGCCGAGAGCGGTAGCGGTCATGCCCAGGGGCTGAAAGAGGCGCAGGCGAGCGTACTCCTGCACCGGCATGCCGGCCGCCCGAGCGATAATGGGCGAGAGCAGTTGGACGCCCTCGTTGCTGTAGGCCCAGGCGGTCCCGGGTGGAAAGTCGGGCCGGAGTCCAATCACGAAGGCATTTGGGTCACGAGCACGCATGACTGTCTGGTCCGTGCGCCGGGAGAGACCGGCGGTCATGGTGATCAGGTGCCGGACTGTGACCGCCCGCCGCTCCAAATCGCACCATTCGGGTAGGAAGTGGCAGACTGGTTGATCCAGGCTTGGCAGCTTCCCCTCCTCCAGCAGCAGGCCGATCAGCAGGGAGGTGATCGACTTGGTGCAGGACATGGCATAGACAGGCGGATTGTACCAGGGGGCGTAGTACTCCTGAACGATCCTCCCCTTGTGCACGACCAGACAGGCGTCGGCCCTGGTATCCTGGCAGAGTTTCAGGTGAGCGGCGAGAGCCTGCTCGCTCGCCCCGGTCTCCTCCGCCGGTGCGCTCTGCCAGAAGCGATCCTCATGGGTGGGGACGGGGGGCGGTTGCTCCAGGCCCAGATACCATTTGGCGCGCTGTACCGCCCTGGCATACCGGGTTCCCCCCTCTGGGCAGCGTGCGCCCAGCCGCTCCAGGGTTTTGTAGGCATGGGTATCCAGTCCCAGGCGTACCTGAAGGTTCACCAGCTGGACCAGGGTCTCGCACTCCGCTTCTGTAGCGGGGAGCTCTACCGGAAAGTGCTTTTGCTTCTCCTGTAGCGACCGCTCCTGCTCGACAGATGCGGCGAAGGCCTGTCGCTCCAACTCGTTCCACTCCGGTTGCTGGGGCATGGCCTACCCTCCCCGACCGCTGATTCATTATGCAGACCATTCCAGGTGAGCGACGCCGTTTCCTGTGCGCGGCATGTGGACCGGCGGGCGACCGTCATCGGTTCATACTGATTCTCATGCAATGTGGCACACTCAGTCGGGCGCGGTATCAATTGGGAACGAGCGGTCCAGAATGATACGGGCCCGGTGCATGTACACCGGGCCAGGGCGGCCTCCGTTGACTGACAGCATATAGGGTAGGGTGATTGCACCCTGCCCTTAGAGGTTAAGGGATAGGAGCTTCAGCAGGAGGGCAAGGACGATCAGCCAAGAGACCCGATCATCTAGCTTGCTCTTGCCTCCACCCCCTTTCCGCTCAACGAGATGGCCTGACCCGCACCGTGTGCACCGACTGGGACATGGCGCAGAGATCTCCACTAGGCGGCGCATGACGCAGGTCATGGCCGCTTTCCTCCTTTCACCTTCGACGATCTTGCGGAGGAAGCTTGGCAGATTCCCGCTTGGCGCCACCGAGACCTGGCAGAGGGCGAGGTGGTACAGGACCTTGTGGAGACTTCGTCGCCCACTCCGGGTCCGCCGGCTTCAGCGATAAGGACGGCAGCAGAGAGAGTGCGCACCCTTCCAATGGTGTGGGGGTCGTCCACAACCGAATCCGGGAGGCTAGCGAGACAGGCGGTCTGGTTTCTCGTAGGTCGCTAGCTGTCTCCCGTAACCGTGGCGATCTGGTCTGCACGGGACTGTTGAGTAAATCACGAGATAATCAGGCCCTACCCGCTTCGCTCCAAACGTGGCCGCACAGAGATCGCAGACCTACCCAGGCTCAGCAGTCCCTCTCTTCTGCGGTCGGATGCACCGAGGACCTCTTAGCTCTCCCCCGCAGGGCTTGCTCCGGCGCTATCTACGCCCTGCCGCATGAACCTGCGGGTAGATTCGTTACAGGCTTCCTAGTCCCAGTACGTGGCGGACCGCGCTGACCACCATGTCGGGGCGGGGCATTTGCAGGGAGTGGCCCTTCTGGTCGCTGATCTGGTGGATGCCCCTGGTCGAGCGGCCTGCGAGCTCTCGGTGCATGTCGATCCACCCCTGGCCGAATCCGGGATTGGTCAGCACAACCACGGGCATGTCGCCGAACTGGTCGTTGCGCATGACCTGGTTGGCATGGGCCAGGAAGCTGTCCACCGCCCCGAACTCCTGCACCCCGCCCGACCGCACCACGTTGCGATAGGTGACGGCCGTGAACCGGCGGTACTCATCGGGCGTGAGTTGGGGCTTGTAGTGGGCGAGTTCCGGGTAGAGCGGCATGAGCCCGAAGACCTGGCCGAGGAAGCGGGGCAGGCCGACACCCGACGTGGCCCTCAGGAGACGCAGCACCATGCCGATGGCCGCAAACCCCTGCTTGAACTTCTGATCGCTGATCAGGAACTCGTGGGTCGAATCGACGAAGACCAGGCCCGCTACCTGCTCGGGGTAGCGCTGGGCGTACAGCCGGGCGATCAGCCCGCCGAGGGAGTGGCCCACCAGGACGACAGGTCCCCCTACATTCGCCCGCTCCAGCAGGGTGTGCAGCTCGGTGACCGACTGCTCGGGGCCGGGTGCGGGGCCGTCATCGCTGGAGCCCAGGCCGGGGCGGTCGTAGCTGATCACCCGGGTGAACCGAGCCAGGGTGTGCTGAATCGGCATCCAGGCGTAGGAGCAGTCGCCGGCCCCCGGAATGATCACCACGGTGGGGCCGCCCTGACCCTCATCCACCAAATGGAGCCGGTAGCCTCCAACATCTACCAGGCGGCCGGGGGTCGGGAGATTCCGCTCCTGGCGACGGGCGTTCTGTTCGTAGGCAAACCCGATGAGTGCGAGCAGTACGAGTCCGAGCAATACATACAGCAATTAGGCCACCTCCTGTGTCGGTTTGAGTCCCTGGAGCATGAGCCGGGTCAGGTCGTTGGGGTTGTCCATGGTCAAGACGTGGGCGGCGTTCGGCACGAGGCAGGCGCTGACCCCTGGGATCAGGAGCGCCCGTTCGAGCGCCGCCTGCGGACCCTGCTTGTAGATCACCTCGTGGTCGCCGATCAGGACGGTGGTCGGCATGGTCAGGCGGCGGAGGTCATCATCAGAAAAGCGGGCGGGAATGACGAACTGGCGGGACTGGGCAAAGGTCTGCCAGGCGGCCACGAACAGGTCGGAGAGGGGGTGGCGCGCCCTGGCCTTGTCGTGGAAGAACCAGTGCCAGTACCAGCGCAGAAGGGCGTCGGACTTGGTCAGCATGCCGGGCAGGGCCCGCAGCATGAACTGGGCGGGAAGGTTGTCAAGGGTGCCGGCGGGGCAGAGGAGGACGAGCCGCTCCACGAGTTCGGGGGCGTGGAGCGCCAGGCTGGCGGCCAGGAAGCCACCGTAGGAGAGGCCCATGACCCGGGCCCGGGTGAGGCCCAGCCCGGCGTAGAGCTCCCGCAGCCAGGTGACGTAGTCGGCCTGGGTGGCGATCGGGGCGGTCTGCTGGCCCTTGCCGGCATCGGTAATCGTCTGGATTGAGTAGCAGCGGAAGTGGCGGGAGAGCAGATCGATATGGCTGCCCCACATGGCGGCGGTGGCGCTGAACCCGTGGAGGAGAACCAGCGGCGGGGCGTCGGCCGGGCCGGAGATGATCACATAGCTCTCGCCGAACCGGGTCGGGACGAGCCGCTCCTCATAGGCCACCGGCCAGCACTGGGCCAGGACAGACTCGAACAGGCGGATATAGCGGGCTTTCCCTTCGGGGCTCGTGAAGTGGCCAAGGTTCAAATCCATGGTTCGTTCCTCCTGGGGTTACTGCTGAGTTCGAGCGTTTCGCGAGCGCCCCAGCCGCGGGTTTCATCGATCAAATCAATGCGGATGGCGGTCAGGCGGACGGTGTGGTAGAGGTCGTCGACGGGAGGGGCCGGCTGGCTGATGCCCTCGTACCGGAGCCAGCGCTGGGTGGCCTGGATCGGCACGACGAGGAGGATCGGCTGGTCGGCCTCCAGGTGGTAGGCCAGGTCGCTCCAGCGCGGGAGCCGGCAGAGCAGGTCCAGGCCCTGGGCCTCGAAGCGGACGGGCATGGCGGTCGGTCCCTCCGCACAGAGCACTCCCACGGGATTGGACTGGAGCAGGTGGGTCAGGTGGGTCCGCAGTCGGTCGAGCATGTCCTCCGTGCCCCCTTCGAGTCCCATGGTACCGCGGGGGAGCCGGGGAGGGCGTCCCCCAGCCGGGGGATTGGGCGGGGGATTCGCTCGTCTCCCCTGCAAAAATGGGGAGGGGACCCCGGCGGGGTCCCCTGTGCTAGCTAGATCAGCCCCAGTTCCCGTCCCCGGGCGGCGGCCTGGGTGCGGGTGGTGGCGTCGAGCTTGCGGAGAATGCGGGCGACGTGGGTCTTGACCGTCTCCTCCCCGACAATGAGGGCCTCGGCGATCTCGCGGTTGGACCCGCCCCCGGCCATGAGGCGCAGAACTTCGCGCTCACGGGGGGTGAGCAGTTCGGGCGTTGCCTGGGGCGGCGTGGCCTGGGAGGGTGAGGCCGCCGGCGGCGAGGCCTGGCTGGCGGGCGGGTTTAGCAGGGCGACCACGCGCACGGCCATGGCGTCCCCAGCGGCAGCGGCGAGCCGGAGGGCGGGGAGGGCCAAATGCCCCTCCTGGAGCAGAATGCCGGGCATACCGCGCTCCTCGGCCAGGGCGAGGGCGGGGCGGAGGGCGGCGAGCGCCTCGTCGGGCCGGTTCCGCTCCAGCAGGGCCCGGGCCAGCAGTGCGCGGGCGCTGCCCACAGCCAGGACCAGTGGCACCTTGGCCTCCCAGGCCACGGCCTCAGCGAAGGCAGCCTCGGCATCTGCCAGGCGCCCCTCGCTGAGGGCCAGCAGCCCGGTGAGCCGGGGGATCAGCGGCTCAGGCTGGAAGCCGGCGCCCGAGGGCAGGCTGCGGAGTTGCTCCAGCAACCGGCGGGTCTGGTCGGGGTGGTCGAGCACCCAGTGGGTTCTGGCGGCGCCGTAGAGCCAGAGCGGGCGCTGGGCGATCGGCCCACGCCCCATGCTCTGCGCCATGAGCGCCAGGCAGCGCTCGGCCTCGGCTCGCTCGCCGCGCACGGCCTGGAGGGTGGCGAGGTAGACCAGGGCATAGACGCCGAGCCAGGCGAAGCCGCCGAGTCGCTCCTTCAGGGCGACCGCCGCCTGACCGGTGCTCAGGGCCTCTTCGAGTTGGCCTCGCATGAGGTGCAGGAAGGTGCGGAGTTCGGCCAGGGCCATTTGCGGGGGGTTGTCGCCCCGAGGGATCAGTGCTCCTGCCTCGGCGGCGAAGCGCTCCAGCAGGGGCAGGGCGCCGGGAACGGAGCCGAAGAGCGGGCCGGTGCTGTAGGAGAGCGAAGCGATCAGGTTGAGATCCCGGAGCCCCAGCGCCAGGTCGATCGATTCGGCCAGGTCGTTCCGCCCCTGCTCCCACTGCTGGTCGATCAGGTCGAGCCATATGCGGGCCGGGAGGACGGTGGCTCGCAGCCGCAGGTCGCCCGCACGGGCCGGGCTGAGGGCTTCGGCCACCAGGGGGCGCAGCGCCGGGAAGTCATCGAGCAGGCCGACCGCAATGATCCGGGTAGCCAGGGCGGCTCCTTCCGGCCCGGCTTCGCCAGCGGCGGCGTAGAGCGCCTGGGCGCGGGCGGCCATCGCCGCCGCCTCGCCGGGGGCGCCGCGCTGAATGGCCGACCGGGCCATGAGCAGCAGCAGGTAGGGGTGGCGCTCCCGGACATCGGCGGGCATGGCCTCGCCCCAGGCGCGGAGCGACTCCATCATCCCCATGAGGAGGGCTTGCTCGCCCACCTGGCCGATCGCCTGCGCCGCCTCCTCCCAGAGGCCGGCTGCGAGGTAGTGGTGGATCGCCCGCAGCGGCGAGGGCTGGACGGCGGCGGCCCGGCGGTGCAGGTCGGGAAGGGAGGCGGGCATCTCACGCTGGAGCGTCTCCCGGAGGAACTCGGTGAAGAGGGCGTGGTAACGGTAGGTGCCAGCCTGGTCCCGGATCAGGAAGAGGTTCCGCCGGTAGAGCCCCTCCAGGACCGCTTGGGAATCGGGCCGACCGGTCACCGCATGGCACATGGCGGGGGTCAGGTCGGTAAGAATGGCGGTCTGGAGGAGAAAGGTCCGGATCTCGGGCGGTTGCCGGCCCAGGACCTCATCGGCCAGGTACTCAAAAAGGTAGCGGTCGGTCTCCACCAGCCCGTTCAGTAGCGCGCTCCGGCCCTCCGGGGACTCCAACTCCAGCGTTGACGCCAGGAGGCAGAGCCCTGCAGCCCACCCCTCGGTCCGTGCCTGCAGCCTGGCCAGTTCTGCCTCGGTCAGGTGCAGGGCGAGCACCTCGTTCAGGAGTTGGGCGGCCTCCTCTGGCGTAAAGCTCAGGTGGGCCTGCCGGATCTCCCCCAGTTGCCGCCGGGCCGCCAACCGGGCCAGCGGTAGGGGCGGGTCATGCCGGGTGGCGATCACCAGCCGCATTTGCGGCGGCAAATGGTCGATCAGGTACTCCAGGGCCAGGTAGACCCGCGGCTCGGTCAGGACGTGGAGGTCGTCTAGCACGAGCAGGAAGGGCTCTGGCAGCGACTCCAGCACCTCGTTGATCAGCAGCCCCATCACCTGGCGCGGATCGGCGGCCAGTTGGGCCCGTGCCCGCTCGCCGCAACCTGGGTGGAGCCGCTGGAGGGCGCCAATGAGGGCCGTGAGGAGGCGTGAGGGGTCGTTCTCCTCGGCGTCGAGGCTGATCCAGGCCTGGCGCATCTCGGGCATGACCTGCGGCAGGGAGGCGAGCAAGGTGCTCTTCCCGTAGCCGGCAGGGGCCGAGATCAGCGTGACCGGGCGCGTAAGGATCACTGCCCGAAGCGTGTTGAGCAGGCGAGGCCGCTGAACAACATCAGCCCGTAGAATTGGTGGTTGTAGTTTTGTCCAGACCAACCAGTCAACCGTCTCCAGGATCGACACATCTCCCATATCAGCCCGAATGATTCAATAGATTAGCGAAACGAAGGGTGGTTCCCTGCCCGCGCGGTACGAAAGGAGCGTTCGATTGCAGAATCGATCAGCAGGGATTTGGCTTCCGTGGTGTAATTATTAAAAATAAGATTCTAATTGTACTAGACTGCACATCTGGGTCGTAGGATCGATCTGCTGTGCTGTTCAGCAAGAGGGGGAAGGGATAGCTGTGAACACGATTCTGGGCCTTGGGGTTGTGGACCTGGCGCTGGCGATCATGCTCATGATCCCGCTGTCGCTGGGCTACCGGAAGAATGAGCTCATGTCGTCTACGTTCTACTCGCTCTTTCAGGTCTGTCTGGCGGTTGGCTCAGGCCTGCTCGTTCTAAGCGGGCTCATGGTCCTGGCCAGCTAGATTGGGGCCACGCCTGAAGGTGAGAAAACGTCAAAGTCCGCATTTTCGGGCCAGATCTTGAGAAAATCGGGCCAAAATAAGAGAGAATAGGCTGTCCGGCAAGTTGCTGGACAGCCTTCGTTCGTATAGATTAGGACCTGGAAAGGTCAAAGAAAGTCAGAGATCATGCTGCGGGCAATCGCCAGAGGGGGATGATCACACCCATGGCCAATCTGGCCGATGACATTGAGCAGTTCCTCAAGGAGCACTTGCAGCGGGCCTCAGTGATTGAGGTCCAGCGTGCGGTCATCGCCGCGAAGTTCGGTTGTGCGCCATCGCAGATTAATTACGTCCTGGCCACGAGGTTCACCCCGGAGCACGGCTACCTGGTGGAGAGCCGCCGGGGCGGTGGCGGGTACATTCGGATTATCCGCCTCAACATGGAGCGGAGTGGCGCACTCCACGAACTGGTCCACCGCGAGATCGGCGACCAACTGAGCCAGGAGGAAGCGCTTGGGTATATCAGCCGCTTGCGGGAGCAGAAGATCATTGATGATCGCGAGGCAGCGCTCATGCAGGCGGTGGTCCATCGGGAGACGATCCGCCTGGAACTGCCGATCCGAGACTATGTGCGTGCAAATCTGTTACGAGCGATGATCCTGGCGATCCTACGCTTTTCATGAGGAGGTGGGCGGCATCATGCTGTGCGAGAACTGCGGAAAGCGTGAGGCCACCGTGCACAAGACGGTCGTAACCAACGGTCAGAAGCAGGAATCACATCTCTGCGAGCAGTGCGCAAGGGAGTCCGGCGCCTTGCCCGACTTCTCCTTCCCGAACCTCTCCATTCAGCAACTCCTCGGCTCCTTCCTGGGGCAGCAGCCGTTTGGCGGGCCCACGCTCAAGGTGCCGCCTCAGGCCGAGCCCACCTGCCGCCACTGCGGCATGACCTACAGCGAGTTCGCTCAGTCTGGCGTGTTGGGTTGCGCCAAGTGCTACGACGAAATGGAGCCCCACCTGCTCCCGCTGATCAAGCGGATTCAGGGGACCACCACTCATGCCGGCAAGGTGCCAAAGCGGACCGGGGGAATCGCTCGCAAGCGCCGTGAGATGCAGCAACTGCGCCAGCAGCTAGAGTCAGCGGTCCAGAATGAGCAGTACGAAGAGGCTGCCCGAATTCGCGACCAGATCAGGCAAATGGAAGCCGAGATCAAGGCAGGGGGTGAGGGTAGTGTTGTGGAATAAGTTGGTTACAAGCCCGATCAGTAAATGGATGCAACCCGGCGGTCCGCACCCCGAGGTCGTTCTCTCCTCTCGCATTCGGCTTGCTCGCAACCTGAGCACCATTCCCTTCCCGCACCGCATGACCGAGGCCGACGCCGAGAAGCTGGTCAAGGCCGCAGAAGAAGGGGTCCGTGAGATCAACCTCATGGGGCTTCCGACCAAGGTAGAACTCTTCCGCCTGGCCAACACCCCTCCCCTGGAGCGCCAGATCCTGGTCGACAAGCACCTGATCAGCCCCCAGCAGGCCAAAGATTCCCGGCACAAGGCGGTGGCGGTCAGCGAGGACGAGTCGATCTCAATCATGATCAACGAGGAGGACCACCTGCGGATCCAGGTCCTCTCCCCAGGGCTCCAGCTTCAGGAGACCTGGCGAATCGCAAGCTTGGTGGATGACGCCCTGGAGCATCGGCTTCCGTACGCCTTCCACGAAGACCGGGGCTACCTGACCGCCTGCCCGACCAACGTGGGCACCGGCCTCCGGGCATCGGTCATGATGCACCTACCCGGCCTTGTCCTGACCCAGCAGGCGGGCCGCCTCTTCCACAACCTCTCCCAGCTCGGCCTGGTGGTCCGGGGGCTTTACGGCGAAGGGACCGAGGCTGCGGGCCATATCTTCCAGATCTCCAACCAGAACTCGCTGGGCAAGGCCGAGGAGGAGATCGTTGCCCACCTCGACGCGGTGGTCCAGAAGGTGATCGAGGCGGAGAAGCAGGCCCGGCAACACCTTCACCGGGAGATGCGGCTACAGCTTGAGGACCGGGTCTCCCGAGCGTATGGATTGCTCTCCAACGCCCGTGTGATCACCAGTGAAGAGGCCATGCGGCTCCTTTCAGACGTCCGGCTCGGCATAGACCTAGGGGTCCTGCCCAGGCGGGATTTCAGCACCATGAATGAGCTCATGGTCGCCATGCAGCCCGCCTTCCTGCAACGGTCGGAGGGGCGGGAGCTGAACCCGCTGGACCGCGACGTGAAGCGGGCGTCGCTGATCCGATCGCGACTCACCAGTTAAGCGTTCAATCCTGGACGATCAACCGTATCTCAACCGCTTCCGAACCGGACCTAATCAGTACACGCCACCCCGACCGCTCTGGGCATACTCATAGCGGTAAGAGCCTCTCCGTGGCAGGGGGCTCCGGGGTACGGCATTGACGCATGCAATGGCGGATATCGATAGAGACCGAATGATAGGGGGGTATTCAGAGATGTTCAGTCGCTACACGGAACGGGCGCAGCGGGTGATCGTCCTCGCACAGGACGAGGCCCGACGCCTGAACTACGATTATGTCGGTACCGAGCACCTGCTGCTGGGACTGATCCGGGAGGGCGAGGGGATCGCCGCCAAGGCGCTTCAGTCGCTGGGCATTCAGCTGGAGCAGGTTCGGGCTGAGGTCGAGAAGATGATTGGCAAGGGCTCCGCCTCCACCCGGGGCGAGATCGGCTTTACCCCGCGGGCCAAGAAGGTCATGGTGGAGCTAGCGATCGAGGAAGCCCGCCTCCTGGGCCATAACTATGTGGGCACCGAGCATATCCTCCTCGGGCTGATCCGGGAGGGGGAGGGCGTTGCCGCCCAGGTCCTGCAGAACCTCGGCGCAGAGCTGGAGCGGGTCCGCAATCAGGTGATCCACCTGCTGGGCGGCGTGCCGCACCCGCAGTCGGGCGGTAACAACTCGGGCTCGACCAAGGGCGCCAAGGGGCAGAAGACCAACACCTCCACCCTGGACCAGTTCGGGCGTGATCTGACCCAAATGGCGCGCGACGGCAAGCTGGACCCGGTCGTTGGGCGCGAAAAGGAAGTCGAGCGGGTGATCCAGATCCTCTCCCGCCGCACCAAGAACAATCCGGTGCTGATCGGTGAGCCGGGGGTCGGCAAGACCGCGATCGCGGAGGGCCTGGCCCAGCGCATTACCGACGGGCGTGTCCCCGAGATCCTGAAGGAGAAGCGGATTGTGGCCCTGGACCTGGCCTCCCTTGTCGCTGGCTCCAAGTACCGCGGCGAGTTCGAGGAGCGGCTCAAGAAGGTCATGGAGGAGATCCGCAACGCCGGAAACATCATCCTCTTTATTGATGAGCTTCACACCATTATCGGCGCCGGTGCCGCCGAGGGTGCGATCGACGCCTCGAACATTCTGAAGCCAGCCCTGGCGCGCGGTGAGATGCAGGCGATCGGCGCTACCACGATCGATGAGTACCGCAAGCATGTCGAGAAGGACGCCGCCCTGGAGCGCCGCTTCCAGCCCGTCATGGTGGAAGAGCCCAGCCAGGAGGACGCCATTGCGATCCTGAAGGGGCTCCGGGACCGGTACGAGGCGCACCACCGGGTCGAGATCACCGACAGCGCCATTGAGGCGGCCGTCCGCCTCTCCGACCGGTTCGTGACCGACCGCTTCCTGCCGGACAAGGCGGTTGACCTGATCGACGAAGCCGCATCGCGCGTCCGCCTCTCCACCTTTGTCGCCCCGCCCGACCTGAAGGAGCTGGAGGGGAAGCTAGACGAGGTGCGCAAGGAGAAGGAGGCCGCCGTTCAGGGCCAGGAGTTCGAGAAGGCCGCCCGCCTCCGCGACAAGGAGACGAAGCTCAAGGAAGAGCTGGAGCGGCACAAGAACGAGTGGCAGCAGAAGAAGGTCACCTCCAAGTCCACCGTGACGGAGGAGGATATCGCTCATATCGTCTCCTCCTGGACCGGGATTCCGGCTGCCAAGTTGACCATGGATGAGTCCAAGCGACTGCTCAACCTGGAGTCGATCCTCCACGAGAAGGTCGTCGGCCAGGATGAGGCGGTCAAGGCGGTCGCCCGGGCGATTCGCCGGGCCCGCTCCGGCTTGAAGGATCCCAAGCGGCCGATTGGCTCGTTCATTTTCCTTGGCCCGACCGGCACCGGCAAGACCCACCTGGCCCGTGCCCTGGCCGAGGCGCTCTTCGGCGATGAAGATGCCGTCATTCGCATTGACATGTCCGAGTACATGGAGCGGCACACCACCAGCCGTCTGGTGGGCGCTCCTCCTGGGTACGTCGGCTATGACGAGGGCGGGCAGCTCACCGAAGCCGTCCGGCGGCGCCCCTACTCGGTCGTCCTGCTGGATGAGATCGAGAAGGCGCACCCCGAGGTCTTCAACATCCTGCTCCAGGTCCTGGAGGATGGCCGCCTGACCGAATCCAAGGGCCGGACGGTCGACTTCCGCAACACCGTGATTATCATGACATCGAACGCGGGCGCCCAGGTAATCCGGGGCGACAAGCAGCTCGGCTTCACGGTGCACGAGGACGAGAAGGAGCAGCATGACAAGATGAAGGGCCGGGTTATGGACGAGGTGAAGAAGCTCTTCCGCCCGGAGTTCATCAACCGGTTGGATGAGATCATTATCTTCCACAGCCTCAACAAGGAGCACCTGAAGAACATCGTCCGCCTGGAGGTCAAGAAGGTGGGCGCTCGCCTGAAGGAGCTCGGCGTGGAGCTAACGATCTCCGACCCGGCGCTGGAGAAGTTGGTGGCCGAGGGCTACGACCCGACCTATGGCGCCCGACCGCTTCGCCGGGCGATCCAGCGGCTGCTTGAGGACCCGCTCTCCGAGGAGATGCTGGGCAAGCCCTTCAAGTATGGCGAACAGATCCATGTGGACCTGGACGATGATTCCAAGGTGATCTTCAAGCGGGCTGAGCCCTCCGCCGAGTCGGTTGGCGCGGTGCCCGCTGGAGACAAGAAGAAGTAACGAACAGGACCGCCTCCCAGCTGTGGGGGCGGTCCTACCTTATGGCGCCGTGAAGAAGAAGAGGGCCAGGGAGCCAACGGCCAGGAGCCAGAGGAGCCAGGCGGTCGGGACCCGCCAGTCTCGCCGCCCCTCGGTGCGCATGCCGGCGATCAGGTTGAGCGCCGAGCCAGCAACGATCAGGGCCAGCATGACGGGCCCGCTCAGGAGGGCCAGCCAGCCTAGCAGGACCTGTGGTCCGACGCCGTACCGAAGGCCCAGCAGAGCCAGTCCGGTCAGAGAGGGGACCAGGCTGACCACCAGGGCGAGAAGCGCCATGGGGTTCCGGTAGGGGGTGGGATTGGACATGCGGTTCAACTCCTTGCCCCTATTGCTACGCTTCGGTGGAGGCAAAAACCTCCCCGCATGCGCGAAGAGAATCGCTGACCGTCTGCGACTATAGGAAGGGACCCCCTGACCGGTAGCGGGAAGGACCGGGAAGCGGAACAGCGAATCGGTAGGGAAGAGACTGAGTGAATGCGAGGAGTTAGTGCAGATGGCCAAAGGCAAGGCGACACTTTTCTTCTGCCAGGAGTGCGGCCACGAGTCCCCGAGGTGGATGGGCAAATGCCCCGGCTGCGGGGCCTGGAACAGCCTGGTGGAGGAGCCCGTGGTCAGAGCGACCCCCGCTGCACGGGCGGGTATTTCGCCCGGTCTCTCTGCGGGCGACAAGCCCGTTTCCATTGCACATGTGGAGGTGGAGGACGCCCCCCGATTCCCGACTGGTTCTGGCGAACTCGACCGGGTGCTGGGCGGCGGCGTTGTGCCAGGCTCCTTCGTCCTCGTGGGCGGCGATCCCGGTATTGGCAAGTCGACAATCCTGCTCCAACTGGCCGCACGGGTGGCGGCGGAGCACGGGACAGTGCTCTATATCTCCGGTGAGGAGTCGGCTCGGCAGCTCCGGCTGCGGGCGGACCGGCTCGGCACCCTGAACGACCGGCTGCTGGTCCTGGCAGAGACCAATCTGGACGCAATCGAGCAGCACACGCTGGCGGTCCGCCCAGTCATGCTGATCGTGGACTCAATCCAGACCGTCTTCAAGCCCGACCTGCCCAGCGCCCCAGGTTCGGTGACGCAGGTGCGCGAGGGGGCGGCCCACCTTCTTCGGATTGCCAAGGCGCACGGGATCGCGGTCTTTATCGTCGGTCACGTCACAAAGGAGGGCTCATTGGCTGGCCCCCGCGTGCTGGAGCATATCGTGGACACCGTGCTCTACTTTGAGGGTGAGCGGCACGCCCAGTTCCGCGTCTTGCGCGCCGTCAAGAACCGGTTTGGCTCGACCAACGAGATCGGCCTCTTTGAAATGCGTGACGCCGGACTTTTCGAGGTCGACAACGCCTCGCAGCTGTTCCTGGCGGAGCGTCCGTTGGGGGTCTCGGGCTCCGTGGTTGTCCCCTCCCTCGAGGGAACCCGTCCTTTGCTGGTGGAGGTACAGGCGCTGGTCAGCGCCTCGACCTTCGTCTCCCCGCGCCGCACGGCAGATGGAATTGACCTGAACCGGGTCCAGTTGATCATCGCCGTGTTGGAGAAGCGGGTGGGCCTGCTCCTGGGCAACCATGACGCCTACGTGAAGGTGGCGGGCGGTGTGCGCATCGCGGAGCCAGCAGTCGACATGGGCCTCGCTGTGGCCCTTGCATCCTCCTTCCGCGACCAGGCTCCAGACCGCAGAACCGTGGTCATAGGCGAGGTGGGCCTGGCGGGGGAGGTGCGGGCCGTCTCCCGGGTAGAGCAGCGGATCCGCGAGGCCGAGAAAATGGGTTTCACGCGAGTTGTCTTGCCGCAGGCCAACCTGCGCACGCTAACCAGCAAGAGCAGCATCGAACTGGTGGGGGTGGAGACCGTCATGGAAGGTCTCGAAGCCGCACTGAACGGATGATCGCTCGCCGATTAACGTGAAGGATTTCTTTTACGTGGCGCCGAAGGTAAATCGGTAGGGTTGAACGGGTGCAGGGGGTTGGCGCATGGCAGAAGATCGCGACAGCTTTTGGAAGGTACTGCGCACAGTGGCGCCGGGAACTCCGCTCCGGGAGGGACTGGAGTCAATTCTACGCGCCCGCACGGGCGCGCTTATCGTGGTTGGGGACTCCAGCCAGGTCATGTCCCTGGTAGATGGTGGCTTTCGCCTGGACTGCGAGCTAATCCCCGCCAGCCTTTATGAACTAGCGAAGATGGACGGGGCGATTATCCTTACGCCGGACGCCCGCCGGATTCTCTATGCCAACGCCACCCTGGTCCCCGACCATACGCTGGCCACCTATGAGACAGGGATCCGCCACCGCACGGCCGAGCGGGTAGCGAAGCAGACCGGGGAACTGGTGATCTCGATCTCACAGCGGCGCAACCTGATCTCGCTTTACAAGGGCAATACACGCTATGTGCTCCGGGACATCTCCGTGATCCTGACCAAGGCCAACCAGGCCCTGCAGACCTTGGAGAAGTACAAAGCGGTCCTGGATCAGGCGGTCACCAACCTCGCCGCCCTGGAAATGGAAGACCTGGTCACCGTGCTCGACGTGGTCCTCGTCGTCCAGCGGACCGAGATGGTCCTGCGAATCGTCGCCGAGATCGAACGGTACATATATGAACTTGGCACAGAGGGCCGTCTTGTCTCCATGCAACTGGAGGAACTGGTCGCCAACGTTGCTGAAGAGGGGCTCCTGATCATGCGGGACTATGCCCAGCCGGGCGATGGTCGCTCCGCAGAGCAGATCCGTGAACAAATGTCGACCTGGCCCCATGAAGATCTGCGTGACCTGCTGACCATTGCCCGGACGCTCGGGCTCGGCTCCGCCCCGGGGACGTTGGACAACCCGGTTTCCCCGAGCGGTTTTCGCATCCTCCGCAAGATCCCACGTTTACCCATGCAGGTGATCGAGAACCTGGTCAGCCACTTCCGCAGCCTGCAGCAGATCCTCCGGGCGACGATCGAGGAGCTAGACGAGGTAGAAGGGATTGGCGAGGTGCGGGCGAGGGCCATTAAGGAAGGGCTACGGCGCCTCAGGGAGCAGATCCTGCTGGAGCGACATATCTAGGCGATTGGCGGGAGAGCATCGGTGCAGTGGGAGTGGCCTCCCATTGATTTCCGTGAGATAATAAACCGTTGACAGTTGCTCTCTTTCATAAAAGTGAGGGTCACCTATGCGTTTTAAGCGTGCCGCCAGCCTGATTATCTTGCTGGCGGTGTTCCTCAGTGCTTGCTCCGGTAGGCCGCAGGCCGAGCCAGTGGTCCAGCAACCCGGAGGCTCGGAGCAGCCCAGCGCTGAAACGGACCCGGCCTCCCCGACCAGGCCACAAGATTCGCCCCCGCCCGAGAAGTCGGCCGGGGACCAAGAGCGGCCGCTGCCGGTTCGGTTCCGAATCTACACCGGTCCGCTTGGTTTCAGGCTAACGGACACCATGCGCGAACTGGGCGCTGGCGAGTCGACAGTCATGGGGTTGGAGCCCTTTGACATGGACCTCCACCTGCCGGGAATGGACGAGAAGGCGGCCCGCAAGGCGGTCTCAGTGGAGGGAGCTACACTCCTGCGTGAGCCAACTTGGCTCTCCGAGGGCGGTCTTGCGCTGCAGGTTTCGGGTGGACAGGCCAACCAGGTGGTCAAGGTGACCGTTCAGGCTGCCGGGTATGCCCCCGCTGTCCTCACTGTGCGCCGGGCGGGCCCTGCCTCGGTCACCCTTGATCAGCGAATCGGCCACACGTGGGAGCCCGTCACAGTGCTCAACGGCTATACGACCCCCGGGCCTTCGGCTGTCAGGCTCAACTTCTCCAAACCCGTGAGAAAGGAGGAGGTGGAGAAGGCTCTACTGGAGGCCCAGTCTGTCCCGATCCGTGGGCTCATGGCCTGGACGGACGACCAGACCCTCACCTGGCAGATCGCAGAGTTGCCCCCCCGGCTCGATTTTCTCCTGGGAGGGGCGCACGATCTCGACGGACTGCCGCTTCCTGGGGGTATCCCCTCCTTGCGTTTCGGTGAGCCACCGGCGGCGGTCACGGTCGATCTCAGCGATCTGAGTGAAACGGTCCTCGGGATCATGCCGCCCGATCTGGTTGCTGCCGGGCTGAGCTGGAGCCGCCAGGCGATCAACCTGATCGCCTGGAGCCCAGGCACGACCAAGTGGGATTGGCGGACCGTGGACCTGCACTTTGACCTGGAGAAGAAGACGCTCAGGTCCGGTCGGGTCGAGGAGATCGTCCCCCGTCTGCCCGAAGGGCTGGAGAACTGGGTCGCCAGCCCGAATGGGTCGCTCGTAGCCAGCCTGAAGAGCCGTGGCGTTGAGACCGAGTCCTTCCAGTCGGACCTGGTGATAACCGACCTGCGTGGCGGGCGGAGCCAGGTCTTCCCCGGGGTGATCGGGCAGTACCGGGGGGCCGACCAGGTAGACCTGACCACCCACCTGGCCTGGTCGCCCGACGGGCTTCAGGTCGCTGCCCTGAGCTACTCTGGACAGGCCGAGCAGTCTGACCTGATCCTTGTGAATGTGACCAGTGGAGAGCGGGTTGTCGCCATGTCGGAGCTACCCGTCAGGTCCTACGGCACCCATCTTGCCTGGTCCACTGATTGGCGTTACCTCCTGGCAGGGAACATGTTGATCAATCAGGAGAGCAAGCAGGCCGTCACCCTACCAGGGGACACGACGGCGAGCGGTTTCTGGGAGCCGGGCGGCAACCGCCTGCTCTACAGTCCGACGGACTGGGGGCCGATCTACGTCGTCGACCCCGAAACCGCTGAGGCACAGCCTCTGGGCGAGGGCATGCTGGCGGGGTGGGCCGGCCCCGGTCAGGCCCTCCTCATACGGTGGAATGGGAATGAGACCCGCTACCTACCCCCTGGCCAATAGTCGGAGTTGGCGCAACAAAAAACGCCCGAGCCGTTAAAGGCCCGGGCGTTTTCGACTCAGTCAGCGAAGTTGAAGACGCCCAACGCGGCGAGCTTCTTGTGCTCCTTCAACATGATATCGTACAGGTTCAGGTCAAAGGCGTTGCACAGAGCCGCAAGGTAGAACAGGTTGTTCCCAATCTCGGCTTCCACGACCTCACGGCAGTGGTCACAGAGCTTGCCGCTCACGTGATTCTGGGTGTGATCCTTCAACTGCTCCAAGGGAACATCGGTTGGAAACTGCTGTTTCTCGCCCGAAATCTTGATACATCCGCACGAGGTGACGGACTTTGTCAGTGCCCGATTGACCCGCGCATTGGCCTCCTGAAGCTTGGCCATGATGTCAAGAACGCTCCGGTGACGGATCAAGTACTCGCCCACCGTCTCCTGGAACTGGTCGCACAGCAAGTCCTTCATTGACGTTCTCACCTCACAGTCCGTCTCGTGGCTTGGTGCCCGGTAACTAGCAGCCGCTCCGAGAACCCCCGACACGACTCATTGTACCAGAGGGCTCCCAGCCGAACAAACGGCGTCTTGCGGTAAATTGTACCACTGGTTGCGGCCAAGCGCCAGCACTTCCCGGTGAATGGCAGCGGTGCGGTACAAGCAAAAGCGAAGGGGAGAGCCCCTTCGCTTTTGCTGTGTATGGTGGAGCTAAGGGGATTCGAACCCCTGACCTCTTGAGTGCGATTCAAGCGCTCTCCCAACTGAGCTATAGCCCCATAGCACCCTCATTGTATCGAGGAGAGGCATGGGCGTCAAGGGCAGGTCAGGCCGATGGGAAAGAGCCCTACGCAAAGCATGGGTCGACCTGTTCTTTCCCTTTACCCGGCAGGTGATCCATGGCAGACTAAGCATGATCATTCCTGGTGGCACTTCGCCGGTGACCGCCATAACTCGAGGAGGTGTTGTGTAATGGTGGCGATCAGCTTTGCTGTTGCTTCCTTGCTCAGCCATTCCCTCGGGGAACGCTCGTAGGTCCGCCCGGCGAACGCGGTGCGACGACCTCCCTGAGCCATGGGCTGAGCGCAGCCTGTGGCTTTTTTGTTCTCTCCTAAGATGAACATTTCAGGGAGGTTATCGCTTTGGCTATCCACTCCGAATCCCAGTCGGTCACCACGACCGGCGTCGTGACCGCCATACAGTCGGGCTCCGTCGAAGTGAATCTGAATGGTACCGCACTCTCCTGTGTCTTGCGCGGCAAACTGAAGCGAGAGTGGCAAATGGTGACCAGCCTGGTGGTGGTGGGCGACCGGGTGACCGTCAGCCGCACCCCCGATGGCCTGGGGGTTATCGAGGAGATCCACCCGCGTCGGAACAAGCTCTCCCGGCCGGGATTCAAGAACTATGAGCATGTGATCGCCGCGAACATTGACCAGGTCATAATCGTCGCCTCTGTCCACCAGCCGCCCTTCAAGCGCAACCTGGTCGATCGCTTCTTGCTCCTCGCCCGGACACTCGGCCTGGAGCCGATCCTGGTGGTGAACAAGGTAGACTTGGAGGACGAGCGGGTGATCCGCGCGTGGCTCGCTCCGCTGGAGTCGGCCGGCCTACCGATTGTCCTGGCGAGCGCCGCTACCGGCCAGGGGCTGGAGGATCTCGGCAGGCTACTCACGGGCAAAGTCTCCGCCTTCGCCGGTCAGTCGGGCGTTGGCAAGTCCAGCCTGGTCAATGCGCTCTTTCCCGGTCTTCAGATTAAGACCCAGGAGACAAGTTGGGCGAACAAGGGGCGACACACCACCACGGGTAGCCGCCTCTACCCCCTGCCCGATGGCGGCTACCTCGCAGACACCCCAGGCATTAAGGACCTGGCCCTGTGGGAGGCCGACGAGGAGGACCTGAGCGAGGTCTTCCCCGAGATCGAGGCCCTGGCCGGGGGCTGCAAGTTCCGGGACTGCACCCATGTCCACGAACCCAAGTGTGCTGTGCGGGCCGCGGTGGAACGTCACGAGTTGGATCCCGCTCGCTACCGGAGCTACTTGCGGCTGCAGCAGGGCCGCTAACCGGACGGGCCTACCCCCTCCTTGAGGGCTGGTAGGTCCGTCTCTCCATTGGAGCCATAACAGGTTGACAACTCGCTACTAATGAACGTATAATTATACTTTTCTTGACAACTGCGATGGTATCTGGTATCGTATGGGGTAGCGAACCGTCCGTGTGGCGGAAAGCCGGCACGACTCTCGTGCGATCGGCCACAAAGGTGGGGGTGGCGCAGTGTTTCAGGTGGGAGATAAAGTGGTCTACCCCATGCATGGCGCTGGGATTATCGAGGCGATCGAAGACCGGGAAGTCCTGGGGCAGAGCAAGCGTTATTACGTCTTGCGGTTGCCGGTCTCCGACATGCAAGTGTTGGTGCCATGCGAGAGCCAGGAGACCGGGCTTCGGCAGGTCATGTCGGAGCAAGCCTTTCAGAGCGTATTGGAGGTATTGAGGTCTCGGAAGAACGTCATGGTAAAGAACTGGAACCACCGCTACCGCATGAATATGGAGAAGATCCGTAGCGGCAACATTCTTGAACTGGCCGACGTGGTGCGGAGCCTCTCACACCGTGACAAGGAGAAGGGGCTCTCCACCGGCGAGCGGAAGATGCTCGAAAATGCACGCCAAATCCTACTCTCTGAGATTATTCTGGCTCGGGACCTTGAACTGGATCAGGCAAATCACTTTCTTGACCATGTCCTGGCTCAGTAGAGAGGCGCCGGCCAGACCGGCGCCGTTTTTCTCTCTCAAACTGGGAATCCTGAGAACCTGAACGCCCCTCTCGTGCGTCCTATACTAAGAGATCCTTTTCTCAAGATGACTGACCGACCATGGTCTAGGCAATAATTACATTGGAATTGGGGGGTGAATGGATGCTGAGAAGAAATCTACGGCTCATGTTAACCATAGCCGGGGTACTCGGTGGATTTAGTTTTACATTTCTCGCACAGAATCAGATCGCTGAGCTTCTTGCACTGTCTGATCACTGGGCCATTACACTTGCGATCCTTTCAGGGGGAAGCTTGATCGGTGGCCTGGCCGGATTCCTGCTCTTTCCGTTCGTCACGTGGATCGAGTCTCGCCTTGCCCGTACCGCCTTTCTTGATATTCTTCTTGGTGCGATCGGACTTATTGTGGGTCTCTTAATCGCCGCGCTTCTGGGCATGGTCCTGGACGAGATCCCGTTCCTCGGCGGCCTCCTTTCGGTCCTTTCAGCTGTCATGTTTGGCTATCTTGGCATGACAATCACCACACGGCGTCGCGAAGAGATGACGGAGGCGCTGAGCTCTCTCGGCAGCCGAATCACGAAGCGGGAGCATCCTCCGGTGGCCCACAAGCTGCCGGAATACAGCGGGATCATTGGGCCAAAGATCCTCGACACCTCTGTGATTATCGACGGGCGCATTGCCGACATTGTGAAGGCGGGCTTCATTGAGGGGCCGCTGGTCGTGCCCGGCTTTGTTCTGGAGGAACTCCGCCATATTGCCGACTCCTCCGACGTGCTCAAGCGGAACCGTGGGCGTCGGGGACTGGACATTCTGAACAAGATTCAGAAGGAGATCGGAGCCGATGTCCGGGTCTATGAGGGCGATGTGGATGCAGTCGAGGTGGACTCCAAGCTGCTCAAGCTGGCGAAGATGCTCGAAGGCAAGGTAGTGACCAACGACTTCAACCTGAACAAGGTGGCGGAGCTGCAGGGGGTCGTTGTTCTCAATATCAACGAGCTGGCGAACGCTGTGAAGCCGGTCGTTCTTCCCGGTGAGGAGATGACCGTCATGGTGGTCAAGGACGGCAAGGAGCCTGGCCAGGGCGTGGGCTACCTGGACGACGGAACCATGATCGTGGTTGATGGCGGCAAGCGCCACATGGGCGACACCATTGGCGTGCTGGTCACCTCGGTCCTCCAGACGGCGGCCGGCCGGATGATCTTTGCCAAGCCCAAGGCACAGATGGAGAGGGTGGCACCGTGAGCATTGAGGTCGGCGGCGTTCGGGTACCGGTCAGTGTGATTATCCCGGCGGCCGGCTCTGGCAAGCGGATGGGGGGAGGGACTGCGAAGCAGTTCCTCCCTCTGCGCGGCGAACCAGTGCTGGTCCGCACGGTGCGGCTCTTTGGCGAGTCCCCGCTGGTCGATGAGATCGTGATCGCGGCCAGTGACGTGGAGACAACACGGGAACTGGTAGGAGGCCTTGTCAAGGTCACCCATATCGTTCCCGGTGGGGCTGAGCGGCAGGACTCCGTTTGGGCTGGGCTCCAGGTAGTGCACTCCCGGCCGCGGATCGTGGCGGTCCACGACGCCGCCCGGCCCCTGCTCCCTGTACAGGTGCTGGAGGGGGTTCTGAATGCCGCGGCAGCGCATAAGGCCCAGGTGGTGGCGGTCCCCGTGAAGGACACGGTGAAGGTGGTCTCCGCCGGTGGGGTCGTGACGGCCACGCCAGACCGTGCAACCCTATGGGCGGTACAGACACCGCAGGTCTTCTGGATCGAGACCTTGCTTCAGGCCTTTCGCCAGGCGCAAGCCGATCGGTTTGTGGGCACCGACGACGCCTCCCTGGTGGAGCGAATCGGAGTTCCGGTGCAGGTGTACATGGGCAGCCACGAGAATATCAAGCTGACGACACCGGAGGATTTCCGGGTGGCAGAAGCGATCCTGGAAGGGCGGTCGTGACCCATGCTGGTCGGCTTTGGCTATGACGTGCACCGGTTGGTGGAGGGTCGAAAGCTGATCCTGGGAGGGGTGGAGATCCCCCATACCCGCGGGCTAGACGGCCACTCCGACGCCGATGTAATCCTCCACGCCCTCATGGACGCCCTCCTGGGTGCGGCGGGGCTGCGGGATATTGGGTACTACTTTCCGCCCAGCGACCCCGCCTTCAAGGGCGCCGATTCGCTCAAACTCCTCGCCCATGTCGTGGCACTCCTGGCGGCTGAAGGATTCCGCCCGGTCAACTGCGATATTACCCTGCTGGCGGAGAGGCCGAAGATTGGCCCCCACGTCGAGCAGATGCGCGAGCGAATAAGCACCACCCTCGGGGTAGTTCCCCGCCGGGTTGGGATCAAGGCCACGACGAATGAGCGCATGGGCTTCGTGGGGGAGGAGCAGGGAATGGCGGCCTACGCTGTGGCCCTCATTGAGGAAGCTGACCGATAACAGCCAGCGAAGTTACGGGGCCGGGACTTGACACGGCTTTGAAGTGGCGCTTACAATGGGACGAAATCGTTGAAAAATGCGTTGAACGGGAGAAGTAACTGCGGAAGACCGCCCAGAGAGCCACCGCCCAGGCTGAAAGCGGAGGCCGGAGGAACGCAGCGAACATGCGCCCGGGAGCAGGGGTCCGAACGGCGGCGAAAGCTGTTGCTAGGCATCCACGGAAGGCCACCGTTAGCGGGCCCAGGGTGTGTTGGCACCCGGAGAGTGGGGCGTCCTTGCGACGCTCAATCAGAGTGGAACCACGGGTCTGTACACCCGTCTCTGGCCTTGGCCGGGGGCGGGCTTTTCTATTGCTGCACGTTGTGAGGGGGAGGGAGCAGCGTGTTCGACCAGATTCGACGGGATATTCAGGTCGTCTTCGACCGGGATCCGGCCGCACGCACCGTGTGGGAGGTGCTGTTCTGCTATCCGGGGCTGAAGGCGATCTGGTTTCACAGGGTGGCGCACTGGCTGTGGAGGCGCAATTTCAAGCTGTTGGCCCGGATCATTTCGCAGATCTCGCGCTTCTTCACCCAGATCGAGATTCACCCGGGCGCCACGATTGGCCAGGGGGTCTTTATCGACCACGGGAGCGGCGTGGTGATCGGCGAGACCGCTGAGATTCATGATAACGTGACAATCTATCAGGGAGTGACCCTGGGCGGGACGGGCAAGGAGAAGGGGAAGCGGCATCCCACAATCTTGAGCGGATCGGTAATCGGCAACGGTGCCCGCATTCTTGGTTCGTTCTCGGTCGGCCCAAACAGTCGCATTGGCGCAGGTGCCGTCGTCCTAAGAGAGGTTCCGCCCGATGCGACCGTGGTGGGCAATCCCGGACGGGTGGTCATGAAGAACGGTCAGAGAATGGATCAGCTTGACCATATTCACATGCCTGATCCGATCGCAAATATGTTTGATCAAATGCAGCGGCAGATTGACAAGCTCACCCGGCGCCTGGAGCACCTGGAGCACGAGAATCGGGCCCTGCGGAAGTCACAGGAGGGTCTCACGCATGACCATTCGGCTGTTTAACGACCTGACTCAGCAGAAGGAAGAGTTTGTACCGCTGGAGCCCGGAAAGGTGCGGTTCTATAACTGCGGCCCCACGGTCTACGACTACTTCCACATTGGCAATGCTCGCAACTTCGTGGTGGCCGATGCCCTCCGCAGGTATCTGGAGTACCGCGGCTATGAAGTGACCTTCGTGCAGAACTTCACCGATATTGACGACCGCATGATCAAGCGGTCCAACGATCGCGGCATTACGGTAAAGCAGTTGGCCGACGAGATGATCGCCATCTACTTTGAAGATGCCGGGGCGCTTGGTGTTCGAAAGGCCGATGTCCACCCGCGCGCAACCGAGTTGATCGCGGAGCAGATCCACATGATCCAGGAGCTGATTGAGAAGGGTCACGCCTACGCCGTCCCCGGTGGTGATGTCTACTTCCGGGTCACCTCCAAGGCGGACTATGGCAAGCTCTCCCACAAGAACCTGGAGGACCTGGTCGCCGGTGCTTCGGAGCGGGTCGATCCGGACGATCGGAAGGAGCACCCCTTCGACTTTGCGCTCTGGAAGGGGCAGAAGCCGGGGGAGCCCGCCTGGGACGCGCCATGGGGTGCCGGGCGCCCCGGCTGGCATATTGAGTGCTCGGCCATGGCCCGCAAGTACCTTGGCGACACGATCGATATTCACTCCGGTGGCGAGGACCTGAACTTCCCTCACCATGAGAACGAGATCGCCCAGTCCGAGTGTGTGACCGAGAGGCCCTTCGCTCGCTACTGGGTGCATAACGCCCACCTCATGATCAGCGGCTCCAAGATGTCCAAGTCGCTGGGGAACTTCTTCACGGTGCGGGACATTCTCAAGCATTTTGATGGCGAGGTTGTCCGCATGTTCCTGCTCTCGGCCCACTACCGGACGCAGCTCAACTTCAGCGACGAGTTGGTGGACCACACCAAGCGGGCGCTGGAGCGACTGCGCAACACCGTGAGCAACCTGGAGCATCTGGCGAAGGTGGCCACCACGCAGCAAATGACGCCCGACGAGGCGGAGGTGCTGGGCGAGCTTTCCAAGGCCCGTCACCGGTTCGTGGAGGCGATGGACGACGACCTGAACACCGCAGACGGCATTGCCGTGCTCTTTGACCTGGCCCGGGAGCTGAACAGCCGGCTGGGGCCGGCATCATCTCGGGAGTTGGTCGAGTCCGGCCTGGGTCTCCTGAAGGAGCTTGCCGGGGTGTTGGGCCTCCTGACCAAGCAGAGCGAGGAGCAGGATCTGGCGGCCGAGGTCGAGGCGTTGATCGAGGCTCGCCAGGCGGCCCGGAAGGCGAAGAACTGGGCGGAGTCCGACCGGATTCGGGACCAGTTGAAGGCCATGGGGATCGTGCTGGAGGACACCCCGCAGGGCGTGCGGTGGAAGCGGGCATGAGACTGGAGAATCCCCTGCTCCTCCCGCCCCTAAGCCTCGCCTACCTGGGCGACGCTGTCTATGAAGCCTTCGTGCGCGAGCGGGTGCTGGAGCGAGGCATGGTAAAGGTGAACGACCTGCACCGGGCGAGCATGAAGTACGTGCGTGCGACGGCGCAGGCAGCGATCGTGGCCGCTCTGCAGCCCATGCTCTCCGAGCAGGAGCAGGACGTGGTCCGCCGGGGGCGCAACGCCAAGGGGCATGCGGCGCCGAAATCGGCCGACGCAGCGGACTACGCCGCATCCACCGGGTTTGAAGCGCTGGTTGGCTACCTCTACCTGGCCGGCCGCTCCGAGCGGCTGGGCGAGGTCCTGGAGGCTGCGGCCCAGTATGTGGAGAACCAGCAATAGCGAGTGGGGGCAGCGGCACCGTGCCGCTGCCCTGGCGCGAGTCAGCGCAACTCCCAGGAGATCAGCAGGGGGCGGCCTCCAGGGGGCGAATCTCTACCAATAGCAAACGGCGGGGGGTTGGGGTATGAACATCGAGCGGCAATACCTGCAGCTTTGCCAGGAGGTCCTCGAGGAGAACCAGCAGGAGATCGCATCGGGCCAGTGGACCCGAGACCGGACCGGAACGGGCACGGTGGGGGTCTTCGGCCGCATGCTGAAGCATGATCTCACCGAGGGGTTCCCGGCACTCACCACCAAGAAGCTCTTCTTCAACATGGTCAAGGTGGAGCTTCTCTGGTTTCTTGCAGGCCGGACCGATCTGGAGTTCCTCCACCAACACAACTGCCATATCTGGGACAAGGACGCCCTCCGCTTTGGCGGCAAGCTAGGCCCAATCTATGGCAAGCAGTGGCGGGCCTGGGAAGGGGCGAATGGCAAGACCTACGATCAGATCGCCTGGGTGGTGGACGAGATCCGCAAGATCGCGGCCGAACCCGAACGACCGCACCCTTCGGCCCGGCGGTTGATCGTCAACCCCTGGAATGTCGCTGACCTGGAGAATATGGCTCTCCCACCCTGCCACGGGCCATTCCAGTTCCAGGTGAAGAACGGCAAGCTGAACCTGGCCATGTGGCAGCGCAGCGCCGATCTCTTCCTGGGCGTGCCCTTCAATATCGCCAGCTACGCCCTGCTCATGGAGATGGTCGCACACGTGACCGGCTTGCAGGCGGGCACCTACACCCATTACTTGAACGATGCACACATTTACCGCAACCTGGTCGACCAGGTTCAGGAGCAACTGAGCCGGGAACCCTATCCTCTGCCCAAGCTCTGGCTGAATCCGGCGGTGACCTCTCTCTTCGAATTCGGGGTGGATGATATCAAGTTGATCGATTACCGGTCTCATCCACCCATTCGGGGGGAGATGTCCTCATGATTACCCTGGTGGCGGCCATGGGGCGGGGCCGGGTAATCGGTGCGAACGGGCAGATGCCCTGGCATCTTCCCGCGGAAATGAAGCACTTTCGCCGCGTCACCAAGGGGCAGGTTGTGGTCATGGGCCGAAAGACGTTTGAGTCGATTGGCGAGCCGCTTAAGGGTCGCGTGAACATGGTCATGACCCGTGACCAGTCCTACGAAGCGCCAGGCTGCCTCGTCGTTCACTCGATCGATGAAGCCATGCGGGATGACCGGCCGCTCTTTGTCATCGGCGGGGCGGAGTTGTACCGGGCGTTCCTGCCCTACGCCGACACGATGATCCTGACCCGCATCCACCATGATTTTCATGGTGACACCTTCTTCCCGGCCTGGGATGAGGCCGAGTGGCTTCTCACCACCAGTGAGGCGCACCCCCAGGATGACCGGAACGCCTATGACTTCACCATTGAGACCTACCAGAGAAACCGCACATAGCGGCCTGCAGAAGCGGGAAGACTTGTGCCAAAGGAGTTTGAACCCAGTGTCTGGACAGATCGAGGGACGGCAACCGGTGCTCGAAGCGTTGCGCGCGGGGCGGGAGATCAACAAGTTGCTGGTAGCCAAGGGCGCCCGGGAGGGATCGATCCGCGAGGTCGTGGCGGTGGCACGCCAGGCGGGTGTGATCATCCAGGAGGTAGACCGGGAGCGGCTGGACGCCCTGGCCCAGGCGCGAAACCACCAGGGTGTGATCGCCATGGCGGCGGCGCATCGGTACTACGAGCTTGATGAGATCCTGGCGAAGGCGCAGGCCTCCGGGCAGGACCCGCTTATTCTCGTCCTCGACGGGATCGAAGATCCCCAGAACCTGGGCTCGCTCCTCCGCACCGCCGATGCCGCCGGCGCCCATGGGGTGGTAATCCCCGAGCGCCGGGCCGTGGGGCTGACCGAGACGGTCGCCAAGGTCTCGGCTGGTGCCATGGAGTACGTGCCCGTCGCCCGCGTGACCAACATCGCCCGCACCCTGGACGAGCTGAAGGAGAAGGGCTTCTGGGTGGTCGGGACCCACCAGGATGCCAAGGAGCTTTACCACCAGGCAAAGCTGACCGGGCCGCTGGCGGTTGTCATTGGAAGTGAGGGCAAGGGAATGGGCCGTCTGGTTGCGGAGAAGTGTGACTTCACCGTGCGGCTGCCCATGCTGGGGCACGTCACCTCGCTGAACGCCGCCGTGGCGGGCGCCATTCTCATTTACGAGATTCGGCGGCAGCGGGATCACGCTGTCCGCTCGTAGCGCTAGACCATGGCGGCACCTCACAGGGAGGCTGGCCGAACATGTCGACGCCGCGCACGATTCTGCTTCGTGGGCTTATCCTGGGGGTTCTCGCGGCGATTCTCTCCGCGGGAGCCCTCATTGGCTACGTGCTCTGGTATACGCACACCGACCGAATGCTGCCAGGGGTGAAAATCGGGGATGTCCCCGTCGGCGGTCTGGGGGCCGGGGAGGTGGTGCAGCGCCTCGGCGAGCCGGTGGAGGCTGCCGCACTCCAGGATCCGATCGCCCGGCGCCCAGAGCCGTCTCCGCCTCTCCCAGCCCTTGAACTCCGGGCCGAGGGGCAGCGGTGGGTCCTGGAGCGGGCTGCCGCAGGACCGTTGCCGGACTGGAGCGCCGCCGTCCGGCAGGCGGCGGCAATTGGGCGGGGGGGCTCGACGCTGAGCCAGGTTCGGGATTACCTGAGCGGCCTGGTGCACGGTCACCAGGTACCAGTGCCGCTGATCATGCCAGATGAACCGATTCGGGCGCGCCTGGAGGAGATTGCCCGCCAGGTTCACCGCCCGCCGATCGATGCCACCTACGACTTCCAGACCGACACCCTGACCCCCGAGGTGGATGGAGTCGAGCTGGATATCGAGGCGAGCACGGCGGTGGTCCACAGGGCGCTCTTGCTGGAGCAACCAGCCGTGGACCTGGTGGTACGGCCAGCCCTGGCTCGTGTCAGGCGGGAGCACCTGGCCAGTGCCCAGCAATACCAGATCGCCCGGTTCACCACCCCGATCCTCTCGGCGGATCCCGGGAGGGTCCACAATATCGCCATGGCGGTGCGGAGGATCAGCGGGGTGATGCTGCAACCCGGTGAGGTCTTTTCCTTCAACGATCAGGTGGGCCCACGTGACAAGGAGCACGGCTGGGCGCAGGCAAAAGAGCTCTACCAGGGCGAGTTCGTCCTGGGCTATGGCGGTGGGATTTGCCAGGTCTCATCCACCCTGTATAACTCTGTACTGCTGGCCGGGTTGGAGGTAAAGGAGCGCTACCACCACGATCGGCCGCTCTCCTATGTCCGCCCCGGTCGTGACGCAACCGTTGCCTGGAAGGTGCTGGACTTCCGCTTCCGCAACAGTGCGGAGCATCCGATCCTGCTGGGCGCCCGGGTTCTGCCGGGAGAGCCACAGCAGATCGAGGTAACCGTTCACGCTCCCAAGCCGGTCGCTGGGCCGTCCATCGCCCTGGAGGAGGAGGACGTGCATTACATTCCGGCTACGCTGGTGGAGATCATGGACCCGTCCTTGCCCGCTGGCGCGAGGCAGGTGGTGGATGAGGGGCATTATGGGCTGGAGATCAAGGTGTTTCGTGTCTTTGGCGAGGGCGCAAGCAAGCGCCGGGAGCTCGTCTCGCACGACCGGTACGAACCCAAGGCAGGCAAGGTCAGAGTGGGTGTTGGCAACGGACCTGGCGCCGACCGGTTGATCGATCCTGGGCTCCGATAGGCGGCAAGCAAAGAGCCCCCCAGCCAGGCTGGGGGGTATTTCTAATGACCAGATTGATGGCCCTATGGTATGCTAGTGAGGCTGATTTCCCGAACGGAAAATCCCGTGTCCAATTTGATTCGACACGGTCGAAGAAAACCCCTTCTGGGTCGGTGAAGATTTTCCTCGCAGAACTCGGTCGAGGGGTTGTGTAACCTTGACGTTATCTCGGCGCAACGGGTATAATCCAGATTAGGATTGCCCCAGAAAACTGCGTTGATACGTGGTGCCGCTCTTCCATTCCTCAACAGTCTTGGCTTCCAAGCTTTGGCCGTAGATTGAGGAGTCGCCGTAATGGGATGCAGCTCTGATCTGTGTGGTGGAAAAGAGAGGGGGACGGCTTCATGACGGCGACGCCGCAACGCGATGTCTTCCACGACTACGACTCCATGCTAGACGAAGACATTGTGGAGTTTGCCCGCGACGGGTCAACTGAGGCGCTGGAGTACCTCATTAACAAGTACAAGAACTTTGTACGGGCGAAGGCTCGTTCCTACTTCCTGATTGGCGCAGATCGCGACGACATTACGCAGGAAGGCATGATCGGCCTCTACAAGGCGATTCGCGATTTCCGCTCGGACAAGCTCTCTTCATTCCGCGCCTTTGCGGAACTCTGCATAACTCGGCAGATTATCACGGCGATCAAGACAGCCACCAGACAGAAGCACATTCCGCTCAACTCGTACGTCTCGCTCAACAAGCCGATCTACGACGAGGACTCTGACCGGACGCTGCTTGACGTGATCTCTGGATCGAAGGTGACCGACCCGGAGGAACTGATTATCAGTCGGGAAGAGTTCGGTGACATTGAGGGGAAGATGGGTGAGATCCTGAGCGATCTGGAGTGGAAGGTACTCATGTCCTACCTGGACGGAAAGTCCTACCATGAGATCGCCGTGGAGCTACGCCGGCATGTCAAGTCGATTGACAACGCCCTGCAGCGCGTGAAGCGAAAGCTGGAGCGCTACCTGGACCACCGCAACAATGGTGGGGGCAGCGGCCGGGACTAGCTGTGGGACAGGGAGAAGCCACGAAGGGACCGCTGCGGCGGTCCTTTTCTGTTTATGTCAACCGGAGGACTCGGATCATATGGTGAAGGGAGGGGAAGGAGGCGAACGCATGAGTTGGAACTCCTGGGACGATACCTGGCTCCCGGCTGATCTCTGTGCTGACCTGGGCAGTGAGTCGGATTGCGGCTGCCATGGTCACGACCGGAGGGATCACGGCCCCGAGCGCGATGACGACAGGTTCGAGGGGCGCCGGCCGCGGAGGCGCAGGGCTATTCGCGTCGGGGAGGTCTCGGTTGACTGTACCCCGGTCTCCTTCAGGACACCGGGCCAGGCCATGAATGTCGTGAGTTGCCCGGTGACGCAGGTGGTCAATACCCCGGTTACCCAGAGCCGCAACGTACAGGTGCCGACAGGGATCCCTGGCTGCGTCTTGAACTTCCCGACGACCGAGACGGTGATCGTGCCTGTGGCTACGACAGTCAACCTGCCGCCGGTGCTCACTCCGGTGCCGTTTATCAGCTGCCGGACCTAGTGGTGGGGCGAAGGCTCCGCAGGAGGGCTCTAGCCCTCCGTACACATGTCGCTGGATCAGATTCCAGCATCTTGGGCTTGGAAAAGCGGCCGGGGCTGTGGTATGATATTGCATGCATCTCGCTGGCGTAGCTCAATTGGCAGAGCTCCTGATTTGTAATCAGGGGGTTGCAGGTTCGATTCCTGTCGCCAGCTCCAGACATACACCCGTGCGGGTTTGGGCGCCCTGTCGAATAAAGGGGTTGCGCCAACACCCGAATACGGAACGCTAGGACCACTTTACTGCGGCTGTTCAACAAGCTGTGGAAGGTGGTCTTTTCGTATGCTCCTCAAGTTTGCTGTGAAGGACTTTCTCGATGACCGTGTATTCAGGAACGTATCGGCCAAGACGCTGGAGAACTACCGTAGGACGCTGGGCGAGTTCCATGCCTACTGCGTAGAGAACAGCATCGTAAACGTGGGCGACGTTCGGCCGGCGACGGTCAAGGGCTATCTGGTGGTGTGCCAACGGGAGAGGGGAAATTGCGCATTTCGGCCCAATCGACCATCTGTTTCGGCTCAAATCGACCGCGTGTTTCGGCCGAAGCCGACCACCCTGCAAGGGCGGATGGCTCCTCGGAGCGAAGCGACGGTGGGTTTG
>Ga0196970_1000740_pt1 | contig 31683 bp, 29 predicted proteins | sample S1v_513CmetaG_FD_148672 | JGI IMG/M metagenome (GOLD analysis project Ga0196970, IMG submission 148672) | Soil microbial communities from Anza Borrego desert, Southern California, United States - S1+v_5-13C | ecosystem: Environmental > Terrestrial > Soil > Desert | place: USA: California... | reverse complement strand
GGAAGCGCTCGCAGCTCTACAGCCTGCGTCTGGTCAGCTACCACTTCTGGACCGCCACCATCGGCATCGTGCTGTACATCACCGCCATGTGGGTGTCGGGCATCATGCAGGGCCTGATGTGGCGCGCGTACGACAACCTGGGCTTCCTCCAGTACTCGTTCGTGGAAACCGTCGCCGCCATGCACCCCTTCTACGTCATCCGCGCGATGGGTGGTGTGCTGTTCGTCGCCGGTGCGCTGATCATGGTCTACAACCTGTGGCGTACGGCCAAGGGCGACGTCCGCATTGAGAAGCCTTACGTCTCCGCGCCGCACAAAGCGGCCGTGGGCGCGGCCTGAAGCCGAGAAGGACCTTGAAGAATGGCTGAGGAAAAAAAGGGCTTTAGCCACGACACGATCGAGCGGAACACGCTTCTGCTCATCGTGCTGATCCTGATCACGGTCTCGATCGGCGGCCTCGTGCAGATCGTCCCGCTGTTCACGATCGAGTCGACCATCGAGAAGGTGGATGGGGTTCGTCCCTATTCGCCGCTCGAGCTGGCCGGCCAGAACATCTACATCCGCGAAGGCTGCTACAACTGCCACAGCCAGCAGATCCGTCCGTTCCGCGACGAGGTGGAGCGCTACGGTCACTACTCGCTGGCGGCGGAGAGCATGTACGACCACCCCTTCCAGTGGGGCTCCAAGCGCACCGGTCCGGACCTTGCCCGCGTCGGCGGCAAGTACTCCAACGACTGGCACGTGGCGCACCTGGTGAAGCCGCAGGCGGTCGTGCCGGAGTCGATCATGCCGGGCTACGCCTGGATGAAGGACCGGCCGCTGCAGTACGCCGACATCGCGGACCACATGAAGACGCTGAAGATCGTCGGTGTCCCGTACACCGCCGACCAGATCGCCAACGCCAAGGCCGACCTGGAAGCGCAGAAGAACCCGGACGCCGATACGGCCGGGCTGACGAAGCGCTACCCGAAGGCCGTGGTGGCCAACTTCACGGGCAACAAGGTCGTCACCGAAATGGACGCCCTCGTCGCCTACCTGCAGGTGCTGGGCACCATGGTGGACTTCACCAAGTACCAGTCGCCCAAGCAGCTGCAGCAGTAAGCGACGGAGGAATCCATGGACTTGGATTCGATCACCGTAGCCCTGCGGTCGTTCTGGACGGTTTGGCTCGCCCTGTTGCTCACCGGAATCATCGTCTACGCGATGTGGCCGGGCAACCGCGGCAAGTTCGACGAAGCCGCCCGGATCCCGCTCAAAGACGAAGGCCAGGAGTTTTAGGCGATGGCTAGGAATGTTGAAAAAGACGCTCTGTCCGGAGTCGAGACGACCGGCCATGAGTGGGACGGCCTGAAGGAGCTCAACAACCCGCTGCCGAAGTGGTGGCTGTGGGTGTTCTACGTCTGCATCGCGTGGTCGCTCGTGTACTACGTGCTGTATCCGTCGTGGCCGCTGGGCACGACCTACACCAAGGGCATCCTTGGCTGGTCGATGCGCCAGGAGATCGCGGACAGCGTCGCGGCGGCCAAGAAGTCGCAGGAGAAGTACCTGACGGCCATCGCCGCCAAGTCGGTGGACGAGGTCCAGAAGGACAAGGACCTGCTGGCTTTCGCGATGGCCGGCGGCCGCTCGGTGTTCAACGAGAACTGCGCGGCTTGCCACGGCGCCGGCGGCCAGGGTGCCAAGGGCTTCCCCAGCCTCGCCGACGACGTGTGGCTGTGGGGCGGCACCACCGCCGACATCTACAAGACCATCAAGAACGGCATCCGCGCCGATGATCCGGACACCCGGGGCACCGTCGGCGTCGGCATGACCGCCTTCGGCAAGGACGGCATCCTGAACCGCGACCAGATCGACCAGGTCGCTGAGTACGTGCTCTCGCTCACCAAGCGCGACACGGACAAGGCCAAGGCCGAGAAGGGCAAGACCGTGTTCGAGGAGAACTGCGTCGCCTGCCACGGCGACCAGGGCCAGGGTTCGGTGGCGGCCGGCATCGACGTCGGCGCCCCGCCGCTCAACACGGCGGCGTGGATGTTCGGCGGCGACAAGGCCACGATCGTCGAGACGGTCACCAACGGCCGCGCCGGCGTGATGCCGACCTGGGCCAAGCGCCTGGACGACACCACGATCAAGCAGCTCGCGGTGTACGTCCACAACCTGGGTGGCGGCAAGTAAGCCTCCTCCGGTTGATTCAGATCAGTGCCGGGGAGTTCGCTCCCCGGCATTTTTCTTGGGCGGAAGGCAACCGGTTAAGCACGACGCAACGCCGCTCAACACGGCGACGCCCGCGCCGGGGTGCGCCGCATCGCCGCACGGCCCGGCAACGGCCACATTGACCGTTCGCAATGCCCCTGCGGCGAACTGCCGCCATGGTCCGCCCCCATCGCCGACCCACTTCGGCGCTGTGGAAAGCCTACGGGAGAGCAAGGCAAAGCCATGAGCACGGTCACGGAAACTGAGCAGAAACCCGCCCCCGCCGCTGCCCCGGCGGCGCCCCAGGGCGCCAAGCGGGAGCCCGTCCGCCGGACGGCGCAGTCGCTCTACGCCAAGCATGCCAAAGTCTACCCGAAGTCGGTCGAGGGCCGTTTCCGCCGCCTGAAGTGGGCGGCGCTCATCGTGCTGCTGGGCATCTATTACATCCTGCCGTGGATCCGCTGGGACCGTGGGCCGCACGCGCCCGACCAGGCGGTGCTGCTCGATCTGCCGGCGCGCCGCTTCTACCTGTTCTTCATCGAGCTGTGGCCGCAGCAGATCTACTACCTGACCGGCGCGCTGATCCTGGCCGCGCTCGGCCTGTTCCTCGCCACCTCGCTGGCCGGCCGCATCTGGTGCGGCTACGCCTGCCCGCAGACGGTGTGGACCGACCTCTTCCTGTGGGTCGAGCGGCTGGTCGAAGGCGACCGCGGCGAGCGCATCCGCCTGGACCAGGGCAAGTGGACCTTCGCCAAGCTGCGCCGGAAGGCGGCCAAGAACGCCATCTGGCTGCTGATCTCGCTGGCCACCGGCGGTGCGTGGATCTTCTACTTCACCGACGCGCCGACGCTGGTGCGCGACATGGTCCATTTCGAGGCCAGCTCGACGGCGCTCGGCTTCATCGGCCTGTTCACCGCCTCCACCTTCCTGCTGGCCGGCTTCGCGCGCGAGCAGGTGTGCTGCTACATGTGCCCGTGGCCGCGCTTCCAGTCGGCGATGATCGACGAGGAGAGCCTCGTCGTCACCTACGAGGAGTGGCGGGGCGAGGGCCGCGGGGCGCTGCGCAAGTCGCAGAGCTGGGAGGAGCGGCAGGCCCAGGGCCTGGGCGACTGCATCGACTGCTTCAACTGCGTGCAGGTCTGCCCGGTCGGCATCGACATCCGCGACGGCCTGCAGATGCAGTGCATCGGCTGCGGCCTGTGCGCCGACGCCTGCGACGAGGTGATGGTGAAGATCGGCCGGCCCACCGGGCTGGTAAAGTTCGACACGCACAACAACCAGGTGGCGCTCTCCACCACCGGCAAGCCCGGCCCGTACAAGCTGTTCCGCCCGCGCACGCTGATCTACATGGCGCTGATGTCGGTCATCGGCGGCGCCATCGCGGCCGGTCTGGTCCTCAAGCCGGGCCTCGACATCTCGGTCCTGCGCGACCGCGCGCCGCTGTTCGTGGCGCTGTCCGACGGCTCGATCCGCAACGCCTACACCTTCAAGATCTCCAACATGACCCGCGACCCGCTCGACTACACCCTCACGCTGGACGGCGTGGCCGGGGCGGCGATCGCCGTGGCGGGCGAGCATCAGGAGGTCTCGGCTCCGCAGGCGCGCTTGACGGCGGCCCCGGACGCCGTCACCACCTACAGAATCTTCGTCACAGCGCCCCGCTCCAGTTTGAAAGGGGCGAGCATGCCACTTAACTTCAGGCTGACCTCGGCCAATGGTGAGAGCGCGACGCGCGACACCGTGTTCTTGGCCCCGGGGAGCTAGCCCCACACCAGGGAAACGAACGGACGATGAGCATGTCCACCGACGCCAGGAACCCGACGATGAACAACGGCCGCCCCCGCGGCTGGTGGTATCCCTGGATCTTCGTGGCCTTCTTCGGGGTGGTGATCGCGGTGAACGGCGTGATGGTCTACGTCGCCACCTCCACCTACACCGGGCTGCAGACCGAGGAGCACTTCATCAAGGGCATCCGCTACAACCAGGACCTGGCGGGTGCGCGTGCGCAGAGCGAGCGCGCGTGGAAGGTCGACTTCGGCTTCGAAGGGACCGATCCGGGCAAGGGCATCGCCGCCATCACCCTGCACGACAAGCACGGCAACCTGCTGAAGGACGCCAAGGTCACGGTGACCTTCATCCGCCCGACCAGCCAGGGCAGCGACCGGACCATGGTCCTGCCCTACCTGGGCGAGGGCCGGTATGCCCAGCCGGTCGACCTGCCGCTGCCCGGCGTGTGGGACATGCGCGTGGTCGTCGACCACCCGGCGGGCGACTACCAGGATCAGAAGCGCATCTGGGTCAAGTAAATGGCCGTCTGCCTCCACTGCGGGCAGGACCTGCCGGCCGGCGCCGAGCCCGTTCCCGCCTCCGAAAACGCCTCCCAAAGCGCCTCCGAAGCGGGCACGTTCTGCTGCACCGGCTGCGCGGCCGCGTACGACCTCGTCCGCGGCCTGGGGCTGGAGCGCTATTACGACCGGCGCTCGGTCGACCCCTCGGCGCGTCCGCTGCGCCCGGACGGCGAGGACGCGCCGTCCATCGACTACGCCACGCACGCCAAGCGCGGCGCCACGGCGGAGGCGGACGGCACCGCCACCCTGCACCTGATGATCGACGGGCTGCAGTGCGCCGCCTGCGTCTGGCTGATCGAGACGGCGCTGGCCCGCCAAGCTGGCGTGACGCACGCCCGCCTCAACATGACCACCCGCCGCCTGACCGTCACGTGGCGGGAGGCGGAGACCGACGCCAACACGGTGGTCGGCGTGGTCTCGCGCCTGGGCTACCGCGCCGTGCCCTTCGACCCCGACCGGCTGGGCAGCGCGCAGAACAAGGCGGAGAAGGAGCTGCTGCGCTCCATGGCCGTCGCCGGCTTCGCCGCCAGCAACATCATGCTCTTCTCGGTGTCCGTGTGGTCCGGCTACGGCGACATGGGCACGGCGACGCGCGACCTCATGCACTGGCTCTCCGCGCTGATCGGCCTGCCGGCCATCGCCTACGCGGTGCGGCCCTTCGCGCGCTCGGCGCTCCAGGCGCTGCGGCGCGGCGGCACCAACATGGACGTGCCGATCACCATCGGCGTCATCCTCACCGCCGGGATGAGCCTGTTCGAGACGATCAACAGCGGCCTGCACGCCTATTTCGACGGCGCGACGATGCTGCTGTTCTTCCTGCTGATCGGCCGCTACCTCGACCAGCGGGCGCGCGGCCGCGCGCGCTCCGCCGCCGAACAGCTCCTCGGTCTCCAGGCCACCAACGTCACCGTGGTGCAGCCCGACGGCCGCACGGTCATTCTGCCTCCGGAACAGGTTTCCCCCGGCGCCACCGTGCTGGTCGCGGTGGGCGAGCGCATCCCCGTCGACGGCCGCGTGTCCGACGGCGTGTCCGACCTCGACACCGGCCTGATCACCGGCGAGAGCGTGCCGGGCACCGTCCGCCCCGGCGACCAGGTGTTCGCCGGCATGCTGAACCTCACCTCTCCGCTCCGCATGACCGTGACGGCGGTGGGCGAGGGCACGCTGCTGGCCGAGATCGTCCGCCTGATGGAGGTGGCCGAGCAGGGCCGCGCCAAGTACGTGGCCATCGCCGACCGCGTGTCGAAGCACTACGCACCGGTCGTGCATCTGGCCGCACTCTTCACCTTCCTCGGCTGGACGTTCCTGATGGGGGCGGACTGGCAGGATTCGCTGATGAACGCGGTGGCGGTGCTGATCATCACCTGCCCGTGCGCGCTGGCGCTGGCCGTGCCGGTGGTGCAGGTGATCGCCAGCGGCCGGCTGATGCGCCAGGGAATCCTGCTGAAGACCGCCACCGCGCTGGAACGCCTCGCCACCATCGACACCGTGGTGTTCGACAAGACCGGCACGCTGACCGAGGGCCGGCCGGAGGCGCAGGTGGCCGGCCTGGACGCCGCCGGCCTGCGGCTCGCCGCCTCGCTGGCCGGGGCCAGCCGGCACCCGCTGGCCCGCGCGCTGGTGCGCGCCGTGCCCGGCGTGCCGGTGGCCACCGGCGTGCGCGAGGTGCCGGGCGCCGGCCTCGCCCTCGACACGCCCGACGGCGAGATCCGCCTGGGCAGCCGCCGCTTCACCGGAGTCGACGCCGCCGAGCCGGAGGGCGACGCCCCCGGTCCCGAGCTGTGGCTGGCCCGTCCCGGCGGCACCCCGCTGCGCATCGGCTTCCTCGACACGCCGCGCCGCGATGCGGCGGCCGTGGTCGGCGCGCTGCGCGCGCGCGGGCTGGAGGTCATCCTGCTGTCCGGCGACCGCCGCGCCGCCGTGGCGGTGGTGGCGGAATCGCTGGGCGTGGCCGACTGGCGGGCGGAGCAGACCCCGGCCGACAAGACCGCCGTGCTGCACGGCCTGATCGCCCAGGGCAAGCGCGTGCTGATGGTCGGCGACGGGCTGAACGACGCGCCGGCGCTGGCCGCCGCCACCGTGTCCATGTCGCCCTCCACCGCCGTGGACGTCAGCCAGACCGCCGCCGACGTGGTGTTCCAGGGCCGCCACCTGCTGCCCATCGTCGAGGCGCTGGAGGTGGCGCGCCGCTCCGGCACGCTGGTCCGCCAGAACTTCGCGCTGGCGCTGATCTACAACCTGTTCGCCGTGCCGCTGGCGATGGCCGGCATGCTGACGCCGCTCATCGCCGCCTTGGCGATGTCCTCCTCCTCGATTATCGTCATCGTGAACGCGTTGCGCCTCAGCCGCGGCGCGGTCGTAAAGGACCTGCCCCATGACCGAGCTTCTCTACCTGATCGCGGCCGCCGTGAGCCTGGGCCTTCTGGGCCTGGGAGCGTTCCTGTGGGCCCTGAAGTCCGGTCAGTTTGACGACCTGGACGGTGCGGCCCACCGCATCCTGTTCGACGACGACGCGCCCGCCGCCCCGGCCCCGTCCGACCGCCAGAGGGCGACCGAGCGGAGCTGAGACCTTCGTCGGGCGGCGCGCGCAGCATGGTTGCGATATTTCCGGAATCTGACCATGATGAGGCCCGTGGACGGTTAGGGCCGGGTGCCGTCATGACTCCGTTCGACATGGGCCGCGCCCGCGACAAGGGCGCCACGACCGAGATGAACCCATGCGGGGCCTGCCCCGTGCGGATCCTCACGGTCTGTGCCGCCCTGGAACCGGAGGAGCTGCGCCGCCTCGCCGACATCGCCCAGAACGCGCGGATCGAGGCCAGCCAGACCCTGTTCGGCGAGGGCGACGCGGCCGACACGCTCTACAACGTCACCTCGGGCACGGTGAAGCTGTTCAAGCTGCTGCCCGACGGGCGCCGGCAGATCACCGGCTTCCTGATGCCGGGAGACTTCCTCGGCCTCGCCGTCAACGACCATTACGCCTACACGGCCGAGACGGTGACCACCTGCTCGCTGTGCCGCTTCCCCCGCCGCAAGGTGGAGGCGCTGCTGGACGAGTTCCCGAAGATGCAGCGCCGGCTGTTCTCCATGGCCTCGAACGAACTGGCGGCGGCGCAGGACCAGATGCTGCTGCTGGGCCGCAAGACGGCGCGGGAGAAGATCTGTTCGTTCCTGCTGATGCTCTCCCAGCGCGCGGCGCGGCGCGGGCACAAGGAGAACCCGGTCTACGTGCCGATGAGCCGGGCGGACATCGCCGACTACCTGGGCCTGACCACCGAAACGGTCAGCCGCACCTTCACCCAGCTGAAGACCGCCGGCGTCATCTCGTTGCAGGAAGGCAACAAGATCCAGATCGCCGACATGGACGGCATGTACGACATGGCCGAGGGCAGCTGAGCGCCAATCGTTGGGTTTTCGGCTTCGGCCTCAACCCAACCCACGCGCGACGTTCCCGTAGGTTGGGTTGAGCCGCAGGCGCAAACCCAACGTTCGTCACCCCTACCGCTCCGCCGCCTTCTCCGACAGCTCGATCAGCCCCATCAGCTCGTCGCTCTTCCAATAGCGCGACTTGCCGACTTCTGCCCGCGCGGCGGCGACCACGTCGTCGATCAGCTCCCGCTCGTCCGCCGTCACGGTGGTGCCGGTCTCCAGCCGGTGGGCGACGAGGCGGGTCATATTGTGGCTGGACGGCGGGATCCAGGCGCTGACGCGCTGGCCGAACACCTTGCACAGCGTGTTGATCCGCAGCAGGTGCTCCATGCGCTCGTCCAGCGGGTCGCCGTCGCCGAACTTCATGGCCTTGTCCAGGTTGGCCCGCAGCTCCTCCAGCAGCGTCTCGCGCCAGCTGTGCAGCTCGAACGTTTCGAGGTCGAAATCACGCGCCGTGGTCTGCCAGTTCGACAGGAAGCGGATGAGCCAGGCGACGTCCCCGTGGTCCACCGACGCGTTGCGCCGGGCCGAGGCGGCGACGGTGGCGCGCTCCATGGCGATGGCGGTGACGCGCGTGGCGATCAGCTTGGCCGTGCTCTCCCAGGCCAGGCGGTAAGTCGGCGCCGTGCGCCGGTCCTCCATCAGGCCGGACGCGATCGCCGCCTCCAGCAGCTCGACGATGCGCGTCACCAGCCCCTCGATGCGCGCCTTGTCCTTGGCGCTCGGCCGGATCGGCGAGCCCGGCACCCGTTCGTTGAGCTTCAGCACGCCGGTCAGCACGGCGGCCAGCGCCCGGCACGACGCGGTGAAGTGCGCGGTCAGGGCCGCCGCCACCGGGTCGTCGATGCCGTTCTCGCGGATGTACAGCGCCACCACGGCGTAGTTGCGCTTCACGTTCAGCACGGACAGCGGCAGCAGCGCCGCCACGTCCTCGGCGCCGTCGCGCAGGGCGGCGGTGGCGCCGGCCAGCGCCTCGGCCTGCCGTTCCCGCTCGCGCTCGGACGCGCAGGCCGGGGGAATGGCGGCCAGCCGGTCGGCGATGCGCTCCACGGCACCGTCGCCGTGCGCCAGGATGTCGCGCAGCAGGCGGATCGTTTCGGCGGCGACCGGCGGCGCCTTGTCCAGGTTGGCGGACAGCAGCTTGGTGCGGCGCGGCCGGTGGCGCGACAGCGCGGTGAGCAGCGCGTCCAGCGCCTTGCGGTTGCCCAGCACGCCGTTCAGGTAGCGCACGGCGCTGACCCGCATGCGTTCGCGCAGGGCCAGCGCCTCGGGCGTGCGGATGGCGCGGTCGATGATCTCGCCCTGCGCCGCCGCGTCCAGCGCCTCCTGCGCCTCGACGGCCAGCAGCGGGAAGGCGTCGCGGGCCAGCACCTCCCACACCGCACCGGTGTCGATGCGCTGCACGACGCCGGGAATGGGCGTGCCGGCGTGGTAGAGCACGTCGTCGTCCACCAAAAACGCCTCGAACAGCGTGGTGAACAGGCGCCGCGCCCGGTTGGTGCGTTGGCGGTTCAGGTATTCGATGACGTACTGGCGCACCAGGCGCACGCGGTCGGCCGGCTCCTCGTCCATGCCCTCGATCTCGCTGAGGAGGTTGTAGACGAGGGTGGCGGGAAGCCGGGTGACCAGATCGTTGATCCTGTCCCGGAGGTCGTTGTCGGGCTCGTCGCGCATGCGGACCGCGGCTGTCTGGAGAGATACTCGCAATCCGCGATTAATGCGCTTAAAGGTTAATATTCTTCCAGCGCCACCCCCGCCGGACCGGCCGAAACCGCCGGTCCGGGATGCGCGGCACGCATTTGTTGTGAACTCAGCCGTTCTTGTGCCGGTCGACGATCGGCTTGGCGTACTGCAGCTCGATGTCCCAGGGGAAGTGGATCCAGGTGTCCTGGCTCACCTCGGTGACGAAGGTGTCGACCAGCGGCCGGCCGGCGGGCTTGGCAAAGATGGTGGCGAAGTGCGCCTTGGGCAGCATCTTGCGCACCAGCACGGCGGTCTTGCCGGTGTCGACGAGGTCATCGATGATCAGCATGCCTTCGCCGTCGCCGTCCACGCCCTTCAGCACGCGGGCCTCGCGCTGGTTCTGGTGGTCGTAGCTGGACACGCAGACGGTGTCGATCAGGCGGATGTTCAGCTCGCGGGCGATGATGGCGGCCGGCACCAGGCCGCCGCGGGTCACCGCGACGATGCCCTTCCACGGCCCCTTGTCGATCAGCCGCCAGGACAGCGCCTTGGCGTTGCGGTGCAGCTCTTCCCAGGACACCGGGAAATGGCGGTTGAAGGCGCTGTTGTCGGACACGGCGGAACTCCTGAAATGCCTGCGGCGCCTTATATATCAGGGAGCCCGTCGCCGTCCACTCTGGGCATTTTTTCCTGAAAAAATTTTGCAAAAAAGGGCTTGCACGCCTCCGGGGTTTTGAGTAGGTTTCGGGCCTCGCCGGGGAGCACCTCCGGTGAGAAAACGAAGCGGTAAGCGCCCGTAGCTCAACTGGATAGAGCATCAGACTACGGATCTGAGGGTTAGGAGTTCGAATCTTCTCGGGCGCGCCACTTCCACTCTACATCGACTACAAGCCCGGCCTTCGCGCCGGGCTTTGTCGTTTCTGGCCGCTGACTTGCCCACGGACTTGCCGGTCCTCCTGGCGGCCATCCCGCCCGCTTTTCGTCACGGCCCTGTTCATATCCGCTTAACCGGTCGCTCCTAGGGTCCGCCGTCCTTGCTGCGGTGCAGCAAACGGAACCAAAGGCGACCGATCATGGTGTTTCTGCTGAACCATCTTCCGGCGCTCACGGTCGTGACCCTGACCGGTGCCGTCGGACTGTTTTTCGGAACCGCGTCGACCCTGCTGCGCGACCGCCGCGCCATCCTCGGCGCGCAGGCGGCGGGGTGCCTGGCGTTCGCGCTGCACTACCACGCGCTGGGGGCGCACACCGGCACGCTGATGTGCATGCTCGGCCTCGTGCAGATGGCGACCGCCCTGCCGGCGGAACGGCCGCGCTGGGCCGGGGCGCTGTTCCTGGCCACCGTGGCGGGCGGCTTCGCCGTCGCCGCGGCCACGTGGCTGGGCGTCATGTCGGCCTTCTCGGCGGTGGGCTTCGCGCTGGCCAGCCTGGGCCGCTGGCAGACCGACCGCGACGCCATGCGCCGCTGCTTCCTGGCCGGCACGCTCAGCGGCGCCGGGCACAACGGGCTGGCCGGCTCGGCCTTCGGCCTGTGCGCCGACGCGCTGGCGCTGTCCGGCCTCCTGTGGAGCCTGCGCCGCGACCAGGGCGCGGCACCGGCACCGGCACCGGTACCGGCGCGCGCCCGCGCCGGCGCCTGAACGCCGCCTACTCCGCCGCGCGCAGCATCGGCGCCGGCTCGTCCTTGACGGATCCGGTGTACTCGCTGCCCAGGCCGTCGAGCAGGCGCAGGATTTCCAGCGACTGCGCCTTCATCTCGGCGACGGCGCGCTCCGCCGCCGCGCGGTTGCCGGCCTCCAGCGCCAGCAGCGCCTCGCGGCCCTTCTCGTGCACCGCGCGGTGCGGGTCGGCCATGCCGCGGTAGGCGTGCAGGCGCATGGTGACCGGGTCGTTGACGTGATCGTACCAGCGGCCCAGACGGCAGGAGTGGTGCGTCGACAGGTCGGCGGCGATCATCTGCCGCTTGCCCTCCAGCGTCTCGACGATCTTGTCGACGAAGGCGCGGTGGTCGTTCTTCGCCAGGTCCACGATCTTGCGCATGCTCTCCAGGCTGATGCGGTCGGCGTCGGCGGCGCTCAGCACGCCGTCGATGAAGCGCACGTGCACGCCCTCCTTGGTGTGCGCCACCACGGTGCCGCGCGCGGCGATGCCGCCGGGCAGCCCCACCTCGATGGTGGCGCCCTGGCCGACGTTCAGCGCGGTCTCGACGTAGCAGCCCTGCTCCGACAGGTCGCGCACCATGCCCGGCGCGCTGGCGGTGCCGGCGTGCACGGTGGTTTCGTGCAGGGCCGGGCGGCGGCGCGACTTGCGCCGGTTCGCCATGTCGGAGGAGTTGCGGATGGCCCGCGCCAGCAGCTTGGGCATGTGCACCAGCGCCTCGCGCATGCGTTCGGCGCTGCCGCCCACGGTGTGGGCGACGCCGGTGGCGGTGCGGGTGTCGCCCTTCACCGTCTCCATCAGGCGGCCGACGTTCTGGGCGTTCTCGGCCACCTCGGCGACGTTGCGGGCGATCTCCTGCGTGGCCGCCGACTGCTCCTCGATGGCGGTGGAGATGGAGCCGTTGATCTCCTCCATGTGGTGCACGGTGGCGGCGACGCGCTCGATGCCGGCGATGGCGGACTGGGTCACCTCCTGCATGGCGGCGACCTTGCCGGCGATCTCGTCGGCCGACTGCGCCGACTGGTTGGCGAGGTGCTTCACCTCGTTGGCCACCACGGCGAAGCCGCGCCCGGCCTCGCCGGCGCGCGCCGCCTCGATGGTGGCGTTCAGCGCCAGCAGGTTGGTCTGTTCGGCGATGGCTCGGATGATGTCCAGGATGCCGCCGATCTCGCGCGCGGCGGCGTTCAGCTGGTGCATGACCTGCTTGGCGGATTCGCCGTCGGCGACCGCCGTGCGGGCGGTCTTCGCGGCGTCGCTCACCTGCCGGGCGATCTCGCCGATGGCGGCGTTCAGCTCCTCCGCCGCCGAGGCCACCGTCTGCGCCGACCCCAGCGAGGTCTGCGCGGCGTCCGTGGCGGTCACAACCGTGCTCTCCACCGACCCGCAGACGCGGTCCAGGTCCTTCACGGTGCGCGTCAGGTCGTCGGTGAAGCCCAGCACGCTGCGCACCATGTCGGAGGATTCGTGGTCGATGTGGTCGACCATGTTGTCCACGGCGTGGACGCGGTCCTCCTGCAGCCGGTCCCAGTAGAGCGACAGCGCCGCCTCCATGTCGAACATGACGGCGGCGATGACGGCCTGCTGGGCGCGCGCGATGTCGGCCAGCCGGCCGCCGGTGGTGAGCAGCGCGCCGCGCTCGCGCGCCACCGCGCCCACCATCTCGCGCAGGACGAAGGCATAGCCGCCCACGTACCAGTCCGGCGCCAGCCCGGCGCGGTGGTGCGCGGCGGCGCTGGCCCGCACGGAGGACCAGTAGGTCTCGTCGAAGCGCGCCTCGAACAGCCGGCGCCAGTGCGCGGCCTGCGCCCGCTTGGCCTTCTCCACGCTCTGCGGTCCCTGGAACAGGGGGGCCAGTTCCGGCTGCCGCAGCGTGCGCTCGTAGAAGCGTTCCAGGATTCCCGGAACCGCCTTGTCGATGACCGGCTGCAGCTGGCGCAGCGTGGCGATGGTCAGGTCGTCCAGGCCGAAATAGGCGCTGACGCGGCGCCTGCGTTCGATGTCGGTGGTCGCGTCGCTCATGGTGGGTGATCCTCGTGCCTCGCCCCGACGCGGCGCCGGGCGGGAATCCGCTGGCGGCGCCAACGATCCGGGTTCGTTGGTGGCGGCGTTCTTGTTGCTTTTGGGCTTTGTAACCGAATTGACATACTAGCAAAGGGAATATGACATTTCGAGCATGAACCCGCGGCCGGCACGCAGGTCCGGTGCAGAAAATCATCAGGGATCGCGCAAGGCTGTTGCGAACCGTTTGCAGTACGGGCTTTGGCGTCGTCTTGGCCCATCAAGACGCGAAACGGCCGCCGAAGGGATTTCGGCGGCCGGTCTCTTGCCCGGTCGCGCGGGCGGTGCCGCGCGCCGATGGCTTCGGTCAGGGTACGATCAGCGCTTCGCTTCGGCGTGCTGGCCGGCCATCTTGCGCTGCAGGTAGGTCTGCGTCAGCTGCGGCAGGTTGCTTTCGATCCAGCCCGCCATCTCCTCTTCCTCGCGCAGGTTTTCCTCCAGCAGGCGGGCGACCTCGGCGTCGCCGATCTGCCGGGCCGTCGCGACCAGGACGCGGTAGTTGGCGATCTCGAACTGCTCGAAGGCGTAATTGAAGATGCCGGCCTTCACGACCTCGTCCGAGGCGAAGATACCGGACAGCGACTGGGCGTTGCCGATCAGCATGCCGATGCCGGTCTTGATCGACGATGTGTCGGTGCCCAGCCGCTGCAGGCACTCGCGCACGCGGTCCGCCTGCCGGCGGGTGACGGCGACGTGCTCGCGCACCTTGGCGAGCATGTCGGGGTAGTGCTCCAGGCGCTCGGTCTGACGCTCCAGCATCTCGACGGCCTGGTTCTCCATGGCGTAGGCGTCGCGCAGCCAGTCCGCCAGGGTGTCCTTGATCTCGGCCACCGCATTCCTCCGTGTTGACGTTCGTGTTGACTTCAAGGGGCGCACCCGTGGTGCGCCGGTTTGCCGATCAACAGCGCAGGCGGCGCATCGTCGCGTGCGGGTGGCGCGAAACGGAACCTTTGCCGTGCATCCGCGGTTGATTCCGCCGGACGTTTCCGGGCGAGGGAGTGCCGCCATGCTGGGCAAGAACGAGATCGTGGACACGCTCAACGATCTCATTCGCATCGTCGAGGACAGCCACGAAGGCTACCGTCAGGCGGCGGAGAGCAGCGAGGATCCCGACCTCAAGGCGCTCTTCGGCGACCTCGCCGACCAGCGCGGCGCCATCGTGCGCGAGCTGCAGCGCACCGTGGCCGAGCAGGGCGGCGCGCCGGACATGGGCGGCACCGTGGTCGGCAGCGCGCATCGTTTCTTCCTCGAACTGAAATCGACCGTGCTGGGCCACGACCGCGACGCCATGCTGGCCGAGGTGCAGCGCGGCGAGAGCGAGTGCGTGCGCCGCTACGAGGAGGCGTTGGCCAAGGACCTGCCCCCCGACGTGATCGCCGCCGTCAGCCCGCACCTGGACCGCATCCGCGTCGACCACGACCGCATGGCCCAGCTGCGCAACGCTGTGGCGTAGCGACTCATCGCCCTTTCCCAAGTTTTCAGCTTCTCATTTCGTTATGGCCGGGTCATGGGCCTGGGCATGACGGGAAAGGGAAAACTCTGTTTCCCTGGCTCCTCATTCGGTGTCGATGCGAACCAATCCGTAATGGAAACAATCCCGAGGCGCTAACCCGATCGTCAAAAATCTTCACCGAAATCGCGTGCGGCAGGGAATACCACCCGGGGTATCCGTGTTCGTCATGCTGCGATGCAATATTTTAACTTGAGCGCCGCCGTTGCATCGGTTAGTGAGGGTACCAAACCATCCCCTCCGTTTCGGGAAAGCAACCAATGACTGACGATCTGCTGAACAAGGGTGCCTTCGCTCTCTACCGGGCGGAGAACCCGCACCGCGTGGAAGAGTTCTCCAAGTCGGAGAACGCCGAGCAGGCCATCGCCGCCGACTTCGAGCTGTACAAGAGCCGCTACGTCCGCAAGTTCCAGGACGTCCGCGAGAGCCTCGAGGCGCTCGGCCTCACCGTCACCCGCGCGGCGTGACGAAGGACAGGGCGCCGGAACGCCGGCTCCGGCGCCCGTCCAGCTCCGCCAGGAGCGCGCGTTTCTCGGCCGGCTCCAATCCCCGCCACGCCTTGATCTCCGCCCGCGTGCGCAGGCAGCCGACGCACGTGTCGGTCGCCGGGTCCAGCGTGCACAGCCGCACGCAGGGGGACGGCACGTCGTCTTCGGCGGCGATGGTCATGGGAAGCGTTCCGTAGAGTGCTTGATGTTGGGTTTTCGGCTGCGCCTCAACCCAACCTACGGGAACACCCACAGGTAGGTTGGGTTAAGCGCCAGCGAAAACCCAACGCCGGAAACGACAAGGGAGCCCGCAGGCCCCCTCGCGTTTAGCACCACCCAAGGTGCCGCATCAATCCGAGATGCCTTAATCCGAGATATTCGGCGGATCCGGGTCGTCGTCCCAGCCTTCCTTCGGCAGCGGGTAGCGCTCCAGCCACTGGCGCACCAGGGCCACGTGGCCGGCCTCCTCCTCCGCGAACTCGCGGGCGAGGCGCGCGACCTCCGGGTCCTTCGTCTCGGCGGCGACGGAGGCATAGTACTTGTTGCCCTGCGTCTCCGACAGCAGCGCCATCTTCAGCGCATGGTGCGGCTTCATCAGGTAATGCGCGTGCTCGAAGCTCGCGGCTTCCGGCGACTCCGTGGTCGAATCCCACTGGAACTCCCACGGCGCCACCTTGGGCACGGGGCCGTGCTCGGCCGCCACCTGCTTCACCTCGGCGGCGTGCTTGCGCGAATAGCCGGCGAGGTCGCGGAACAGCTTGGCGACCTCCGGGTTGTTGTGGGCCTCCATGCTGTCGGCCAGTTCCTCGTACCGCTCGGCCGCCTCGTTCTCCAGTTCCAGCGCGTGGGCGAGGAACAGGCCGACGTTGGCCGCCCCGTTCAGGACCTTGGTCTTCATACCGCGAAGCCCTCCTCGATCTGCGCGATGGTCCGGGTGGCCGCCGACGCCGGTTGGAACGGCCGGCGGTTGCCGGCGAGGAAGATGCCCAGGCCGAACCCGTCGTCTTCCAGAACGGCGCGCATCGCCTCGTTCGGGTCGTCCGTCGGCTCGCGGCCGTAGGGGTGCACGCTGCTCTTCCACCCCCGCTGCTCCGGGCGGAAGGTGACGCACGGGGAGAGCACGTGGATGACGGAGAAGCCGGGATGCTTCACGCCCTCCACGATCAGGCGCGCCACCTCGTTCGGGTTGCCGGAGAAGCCGCGGGCCACGAAGTTGGCGCCGCAGGCCAGCGCCAGCTGCACCGGCTGGATCGGGTTCACGCCCGGCCCTTCCGGCGTCAGCTTGCTCTCGCACCAGTCGGACTCGGTGGTGGGCGACGCCTGCCCCTTGGTCATGCCGTAGACCTGGTTGTCCATGACGATGTAGGTCATGTCGACGTTGCGCCGGCAGGCGTGCAGGAAGTGGTTGCCGCCGATGGAGAAGCCGTCGCCGTCGCCGCCGAACACCAGCACGGACAGGTCCGGCCGGGCCAGCTTCAGCCCCGACGCCACGGCCAGCGCGCGGCCGTGCACGGCGTGGTAGCCGTAGCAGCTGGTGTAGGCGGGAATGCGGGACGAACAGCCGATGCCCGACACCACGGCGGTGTTGTGGCGTTCCAGCCCCATGGTCGCCATGGCGCGGGTGATGCCGGCCAGCACGGAATAGTCGCCGCAGCCGGGGCACCAGATGGGCTTCACGTCGGACTTGTAGTCGTGCGGCTCCGGACCGGCGACGGTCTCGGTCAGATGCGTGTCCATGTCGTTCGTCTCCGGCCGGTCAGAGGAGGGAAGCCAGCGTGTCGCGCACCTCGCGGGCACGGATCGGCAGCGGGCCGGGGCGGCTGAACACCGACACCGTGCCCGGCAGGTCGTAGTGCGCGCGCAGGAACTTGTGGAACTGGGCGCCGTGCGTCTGCTCGACCACCAGTACCTTCTCCACGCCCTTCAGCGCTTCGGCCAGCTTGGCCGGCTGCACGGGGGAGATCAGGCGGATGGCGACCAGCCGCGCCTTCCTGCCCTCCGCCGCCAGCCGCCGCACGGCCTCGCGCGCCGGACCGGTGGAGGAGCCCCAGGTCACCACGGCCACCTCGCCCTCGCCCTCGACCTCCGCCCAGGCGTCGCCGAAGTCGTGGCCGGCCAGCTTGCGCAGCCGCTTGTCCAGCTGCTTCTGGTGGTCGGCCGCCTGGGAGGAGGGCAGGGCGCTTTCCGCGTGCTCCAGCCCGTCGGCGGTGTGCTCGCCGCCCGGCATGCCGGGGATGGCGGCGGGGGAGACGCCCGACGGCGTGTCCAGGTAGCGCTTGTACTTCGCCTCGCCGTCCAGCCCTTCGGCCAGCAGGCGCTTGGCGACGTAGGGCGCCTCGGCCGGCTTGTCGACCACGGCGCGCGACTGGCCCATGGCCTGGTCGGACAGCACGATGGCCGGCGTCTGCAGCGCCTCGGCCAGATGCACCGCCCACTGGGTGGTGAACAGGCAGTCGGCGATGGAGGTCGGGCCGACGACCAAGTGCGGCGCGTCGCCGTGCAGGCCGTAGACGGCGATGTTCAGGTCCGACTGCTCCGACTTGGTCGGGATGCCGGTGGACGGGCCGCCGCGCTGCACGTCGACGATGACGACCGGCGTCTCGGACGCGACACCCAGGCCGATCGCCTCGGTCATCAGCGACAGGCCCGGCCCGGCGGTGGCGGTGATCGACGGCACGCCGCCGAAGGAGGCGCCCAGGCACATGGTGATGGAGGCCAGCTCGTCCTCCGCCTGCACCAGGGCACCACCGGTCTTGGCGAGGTTGGGGGCCAGCCACTCCAGGATCTCGGTGGCCGGGGTGATCGGGTAGGCGGCGCAGAACTTCACCCCGCCCTTCAGCGCACCCAGCCCGGCCGCCTCGTTGCCGGAGATGTTCCAGCGCGCCTCGCCGTTGCGTTGTGGTGCTGCCAGCTCCAGCCCCAGGTTCCAGCCCTTGGCCTCCTTCGCGCCGACGTCGATGCCGGCGGCGGACGCGGCGAGCGCCCCTTCGCCCTTCTTGCCCAGCGCCTTCTCGATCACCGCGTCGATGCCCGCGCGCGGCAGGCCGATGGCGGCGGCGACGGCGCCCAGGCCCACCATGTTGACGCGCCCGCCGGGGATGGCGCCGGCCAGTTCCTTGATCGGCATGGCGATCTGCTTGGCCCCGCTGGCCGCCAGCACGGCCGGCACCTCGCCCTGGGAGGGATCGGTGACGATGACGCTGTCGGCGTTCAGCGGCAGTTCGGCGGCGAAGCGCTCCACGTTCTGCCAGTCGAAGGCGACGATGACGTCGAAGCGGTCGCCCGGCGCCAGCACCGGCTGCGGCGACAGGCGCACGAAGGCCGCCGCCTCGCCGCCGCGGATCTGCGGGCCGGAGGAGCGCGACATCAAACCGTACCATCCGACGTTGGCCGCGGCGTCCAGCAGCATCTGCCCGGCCGTCATAACGCCGGCGCCGCCGCTCCCCACGAAGGCGATCGTGACTGAATCCACTGTCATCAACGCTTCCCTTCCGCACATCAGATTGCCGGGCCTGACCAAGCGGCCAGGGCCCCGCCCGACACGTTCGGGCGGGTCTTAGCCGCGGGGATGCAGGAAAGGGAATGATCTGGCGCAACGATGCGACGCAACGTCGCGAATTGACGCAGTTTTGCGTCGCACCCCGGCCGTGGCCGTATCACGTCGCCGCAAGGCGGTTCCGGGACGAATTGTCGCAAGGGCGGACGGTCTGCGCTACTCGCTGTAGCGCTCCTCCTTCCAGGGATCGGCCTCGTTGTGATAGCCGCGGACCTCCCAGTAGCCCTTGCGGTCCTCGGCCACGAACTCGATTCGCTTCACCCACTTCGCACTCTTCCAGAAGTACAGCTTGGGCACGATCACCCGCACCGGGCCGCCGTGGTCGCGGCTGATCGGCTCCCCCTCCCAGGTGGTGGCGAGCAGCACGTCCTCGTCGTCGAAGGCGCCGAGCGGGATGTTGGTGGTGTAGCCGTCGAAGGAGTGGAAGACGACGTGCGCCGCCTCCGCCGTCGGTCGCACGACGGACAGCAGGTGCTTGGCACTCACCCCTTCCCAATGGTTGTCGTAGCGCGACCATGTGGTGACGCAGTGGATGTCGGACAGCGACCGGAACGGGGGCTGCGCCATCAGGTCGTCCCAGCGCCAGTTGACCGGGTTCTCGACCAGCCCGTCGACGGCCAGCTGCCAGTTGCCCTTGTCGACGCGCGGCACCACGCCCAGGTCCAGCACCGGCCAGTCGGTGGTCAGGTGCTGGCCCGGCGGCAGGCGGTCCAGCAACGGGTCCGCCGTCTCCCCGGTCAGGCCACGCCCGGTGCGCGCCCAGGCCTCCTTGGTGGCGACCAGCTTCTCCTTGACCTTGCCGTCCCGCTCGACGTCGTCCGTCATGCAAGCCTCCCGTGCGTGCCGCGCACCGACAATAGTGTGCGTCGCGATTCCATCAAGCGCCGGAAACCGATAGGATGACGGAACTGATGCACAACCGGATGGGTCGCGCCGTGTACGTCCCCGCGCATTTCAACGAAGACGATCCCGAGACGCTGCACGCACTGATCCGCGCGCACGGCTTCGGCCTGCTGGTGACGCAGACGCCGGACGGGCCCTTCGCCACGCACCTGCCGTTCCTGCTGGACGTGGACGGGGACGGTGCGCGCCTGCGCGGCCACATCGCGCGCGCCAACCCGCAGTGGAAGCATTTCGCCGATGGGGGCGACGCGCTGGCGGTCTTCCAGGGCCCGCACGCCTACGTCTCGCCCACGTGGTACGCCCGGCGCGCCGGTGCCGTGCCGACGTGGAACTACGCGGCGGTCCACGTCTATGGCCGCCCCGCCGTCATCGACGATCCCGATCAGGTCGATGCCCTGCTGGACGCACTCTCCGCCAAGTACGAGGCCGGCCGCCCCGACGCCTGGAGCCTCGCCGAACTGGAGCCTAAGGCGCGCGACGCCATGCGCCGGGGCATCGTCGCCTTCGAGCTGCCGGTGGCCCGCATCGAGGGCAAGTGGAAGCTCAGCCAGAACCGCAGCGCCGAGGATCAGGCCGGCGTGATCGCGGGACTGGAAGCGGCGGGCGACCCGGACAGCCTCGCCACGGCGCGGCTCATGGCGGCGCGCGGGTAGGGCGCGGCCTACGCCGGTATGTCCTGGTTGTCTGGGGATTCCGCAAGATCTAGCCTCGCGTGTGTCGGCCGGGAATTGGCCCGGCCGACGCACATGAGGAGAAGACGATGCGGCTGTCATCGTTTCTCTTCCGGGTTCGGCGTAAGCCGCTGCGGATCCTGATCCGCTGGCTGTACATCCGCACCTAGGAAGGGGCCGGGGGTGCTAGGAACACCCCCGGCTTCCTCGCCTAAGATAGCGTTTCCGGGCGGCCAAGACAACCGCGCCCCCCTTATGGTCACGGCCCCCGCGGGTTGGCAAGGCGGCGGGGGCGGGGTAGTCTCGCGCGCCCATGACAGATCCCATCAAAAGACACGCCCTCCGGACGTTCCTGCCGATGTCCCGAACCCGTTGGACCTGCGGTTTCGCCGCTCTCCTCCTGTCCCTGCTGTGCCTGACCGGCATCCCGGCCTTCGCCGCGGACTCCCCGCCGGCGTCCTCCGCGGCACCCGCCGCCGCCCCGGCAACCCCGGCCGCCGCACCCGCCGCCCCGGCGGCGCCCGCCGGGGACGCCTCCGCGCCGCCCGCCCCCACTGCCGCGCCCACGGCCGCGCAGCTGGAGGCCATGGTCTCGACGCTGGAGGACGCGGCGGCGCGCGCCAAGCTGGTGGAGCAGCTGAAGACGCTGGTCGCCGCGCAGAAGGGCCTGGCCCCCGCCGCCCCGCCGGCCGAGGACAAGGGCGTGCTGGCCGACGTCATCCCGGAAACGCTGGGTGCCCGCACGCTGGCCTTCCTGTCCGACCGCGTGGCGGGGGTGAACCAGCTGTTCGCGCGCATGGGCGAGGCCTTCACCGACCTGCCGCGCATCGGCGAATGGGCGCAGCGCCAGATGGCGGACTCCACGGCGCGCGAGCGCTGGTCGCAGCTCGGCATCTCGCTGGCGATGATCCTGATGGCCGGCGTGGTGGTGTCGCGCTTCGTGCGCTGGCTGCTCACCCGCCCGCGCCGGGCCATCGAGGTGCGGCGCTACCCGCGCGTCCTGCAATGCCTGCCCTTCCTGCTGCTGCGCGCGGCGCTGGCGCTGGTGCCCATCGCCGCCTTCGCGCTGGTCGGCTACGGCGTGCTGACGCTGGCGCAGCCGGGGCCGCGCGTGCGGCTGGTGGCGATTGCCATCATCAACGCCTCGGTCATCGTGCAGGCGGTGATGGTCGTCGCCGACTTCCTGTTCGCGCCGACGGCGCCGGGGCTGCGCCTGCTGCGCATCCGCGACGAGACGGCGGTGCGCGCCTGCCAGTGGGTGCGCCGGCTGGCCGCCGTCGGGGTCTTCGGCTACTTCATCGCCGAGGGTGCTTATGTGCTGGGCCTGCCGCTGGGCGCCTATGGCGCCGTGCTTAAGCTGCTGGGCGTGCTGATCGCCGGCATGCTGGTGGCGCTGATCCTGCAAAACCGCGCCTCGGTGGCGGAATGGCTGCGCGGCAACCCGCTGTCCGGCGACGGCGACCCCGTCACCACCGACGAGCGCGAGGCGGAAGGACAGGGCGCCGTCCTGCGCTCCGCCCGGCGCCGCTTCGCCGACGTCTGGCACGTGCTGGCCATCGTCTACGTGGCGGTGGCGTTCGCGGCGTGGATGCTGAACGTCTACGAGGGGTTCGAGTATCTGGCGCGCGCCACCGTCATCAGCATGCTGCTGTTCGTCGGCGCCCGCCTGCTGGTCAACGGCATCAACCGGGTGCTGCACCGCGGCCTGCGCCTGTCGGCGCGGATGCGCGGCCAGCTGCCGAACGTGGAGGAGCGCGCGCGGCTCTACGTGCCGGTGGTGCACCGGCTGTCGAAGATCGTCATCTGGACGGCGGCGGTGCTGTTCATCCTGAACGCCTGGGGCATCGATTCCCTGGCCTGGACCGAGACGCCGATCGGCCGCCGCGCGCTGCGCAGCGTGTTCACCATCCTTCTCATCTTCGGCCTGTCGATCCTGGCGTGGGAGGTGGTCAGCGCGCTGATCGAGCGATTCCTCACCACCACCGACCGGCACGGCACCCGCATCGAGCGCTCGGCCCGCATGCGCACGCTGCTGCCGCTGCTGCGCAACGCCTTCATGGTGGTGCTGGTCACCATGGTGTCGCTGATCACGCTGGCCGAGCTGGGCGTGAACATCGCCCCGCTGCTGGCCGGCGCCGGCGTCGTCGGCCTCGCGGTCGGCTTCGGGTCGCAGACGCTGGTCAAGGACGTCATCACCGGCCTGTTCATCCTGTTCGAGGACACCATCTCGGTGGGCGACGTGGTGGACGTCGGCGGCGGCCATTCCGGCGTGGTGGAGGCCATCTCGATCCGCACCATCCGCCTGCGCGACACGGCGGGTGCGGTGCACTCCGTGCCGTTCAGCGCGGTGACGACGGTGAAGAACCTGACCAAGGACTTCTCCTTCGCCGTCTTCGACGTCAGCGTCGGCTACAGCGAGGACCCCGACCGCGTGTGCGACGTGCTGCGCGAGATCGGCGCCGGCATCCAGGCCGACCCGCAGTTCGCGCCCGACATCCTGGCGCCGCTGGAGGTGATGGGCGTCGACCGCCTGGCCGATTCCGGCGTCATCCTGAAGGCGCGCTTCAAGACCCGGCCGCTGAAGCAGTGGAACGTCGGGCGCGAGTTCAACAAGCGCCTGAAGAAGCGCTTCGACGAGCTGAACATCTCCATCCCCTACCCGCACATGCAGCTGGTCATGCCCGGCGGCGCCCACGACCGCAACCTGGGCGAGGTGCTGAGCCAGGGGTCGTAGTCGGCTGGCGACGAGGGTGCTGATAGAAAAATTAGAGATTGAGAGATGAAGAGGTTTCGAAGGTCTTGCCTCAGCCGCAGTTCCGTGTGGAACCATCGCTCAACCAAAATCCTCTCAATCTCTCAATCTCTCAATCTCTCAATCTCTGATTTCCTGATCCGTACGACGGTCGTCAGCCGTTACCCCGCCAACACCCCCTCGTCCACCAGCACCTGCATGAAGGCGTCCACCACGCGCGGGTCGAAGTGGGTGCCGGTCTCGCGGCGGATCAGTTCCATCACCGCGCCGTGGTCCCACGCCTCCTTGTAGGGGCGGCGGTGCAGCAGGGCGTCGTACACGTCGGCCACCGCCACGATGCGGCCGGACAGCGGGATCGCCTCGCCCTTCAGGCCGCGGGGGTAGCCGGTGCCGTCCCACTTCTCGTGGTGGCCCTCGGCGATTTCGGCACCCAGCGTCAGGTAGCTCTGCCCGTGCACCATCCCGGCCGCCTCGCGCAGGATGCGGCCGCCGATGGCGGCGTGCTCGCGCATCACGCGCAGCTCGTCGGGGTCCAGCTTGCCGGGCTTGCCCAGGATGGCGTCGGGGATGCCGACCTTGCCGACGTCGTGCAGCATGCTGGCCATGCCGATCTGCTCGCAGAACGCCTCGTCGACGATGCCGGCGTGCCCGCCGCGGCGCTGCAGCTCGCGCGCGATCAGGGTGGTCCAGCGCTCGATGCGGCGGACGTGCTCGCCCGTCACCTCGTCCTTGAACTCGGCCAGCTTGCCCAGGGCGTGCACGGTGGCGCGCTGGGCGTTGCGCAGCTGTTCGTACAGGAAGACGTTGTCGAAGCCGATCGCCACCTTGGAGCAGAAGATCTCCACCAGCCGGCGGTCGATGTCGGACAGCGGCCCCTGGCCGTGGATGTACAGCACGCTGGCCGCGTGCCCGCGCGAGCGGAAGGCGACCACGCAGTGGTCGCGGCGGTAGACGTTCTCCTCCGCCTCCAGCGCGGTGCGGATGTCGGCCTCCACCGGCTCCGGCACCACGTCGCGCACGCGGCGCCCGGCCGCCCCTTCGAACGGGCCGGACCCGGCCAGCACCTCCGCCTCCTCCGCCGGGGTGCCGTCGGGCAGGCGGCGCACGGTGCACAGGAAGGACCCCTGCGCCTTGTGCAGCAGCGAGCCCATCTGCACCACCACCCCTTCGACGAAGCTGGACAGCGAGCGCCGCTCGAACAGCGCCGAGGCGGCGTCGACGATCTTCTCCAGCCCGCGCCGGCTCTGCTCGATGGTCGAGATGTGCTGGTAGGAGCGCAACGCCGACACCGTGGCGGTGAACAGCGTCTGCGCCGTCAGCTCGCTCTTGGCCTTGTAGTCGTTGATGTCGTAGGCGACGATCACCTGCCGCTCGGGCGCCTGTCCCGGCTGGCCGGTGCGCAGGATGATGCGGATCTGCCGGTTGCCCAGCTCCTCGCGGATGAAGTGGACGAGGCGCAGCCCGGCGTCGTCCGTCTCCATCACCACGTCCAGCAGGATGACCGCGATGTCGGCGTGCCGGGTCAGCACGGCGCGTGCCTCGGCCGCCGTGTGGGCGCTGAGGAAGTTCAGCGCGCGGTCCTCGAACACGGTGTCGCCCAGCACCACGCGGGTGATCGCGTGCACCTCCGGGTCGTCGTCGACGATCAGCACCTTCCAGGGCGGCAGGCCGGATCCGGCGCGGCCCCCGTCGGCCTCGTCCGTCTCGTCCTCATCGGCGAACAGCAGGTCGTCCTCGTCGTCGCCGCCCACCATCGCCACCGTCCTTCCGCCGCTGTCCCGCCCCCTTTTTCGACTTGCACGCGAGGCTTGTCAACGCCCCGCCACCCCCTTCGGGGTACCCCGGATCCCTGGTCCACAAGATGGGCGCGCGGGTTGCACCCTGTGTGTTGACAGTCAAACGGCGCGGGGCCAAACGGCGCGGGGGACGTTCGCCATGATACCGCAGGCATGGGACTTGGAATTGCGCGAGGGGGCGTTGCGCATGGCGCGCTGCCTTCTGGAAACGGGGGCCATCCGCTTCGATCCGGAGAACCCCTTCCGCCTCGGCCCCGGGCTGGTCAGCCCGGTGCACGTGGAGGGGCGGCGCCTGCTCTCCTACCCCGACGTGCGCGAGGAGGTGCTGGGGCTGGCGCTGCGCATGATCGACCAGGAAATCCCCAACGCCTATGGCGAGGCGCCGCACGGCCGGCACAGGCTCGACGCCATCGCTGCGGCGGAGGGGGCGGGCGTGCCCTTCGCCACGCTGATCGCCGACCGGCTTGACCTGCCGCTGGTCTTCGTGCGCAAGGAGGTGCCGGAGGGCTGCGCCTACAAGCACCGCATCGAAGGCGTGGTGGAGCCCGGCTGGCGCATCCTGCTGGTCGAGCAACTGGCCACCGACGGGCACCGCAAGGTCCGCTTCTGCGAGCCGCTGCGGCAGGCGGGGTGCGAGATCTGCGACGTCTTCGTGCTGTTCCAGTACGGCATCTTCGACCAGATCCACGAGCACTTGTCGCCGCTGGGCATCACGCTGCACGCGCTGGCCACGTGGTGGGACCTGCTGGAGGTCGCCAACACCGGCAACTACCTGGACGAACACGTGCTGGGCGAGATCCAGGCCTACCTGCACGACCCCCGCCGCTGGACCGAGGCGCACGGTGGCGGGCAGGCGAAGGTGGCGTGAACGATCAGCTCCGCCACGCGAGGCGGCGCACGGTGGCCGCGATGGCGAGGCCGGCCACCGCCACGAAGCAGACCGTCGCCGTCATGGACTTCGCCACCGTCGCCGCCGACGCGAGCCCGACCAGCGCCGCGCTTTCGTCGGGAAAGCTCAGCAGCATGGCGGCGACGGCGGCGTTCTCCGCGTAATCCAGGCCGGCCACCGCGACCGCGCACCACGCCAGCGCGCACCGCCCGGCCGTTTCCAGGCCCGACCAGCGCAGCAGGACGCGCCAGAGGCCGGCCAGCGACAGGGCGAGCAGAGCCGGATACGCCACATCCAGCGGCAGCTGGCGGAAGAGATAGTCATGCCGCCCCTCGCTCCCCAGCCGTTCAAGGAGGGTGTGGGCGTACGCGGCGTCGTACCCCAGGGGGCTCAGGTCGAACATGGGCAGGCCGCCGCTGCGGGCCGTCAGCTCCGGCAGGGTGACCGTCAGCATGGTCGCGTAAACGACCCCGGCGGCAAGCAGCACCCCGGCCAGCCGCCGTCCGGCCCACCACGCGGCGTTGGTATGAGCGAACATCGAATAACAGCCTCAGCTCAATTCCCGCACGCGGCGCGCCGCCTTGGCGATCTCCTCGTCCAGCATGCGGTCAGTGGCGCGGTGCCGTGCCACCAGGACCAGCAGGAAGGCCAGGAAGACCACGCCGCCGGCCAGATAGGGCAGCATCCAGGCGTCCGCCGGGCGCGCCAGCGCCATCCCGCCGTAGGCGCCGACCAGCGCCAGGAACAGCAGCAGCACGACGATCGCCGCCAGCCGCAACGCCCGCCACAGGCGCTTGTGACGCTGGTGGTAGGCCAGCTCCCGCTGCGCCTCGGCCAGTTCGCCCGCCCGGCTCACGACCCGGTCACCCGCACCGGCCGGGCCGCCGCCTGGGGCGCCTCGGCACGGACCAGACGGCCGCTCGCCAGGAAGGGCACGGCCAGCAGCGCCTGCACCGCCGCCCAGATCAGCGCCTCCCAGTTGGGGTGGCTCCAGTCGATGGCGCTCAGCGGCATGGCGCTGGTGCCGGCGAGGTAGCCGCGCAACGGCGCGTCCACCGGCAGGATACCCTCGGCGATCACGGTCAGAATGGCCCCGGTGAGCAGGAAGCGGCCCAGCCAGATCTCCAGCTTCGGGCGCGGCGTGACGGCGCCGGGCAGGGCCACCGCCGGGCGGAACAGGTTGCCCGCCGCCAGCGCCGAGGCCCAGCCGGTGCCCGCCGGCCGCTTCGCCGCGCGCACCGCGCCCAGCGCCAGCAGGCCGACCGCCGGGATCACCTCATACGGCACCGGGAAGTTGCGGTAGCGCCCGTCGAAGATGATGAGGAAGCTCCACAGCACGCCGAAGAAGGCGAGTGCGGCGGCCATGGTGTTGCCGATCTGCTCCATGGACGACAGGCCGAACTCCCGCTTGATCGGCTGCACCGGCTCGCCGGGCAGGGGGCCGCCGGTCAGCAGGCGGCGCACGGCGGTCAGCACGGCGGCGATCAGCCCGGCGCACAGCGCCAGCATGACCAGCGCGAAGGCGCGGTCGTGCATGTAGTAGGCCCAGTGCATCGCCACGTCGGCGGCGCGCAGCCACGCGCTGACGAAGGCCAGGGACAGCACCGCCAGCACCGCCATGCCGCCGGTGGTGAGCGCCGGGGCGGTGAGGATCAGCGCGGCGGCCAGGGCGCCGCCCGCGACGGTGGTCAGGCCGGCCTGGAACGGCCAGCCGGGGTTTTCCACCACCGGGCCGGACAGCGCGAACTTCGCCTCGCGGTCCGTGGTGTACAGGCCCCAGTGGCCGCCCACCGTGCCTTCCAGCTTCTGCTTCCAGTTCTGGTCGAAGGCTTCGATGATGTTGACGTCGAAGCCCTCGGCCTGCGCCAGCCGGACGATCTGGTTGATGAACTGCGCCTTGGCGACCAGCCCCGGCGCCGCCGCGCCGCGCGAACGGCCCGACGTCGGCCAGCCGGTCTCGCCGATCAGGATGGGCTTGCCGGGGAAGCGGTGGGAGATCTCGCGGTAGGACCACGCGATGTGCTCGGCCCCCTTCTCCACGCTGGCCGGGATGTCTTCCCAGTAGGGCAGCAGGTGGATGGTGATGTAGTCCACCTCCGCCGCCATCTGCGGGTACTTCAGCCACCATTCCCAGACGTCGGCATAGGACACCGGCTGCTTGATGGCGCCCTTCACCTTGCGGATATAGCCGGAGATCTGTTCCGCCGTCAGCTCGCCGCGCAGCAGCACCTCGTTGCCGACGATGACGCGGGTGATGACGTCCGGATAGCGGTTGGCGAGTTCGATGAGGGAGGCGACCTCGGCCTCGTTCTTCGACAGCTTGCTGGACAGCCAGGCGCCCATGGTGACCTTCAGCCCGTACTTGCGGGCCAGTTCCGGCACCACCTCCAGCCCCTCCAGCGAGGTGTAGGTGCGCACCCCCGCCACCTGGGCGGAGAGCACGCGCAGATCCTCCTCGATCTGGTCGCGGGTGGGGAAGACCTGGGTCAGCGGGCTTTGCCCGTCGCGAAAGGGCGCGAAGGACACGCTGGACAGCTTGCCGCCCGGAAGCGGCTCCAGCGGCACCGGCCGGTTGGGCAGGTACCAGGCGGCGATGTTGGCGAGGCCGGCCACCGCGAGCACGGCAAGGATCGTCAGGATACGCATGGGCCCCATGTCTACACGAATCTGGCGTCCGTCCAAAAGAGAAGGGTGGGCCGGATGCCGCGACATTCGCGGGTCCGGCCCACCCCAGTTCGGTCGAAGTCGAAGGGACGTGCCATCGTCACAGGGATGAACGGCCTCATTCCGGAATTATTCCACCGCCGTCCACGACCCCGTAGGCGCCCCCGTAGGTTGGGTTGAGCGAAGCGAAAACCCAACGTCCATGCTACCATGACGCGCACCATCCGGCCGGGACGGAGTCAGCGGACGATGCGCTATCGTCGGGACCACACGCCAGGGGCGACGTACTTCTTCACCGTCGTGACGGAGCGGCGGCGTCCGATCTTCAGCAACGCCGCCGCCATACAGCATCTGCGCGCCGCCTTCCGCGCCGAACTCGCGGTACGCCCGTTCGAGATTTTCGCGATCACGGTGCTGCCAGACCACATCCACGCGATCTGGACCTTGCCCGAGGGCGACAGCGATTATTCGACGCGCTGGCGGCGGATCAAGGCACGGTTCACCGCCGGCCTGGGCTGGACCCCGGCCAAAGTGTCGCCATCCCGTGAACGCAAGGGCGAACGCGCTGTCTGGCAGCGACGGTTCTGGGAACACCGCATCCGGGACGAGGGGGAACTCGCCGCCTACGCCGACTACATCCACTGGAATCCCGTGAAGCACGGGCTGGTGACGGAGCCGGAAGCGTGGCCGTATTCCAGCTTCGCGCGCTTTGTCCGGGACGGCGTTTACGGCGTGGGTTGGGGCGGCGGGAAGGCGGAAACGATCGCCGCGAAAGTGGTTGAGATGAAAACGTGACGTTGGGTTTTCGGCTTTTGCCTCAACCCAACCTACGAATTCGCTCGTAGGTTGGGCCGGGCGCAGCGAAAACCCAACGATCTCGGGCGTTTACTTCTCCACGAACGCCTTTTCGATCACGAAATGGCCGGGCTCGCCGTTGTGGCCCATGTGGAAGCCCATGCCCTCCAGCAGCTTCTGCGTGTCGGTCAGCATCTGCGGGCTGCCGCACAGCATCACGCGGTCGACCTCCTTGTCGAAGGGCTGCAGGCCGATGTCGCTGAACAGCTTGCCCGACTGGATCAGGTCGGTGATGCGGCCCTGGTTCTCGTACGGCTCGCGCGTCACGGTCGGGTAGTAGATCAGCTTCCCGGCCACCGCCTCGCCGAAGAACTCGTTCTGCGGCAGCGCCTCGCGGATCAGCTCCTGGTAGGCCAGTTCGGCCACGCGGCGGCAGGTGTGCGTCAGGATCACGCGGTCGTACTGCTCGTACACCGTCGGGTCCTTGATGATGCTCATGAACGGGGCGAGGCCGGTGCCGGTGCTCAGCATGTACAGGTTGCGGCCGGGCAGCAGGTTGTCGACCAGCAGGGTGCCGGTCGCCTTGCGGTTGACGATCAGCGTGTCGCCTTCCTTCAGGTGCTGCAGGCGCGAGGTGAGCGGGCCGTCCGGAACCTTGATCGAGAAGAACTCCAGCGTGTCCTCGTAATTGGCGCTCACCATGGAGTAGGCGCGCAGCAGCGGACGGCCGTTCACCTCCAGCCCGATCATGGTGAACTGGCCGTTCTCGAACCGGAACGACGGATCGCGCGTGGTCTGGAAGCTGAACAGGTTGTCGGTCCAGTGGTGGACCTTCAGAACGCGTTCGTGGATCAGGTTGCTCATTCTTCCTTTGCTCCGCTGCCCCGCGCCATGCCGTGCGCGGGGTTTCCATAACCGAACGGGGGCTTTTCGCGCCAGCGAAAAATGCCCCTACGGTTTGTGTGTGATCGCATAAGAAAAACGTAATGTTGGCGTGGAACCTACCGTCCGTCGCCGGCCGGCGGCGCGAACAGGAACGGCGTAACGCCGCGAAGGTTCTCGTCGACGATCAGCCGGTGGTTCAGCGGCGGGAAGGCCCGCTGGGAGCAGTCCACCCGCGGGCACAGGCGGCAGTTCACGCCGATGGGCGTGGCGGCTTCCGTGTTCTCCAGGTCGATGCCGTCGGCGTAAACCACCTGGGCCGCGTGTGCAATGTCGCAGCCCAGCGCCATGGCGAACTGCTGCGGCGGGCTGCGGTAGCCGCCGCTGGCCTTCACCGTCGTCCGCGCGACGGAGAAGTAGGTGGTGCCGTCCGGCATCTGCGCCACCTGGGTGTGGATCTTGCCGGGCGTGCGGAACGCCTCGTAGACGATCCAGCGCGGGCAGCCGCCGCCGAAGCGCGCGAAGTGGAACCCCGCACCCGAGAAGCGCTTGGACACGTTGCCGGCGCTGTCCACCCGGATCAGGAAGAACGGGATGCCCTTGGCGCCCGGCCGCTGCAATGTGGTCAGCCGGTGGCAGACCTGCTCGAACGAGGCGTCGAAGCGCCGCCGCAGCACGTCGACGTCGTAGCGCACCTGCTTGGCCGCCTCCAGGAAGCGGTTGTAGGGCATCAGCACCGCGCCGGCGAAGTAGTTGGTCAGCCCGATGCGGGCCAGCCGCCGCGCCTCGTCCCCCGACAGGTTGCCGGCGTCGACGATGCGGTTGATCAGGTCGCGGTGCAGCAGCAGGGCGATCTGCCCGGCCAGCTGGAAGTTGCGCCCGCTGGGCGCCAGCATCTCGGAGATCAGGACCCGCCGCCCGTGCCGGTCGAAGCGGCGCACGGCGTATCCCATGACGTCGCCCGGCATGATCTTGACGCGCACGCCTTGCTGCGCCGCCAGCCAGTCCACCAGCCCGCGGTACAGGTCGCCGCGCTCCGGGTTGGCCTCCTGGCACAGCGCCTCGGCGGCGGCCTCCAGTTCGGGGAAATGGTTGTGCTGGGCGTGGAAGAAGTCGCGCACCTCCTCCAGCGGGAAGGAGGCGCTGTGCGCCAGCTGCAGCTTGTCCTGGTCGGCCAGCTTCTCGGCCAGGTTCTGCATGTCGTCGCGCTGCTCGCGGAACGCCCGGTACAGCGTCACCACCGCCTGCCCCAGCACCGGGGCGACGGCGACCAGCTCCTTCAGGTCCTGGTTCTTGATGCCGGAGCTGTCGAACAGCGGGTCGGCGAACACCTCGCGCAGGCCGGCCACCAGCCGGCTCTCCTCGTCCTCGGCGAAGGACTGCAGGTCGACGCCGAAGCTCTGCCCCAGCT
>Ga0196970_1000739_pt1 | contig 31722 bp, 21 predicted proteins | sample S1v_513CmetaG_FD_148672 | JGI IMG/M metagenome (GOLD analysis project Ga0196970, IMG submission 148672) | Soil microbial communities from Anza Borrego desert, Southern California, United States - S1+v_5-13C | ecosystem: Environmental > Terrestrial > Soil > Desert | place: USA: California... | reverse complement strand
GCTCATCGCGGCGGCGTCCAGCACCGCCAGCGGGGACTGTCAGGAATTCCGTGTACGGGCCATAACCGAGGGACCGAAGGAGGCCCCCTATGGCACGACGCAAACCGCCCAGCATCCCGGACCAACTTCTCGATCAACTGCTCGCCGGGGCCGACCCGAAGAGCGCCTTCGCCAAGGACGGCCTGCTCGATGAGCTGAAGAAGGCGCTCGCCGAGCGGGCGCTGAACGCGGAAATCGATCACCACCTCGACGGCGCGGAACCCGATGGCCGGGCCAACAGCCGCAACGGTTATGGCCGCAAGACGGTGCTCACCGACACCGGCAAGATCACCCTCGCCGTGCCGCGTGATCGGCTCGGCACGTTCGATCCGCAGCTGATCGCCAAGTACCAGCGCCGCTTCCCCGGCTTCGACGAGAAGATCGTCTCCATGTACGCCCGCGGCATGAGCGTGCGCGAGATCCAGGGGCACCTGCGCGAGCTGTACGGCATCGAGGTCTCGCCCGACCTGGTCAGCGCCGTCACCGACGCCGTGCTCGAGGAAGTGGCCGAATGGCAGGAGCGCCCGCTCGAACCACTCTACCCGCTGGTGTTCTTCGATGCTCTGCGGGTCAAGGTGCGCGACGAGGGCACGGTGCGCAACAAGGCGGTGCACGTGGCGCTCGGCGTCCGGCCCGACGGCACCAAGGAGATCCTGGGTCTGTGGATCGAGCAGACCGAGGGCGCCAAGTTCTGGCTGCGCGTCATGAGCGAGCTGAAGAACCGCGGCGTGGAGGATGTGCTGATCGCCATCGTCGATGGCCTGAAGGGCTTCCCCGAGGCGATCACCGCGGTGTTCCCGCAGGCCCAGGTCCAAACCTGCATCGTTCATCTCATTCGGAACTCACTGGAGTTCGTCTCCTGGAAGGAACGCAAGGCGGTTGCCGCCGCGCTGAAGGCGATCTACCGGGCCACCGATGCCGACGCCGGGCAACGCGCTCTGGACGAGTTCGCCGCCAGCCCCTGGGGCACCAAGTACCCGGCGATTGCCATGGCGTGGCGGCGGAACTGGGCCGCGGTGATCCCGTTCTTTGCCTTTCCCGACGACGTGCGCCGGATCGTCTACACGACGAACGCCATTGAGTCGCTGAACGCCAAGCTGCGCCGGGCGGTGCGCGCCCGCGGCCATTTCCCCACCGATGAGAGCGCGATGAAGCTGCTGTACTTGGTGTTGAACCAAGCCTCGAAAGACTGGAAGATGCCGCCACGCGAGTGGGGCATGGCCCGCGCTCAGCTCGCCATCCTCTTCGAGGACCGGTTCACGCTCGCCTGATCACAACCGGCCCGTACACGGAATTCCTGACAGTCCCCCGCCAGCGTGTGGCTGGCGATCATGCGCTCCTCGTCGGTCGGGATGACGAAGACGGGCACGCGGCTGTCGGCCGCCGAGATCCGCGTCGCCTTCGCCCGGTTCGCAGCAGCATCGAGCGTCACGCCCAGCCAGCCCAGCTTCTCCGCCACCCGCGCACGCACCGGCGCCGAATGCTCGCCCACACCGGCGGTGAACACCACCGCGTCCAGGCCGCTCATCACCGGTGCCAACGAGTTGACATGGGGTTATGCGGGCCGAGCCCTCGAGCGGGAAGCTCAGACTCCCTGAATGAATCGAAACGAAGAGGATCTCGACGACAAGCTCCGTTAACCGCTCCAAGACGGCGTTTCGAGAACTGCATTCCTCTGGCTCGTTCCACGGATGGCATGGGCCAAACAGATCTTTGCGATATTCCGATCGCACGATCCATTTGACTTAACCCAACAGGATTGGCCTTTTAAACCTTAGAGCCTGAGTTTGCGTTCGGGGAGCGCGGCTGAATGTGATAGCCTCTTGCATCGAATCAATAGTCTCGTCCAGTCAAAGCGGAGAGATGACCCATGGCGCGGACAGCAGCGGAGATGGTGGCGGAGGCCAAAAGCAAGGTGCGGGCGATTACGCCCGAAGAGGTCTCGGAGATGGGCAACATCCTTATTGTCGATGTGCGAGACGCACCAGAAGTCGAAGCCAGCGGCAAGGTGCCGGGGGCGGTGCATGTGCCCAGAGGTATGCTGGAGTTTCGGGCTGACCCATCAAGCCCTTACCACGACAAGAACTTTGACCCCTCTAAGACTGTGGTTCTCTATTGCGCGTCCGGTGGGCGTTCGGCGCTCGCCGGAGCGGCGCTCCAGGAGTTGGGCTACACAGACGTTCGCAACATGGGTGGGTTCAAGGACTGGATCGAGAAAGGCTTGCCGATCGAGAAATAATACCGCCGAGCGGAACCGCTGACTCACTGAGAGGGATTCCCAAGGCCGGCAATCGGTGATTCGATTCCCCATCGCGATGGGGAGGAGCGAATGCCAGCGGCGTTGCCGATCCGGGAAGACCTGAGCGCCAGCGAATTGCGTGCTCTGGCGCGGCGGGAGAGCAAAGGGCGGGTGGCGGCACGGATGTTCGCCATCGCCCATGCGCTCGGCGGGGTGAGCCGGGCGGAAGCGGCGCGGCTGGCCGGCATGGACCGCCAAGCCCTGCGCGATGCGGTGGTGCGCTACAACGCCGAAGGCGTAGCCGGGCTCTATGATCGTCCGCTGCCCGGCCGGCCGGAATGGCTGAGCGAGGGGGAACAGGCGACGCTCAAGGCGATCATCCTCGCCGGCCCCGATCCGAAGCGGCACGGCTGCGTCGAGTGGACCCCGCCGATCCTGTGCGAGGTGATCGCCGAGTGCTTCGCCAAGATGCTGCACCCGGCCAGCTTGTCGCGCATCGTGCGGCGGCTGAACCTGTCGAAGCAGAAGACGCGGCCCCGCCACTCGCAGTCCGACGCCAAGGCCCAGGCCGCCTTCCAAAAAGGGGGCTGCGCGAACACATCAGCACCCCGATCCCCGACACCGACCCAGACCGCACCGGGCGGACAGGGGCCAATCCCGGCGATGCACTCGGCCCAGATGTCCGCCTCGGTGCGGCGGGTCCGGCGCTGTGTGGGTGTCTCGTTCCCTTTGGCCGGCGGATGCCGGCGCGTCCAAGCGGTCTGGCTGGCCAGTCCCAGGATCCTCGTCCCGCTGGAGGTCGGTGCGAGGGCCAGGCAGCTGTGGGCCAGGCAGCCAAACCCGCCATCGTTGCCGATGCGGCCGCGCCCCTGCATGGCGTTGTGCCGGGTCAGGTCGATGGTCGTGTCGTCGTGGACGAACAGAACTGCTCCGTCACTCGTCGCGGCGGCCGAGCACACCGCGGCGCGATGCGGCGCGGTGACCGCTTCCAAGCTGGCCTCGGGGCGATCCAGCAGCCGGTACGCCCCCTTCAGCCCCGCCCAACCCGCCGTCTGCTTGGGAAGACCCGCTCCTGGAGCGCGCGCCATTCCCGTTCCCAGAGCCACTGCGCGCCGCGTCCGGCGGGCGTCACCCAGGTCGACAGGCCCCCACTGTTGCTCAGACCAGGTCTCGGCATCGTCCATCACAGCCTCCATCCGCTGCTCTCTTCAACGGATGGAGCGCGCCGCCTTCACGATGTGGGTAACGGCAAGGCCTGAAGGCGGGGGTCTCCATGCGAGGACTCCGATGAGTTACACGTGGGTGATGCGCTCGAACTGGGAGAAGTGCACCGAACCGCCGGAGGCGAAATACACCACCCCAGCCGAATCGGGCCAGAGTTGCTGGCCGTCGCCGTTCGGAACGAAGCCGCCGCTGGTGAACTCGATGCGGTATTCGCCGGTCCCCGCCTCGATGAGCAGGGTGTCCCTGCCCTCCTCGCCGTAGACCCGGTCCGTCCCTTCACCCGGGCGCACGATGACGGTGTCGTTGCCGCTGCCGCTGTACATGGTGTCGTTGCCAGCTCCGCCGTCGAGGAAGTCGTCGCCGTCCCGGCCAGTGAGGCTGTCGTTACCGGCCCCGCCGGTGAGGCTGTCGTCGCCGGCCCCGCCGGTGAGATAATCGTTGTCGCTCCCGCCGCTGAGGCTGTCGTTGCCATCGCCGCCGTAGAGGTAGTCCTTGCCAGCCCCGCCGTGGATGGTGTCGTTGCCGCCGTCGCCGGCGAGGAAATCGGTGCCTTCTTCACCGGCGAGGAAGTCGTTGCCATCCTCGCCGGTAAGGCTGTCGTTGCCGGCCCCGCCCATGAGGGTGTCGTTGCCGCCACCACCGTCGAGATAGTCGTTGCCGGCCTCGCCGTTGAGGACGTCGTCGCCGGCCAGGCCGTGCAGGCGGTCGTTGCCGTCCCCGCCGGTGATGGTGTCATCCCCGGCTTCGCCGATGAGGGTGTCGTTGCCGGTCCCGCCGGTGAGTGCGACGCCACCGATCACCTTGGCCGCCTGCTCCATCGTCAGGCGGTTGGGACTGGGCGGGGTCTTCGTCGTGGTCATGCTCGATCTCCGGCTTGGAAGGGGTTCTGCTTGGTTAGTGTCAGGGCCGCGGCAAAGGTTCCCTCGGCGTCGGCACCGCGGAAAAGGCCAGGCTCCAGCGGATCTCCGCCACGGGGCCGAAGGCCAGCATGCTGCCGTCCGGCAGGACGATCACGCCCTCGGCGTCGCCGGTCAGCACGAGCCGGTCCGGATGCTCCTCGGCGACGGCGCCGCGTTCCAGATGCAGGATCCACCCACCCATCGCCGGCGGTCCCAGCGGCCCGAGATCGACGGCGGTCGCCCCGGAATCCTCCGCGACGATCCGCGTCCCGGACCCCGGGGCGAACTGGACCACGCCGCCCGGCACCGCGGCGGCCTGGATGGCCGGGCGGATGGAGGCCTCCGCCGGCGCCGGTCCGGGCTGCGGCAAGGGGGCTGGGGCGAAGCCGGCGCCTTCCGGCACCTCCTCCTCCGGCCGGGTGCCGAGCGAGGGCTCCGGCGGCGCCATCGGGCCGCGGGCCGCCGCGACGGCGGCGAGGTCGCCGGGGCTCAGCGCCCGGCCCGCGGATCGCACCGCCGCGGCGGAGCGGGCCTTGAACTCGCCCATGTGGCCGGTCAGGCGGTCCAGGAGGCGGGAGGCCGGGGCGGCGGCTGTCCGCGGCGCGGTTTCGGCGGCCAGCGCGCGGAGAATGCCGGCCTCCAGATCGGCCGGCACCGGGGCGGCGTCGCAGGCGGCGCGCAGGTCTTCGGCGGCCCGAGCCAGCGCGTGGACGGCGGCGAGGATCTCCGCCGCGTCGCCGCGGCCGGCCAGCGCGTCCAGGGCGCGGCGCCACGCGTCGCCCGACAGGCCCTGGTCGAGTCCCTGTTCCAACAGCTCGATCAGCTCTTCGCGGGACATCGCTGGGCCTTTCATCCGGGGGGCGGGCCGTCCGGTCGCGTCCATGACCTGTTTGTCACCCGGCATTCGGAAAGGTTCCTTCCAGGCGTTCGCGCAGGGCGTTGCGCGCGCGGGACAGGCGCGACCGCACGGTTCCGACCGGCACGTCGAGGATGCGCGAGGCGTCCTCGTACGACACGCCCTCCAGCGCGACGAGCACGAAGACGGCGCGCGCGTCGTCCGACAGCTCGTCCAGCGCCGCCTTCAGGCGCTGGACCTGCTGGCGCCGCGCGTTCGCCTCCTCCGGGTCGGCGGCGTCGGCGGGGTGGAACTCCAGCACCTCGTCCGACACGAAGCTGTAGCGGTGCTGCGGTGCGCGGGAGCGGTGGTTGCGCGCCACGTTGTTCGCGATGGCGCACAGCCACGTCCACAGGGTCGAGTCCCCGCGGAACCGGCCGAGCTGGCGGTAGGCCTCCAGGAAGGTCTGCTGGGTCAGATCCTGCGCGTCCTCGGGGTGGCCGACGCGCTTCAGGATGAAGCGGTAGACGCGGACGTTGTAGTCTGCCACGACGCGCCGGAACTCGCGCACCGTCGCCGCGTCCGGCAGCGGCGCCACCGTCTCCAGACCGTCCCCACGCTCCATGCGCGCGCCTCGCTCCCACCGTCGCCGCGCCGCTGGCCGGGTGCGGCGGCCAAGTGTGATCGAAGCCATCCGGATTTGTCCATACGCCGGCAACCGCCGGCCCGCGATGGCGCGGTTGAAATCGTCCGCACGTTTCCGCCATGGTGACGGTCATGATGGAAGGCCTCTACCGCAAGGAAGCGCTCGACCACCTCGGCGCCGTCGCCGAACTGGAGGACGGGCTGACGCTGACGCCGCCGGCCACCTGGGCGGCCCTTGCCGTGCTGGGAGCGCTGATCGCCGCCGCCGTGGCCTGGAGCGTCGTCACCCGCGTGCCGGTGTCGGTGGCCGGGCAGGGGATCCTGATCAACCCCGGCGGCATCGTCGACGTGGTTTCCGCCACCCAGGGCCGCGTCGAGGCGGTGCTGGTCCGTGCCGGCGACCGCGTGCAGGCCGGGCAGATCGTCGCCCGCGTCGATCAGATGGAGACGGCGATCAAGCTGGAGCAGCTCGAAGGCCAGCTGGCCGACGCGCGCCGGCAGCGCGAGACGGTGGCCGCCTACCACGACCGCACCATCCGCGCCACGCAGGACCTGCTGGCCGAGCAGGAGCGTGCGCTGCGCCTGCGCGTCGGCATCCTCCAGGAGCAGCGCCGGTGGCTGACCGAGCGCGCCGCCCACCAGGCCGAGCTGGACGCCAAGAAGTTCATCGCCCGCCAGCAGCTGATCGACACGCGCGTGGAGATCAACAAGGTCGACGACACGGTGGCCCAGACCGAGATCCAGCTGACGTCCCTGCGCACCCAGGCCGAGGAGCGCGCCATCCAGCGCGACCGCGAGCTGTTCCAGATCGAACAGAAGATCGAGGAGCTGGAGCGCATGGTGGCGGGCCTGCGCGATTCGCTCGCCCGCAACCGCGTCATCACCAGCCCGCACGGCGGGCGGGTGGCCGAGCTGAAGGCCACGCACGGCGAGTACGTGACACCGGGGAAGGCCATCGTCGGCCTGCTGCGCGACCGGACGGACGCCGGAGGCGCGCCCGCCCTGCTGGAGGCCGTTCTCTACATGCCCCCGCGCGAGGGCAAGAAGGTGGCGGCGGGCATGAGCGTCCTCCTCGGCCCCTCCACGGTGGACCGCGAGACCTACGGCTACATGACCGGCCGCGTCACGGCGGTGGCGGCCGTGCCCTCCTCGACCGAGGGCATGCTGCTGACGCTGAAGAACGACCAGCTCGTCCGCACCCTGTCCGGCGAGGGCGCGCCGTTCGAGGTGCGCGTGGCGCTCGACGCCGACCCGGCGACGCCCAGCGGCTATGCCTGGACCTCCTCCAGGGGGCCGCCGGTCAGCGTCGATCCCGGCACGCTGGCGGAGGGGCGCATCGTGGTCGAGCGGGTGCCGGCCGTGGCGCTCGCCATCCCCGCCATGCAGCGCCTGCTGGGCCGGAACCCATGATGGGCATTCCGCTGATCGGGGCGCGCCGCGTGCGCACGCCCACGGTGCTCCAGATGGAGGCGTCGGAGTGCGGGGCGGCGTCGCTCGCCATCGTGCTGGGCCATTTCGGGCGCTTCGTGCCGCTGGAGGAGCTGCGCGTCGCCTGCGGCGTGTCGCGCGACGGCAGCCGGCTCGACAACGTGATGCGCGCCGCCGAGGGCTACGGCCTCGTCGCGGAGGCGCTGCGCGTCGAACCGGGCGACCTGCCGTCGCTGCCGCTGCCGCTGATCGTGTTCTGGGAGTTCAACCATTTCCTGGTGGTCGAGGGGGTGGGGCGCGACCGCGTCTGGCTCAACGACCCGGCCACCGGCCCGCGCAGCGTCGGCCGCACGGAGTTCGACCGCGCCTTCACCGGCGTGGCGCTGACGCTGACGCGCGGGCCGGCGTTCCGGCGCGGGGGCAAGCCGCGGCGCCCGCTGGCCGGGCTGGCGGAGCGGCTGCGATCCTCGCGCGCGGCGTTCGTCTTCGCGGTGCTGGTCAGCCTGACGCTGGTGGTGCCGGGGCTGCTCCTGCCCACATTCTCGCGCGTCTTCACCGACTATGTGCTGATCGGCGAGCAGGCGGGCTGGCTGAAGCCGCTGCTGCAGGCCATGGGTGCCGCGGCGCTGCTGACCTTCCTGCTGACGTGGCTGCAGCAGGCGGCGCTGCTGCGGTTCGAGACCAAGCTGTCGGTGGCCGGCGCCGGGCGCTTCCTGGTGCATGTGCTGCACCTGCCCATGGCCTTCTTCGCCCAGCGCCACGGCGGCGAGGTGGCGGCGCGCGTGGCGCTGAACGACCGTCTGGCGGTGCTGCTGTCGCACCAGCTCGCCACCGCGGCGCTCAACCTGCTGAGCGTCGCGGTCTTCGCGCTGGTGATGGCGCAGTACGACCTCGCGCTCACCGGCGTCGTGGTGGGGTTTGCCGCGCTCAACCTGCTGGCGCTCGCGCTGACCACGCGCGGGCTGGCCGACCGGGGCGAGCGCGCCATCGCCGAGACGGGCAAGCTGGCCGGCACCGCCATGCAGGGCCTGTCGATGATCGAGACCTACAAGGCGGGCGGCACGGAATCCGTGCTGTTCACCCGCCTCGCCGCGGCGAACGCGCGGCTGCTGACCATCCGGCAGGACATGCAGCGCGCGCAGGCGCGCCTTGGCATGCTGCCGCCGCTGCTGGCCTCGGTCGCCGGGGCGGCGGTGCTGGTGGTGGGCGGGCTGCGCATCATGGACGGCGAGATCACGGTGGGCATGCTGGTCGCCTTCCAGGCGCTGATGGGGCTGTTCCTCGGCCCCGTGGGCGCCTTCGTGCAGCTCGCCGGGCAGATCCAGGACGCCCGCGGCCTGCTCGCCCGCACCGGCGACGTGCTGCGCCAGCCGCCGGACCCGGCCTTCGCCGTACCGCCGCCGGCTGTTCCGGCATCGCCGGGGCGCAAGCTGTCCGGCGGCGTGCAGCTGGTGGACGTCACCTTCGGCTACAGCCCGCTGGAGCCGCCGCTGATCCAGGGCCTCAGCCTGGACGTGCCGGCGGGGGCGCACGTCGCGGTGGTCGGCGCCTCGGGCAGCGGCAAGTCGACCATCGCCAAGCTGGTGTCCGGCCTCTACCGGCCCTGGTCGGGCGAAGTGCGCATCGGCGGACAGCCCATCGACGCGATCCCACCCGCCGTGCTGCGCAACTCGGTGGCCGTCGTGGACCAGGAGATCGTGCTGTTCTCCGGCTCGGTGCGCGACAACCTCTCGCTCTGGGACGGCGCGGTGCCGGAGGAGCGGTTGCACGCCGCCGCCCGCGACGCCGCCATCCACGACTTCATCGCCGGCCGCCCGGACGGCTACGAGGCGGTGCTGCACGAGCAGGGCCGCAACCTCAGCGGCGGCCAGCGGGCCCGCCTGGAACTGGCCCGCGCCCTGGCGCTCGACCCCAGCGTGCTGGTGCTCGACGAGGCGACCAGCGCGCTCGACCCGCTGGCCGAGGCCGAGGTGGCGGGCAGCCTCAGGCGCCGGGGCTGCACCTGCCTCATCGTGGCGCACCGCCTCAGCACCATCCGCGACGCCGACCTGATCGTCGTGATCGACGGGGGACGCATCGTCCAGCAGGGCCGGCACGACGCGCTGAAGGGCGCGGACGGCCCGTACCGGAGGCTGCTGGAAGCATGAGCGACGCCGTTCCCGCCGCCCTGAAGCTGGAGGCCGTCCGACCGGTCGAGCGCCTGGCGCAGATGGGCGAGGGCGCCGCGCCGCCGCGCCGCTGGGCGCTCGACGCTTCCGCGCCCGGCTGGCTGATCCGCAAGGGCGGCGTCGAGGTCTTCGCGCTTCCTCCCGGCGAGTTGGCCGGCGGACCGGGCGGCGAGGCGGAAACCCGTCGGCACGTCTGCACGCTGACGCCCGGCGCCGTGATTCCGGTGCTGCCCGACGCGCCGTTCGAGGCGCGCCTCGTCGCCGTCGCCTGGGAGGGGACGGAGGCGGTGCGCTTCGACGCCGACGGGCTGGCGGCGGCCGGGGCCGACCCCCTCGCCGCGCTGGCCCTGGCGGAGGGGCTGGATGCCTGGATCGGCCGTGTGGGCGACGGCATCGCCGGCCTCGTCGTCCACCGGCCGCGTCCCACGATCCTGGCGGTGCCGGGGCGCAAGCTGGCGCTGCCGGCCGGCGCGCTGGTCGCCGGGCGGCGCCGCGTGGCGTGGCTGACGCTGGCGCAGGGCGGCACGCTGGCCGGGCTGGAGCCGGTGTCGGGCGCCGTGCCGGTCACCGCCGGGCTGTGGGTGGAGGTGGACTCGCCCCTCGACACGCTGGCCGCGGCGACGCTGTTCGTGATGCGCGGCCCCGCCTTCTGGGAGGCGCTGTCGGCCTTCCACGCGGCGGCGCTGGCGGTGCTGTCGGTCAACCTCAGCCTCGCCCTGGTGGACGAGCACGCGCTGGCCGAGGCCCGCGCCCGCCGGCAGGAGCACGACCTGCGCGACGCGCTGGGCGACCTTGCCGGGCTGGTCGGCGCGCGGCCGGCCGACGCCGGCATCGACGCCCGCAGCGGCGAGTTCCTCTTCGCCGCGGTCGCCGCGGTGGGCAGGGCCATGGGCATGGCGGTCGTCCGCCCGGCCAAGATCCGCGCCGCCGAGGCCGACGTGCCGCCGACGCTGGAGGAGGTGGCGCAGGCCTCCGGCTTCGGCCACCGGCGCATCACGCTGGAGGGGGACTGGCACCGGCGGGAATACGGGTCGCTGCTGGCCTTCACGGCCGAGGGCGGGCGGGCGGTGGCGCTGCTGCCGCGCGGCGGCTGGCGCGCGGGCTACCGCGTCTACGATCCCGCCGACGGCAGCACCCGCCCGCTCGACCGCGCGCGGGCCGCGGCGCTGGCCCGGCACGCCCACGTTCTCTACAAGCCGCTGCCCGACGCGAAGGTCACGGTGGCGGGGATGCTCGGCTTCGGATTCCAGCGGGGCGGGGCGGACGCGGCGGCGCTGCTTCTGCTGTCGGTGCTCGGCGCGCTGCTGGGCGCGCTGCCGCCGGTGCTGACGGGCTTCGCCATGAACGTGGTGGTGCCGGAACGCGCCACCGACCGGCTGTTGGAGATGGGGACGGCGCTGACGCTGGCGGCGGTGGTCAAGCTCGCGGTCGATCTGGCCGGGCGGGTCGCGGCCATCCGCGTCGACACCCGGGCGGCCGGGCGGCTGCAGGCGGCGCTGTGGGACCGGGTGATCCGGCTGCCCTTCGCCTTCCTGTCCAGGCACGCGGCCGGCGACCTCGCGGCGCGGGTCGGCGTGCTGGAGAATTTCGCGAACGCCGTCCGCCAGCTGGCCTTCGGCGGCGCCATGGCGGGTGCGGCGCTGCTGTCGAGCCTGGGGCTGCTGTTCGTCTACGACCTGCGCGCGGCGCTGACCGCCTGCGCGCTGACCGGGCTGCTGGTCGGCGTCACCGTGGCGACGGGCTGGCTGCAGAACCGGGCCATGGCCGACGGCGAGCAGAAGGCCGGCCTCGTCAACGCCTTCGTGCACGAGGTGATCGGCGGCATCCAGAAGATCCGGCTGGCCGCCGCCGAGGCGCGGGCCTTCGTCGGCTGGGCGCGGCGCTTCGCGCTGATGCGCGCCCGGGTGCTGCGCGCGCGGCGCATCGCCAACCTGCACGCCGCCTTCCTGGCTGGCTACCAGGTGCTGAGCCTGGGGGCGATGTTCGCCGTCGTCGCCCTGCTGCGCGAGCAATCCATGAGCACGGGTGCCTTCCTGGCGGTGGTCGCGGCCTTCGCCGCGGCCGGGGCCGCGGCGGCGCAGCTGGCGCAGCTCGTCATGACCTGCTTCTTCCTGGCGCCGGGGCTGAAGTACGGGCGCACGCTGCTGGACGCCGTGCCGGAGCGGCGCGCCGGCAAGGTCGATCCGGGGCCGCTGTCGGGTGCCATCGAGGTCAGCAACCTCGCCTTCCGCTACGAGGGCGGCGGTTCCCTCTTCGCCGGCCTGTCCTTCCGGGTGGAGCCCGGCGAGTTCGTCGCCATCGTCGGCCCGTCGGGCTGCGGGAAGTCCACGCTGGTGCGGCTGCTGCTGGCGCTGGAGACGCCGCAGGCGGGGGCGATCTTCTACGATGGGCGCGACCTGCGCGGCCTCAACCCCCAGGCGGTGCGGCGGCGCATCGGCACGGTGCTCCAGCAGGGGCGGCTGATGGCCGGCCCGATCCTGGAGACCATCCGCGGCACCTCCGGCTGCACCCTCGACGAGGCGTGGGAGGCGGCCGCCGTCGCCGGCATCGCCGACGACATCCGGCGCATGCCCATGGGCATGCAGACGCTGGTAACCGACAGCGGCGGCACGCTGTCGGGCGGGCAGGTGCAGCGCCTGATGATCGCCCGCGCCGTGGCCGGCAAGCCGTCCATCCTCGTCCTCGACGAGGCGACCAGCGCGCTCGACAACCGCATCCAGGCCGAGGTGATGAGGCGGCTGGAGGCGCTGTCGGCGACCCGCATCGTCATCGCCCACCGCCTCAGCACCATCGTCAACGCCGACCGCATCCTGGTGCTGGACCAGGGGCGGGTGCTGCAGAGCGGCACCTACAAGCGCCTCATCGCCGAGGGTGGCCCCTTCGCCCGGCTTGCCGGACGGCAGCTCGGCTGAGCCTCGGGAACCTTTCCGTCGGGCGTGTCACTAAGGGCCAGAACGATCACCGCACCCGAGAGAGTGGGAGGATTTCATGACCCGCACCGGCAAGCCCTTCGACAAGGACCAGATCGCCGCCGTCGCGGCCGGGGCCGGCCTCGGCTCCGATCAGATCGAGACCGGGTCGGCCAACGATTACATCATGTCCCTGACCGGCAACGACAGCGTCTGGTCCGGTGCGGGCGACGACACCGTGGTCGCCGGCGCCGGCGACGATCAGGTGGTCACGGGCGCGGGCAACGACATGGTCATGGGCGGCGACGGCGATGACGACGTGTGGACGGAAGCCGGCAGCGACACCATCGACGGCGGGGCGGGCGCCGATTACCTGGTCGCCGGCGTCGGCTCGGATTCCGTGAGGGGCGGTGCGGGCGACGACTTCATCGCCGGGGAGGACGGCAACGACACGCTGGATGGCGGGGACGGCGACGACTGGATCCAGGGCGGCGGCGCGGACGATCTCATCCGCGGCGGTGGCGGGTCCGACGTCATGTTCGGCGAGAGCGGCAGCGACACCCTGGAGTGGACGCCCGGCACCGGAAACGACCGCTTCAACGCCGGCAGCGAGTTCGACACCATCCTCGTCCCGGCCTCCGTGAAGGAGGATGCGCACATCACCATCATGCTGCCGGGCACCTTCAGCCACGTGAACTACTCCGTCACCGAGGAGGTGCGCGGCGGCCAGAGCTTCCTTGTCTGGACCTTCGACAAGACGGCGAGCGTCAACATCACCATGCCCGACGGCTCGTCGCTGCAAGCCACCGACGTCGAGCGGCTGATGTTCCGCCAGTGACCGGCCCCAATCCGGGTCAACGCCATCCGACTGGTGCGTCATGACTTTGGTGCGCAATTCGGCTTGGGTGCGAAGCATCCCCGGTCCGACGTGACGGTCAGGCGACCTTCCGGGAGGCCGGCATGTCGAGACTGGTCATTCGATTGACGACGGCGGCACCGTCGGTCTGTCGGCACCGGACCGCGTGGCGGGCATGGTTTGAGGTGACTGAGGCCGGTGGCCCGATGATTACGCGGCGAGGGGCGCCCCAGCGACCTCGGCCCAGGTGGCGAAGGCCTGAGCGCGGGCGGTGCGGTAGTCGGAGACGGGGCGGTGGTCGTGGCGGAGGTGGAGGAGGCTGGCGATCGGATCGTGGATGGACAGGAAGCGCTGGACCTGCTGGGGCGACTTGAAGCGCTTCATCTGCCGCTCGCGTCGGGGGTTGGCTGGCGGGAGTTCTCGGCCCGGTTGTTGATCCCCTTGTGCTGGCGGTGCTCCACTCCAGGCATGATGTCCCGCTTGGCCGCGGCATAGGACTTGAGCTTGTCCGTGACCTTCACGCGGGGCGCCCAGCCATGCTTCTTCAGCAGCTTGCGCAGCAAGCGCTTGGCCGCCTTGGCATCGCGCCGATTCTGGACCAGGACATCAAGCACGAAGCCGTCGCGGTCGACCGCCCGCCGCAGGTAGTGCTTCTTGCCGGTGATGGTCAGGACGAGCTCGTCGATGTGCCATTTATCGCCCCGGCGCGGCGCCCGCCGGCGCAACCGATCCGCGATGTCGCGGCCGAACTTCAGGACCCACTGCCGCACCGTCTTGTGGCTCACGGTGAGGCCGCGGGCCGCCAGCATCTCCTCGACCATGCGCAGGCCCAAGGGGAAGCGGAAGCACAGCCACACCACCGTCGCGATGACCTCGGCGGGAAAGCGGTAGCCGGCGTAGCGGCGATCACGGGGCGTCGTCATGGCGACCCTATACCCGTACCCCTTCCGCCCTGCCACCGTCGACTTGACGGTGCTGTCCATCATGCTCAAACCACTTGCAGACGGGGCGGGCCATACGTTCGCTACACGTCCTACCGTGCCAGCGGATGCTTTCTGCATCGCTACGCACTCGAGATCTCTCGCAGCGGCCGCCGGCGCATCGATAATGGGACGATATTTGTCGAGCTGGTCGAGATGGCACTTATGCACCTTTTCCGCCAACGACTTGCGCATCCCGGCCTCCTTTCACAACCATCCTGTTCGGGCTCGCCGCTGGACGTCTGCAACAGAACCCTCAACAGAGGTTGAGCGGAACCCCCACTTTCAACGGCGGTTGAACGAGCCCTTCCGCCGAATGTGTTAGCTCCTCCAGGCACCAAAAAAACCGCTTCCGACGTGATGTGCGGAAGCCAGGCGGGTGCCCTGCGATTGGGCGCCTGCCGTGCCCAACAGGAGTTCTCCCATGGCCGTCCGCACGCTGACCAGCGCACCCGAGACCTTGACCGGCGCGGGCGACACGTTCGTGAGCACGCCGGACAATCTCGTCGGCGACGTGATCGACGTGAACGGCGGCGGCTTCGTTCTGGATGGCATGGGGACGTTCGACCTGACGAACGTGTCGCACATCGGCATGCTGTCGCTGAACGATTCCACGGCGGCCGGGCGCGTCACGGTCACCCTGGGGCCCAACTCGGGCCGCAGCAGCGGCACGCTGCGGCTGTGGCCGCCCGGGTACACGGCGTCCATGACAATCGACGGATCGGCGGTGCTCGACCGGCTCTCGCTGCGCGGCGGCAGGAACGCGGATTCGCTGGCCGGCGGCAAGGGGGATGATAGCCTGGAGGGCGCCGACGGCGACGACACGATGCGCGGTGGCCCCGGCGACGACTACATCTCCTGCTACGGCGCGGACGTCATCGAGTACGCGGCCACGGACAACGGGGTGGACTCCATCGAGTTCGCCCCCGGCGCCCGGATCGTCGTGGACGGGTTCAGCGCCCTGACCGTCCTGGAGGACGGCGGGTCCGGAACCGGCCTGCTGGCCGGGCAGGTGCAGGTCGGCGCCTTCGACGGGCAGGCCAACACGACGAAGCTGTACATCGGCACCGACGCCCAGGCCGGCGCCGAGATCGAGATCATCATCAACGGGGAACTCACCCCGAGGATGCTGAAGTCGGTGGGCGGCGGCGTGTCGATCAGCGGCGCCGACATCACGATCACCGGCCCCAACGCGGTGGTCAACGGCACCACGGCGGCGAGCGCCACCGGCAGCACCGGGCTTGCCGACGACACGATCACCGGCGACGCCGACCTCCTCGACAGCGCCAGCATCGATGGCGGCGGAGGCTACGACGAGTTGGTGGTTACGGGCACCGGCACGGCCGACCTGACCGGCAATCTCGCCGGGGTCGAGATGATCCGGCTGCTGGGCGCCGCCAACGTCACGATGGCCGACAGCTCCGAGTTCCAATGGGTGCGGGGCAGCGACAGCAACGACGTGCTGGGCTTCGCCCTGGTGGCCGAGCTGGACGCCGGCGCCGGCGACGACACGGTCCGCGCCGTCCGCCCCGCCTGGGCGACCAGCGACGCCGAGGCGGCGGTCGGCGGCGTCGTCAAGGGCGGGGCCGGCACCGACACGCTGGTGGTCGCCACCAGCCGCTTCTTCGGCACCCTGTCCGGGTTCGAGGCGGTCGAGCTGGCCGACGGCGGCGACCGGCGGGTGGCCCTCGATTCCAGCTTTCTCGACGGCACCCGCACCCTCACCGGCGGTGACGGGAACGACACCGTCGATTTCCGTGACGGCGGCTCGGTCCTGCTCGCCGGCATCACGGGGGTGGAGACCGTCACCGGGCGGGGCGGCACCTACACCGTGGCGGCGGGCGGCATCAACGGGACGGCGGCCACGACCTACCGCATCTCGCGAACCGACTACACGTCGGAGGTCGTCGTCCTGGACGGGTCCGCCAACCGGGGCGCGATGACCGTCCTGACCGGACAGGGGGCGGATCGCCTGACCGGCGGTTCCGGCGACGACGTCTTCCGCAGCGGCACCGGGCAGGACACCCTGTCCGGCGGAGCCGGCGACGACACCTTCCACCTGGAGGGCGGAGAAAAGCTGGTGTCCGGCGGAACCGGCAACGACACCTTCGTTCTCGACGAACCCCTCGACCTCAAGGGCTACACGACCCGGATCACCGACCTGGGCAACGGCGACCGCTTCCGCATCGGCAACGGCGCCGTCCGCAACGGCGCGGGGGTCGCCGTGGAGGCCGGAGCGGTGGAGGTCGGCACCGCGAACGGCGTGACCCGCCTGCACATCGGCAAGGACAGCATCCCCGGCGCCGACGCCATCATCGAGTTCACCGGCACGGCCACCGCCGCGAACTTCGTGCGCACCGGCGACACGCTGGCGGTGGTGGGGCTGCAGCCCTCCTTCTCGGTCACGATGGCGCCGGCCCAGGTCACCGAAGGGGCTGCCGGCGGCAACGGCTTCACCGTGACGGTGACGCGCGGCACCGATCTCGCCGGAATGGCCAGCGTCTCCTACCGCGTGGTCGGCAGCGGCGGCAAACCGGCCGGCAGCGAGGACTTCGCGAGCGGCGCGCCGCTCACCGGCACGCTGACCTTCGCCGACGGCGAGGCGACGAAGACGGTGACGCTGGCCGTCGCCGACGACGCCCGCTTCGAAGGGAACGAGACCTTCGTGGTCCAGCTCCTGTCCCCGTCGCCGGGGGTGATCGTCGGCGGCGAGGCGTCCGCGACCATCCTGGACGACGACCCCGCCGGAACCACCCGGACCCTGACCGAAGCCCCGGAAACCCTGGCCGGCTCGGCCTCCGACACCTTCGTCGCCACCGCCGCCGCGCTGGCCGGCGACCGCATCGACGCCGGCGGCGGCGCCTTCGTGCTCCAGGGCGGCGGGACCTTCGACCTGTCCGGCGTCACCAATATCGGCTCCATCAGCGGCGACCGCGCCGGGCGCACCGTCGTGCTCGGCGCCGGGACCGTGCCGGCCGGCGCGCGGCTCGACGTGCGGGACGTCGCCGGGCCGCTGGCCCTGGACGGGTCGGCGGCGGCCGGCGTGCTGTCCGTCACGGGCGGGACCGGCGCCGACACCCTGCGCGGCGGGGCCGGCGACGACACGCTGGACGGCGGCGGCGGCCGGGACGTCTACCGCTACGCGGCCTCGGGCAACGGGATCGACCGGCTGAGCTTCGGCGGCGACCGGCTGGAGGTGGACGGGCTGACCGCCCTCACCCTGCTGGCGCAGACCGGGACGGGCGGGACGCTGGCGCGCGGCGAGGTGCAGCTGGGGGTGAGCGACGGCACCCGCACGCGCCTTTCCATCGGCACGGACGCCACGCCCGGCGCCGACATCGTGATCGACCTGGTCGGGCGCTTCACGCCGGACATGCTGGCGGTCGAGGACGGCGGGCTGGTGGCGAGGGGCGCGGCCATCCAGGTGACCGGCCCGGACGCGGTCCTGTCGCCCACCGACCGGACGGCCGCCACCGGCACGACGACCGCCGCCGACGACACGATCACCGGCAGCGCCGCCGATCTGGCGAGCGCCAGCATCGACGCGTCCGACGGCGAGGACCGGCTGGTGGTGACCGGCGGCGGCACGCTGGTCCTCGGCAGCGCCATCACCGGCATCGAGGAGCTGGAGCTGGCCGCGGCGGCGACGGTGACGGCGACCGCGGCCATCGGCCTGAAGGCGGTCGTCGGCAGCGGCGGCGCCGACGCGCTGACGGTGGGGTCGCTGACCGCGCTGGACGCGGGCGCCAGGCGGACACGGTCCGCGTCGAGGGCGACGTGGTCGCCGGGGCGTTCGACGGCGGCGCCGGGGCGGACACGCTGGTCGTGGCGGCGCGCGTCCTGGCCGGGGCGCCGACCGGATTCGAGACCATCGTGCTGGCGGACGGCGGCGACCACGCGCTGACCCTGACCGCGGCGCAGGCGGCGGGGCTGACGGCGCTGACCGGCGGCGACGGCTACGACGCGCTGACCCTGGCGGGCGACGGGACCTTCGACCTCGGCCATGCCTCCGGCCTGGAGCGGCTGCTGGTCAACGGCCGCTCGGTCGCCGTCACGCTGGGCTCCGACACCGACCCGGCGGCCGGGCCGCTGTCGGTCTTCCTCACGGGCGCCGAGAGGGGCTCGTTCGACGGCTCGCGCTCCCGGCAGGCGCTGGTGGTCGAGGCGGACGGCGGCGCGCTCGCCGTGGACGGCGGCGGCGGCAACGACACCCTGCACGCCGACGACGGGGACACCGTCCGGGGCGGCGCCGGCGACGACCTCATCCACTTCGGCGGCGGCAGCGCCACCGTCGGCGGCGGCGCCGGGGCGGACCGCTTCGTCCTCGACCGGGCCGGCGCCCTGCGCATCACGGACCTCGCGGTCGGCGACCGGATCGGCATTTCCGGGATGGAATACATCCGCAACGGCAGCGGCAGCCCGAGCCGGCCGGGAGAGGTCGTGGTCCATGCGGCCGGCGGTTCCACGACGCTGACGTTCGGGGCGACCGACGGCGGACCCAACCGCACGGTCACGCTGGACGGGACCTACGACGCCTCCTTCTTCAGCGTGGATTCCGGCGGCGTGACGATGGCGCGGATCCAGTCGCTGTACGCGGTGTCCGTGTCGCCGGAGCGGCGGATCGAGGGCGATGCCGCCAACACCGTCACCCTCACCATTTCGCGCGGCGGCGATCTCTCGACCGGCGGCCACGTGAGCTACCACGTGTCCGGGAGCGGCTACTTCAACGGCAACGGGGCGTTCAGCGGCACCGTCTTCTTCGATCCGTGGCAATGGGCGCAGGCGGTCACGCTGACGGTCGCCGACAACGCCGAAAGCGACGGAAACCGCAGCTACCGCGCCACCATCTTCGAGCCGAGCGGCGGCGTGGTCGTGGGCGGCGAGGCCAGCGGGACCATCCTCGACGACGACGTGCCGGCGGTCACCCGGACACTGACCGGAGCGGCGGAGCAGCTGACGGGCAGCGTCGGCCACACCTTCGTCGCCACCGCCGCGGCCCTGGCCGGCGACGTCATCGACGCGGCCGGCGGGCGGTTCCGGCTGGAGGGCGGCGGGACCTTCGACTTCGGCGGCGTCACCGACGCCCGCGCCATCGACGCCGGCGGCGAACGGGTCCGCATCGTCCTCGGCGCCGCCACGGCGATGGAGGCGAACACGCTCCACCTCAGCGGGATCGGCGCCGGGGTGGACGTCGACGGCTCCGCCTCCGCCCGCGCCCTGCGCCTGTCGGGCGGCACCGGGGAGGACACGCTGCGCGGCGGTGCCGGCGCCGACACCCTGTCCGGCGGCGCCGGGCGCGACGTCTACCGGTTCGCGGCCTCGGGCACCGGGGTCGACGTGATCGACCTCGACGGCGGCGACCGGCTGGAGGTGGATGGCCTGACCGCCTTCACCGTGCTGGCGCAGACCGGCAACGGCGGCGCCCTGGAGCGCGGCGAGGTGCAGCTCGACACGCCGGCCAACGGCCGGACGCGGCTCCACATCGGCACCGACACCATCGCCGGCGCCGACCTCGCGGTCGATCTGCCGGACGGCTTCGCCCCGGCGCGGCTGGTGGTCCGCGGCGGCGCGCTGGAGGCCCAGGGGGCGGAGGTCACGGTGACGGGTCCGGGCGCCGTGGTCTCGACCGCCGCGAGCACCGCCGCGACCGGTTCGACGACCGCCGTCGGCGACACCATCACCGGCAGCGCGGCCGATCTGGCCAGCGCCAGCATCGACGGCGGGGCGGGCAGCGACACGCTGATCGTCACCGGCGGCGGGGCGGTCGTGCTGACCGGCCGCGTGACGAACGTGGAAACCCTCCGCCTGACGGACGCGACCGCGGTGACGCTCACCGACCGGTCGTCGTCCATGCACTTCGCCGGCAGCGACGGCGCCGACGGCCTCACGGTGGGGTCGGTGCTGTCCCTGGCGGCCGGCATGGGCGACGACACGGTGCGCGCGCAGGGCTCCGGAACGGTGACTGGCGCCTTCGACGGCGGCGACGGCGTCGACACCCTGATCGTGGAGGCCGACGTCTTCTCCGGTAGCCTCACCGGGTTCGAGGCCATCGTCCTGGCCGACGGCGGCGACCGGACGCTGCATCTCCCGGCCGGCTTCGACCTCGCGGCGGTGCCGGTCACCGGCGGGACCGGCGCGGACACGCTCGGCCTCAAGGCCGGCTCCTACGATCTGTCGACCGTCACCGGCGTGGAGACCATCGCGGCCGAGGGCGGCGGGCACGTCCGGATCGCCGGTGGCGAGGGGGTGACGACGTACGACCTCGCCGGCGCCGACTCCGCGGCGCTGGACGCCTCCGCAAGCCGGCAGGGCGTCAGCGTGCGGCTGAGCGGCGGCGCGGACACGGTGACCGGCGGCGCCGGCAACGACGAGTTCGTCATCGGAGCCGGCGGCAAGCGGCTGTCGGGCGGTGGCGGCGACGACCGCTTCGTCTTCTCGGTCGCAAGCGGCCTCGCCGGCCACACGGCGCGGATCACCGACCTGGGCAACGGCGACCGGCTCGTGCTGGGGGCGCAGAGCATCGCCGCCGGCGACGGCCGCTCGGTGGGGTATATGGCCGCGGAGGTCAGCCAGTCTGGGGGCAGGACGACGCTGCACCTCGGGCTGGACCACACGGCCGGCAGCGACTACACGCTCGTGCTGGACGGCACCATCGGCGTGGAGAACCTGGCCCTGGCCTCCGGCACGCTGACGGTGACGGGGCTGGTGCCGCGCCTGTCGGTCGCGGTCGACCCGCAGAGCCGGCGCGAGGGGGCGGCCGGCGGCGCCACCTACACGGTGACCGTGACGCGCGGCGGCGCGGCGGCGGGGCCGGTGACGGTCGATTACGCCATCGCCGGCTCGGGCGCCAACCCGGCCGCCGCGTCCGACTTCGCCGCGGGCACGGCGCTCTCCGGCACCCTGAGCTTCGCCGACGGCGAAACGGCGAAGACGGTCACCCTCACGGCCGCCGACGATTCCGTCCATAAGGGCGACCGGGCGTTCACGGTCACGCTGAGCAACGCGTCGGCCGGGATCATCGACGGCGCCACCGCCACGGCCACCCTCATCGAGGATGATCCGGCCCCCCAGCAGCCCGGCAGCGACGCGGGCGGCTCCGGCGGGGGCACGGTGGTCGGAAACGAGGGAACGGTGCCGCTGGACGACCGCGGGCTCTCGGCCACGCTGCCGGCCGGGGTGACGCTCGCCACCGGCGGATCCGGCACCCCGCAGACCGCCGCCGCGGCGGCGGCCGAGCTGGGGGCGGCGGTCTCCGGCCTTGCGGCGGACGCAGCGGCGCGCGACGCCCTGAGCCGCTCCATCGCGGACTACACGGCGTCCCGGAGTGCCGGGGCCACCGTCACCGTGCGCACCGTGACCCCGACGCTCTCCGCAAGCGCCGCGACCGCACCCATCGTCATCTCCGGCCCGGCCGACGGCGGCGAGGGCGTGGCTCTCGTGATCGACGCCCGTAACCTGCCTCCGGGCACGGTCCTCCAACTCGACCGCGTTGGCTTCGCGGTGGTGGCGGGGCCGGTGCGCGTGGTGGGCGGCGACGGTTCCCAGATGGCCGTCGGCGACGGCGCGGGGCAGGTCATGGTGCTGGGGGCCGACGACGACACGCTGCACGGCGGCGGCGGCGACGACGAGGTCGGGTCGAAGACCGGCAACGACGTGCTGTACGGCGACGAGGGCAACGACACCGTCCAGGGCGGCGAGGACAACGACACGCTGTTCGGCGGCAGCGACTGCGACCTGCTGTTCGGCAACACCGGCGCCGATGCGCTGCTGGGCAACATGGGCGCGGACACCCTGTACGCCGGTCGTGACGCCGACACCCTGTATGGCGGGCGCGACGACGACGCGCTGTTCGGCAACGACGAGGCCGACCGGCTGGAGGGCGACGACGGCGCCGACCGGCTGTTCGGCAACACCGGCACCGACCTGCTGCTGGGCAACATGGGGGCCGACACGCTGTACGGCGGGATGGGCAGCGACACGCTCTACGGCGGGCGCGAGGATGACTGGCTGTTCGGCGACCTGGGCGATGACCTGCTGTTCGGCGATCTGGGCAACGACACGCTGGCCGGCGGTGGCGGGGCGGACCTGTTCGTCTTCGGGCAGCGCTTCGCCGAGGGGCTGGGCGACGGGCACGACGTGATCACCGACTTCAACGCCGCCGACGGCGATCGCATCCAGCTGAGGGGCGGGCTGACCGGCACGCTCACCGCCAACGGCGCCGGCGAGGCGGTGATCGTGTTTTCGGACGGCGGCGATCTGACGCTCGTCGGGGTGCGGAAGGAGCACATGCAGGAGGGTTGGCTTTTGGCCGGGTAAGGATTTGGGCAATTGGGCGGAGGGTGTCATGGGGCGGCGACGGCGTTTTGGCGTCGTGGTGCATGAATGCCTCCGGGATGGCGCGTGACAGGGGATCGCGGCGGTTCTCGGGCGCCGTCACGCCCCGCCCTGCGGAGTCCGGGATGAGGCGGACGGACCTGTTGTGGGTGTCGCTGCGCTGGGACCTCTGCGACGAGGAGCCGGTCGGCAGAAGCGGCACGGCACGCGCAAGGGCAACGTGCACCTGAAGACCACCCTGATGACGGCGGCGGTCGCCGCGGCCAACACCAAGGGCGGCGTTGGTGCATCGAGGTTCGGGATTGCTGGTCCTGGGTCATCGTGTAGAAGGGCGTCTTTCCTGATTCCCGGATTGGTCCGCCTCGGCATGCCGACCAAACACAACGACGCGCGGCGCCATCACATCCCGAAGATGCGGTTCAAAGTGACGAATTGGGCGGCGCACAAAGCCGGCCTGCGCCGCCGCGGCAGCCTGACGCTGTGGGTCAGTGATGAGGCGATCACTGCCTGGCGGGCGGTGCCGCGGACGACACCCGGAGGGCAGGCGCACTGCTCGCACCCCGCCATCGCGACCGCCCTCATGGTCCGCCTGGTGTTTCTCCAGCCGTTGCGCCAGACCGAGGACTGCTCGGCTCGTTGCTGGACCTGCTGGGCGTGGACCTGCCGGTTCCCGACCACACCCAGCCGCCGCGCGTCGCACCTGGCGCCGGTGTTGGCCACCGCCCTGCCGGACGTCCCGGTCACGTAGGTGATCGACAGCACCGGCTTGAAGATCTACGGGGCCGGCGAGTGGCACCGCGACAAGCATGGCGTGCGCGGGCCGCGGACCTGGCGCAAACCCTATCTCGCGGTGGATGCCGCCAGCAACACCATCGTCGCTGCCACGCTGACACCCACCAGCGACGGTGACGCCTCCCAAGTCGGGCCGCTCCTTGATCAGACCAGCGGCTCCATCGACACCGTCATGGCTGACGGCGCGTAAAACGGCGAACCGATCTACCAGGCCATGGCCGCTCGGGACGCCGGTGCTCGGTAATCATTCCGCCGCGCGCCACGGCGGTTCCAGGCGACACTGCCGAAACCGCGCCGACCCAGCGGGACCACCACATCCAGAGCCTTGCCGAGCACGGGCGGCTGGGCAGGCAAAGGCAGACCGACTACGGTGATCGGGCGAAGGCGGAAACCGCGATGGCGCGTTACAAGCGCATCCTCGGCGACCAGCTGCGGGCACGCACGTTGCCCGGCCAGCAAACTGAAGCCACCATCGGCGTCAACATCCTGAACCGCATGATCGATCAAGCACGCTCGAACTCCGTCCGTATCGCCTGATCAAAGGTCCTGTCAGGCTTCGCCGCGTCTGTGCGGATCTCGCAGCACCAACACCACACGGCATAGCTGATCACCTCGGCAGGAAACCGGTAACCGGCGGACATCGGATCGGGGCGCGTCTTCATGACGGCCCTATACCGTCGCCCCGGGGCCCCAGCCAGCCCGAACTTGACGGTGCCACCACGTTAGAGGACGTGACCTCAAGCTGGTGCGAAAGCGGTTGGAGCTCCACCAGCTGTTGAGGCCATTTGGTCGCGCAGGTCAGCAGCCAAACGATGGAGATGTTCCGGGGAGGCGTCGGGGCGCAGCGCCGCCGCCTCCAGGCGCGCGGCCGCCTGGGACAGCGCGGCGTATCCATAGGTCGCCGCCGACCCGTTGAGCCGATGCGCGATGCGGCCTATGGAATCGCGGTCGCCCGCCGCCAGCGCGGCGGCGAGCGCTGCGTCGAGATCGCGCACGATGACCAGGAACATCTGCTCCAGACGCCCGGAGATCGCGAAGGGGCCGGACGGTTCCGCCATGGGCGGGGGAGCGTCGATGCAGGCGGGAGCGTTGCGGGCCAGTGCATCCAGCAGGGCGTCCGGGCTGAGCGGTTTGGTCAGCACCTCGTCGATGCCCGCCGCGACATAGGCCTGCTGGTCCTCCGGGCTGGCGTTGGCCGTCAGGGCGAGGATCGGCGTCATGGCGCGTTCGGCGTCCGGCAGGGCGCGGATCCGGCGCGTCGCTTCGATGCCGTCCATGCCGGTGAGGCGGATGTCCATGAGGATCAGGTCGAAGGCCTGCTCGGCGACGGCGGCCAGGGCCTCCTCGCCGCTCACCGCGCACCGGATGCGATGGCCTCCGGGCGCCAGCCATTCCTGCACCACCGCGCGGTTCTCCGGCCCGTCCTCGACCAGCAGGATGGTCAGGGCAGGCAGCGGAGGGAGGGACAGGGGCAGATGGCCGCGGTCCGCCGGGCGGTCGGCCGGAGGGAGGTCCGCCGGTTCGGCGGGCAGGGAAACCAGGAACGACGCGCCGCCGAGCGCGCTTCGGTCGACGGTGACCGTACCGCCCATATGCTCCACGATGTGCCGCACGATGGCCAGGCCGAGGCCGACGCCCTTCGTCTGGCCGACGGGGGCCGCGCGGGCGTAGGCGTCGAAGATGATCTCCCGGTCCCGCTCCGGCACGCCGGGGCCGCTGTCCTCGACCGCGAAGGTCAGGCGGGGGGCCCCATTCCCCACCCGCTGGACGTCGATGCGGACGACGACGCTGCCGGCCGGCGTGAACTTGACGGCGTTGGCCGCGAGGTTCAGCAGGATCTGGCGCAGGCGCAACGGGTCGAGACGGTAGCCGGCGCCGACGCCCCCGCCGGATTCCACCGACAGGCGCAGGCCCTTGCCGGCCGCCTCGCTCTCCAGCATCGCCAGAACCTCGCCGGCGCACGCGCGCGGGTCGGTGGGCTCGGGCCGGAGGGAGACGGCGTCGGCCTCCAGCCGCGACAGTTCCAGCACGTCGTCGAGAAGGTGGACGAGGTGCCGCCCCGCCCCTTCGGCGATGTCGAGCCGCCGGTCCCAGTCGGGTCCCGGGCCGTCGCGCCGCATCAGCCGCACCATGCCCAGCACCGCGTTCATCGGGGTGCGCACCTCGTGGCTGAGCCAGCCGAGGAACAGGGTCTTGCGCTCGGCGACCGCCGCCAGCTCGGCGCTCTTGGCCTCCAGCGCGCGGGTGCGGGCGGCGACCTGGCGCTCCAGGATGTCCTGCTGGTGGGCCAGCGCGTCCACGGCGAAGCCGACAAAATGGAAGGTCATGCCGAGCACGACGATGACCAGCGCGAAGCCGAACATGGTCAGGCCGGACTGATCGACCGGGAACGGGCCGGAGTTGGCGACCACCGTGCCCGCCAGCGTCAGTGTCAGGAGCGGCATCGCCAGCACGGAGCCGAGCAGCCCGTGCCGCACCGCCGCGACCAGCGCCGCCGCCAGCGCCAGGATGGCGACGTGCGGTATGGTGACGGTGGACAGCAGGACCGGCAACGGCACCAGCGCCAGCCTCGCCAGGAGCGCGCGCCCGTCGGCGGCGAACCCGCGCCGCCGTTCCCAGACGACGGCGAGCGGCCCCAGCAGGAACAGGCCGAGGGCATTGCCGGTGACGACGATGAACAGCTTCGTCACCATGCCGCCCAGCGTGCCGTCGGGGCTGAAGCTGCCGAGCCCGAGCAGCGGGTCCTTGAGGACCAGCACCGTGCAGGTCAGCAGCGGCGGGATCAGGCAGACCCGGACCAGATAGGTGGCGAGATGCCCATAGGGTTCCGCGGCCCCCGCGGCGGCCCAGCGGCCGAAGCGGCGGTCGGCCCTCCCGGCGAGCCAGACCTGCATCACGTCGAGCGCCGTGGTGGACGCCCCGGCGAGCGCGGCGAGCGGCAGGGGCAGGTCCAGGCGCAGGCCGTAATAGACGAACGACGCGGTCGCCGAGGCCGCCGCGATGGCGGCCAGCCCGGCCGTGCCGAGCACGCGCACGCACAGCAGGCCGACGCCCGAACTGAACCAGATGACCGTCCAGTTCGCTTCGGGCAGGCGCGCCACCTTCACGCTCAGGATCGCCGCCCCGTAGTAGCAGAAGGCGAAGAACAGCCCGATGGCGACGGATCGGGCTGCGTGGGCGGATCGGGTCATGGGGGCGGCACCCTCGCTGCTGAACGCACGCGTCACTCTGACGCCGTGGACGTCGCGACCCGTGGAGTATAGTCCACGGGGTTGCACCCTGTGCGTGCCAATCGTTCATATTCGTGCAATGAATGGCTGGACGGGGGCGGCGCGGGGGTCCGGAGGGGCATGGTGCAGGGAACGGTTCTGGTGGTGGAGGACGCGGTCGAACTCCGCGAACTGTATGCCGGCAGCCTGGAAGCCGCCGGCCTGCGCGTGCTGCACGCCGGCGACGCGGCGACCCTGGCGAGGGTCATGGCCGCCACCTCCCTGGACCTGGTCCTGCTCGACATCGACCTGCCCGACGGCAACGGACTGGAGCTGGCGCGCCGGATGCGGATCCGCGACTGCGCCGGGCTCATCTTCGTCACCGCCCACACCGACAACGAGGACCGGATCGCCGCGCTGGAGGATGCCGGCGACGATTACGTGACCAAGCCGGTGGACCCGCGCGAGCTGGTGGCGCGGGTGCGCAACCTGCTGCGCCGCCGGTCGACGGGCGACACCTACGTGCGGTTCGGCGGCTGGACGCTCGATCTGGCGCGGCGCGCGCTGTTCCGCCCGGACGGCTCCTTCCTGGCGCTGACGGCCGGGGAGTTCAACATCCTGGCCGCCCTGGCGATGATGCGCCCGAACCCGGTCAACCGGGAGTATCTCCTCGACGTCATCAGCAGCCGCGACCGGGCCAACATCAGCGAGCACACGGTGGACACGCTGGTGATGCGCCTGCGGCGCAAGATGCGCCAGGAGAACGGGCGGGACGCCCCCATCCTCACCGTGCGCGGCGTCGGCTACGCGCTGGCGGGCGAAAGCGACGATTCGTAGCAGCCCGCGCATCCTCTTCTTCAACGCCCATTGAAAATGCGGTGCAGCCGATTGCACCGCCTTGATCCGCCATGACTAAATCCGCGCGTTCCCGGTTGAAACGCGCGTGCAAGGGTTGTGTCATGGCAAATCGGTTCAGGCTTACTCGCGGCGCCGACTACAACGAGGGCGCCTCGGAGGACATTTACTCGACCTCCTACGCGAATCCTGTGACGCCGGGGCTCCTGTCGGCCCTCAACGAGTGGATCATTCTGGGGTATTACCAGAGCGGCGGCTCTTCTTACCCGAACAGCGTCAGCAGCGACCCGAGCGAACCGCTGCGCCGCTACCGCTTCGAAGGCTACCTCTACGGCCAGGCGCTCATCTCTCAATGGGCCGTGAAGGCCGATCCGGCAAGCGCGGACCCGTCCTTCGTGCCCAGGCGCGACAACGCCGGCTATCTGCTCGACTATTCCGCCGGCGCCCACAAGGTGCACATGACCGGCGGGTCCTTCGCCGACCGGCTGGTCGGCTCGTCCCAGGCCGACACGCTGGCCGGCGGCCTGGGCGCCGACACCCTGACCAGCGGCGCCGGCAAGGACCTCATCCACGGCACCCTGGACGAGCTGAACGGCGACACCATCACCGACATCGGGCTCGGCGAGGACCAGATCCGCATCGACGGCGTCACCGGCTCCTTCCTCGGCCTGCAGAACACCCTGGCGGGCGGCAGCCTCGACCTCGGCGGCGGCCGGGCGCTGAACCTCGGCACGCTGCCGGCGGGGACGCGGGTGGGGGTCGAGGAGCGGGACGGCAGCACCTACCTGACCCTGTACGACCGCTACGCCCTCTCTTCGCGGAGCGACAGCCACACCGATGCGGCCGGCGCCGAATTCCAGGCCTATTCGTACAACGCGCCCTCCCTGGTGACCTTCACCACCGGCGACACCATCCACGGCGGCGACGGGACCGACACGCTGGACGTCGTTCTGGAGAAGTCCACCACCACCGGCGCCGCGACGGTCTCCGGCTTCGAGACCCTGAACGTCACCGTCCTGGGCGACGCCGGCGATTGGGACGAAGGCACGTTCAACGCGGCGAACGTCAGCGACTCCTCAATCCGGCTGCTCGGCACGGCGGTCATCAACGTCACCAACGCGTCGGTGAGCATCGACGGATCGGGCATGCAGGGCTACGGCCACTTCTACGCGACCTTCACCGGCGGCGACGTGAAGGTGGTGGGCAGCGCGAAGCACGACAGCTTCGATTTCGGCACGACGCTGGACGGCAACGACACGGTCATCGGCGGCGCCAACGACGTGGTGCGGGCGACCATCACCGACTGGTCGTCCTCGGCCGCCCGGCCGAGCATAACCGGGGTCGAGAACCTCGTCCTGCAGGGAAACAACCTCGGCACGGTCGACATGGGATCCGTGAGCGGGTCGTCGCAGGTGGAGTTCACCGGCAACGGCGACGTCACGGTGACCGGCCTCGGCGTCGGGTCGTCGACGATGGCGGTGCGGGCGTCCAGCCTGAACGGCCGGCTCACCCTGACCCAGGATGTGTCGTGCGGGCTGACGGTCTACGGCTCGCAATCCGCCGATACGATCAAGGGCGGCTCCGGCTCGAACGGGATTTACGCGGGCGGCGGAAACGATTCCATCACCGGCAGCACCGGCTTCGTTTGGGCCGAGTGCGGAGAGGGCGACGACATCGTCGATGGCCGTGCCGGCATCGGCAACTTTGCCGGTGAAGGCGGGAACGACACCCTCCTCGGCGGCGCCTACGCCGACCGGCTGTTGGGCGGCGCCGGCAACGATTCGCTGGTGGGGGGCGGCGGCGCCGACACGCTGCGGGGGGACAACGGCGCGGACACGCTGACCGGCGGCGCCGGCCCTGACATCTTTCGGATCGGCTACCCCGACTACGACGGCACCGACGTCATCACGGACTTCACCAGCGAAGACCGGATCGTCTTCGCCGACGATTACGGGTGGAGCCATCCGTTGAGCGGCCCGCTCGCCGAAGGCAGCGAATTCTGGGACATACCGTGGCTCGGCGCGGCGGTCGAGTTCGTGGACGGCGACGCCATCGTGCGCGTCGACAACGACACGCTGTGGGGTGGCGGCGGCGACACCCTGTCCGTGCGGATCGCCAACATCGGCAACCGGACGCTCAAGGACGTCGTGGTCGCCAACGGCGCCCTCACCCTGGCGCCGCCCCCACCGCCGCCGCCCGCCGACACGGGAGGCTCTTCCGACGGCGGCGGCGGGCAGACCAGCACGCAGACGGTCGGCTCCGCCACCGTGCAGACGACCGTGACCACGGGCAGCAACGGAATCCCCAGCGTCTCGATGACGGTGACGCCGCCCAGCGGCGCCACGTCGGTGGCCGTGCCGATCACCGGCGGCTCCTCCGGCACGCCGATCACCGCAACGGTGCCGGCCGGCGTCGGGCTCTCGGTGTCCGGCCCGCAGAACCCGGTGACCCCGGACGCGGCGGCCAGCGCCCTGACCGCGTCGATCACGGCTCTGGAAAGCGACCCGGCCCGCGGTGCCGAGCTGGCCCAGGCCATCGCCGGCTACACCGGAAGCCTGCCCGCCGGCGCCGCCCTGATCGTGCGCACCGTGACCCCGACCGCCAGCGGCGGCGTTCCGGGCGCGCCGATCACCCTCACCGGCGGCGGCGCAGGGGGCGAGGCCATGGTGATCGACGCGCGCGCCCTGCCGCCGGGAACCCAACTGAACCTCGACAACGTCGGCTTCGCGGTGATCGTCGGCAACGCGCAGGTCGGCGGCGGCGCCGGTTCGCAGGTCGCGTACGGCGACGGCGCGGCCCAGACCATCGTGCTGGGCACCGACGACGACACGCTGCACGGCGGCGGCGGCGACGATTTCGTCGGCTCCAGGACCGGCAACGACCAGCTCCACGGCGACGACGGCAACGACACCGTCCAGGGCGGCGAGGACAACGACGCCCTGTTCGGGGGCGGGGGCGGCGATCTGCTGCTCGGCAACACCGGCGCCGACCTGCTGCTGGGCAACATGGGGCTGGACACCCTCTACGGCGGCCTTGACACTGACACGCTGTACGGTGGCCGCGACGACGACGCGCTGTTCGGCAACGACGAGGCCGACCGGCTGGAGGGCGACGACGGCGCCGACCGGCTGTTCGGCAACACCGGCAACGACCTGCTGCTGGGCAACATGGGGGCGGACACGCTGTACGGCGGCCTCGGCAACGACACGCTCTACGGCGGGCGCGACGATGACTGGCTGTTCGGCGACCTGGGCGACGACATGCTGTTCGGCGACGGCGGCAACGACACGCTGGCGGGCGGCGCCGGGGCGGACCTGTTCGTCTTCGGGCAGCGCTTCGGCGTCGCCGACGGCGACGGGCACGATGTGATCGCCGACTTCAACGCCGCCGACGGCGACCGCATCCACCTGCGCAGCGGGCTGGCTTACACGCTCGCCACCAGCGGCGCCGGGGACGCGGTGATCGTCTTCTCCAACGACGACACCGTCACGTTGAGCGGGGTGCAGAATGACCAGGTGCAAACCGCCTGGTTCATAAGCGTGTAAGTTCCGCAGCCGCTCCTGCCCGCGCGTCCATGCCTCAAGCCCCCGCCAAAGGGGCGCACCGAATTTTCAACCGCCGTTGATGATCGGAGCAGCAACTTGACGGTGTGCAACCATCGCCATATAGCGGTCCATACAACTTTTCATATCAAAGACGAACTGTCTCCGGGCGGGTGCCATGTCATTTATTTCAAAAAAGCATTTCTACTTTTTGTCGAGCCTCGGCGGGGACAGTTACCAAATAACCTCTGGCATTAACCTTAATCAAACACGTTACTTCAAGGAATCGCCAGGGGACGGGGCGGGCAACGACGACGGCGTCTTTGTCCGCGATGAAATGGTTGCCTACTCTCTGGGAGCGGATTTCAAGCCGGCCGCCACGGAACCCGCTCGCTATTATCGTGGAAGGCATGGGGAAGGCATCCTTGTCCCATCGTTGGATGGGTTCAACGTGCTGTATGCCGATACGGTCTACAGCAACGGCTACACGTTCACGCTCGATACCTCCGACTACGTGCTTCCCGACACGACCCCGCCGGCCGCCCCGACCATCACCGGCATCTCGGGCGACGGCGGCACCGGCGGCGACGGGATCACCAACGACCCGACGCTGAGCCTTTCCGGAACCGCCGAGGCCAACTCCTCGGTCGAGGTGTTCAAGACGGCGGGTGGCGTCAGCACCAGCATCGGCACGACGAACGCTGACGGGTCGGGCAACTGGACCTTCGATCACACCGGCGTCTCCCTGGCGGAAGGCAGCTACAGCTT
>Ga0196970_1000738_pt1 | contig 31725 bp, 32 predicted proteins | sample S1v_513CmetaG_FD_148672 | JGI IMG/M metagenome (GOLD analysis project Ga0196970, IMG submission 148672) | Soil microbial communities from Anza Borrego desert, Southern California, United States - S1+v_5-13C | ecosystem: Environmental > Terrestrial > Soil > Desert | place: USA: California... | reverse complement strand
GAATCCATGCACCTGAACTTCGGCATCGACGTGATCAACCAGATCAAAATCGAAAACCCACATTTGTGGGATGCCGAGATGAAGGAAGAAGCGACCCAGATGATTCTGCAGGGTACGCAGCTGGAGATCGAATACGCACGGGATACCATGCCTCGTGGCGTGCTGGGGATGAATGCGGCGATGATGGAGGATTATCTGAAGTTCATCGCTAACCGTCGTTTGTCGCAGATTGGTTTGAAGGAAGAGTATCCGGGGACTACGAACCCGTTCCCTTGGATGAGCGAGATCATGGACTTGAAGAAAGAGAAGAATTTCTTTGAGACACGGGTTATTGAGTATCAGACTGGTGGGGCGTTGAGCTGGGACTAATAGTCTCGCTCGGCATGATTTGACGATTGCAGCCTGTGTCGGCGAGTCGAGAAAGCAAAAAGCCCCGATCTGGTCGGGGCTTTTTTATGGGCGGTGAGTTGCTAAGACACTCCAACCTTCTAAGGCTACGATGCAATAGCGACGCGCTTATAGAGACCGCTTTTGCAACTGTACCGACCTTTATGAGGGCCTCATTTCATCCACTCCGAAACGGCACGGGGCTTGGCATCCCAGCTATCGAAAGGAGTAATAAAAGGCAAACGAGATAGGAACGCTCAACCCTCCAACACTTCTAATCGCTGCTTCAGCCTATGATTCACCGATGCTCCATCCACACCGGAATGAATTTCCCGGTGACAACTTGGACACACCGCCGCCACGTACCGAGGATGATCTAAACCGCCATCAGAGAGCCGGTTTACGTGATGAGGTTCTAAATATGGGGTGCCATCTTTTCTTACGAATGGAGCTGGCTTCTCACAGCTTTCACAAGCCCCCTGAGCACGCATCAATACGTAGTACGCGACCTTTCGACTACGTTGATAAATCTTACGGGGTGCAGATTGCCCTAGACCATCACTGGCGAGACCACATGCAGCAATCGCGGCTGCCCGCGCAGCAGCCAGAGATTCAGGAAGATCAGCCTCAGCCTCATCTTCGTCCTCTTCCGCAATTTCAATCACTTCACCTGGACTACCAACGGGGACGAGCCGAAAAACAAATGCTGCGCGAGCCTGACCTAATACATCTGGCTGCGTGCGCGTAAACATGTCCGCACAGGAAAACTCGCCTATGTAAGCGCAGCCTTTACCTTTACCGAGTGATTCAAACAAATGTAGCGCACGACCATCCACAGCATGCTCAGCGATAGCGCGGTTACCGCGCGTCAAAGCCATATCTCCACGTTGGCCTTCACCGGTATAAAGATAGGCGCCGTCTTCCCAGCGGTCGGCATAACCGTATTGTTCACCGCTATCGCCAGTGAACAAAAAAATCACGGGATAAAGCGCTGAAGCTGCAATACCGCTTTGCAGACTGCCGCCAAATGGACCGTTTATTTCTGTTTTTCTGTCGTAGACTGCCCCCGGCGTGAACCGCGGCACAAGCTCGCTTTCTGTACGTGGCAACTCCACGACATCGAAGCCTCGCTTCCTAAGGTAACTGTTGGTTGGATGCCCACCGGAAAACTCGCTCACAGCAATTCCCGTCGCCAAGGAAATTATTTTCTTCGCGGGATACAACCTCCCTTCTGCGTCAATGGCATAACGATGAGCTTGATTGTTTTCCCAGCCCTGCCACTCAGGCCTAAACCGAAATTTTTTATCAAACTCCAGCATCGCGCTGCCTAGTCGTTCCTTCGAGACTGCTTTGATTGCCACGAATGTCGCCTTTTGTATGAAATGGCTGTAGGAAAAATCCTATAGTGGCCAAACCCTAAAAGGGTTTCAATACGTGACAGAGCAAAGCGCCACTATGGATAGGTGGCGTTTTCAGTTCTCATGTCTAACTCTTTGACCCGACTCAATCTCCATTTCTTCTCACGGACCTGAGCCCCACCATGAAATTCGATCTCGCCTACTGCCTCAGCCTCGACGACAAATTGTCGATCTATGACGTTCGCGATCTCAATTTCGATGAAACGGTGGCGTTTGATTCTGCGAAGGAACGCTTCCAGTGCCCCAACGATGCCTGTCGTTCGGCCTTCGAGGCTTCCAATGAGTTGGGTACGTTCAACGCCAAGAACGTGAACTACGTGCGTACGCCGCACTTCAAGAATCTGCCCACGACGCAGCATGTGGCGGGTTGTCCGTATGTGAGTTTGAAGGCGTCGGCGTCTGGGGTTGAGGTGTTGGATGGCGAGGTGGATGACGGGCGTGAGGAGCACTTTCCATCGGAGTTGTTGCTGACGCGGCGTGAGTATGTGCGCAAGCCTGCTGCGCCGGCGGGGGCGGCGGATGTGGTGCGGGATGATCCGGTGCGGGCGGCGGTGGACAGTGGCAAGGAGTCAGCGGGGCGTGAGTCGGCGCCGGACAAGACTAGTGTGTTTGCGCATCCGGTGGAGTGTTTTGTTTCGAACTTCGCTGACAAGGAGTTGCTCAAGCGGATGCCGTTGAAGGTCGGTGAGCATTCGGCGCCGTACAGTTCGTTCTTCAAGAAGATTGAATATCTGACGGACAATAAGGGACTGATTTACTGGGGGCGGATCAAGAAGATCGAAGACTTCCACAGCGTTAGTTTTCGCATCGATTTCGAAGACAAGGTCTGGTTCAAGAAGCCCGAGGACAGTAAGAAGAAGCCGTACCCGGTCAGCGTTTATCTGAACAAGAAGCTGATCGACAACTACCGCAAGCGCAAGGCGTTTCTGGAAGAGATCAAGCACGCGGTGGACAGCGACAAGGCGTTGTTCTGTTTCTTCTATGGGGTGACGCCGGAGTTGAAGCAGGTGCCTGGAAAGAAGAACCCCGAAAAGCCTTTCGAGGTTTTCAATGCCAATATCGAGAACCTGGATCACTTCATTATTCGTGAAGCGCCGGGCCTAGAGTGACGGTTAGCCTTTGGGCAATTGCAGCTTAACGGCGCCGGGATGTTGTTTGACGATGGAGTACGGCAGCACGGACCACTCGGGCGCATCGCAAGCGCGGGCTATGCGCGCGAAATAAGGGCCGAGGTAAAGGCCTTTCGCGGTGAAGTACCACGGCGAATAGCCCCAAATGCTTTCATCGCTGTAGTTGCAGGCATTGTCGTCGTCCTCGGCAGGCTTCTTCATTTCATCGGGATGAAGCGTGGTGAACTGTTTGATCAGCCAAGGCACCAGTACATCGCGCTGATAGTTTGAGTAAGCCTCGCTGTCCGTTGCACTCAGCGGCTGATCACCTGAGCTGTCGCGTTTGGCATGCAGTATCGGCTGGCCCTCACCCACCCATAACACGTCAGCCAGAGACAATGGATGGCCGGTTCGCACATCAATATTAAGCGGTGAGTCGCCGAAATCCGGATGTGCGCCACCGCAATAATAGCTGGTGGCGATGTTGAGGCTGACTACAGAAGGCGAAATCAGCTTGGGTTCGGCTTGTTGCATGAAGTCGGTGTTCACACCACCTTGCAACAGGCAACCGTGATAACTGATTACCTCGCGCCACAACCTGCCAAGCAACTGCTGATTGACTCGTTGCTGCTCATCTTTCGGCAAACCGGATTCGACGCTGAACAGGGAAATTTTTGATTCGGGTTCCATCCACCATTGCAGCTCGTAGCCCATGAAGTTTTCTTTCTTCTCGGCTTTGAGCTTGAGGCCTTGCAGGCGCAAAAACTCATACGGCGCACTTTGCGGCAGCGCGTCAATGAACGGCAGTGTCGTCAAGGGCGAGGCTGGAAGTTTGGCATCAGCCAACTTGACCGGGAGTTTTTCCCCTGCGGACTTTGCCATTCACCCTGCAAGCCACCACCGGTTTCTTTCAATTTCAAAGTGGGTAATGGTTCTTCCTCACCGTAGCGGTTTTCTCCTTCAACCAAGGCCAGCGTACCGTCGCTCGACGAACCAGTCAGGAGCAAGTCACGATGGTATTTCTCGTAGAAATAACGGCCGATGACTTCGCCGTCTTTTGATGTATTGAGCTCAACCACGATCGATGATTTGCCCAACGTACCGGTAAAGACACGCGGGCCTTCTTCAGCATGAGCGACGGAAATCAATGAGAACAGCACAGCAGCGCATAGCGCCAGGCGCTTCAATCCTTTGAACATGGATCGATCCTTGAAGAAGTCGGAAATAGCGTCGACGGCGCCGACGCTGAAAAATACGCTGCGGATTATGGCGAGAGTCGATCAACTATTCGAGTTTTCTCGTTCGTACTCTTTAAGCCAGGCTTCGTGCTCAAGGGCTGTGAGTTCTCGAGCCACTTGTTGGCGACGTTCCTTGGCCGCATGAAGCTGGACATCATCAAGAAAGCAGTAATGACGCAGCCAGTGGAGTGTCATTTCTTCATCCGGGAAGAAGTAAGACTTGGCGCCCTTGCTATTCTTGGGTGTGTCATTCATTTGCGCGTCGAACACCATCGCTGCGGTCTCATCCGGTGGCAAAGACCCGGTATGGGCGACCTTGTCCTGGAAAATCCATGCAATCTCATCAATGTGTTTTTGCGCGCTGCGATGGCTGCGTCGATAAAAACGCTGATGTTCACAGGTCTGTAGCAGACGCGCCGCCATCAATTCCGGGTCAAGCCAGGGTTCGAGTTTATGAAGGTGTGCGTTGATCATCAATCCATGGACCCAGCGATCAATAAACCGCGCAACGAAGTCTTCGGTATTGGCCTTTTTCAAATCGGCCAGAATCAGGCAATAACGGGTTTTGACGTGAATGACCAGCAGCACGTGCTTGCGTTTGCACCGTTATGGCGTGAACCAGCCACTGCTCGTCAGCACCGCTCAACTCATGATCTTCAATGATTGAGGACGGCGGATTAGCGTCCACGGGCGTGACCTTTTTGCCTTTGTGAACACGGCTGAAAAACTTGCTGGCGACTTCAGTGCAATTAAAGATCAACTTCCTGGTTCTCTGGTCGTTGCTGGAGACAGCGTTCAGTTATCGATTTTGGTTTCTTGCGCTGTAGTCTGGCAATGGTTCATTTCACCGAGATAAACAGCAGTACGATAATCAGCAATCCAATATAAACCCAAGCATGCACCCGATCCGGAATCCGCCCGATCCACGGTGTCGCGAGCCTGATCCCCAACAACGACCCCACCGTCAGCACCGCAAAAGCCAGCAAATCCACATACCCGACAAACCACGCGCCCAGATCCGTCTCGCTGAATCCGGCCAGCGCCATGTACGTCAACGTCCCGGCCACTGCTACCGGCAGGCTCAGCGGATTGGCCATGGAGGTCGCTTGCGACATGCTCAGCCCGCAACGGCGCAGCAGCGGCACGGTCATGACGCTTCCTCCTACACCGAGAAAGGTCGCGATGGCGCCGATGCCTACGCCGCCAGTGGAGGTTTCTGTACGGCTGAGTCGGCGTGGGATGACACCTTCGGTGCGGCGAAGAAATCCGCGTCTGAGCAGGCAGTCGATAATGGTCACGCCGAGGTAGGCGATGAATGCATAGCGAATCACTTCGCCGCTGACCCACACCGCCGCTATTGCACCTACGACCGCACCCATTCCGATAAACCCACCCAACGGCCAAAGATAATGGCGGATGAGATTGCCGGCGCGGCGATGTTGGTTGGTGGCGATCAGGGCGTTGACGATCATCACGCAGGTCGAGGTGGCGACGGCGATGTGCATGGCCGATTGGCTGATCGGGTCGTCGGCGCCGTGGCTGGCGGTGAGCAGGCGATACAGCAGCGGCACAATGACGAAGCCGCCGCCGAAGCCGAACAGCACGGCGGTGATGCCGGTCAGGCAGCCGAAGAAGGTCAACAGTAGATAGAACATGTCGAGGCGTCCGTGGTGGGAAAGCGCTCGACGATAGAGTTTCGCCGCTTGGCCCGCCTCAGCATGTCAGCCAATAATGTTCGCGTTTACGCCAACCACCGGAAGACGCACATGCGCAATGTTTCGATCAGCCAACTGGATGACACACCGCGCAAGGTGGTGGCGCTCGGTACGGATTATTCCCACGGTCACCTACTGCCTTTTCATACACATCGGCGCGCGCAGTTGTTGTACGGCGCGACCGGCGTGATGCAGGTGCGCACCCATGACGGCAATTGGGTGGTGCCGCCGCAGCGGGCGGTGTGGATTCCGCCGGGAGTAGCTCATGAGGTGTTGATGCTCGGGGTCAGCACGCGCAGTGTGTATATCGAGCCCGGCGCGGTGGATCTGGGCCAGCGCTGCCAAGTTATCAGCGTGTCGCCGTTGATGCGCCACTTGTTGATGGAAGCAGTGGCAGCGCCGCTGATGTACGACCGGGCAGGACGTGACGGCGCGCTGTTCGACTTGTTGTTGCATGAGCTGACACGCAGTGAGGTGCTGCCCCTACATATCCCTATGCCAGCCGAAGGAAAGCTCCTCAGTCTGTGTCAGACCTTTCTGAACAAGCCCAACGCACACCAATCCCCGCAGTATTGGGCCGAGCAGATACACATAAGCTTACGCACCTTTAACAGATTGTTTCGGCAGCAGACCGGGCTCAGCTTTCGTCAGTGGCGGCAGCAGGCCTGCGTAGTGCTGGCGCTGGCGCGACTGGCCGAGGGCGAGGCGGTCACGCGCATTGCGCTGGACTTCGGCTATGAAAGCCCGGCGGCGTTCTCGACGATGTTCCGGCGCGTGCTTGGTCAGGCACCGTCCGTCTGGTTGGAGGCGGCGAAGTAGGGCAAATCTAAAAATGCGTTTGATCCCGGCCGAAAACAACTGTACAAAAACACAGTACATTTTCAATCAGCACTTTTGAGCCCGGAGCACACCATGGCCTCTCTTGCGATGAACCACATTCTCGAACGCATTGCCCTTTTCCAGTTCACCCCGACGCACTGCGTCCAGGCCCGAGCGATGCTGGGCTGGAGCGTGGAACAACTATCGCGCGAGGCGCAGGTGCCGGTTGAAGACGTTCAACGGTTCGAGGCGCAGCAAGAGGTGGCGGACGCAGCGCGGCTGGCGCTGGCTTATCGATTTGAGGCGCTGGGGTTGGTGTTTTTTCCGGGATTCAGGCCGGGGCGTAGTGCGAGTGTTCGAGCGGCGGCATCGGAAAGCCTGGAGCGTGGGGAATATGCAATGGCTGAATAAGTCGGTTCGCCATAGGTGCGAACCGACTTCAACCCATCAGGCATTCTGCGCTACCACCTCACCCTCCCCTTCAACCGCCAGCCACCACGCACTGCCGCGTTGCGGTTGAGCGATGTTGAACGCTTCACCCATCTGCGGAGTGGTGATGGCGACGCTGCGTTCCCAGGCCAGGGCGAGGATGCGGTCGAAGGGTTCGTGCCAGGCGTGCATGGCGAGGTCGAAGGTGCCGTTGTGGATCGGGAAGAGCCAGCGGCCCTTGAGGTCGATGTGCGCTTGCAGGGTTTCTTCTGGCTGCATGTGCACGTGTGGCCATTCGACGTTGTAGGCGCCGGTTTCCATCAGGGTCAGGTCGAACGGGCCGTACTGTTCGCCGATGCGTTTGAAGCCGTCGAAGTAACCGCTGTCGCCGCTGAAGAAGACGCGGGTGTCGCCGTCGATCATCACCCAGGACGCCCACAGCGTGCTGTTGCCATCGAACAGGCCGCGCCCGGAAAAATGCTGCGAGGGTGTGGCGACGAAGCGAATTCCGGCGATTTCCGCGCCCTGCCACCAGTCGTACTGGCGGACTTTGCTGGCTTCGATGCCCCATTTGATCAGGGTATCGCCGACGCCCAGCGGCGTGAGGAACAGGTTGGTTTTCGCCGCCAGTCTGAGCACGGCTGCGTAATCGAGGTGATCGTAATGGTTGTGGGACAGGATCACCGCTTCGATCGGCGGCAACTGGTCGATGCTGATCGGCGGCTGGTGAAAGCGTTTCGGGCCGGCCCACTGCACCGGTGATGCGCGCTCGGCGAACACCGGGTCGGTGATCCAGAATTTGTCGCGCATTTTCAGCAGCAGGGTCGAGTGGCCGAGGCGATAAACGCTGTGGTTCGGTGCGGCCAGCAGATCTTCGCGGGTCAGCGCTTGCACCGGGATCGCGGCGCTGGGCCGGGTAGTGCGCGGTTTATGGAAGATCATGTTCCACAGGATCCGCAGCATTTTGCGCAGGCCTTCGCGTTGTACCGGTGCGTGATTGCGGAACAGCCCTTGATCCTGGCGCGAGGCTTCAGGCGTGGAAGTGTTATCCGTGAGCGAGACTGGATCGGCCATGACTGAATGACTCCGGAATACCGCGCATTACACGGCTTTCCAACGGTGGGACGGTTGATGGCCAGGCTGCACGCAGAGGCCGAACTGTCGGTTTTGTAAGCGGCGAGGATTAACGCAACATTACACTGACGGGTGTAGTTTCTAGGTTGCATCAAAGCTGCCGCCAAGTAAACTGCCAAGTGTAATTTCCTCTTTTTTGCTTAAGCGACCTTATGACAGCTCCCCAGCGCCTCACCGAGCGTAAACGTGCAGCCATTATCCAGGCGGCGATTGCCGAATTCCGTGCACACGGGTTCGAGATCACCAGCATGGACAAGATAGCCGCGAGCGCTGGCGTGTCGAAGCGCACGGTGTACAACCACTTCCCCAGCAAGGAAGAGCTGTTCGCGGAAATCCTCAATCAATTGTGGGCGCGCATCAGTGCCGAGCAGTCAGTCGCCTACCGCCGCGATCTGCCGTTGCGCGAGCAGCTGTGGCCGCTGCTCCAGGCGAAAGTGCAAATGATGGCCGACGAAAACTTTCTGACGCTGGCACGTGTGGCGATCGCGGCGACCATCCACTCGCCCGAGCGCGCGCAGAACATGATCGAGCGCATGGGCGAGCGCGAAGAAGCACTGACTGTATGGATTCGTGCGGCGCAGGCCGATGGTCGTTTGAAAGCGGTCGATCCGGAATTTGCTGCGCATCAGGTCCAGGGACTGCTGAAGGCCTTTGGTTTCTGGCCACAGATATCGATGGGTCGCGCCGCGCTGGATGCGGAGACTCAGCAGACCGTGGCCGAGTCAGCGCTGGAGATGTTTCTGGCGCGCTATCAGGTCTGAACCCCCTTACCGGACTAACGCGGCCGACGAACGGCTGGCCGCCAGCACGATCCTGCAACGTATTTCAGGAACAATCTTGCGTAGATGGTTTCGGCTCCAGTGCACTTGAGTATCGGTGCAAACCGCTGTGTACGTTGTACAAGAATGACGGCAAAGCCCCGCATCCTGCCGTCAACGCGCTGCATATCCCGCCCCACAGGGATTGCACCAAGTTCAAGACGCCATCCGGCCAATCGCTGACCGAGCGGTCCACCCTCTAAAACTTATACAAAATTATAAAAATCCACGTTCTTGTATAAGTTTGAGTTTTTTTGTATAAGTAGCACTCTGCCAGCTAAGGAACGCTGGCATTGAGCAGTCACCGCCGAATGCCGCACCGCGCATTCGGTCTGCCGGCGCGGTAATAGGGACTGAATCCTTGATCTTCCCAATTTCCAGAGTACTGCGAGCATGTTCTTCAATCGCCAAAAATCCATTATTGACGACCTTCAGCGCACCCTCACTGAACAATCCGGCCTGCTCGATGCGATCAATCGCTCGATGGCGGTGATCGAATTTGATCTGGAGGGCGTGGTGATGCGCGCCAACGACAACTTCCTCAAGACCATGGGCTACACCGCCGAGCAAGCCATCGGTCAGCCGCATCGGCGTTTCTGCACACCGGAATTCGGCCGCAGCGCGCAATACACTGAACTGTGGTCGCGCCTGAAGAATGGCCAGTTTCAGTCCGGCACGTTTGAGCGGATCAACAGCCAAGGTCAGCCGATCTGGCTCGAAGCCAGCTACAACCCGATCAAGGATGCGTCGGGACGCGTGGTGAAAGTGGTCAAGTACGCCATGGACGTGACCACCAAGGTGCAACAGGAAAGCGAAGCCAACGCCAAGCTTCAAGCCATTGACCGGGCGATGGCCGTGATCGAGTTCGACCTCGAGGGCAATGTCCTCACCGCCAACCAGAATTTTCTGACGCGCATGGGTTACACACTCGCCGAACTGAAAGGTAAACATCACCGTTTGTTCTGCACCTCGGAGTTGGTCAACAGCGGTGCGTATCAGGATTTCTGGCGTCGCTTGAATCAGGGTGAGCTTTTTCACGGATTGTTTGAACGCGTCGATAAACGCGGGCAAACGGTTTGGCTCGAAGCCAACTACAACCCGGTCTACGACGCCGCCGGGCGCTTGTGCAAAGTGGTCAAGTTCGCCTCCGACGTGACCGCCCGTGTCGTCCAGCATGAGCAGGATGCACGAAGCGCCAGCGCGGCTTATCACATCTCGGTGGCGACCCGTAAAGTCGCTGAGCAAGGCACGCAGGTGATCCAGCAAGCCGCCAGCGAAATGCGCGAAATCGCCGAAGACATCGCCCAGTCATCAACGTTGATTGCGCAACTGGGCGAACGCTCCGAACAGATTACCGCCATCGTCAACACCATCCGTGCGATTGCCGACCAGACCAATTTGCTCGCGCTCAACGCCGCCATCGAAGCCGCTCGCGCCGGTGAACAGGGCCGTGGTTTTGCCGTGGTTGCCGACGAGGTGCGACTGTTGGCCGGCCGCACCAGCGGCTCGACCGCGGAGATTTCCAACATGATCGGCCTGATCCAGAGCGAAACCCGCCAGGCCATCAAGAGTATGGAAGGCACCCGCGGCCGCGCAGCGGAAGGGGTCGAGCTGGCCAATCAGGCGGGCACGGTGATCCTGCAGATTCGCGATGGCGCCAGTGAAGCGGTGGAAGCGGTGAGCATGTTTGCCAATGAGCGGGCGCCGGGGTGAGCCTGATGCAAGAAAGGTAAACCGCGTCGCTGCTTTCGCGAGCAAGCTCGCTCCCACAGCAATTGAGTTGACCAGACCTTGGGTATTCAACCACCGAGCCATTAGGGCGGGCTTGCAATAAAAGCTGGCGCTGATTACGCCACGCGCAACGCCTGCCCCAGTTCATCAAACAGCGTGACCACCGAGCGCAACGCTCGGCAATCGGGTCGGGTCAGCAGCCATAAGGCGCTGTCATAGCCGTGCAACGGCTCACCCAACGCCTGTAGGCCATCGCCCATCAGAAAGTCCGGCAACGCCGCCACGCCGAGCCCGGCCCGCACCAGTTGCGTCACAGCAAGCATGCTGTTGCAACGATAAGCCGGCGTCACTCCAGGCAACTGCTGGCGGCGCCAGACAACGCTCGGGTGATCGGGCAGAAAGTCGTCCGGAGCGATCCAGGTCAGCGCCGCGAGATCCGACGCATCAATGTTCTGCATATAACTTTCACTGGCGCAGACCCGGTAAACAACCTTCGCCAGTTGCCGGCCGATCAGGTGCTCGGGCGGTGTGCGCGTCAGGCGCAAAGCGATATCGGCATCACGCCGGCTGAGGTTGGCGAAGTCATTGGACGTGCTCAATTCGAGAGTCAGCGCCGGGTATTTGGGCATGAACTGCGCCAACGCCGGTAGCAGCAAGCTGTGTAACACGGAATCGGTACAGGTCAGTCGAACCGTGCCGCTGATCACTTCGCCGCCCTGCTCCACGCCCACGCGTGCGGCCTCCAATGCCTGTTCGGCGCGCTCGGCCTGCTCGGCCAGGGTTCGTGCGAGGGCTGTCGGCAAGTAGCCGGCACGGCTTTTTTCGAACAGTTGCTGGCCTAGCGCAGATTCAAGCCGGCGCACCGCGCGGAACACGGTCGATACGTCAACCTTCAACAACTGTGAAGCACGGCCCAGAGAGCCGGCACGAATCAGAGCAAGAATCAGCGCCAGATCCGGGTAGTCGATCCGATAGTGCGTAGCTGCATTGATCACTTGGGCAAATGCCAATATTGAGTGCGTGGACGCCAATCTATAGTGAGCGCCATCAATCGACAAGCGCAGGGACATCCCATGGAACGCAGCGCCATCCGCATCGCCCTGATCGGCGATCACGACCCGCAAGTCACCGCCCATCAGGCGATTCCCGTCGCCCTCGGGCTGGTTGCCGAACAGCTCGAGCGCGATGTGCAATTGAAATGGTTGCCCACCGAGCAGATCCACGCCGATACGCCGCTGCACGCCTTCGACGGTTTCTGGTGCGTGCCGGCCAGTCCTTACAAAAGCGAAGCCGGCGCCTTGCGCGCAATCCGTTTCGCCCGCGAACAACAGCGCCCTTTCCTCGGCACTTGCGGCGGTTTTCAGCATGCCGTGCTGGAATATTCACGCAATGTGCTGGGCTGGGCCGATGCGGCACATGGTGAAACCTCGCCGGAGTCCGGGCGCGCATTGCTTACGCCACTGACGTGTTCGCTGGTCGAAGCAGTGGACCGCATTCATCTCGTGCCTGGCTCGTTGATCGCCAAGGCGTACGAAACGGCTGAAATTCATGAAGGTTATCGCTGCCGTTATGGGGTGAATCCGCAGTTCACAGAGCGACTCTTAAGCGATCAGCTTCAAGCAGTCGGCCACAATTCAGCCGGGGATTTGCGTGCGGTTGAGCTAACGGGTCACCGGTTCTTTGTCGCGACGTTGTTTCAGCCGGAACGTGCAGCGCTTAAAGGGCAAACGCCGCCGCTGGTACGCGCACTTATCGAAGCCTGCCTGGAGCCACGTTGATGCCTGCCTGCTTTGCGGTGATTTTTACTTCGACCCGAACCGAAGGTGACAATGGTTATGCCGCTGCGGCGCAACGCATGGTCGAGTTGGCGCGTGATCAGCCAGGGTTTCTCGGGATGGAATCGGTTCGAGGCGCGGACGGCATTGGCATCACCGTGTCGTATTGGCAGAGCGAGGCGGCAATTCTGGCGTGGCGAGATCACCCCGAGCACCGGGCGATTCAGGCGCGTGGACGCTCGCAGTGGTATTCGGAGTTCAGCACTCGGGTGTGCCGGATTGAGCGCGAGTATGCATTCGGGCATTAAGGATGGCGGCGCCCAGCAAGCCGCCATCGCCAGCAGGCTGGCACCACAAGGGATACATGGCGCGCACAAAACCCTGTAGGAGCCAGCCTGCTGGCGATGGCGGCAACCGGCTCACCGCAAGGCTTCAGCCCCGCACCAGACTGCGCACCGCCACGATCTCGGGCACTTGCACCTTGCTCATGTAAACGCGCAGCGCTTCGGTGATGTTGATCCGGTCGTCGATGTGTTGATCCAGCAGCAACTGGATCAACTCGCGTTTAAGGGTCATGGTCTGTTCGGTTGCGGGGGCCCAGACGAATTCGCTGACAGGGATAATGCCGTCGTCGGCGACGTCCATCCCGAACGAGTCTTCGCTGAATCTGACGATGTATTGACCGGTCTTGCGGTTCAGGCCAACGAAGCCCTTGAGGTCGTCGGCGGCCTGGCAGATGAGTTGGGAGGTGATGCGCATGGTAAACCTCGCGAATGATGATCGATGGTTTACACGCAGGGCCACTGAGCGGCGCACCCTCTGCCGGGGTGTCTGCCGAGAGCAAGCGTACTGCAAACGGCGCCACAAACGTGCAGGAAAATTCGCTTTTAATACGTTTATGTCGGTCCTGCGCTGGCACCCGAGCGCTTCAGTTGTTAAAACAGTGCTCTTTGAAATTGCCTGCGAAAGGAACTCGAACATGCCCGCTACTTTTACCAAAAGCGCTTTGGTCCTGAGTCTGCTGCTCGGCCTCGGTCAGGCGCAGGCCGCCAGCCACAGCGATCCTGAAGCCATTGCCGCAGCCCACGGCATTCCGCACCCGGCAGTAATCGCTCACCGTGGCGCGTCATTCGATGCGCCGGAATCCACCGCCGCCGCTTTTCGACTGGCCCGCGACTTGGGCGCCGACTATCTGGAACTCGATTTGCAGCGCAGCAAGGACGGTGTGTTGTTCGCCCTGCACGATGACAATCTGCAGCGCACCACCGACGTTGCGAGCAAATTTCCGGAGCGCAAGGACAGCCCGGCCACCGCGTTCACCATGGCCGAATTGAAAACCCTCGACGCCGGTAGCTGGTTCAACACCAAGTACCCGGATCGCGCGCGCCCGTCCTACACCGGGCTGAAGATTCTGACCCTCGATGAAATCATCGACATCGCCCGCGCCAATCCGCAGCACAAGCCGGGCCTGTACATCGAAACCAAAGAGCCGCAGCTGTTCCCCGGCATCGAACATGACCTCAAGGAAAAACTCCAGGACCGCGGCTGGCTGAGCCCGGCCGGTTCGAAACTGGCGAAAAGCGCGCTCGGCGTTGGCCAGGGCAAAGGCAAGGTGATCCTGCAGACGTTCGACAAGAACAGCCTGCAATTGCTGGAAAAGGAAATGCCGCAAGTGCCGAAGATCCTGCTGTTGTGGGTCGGCGAAGGCAGCATCGAGCCGAAATCGAACGTGACCTTTGCCGCTTCCGGTGAAAAGGACAAGAACGTTTTCTACGGTAAACAGGAACCGAAGTCCGAAGCTGAATTCAAGCAGTGGGTCGACTTCGCCAAGGCACAGGGCGCTATCGGTACGGGTCCGTCGGCCAAGCTGACCCATGGAGGTGACCAGAGTTATTCGGATCTGGTGCAGCCGTGGATGAATCAGTACACCCATGATCAGGGCATGCTCGTGCACGTCTACACCGTCGATGAGCCGGTGGATTACGAGAAAGTCATGGCGGCCGGTGTCGATGGCATCTTTACCAACCGCGCCAGTGAACTGTTGAAATTTTATAAGCGCCCGGCGGCTGGCAGTGTTGATGAGGTGTTGAAGAAGAACGGTTTTTGATTCGTTATCGAGTCGCCTGCTTCGCGAGCAGGCTCGCTCCCAAAGAGCAGTTTTATCGCGAGGCAGAGATTTAAGGGTGAATTAAGTTGCGCTGGTTAATCTGAACTCACTTACACAGATCAACCACTTCAACGCACAACCAAGGAATGAACCGATGAAAACTTTGACTGCCCTGTTTACCGCCGCTGCCCTGACCCTTACCGCTGGCCTGGCTCAGGCCGACGTACGCATCGACCAGATTCCGCAACTGGTGAAAGACGGCAAGATCAAGTCGCTGGAATCGATGAACGCCGAAGCGCTGAAACTGCATCCGGGTGCGACTATTACTGACACGGACCTGGATAACCACTTCAACGGTTATGAGTATGAAGTTGAACTCAAGACCGCTGACGGCAAAGAGTTCGATGTGGACTTTGATGCAACTACCGGCAAGGTGTTGAGCAACAAGCAAGATACTTGATAGAGCGCTGGTAAAGAGCCGCACGATTTAATGATCGTGCGGCTTTTTTGTGGCTGGGGTTTGGCGTGAGTTTTGGGGTGACTGGGAAATCGATTCCTCCTCACCCCAGCCCTCTCCCCCAGGAGAGGGAGCCGATTTGCGGGCCGCTCAAACCTGAGTTCGACTCGATATCTTAGGTCGGCGTATGTCCAACACACACCGCGGTCAGTCCCCTCTCCCGTGGGAGAGGGCTAGGGTGAGGGCCAAGCCATCACGCCGAAAAAACTGACGTACCACGCCCCAAACCAATCAAGCACTCAACCGCGCCGTCACTTCATTCAACTGCCCCGACAAACCATGCAGATTCTGGCTGGCACTCTCGGTGCGCTGCACATTATCCAGGTTGGTGCTGGCAATCGCGGTGATCTCGGTGAGGTTGCGCGAGATGTCTTCGGCCACCGAAGTCTGCTCCTCAGCCGCGGTAGCAATCTGCCGGTTCATGTCGCGAATCGCTTCCACTGCATGAGTGATCCGCTCGAGCATCGCGCCAGCCTGGGTCACTTGCTCGACGCTTTCATCGCTGCGCGCCTGGCCGTTGTCGATGGCATGCGCAGCGTCTACCGCGCCGGTCTGCACACTCTGGATGATCTGGTTGATCTCGATGATCGACTCGGCGGTGCGCTGCGCGAGGTTGCGCACTTCGTCGGCGACTACGGCAAACCCACGCCCGGCCTCACCGGCGCGTGCCGCTTCGATGGCGGCGTTGAGCGCGAGCAGGTTGGTCTGTTCGGCGATGCCGCGAATCACTTCCAATACCTTGCCGATGCGCCCGCTATCGGCTTCAAGACGGCGGATCACGGTGGCGGTGTTGGCGATTTCGCCACGCATCTGGGTGATCGAATGGATGGTGGTCTGCATGACCTTCTCGCCCTGTTGCGCCGACTGATCGGCATCGTCAGCAGCGCGTGCGGCATCAGCGGCGTGGCGCGCGACTTCCTGGGCGGTGGCGGACATTTCGTTCATCGCCGTGGCCACTTGATCGGTGCGGTTGAATTGCTCGTTGGTGCCGCCGGCCATGGTTGTGGCGATGGCGTTCAGCTCACCGCTGGCGCTGTCCAGATCGCTGGCACTGCGCTGCAAACGGGTGAAGGTGTCGGCGAGGAAATCGCGCAAGGTGTTCGCCGCAGTGGCGAGATTGCCCAGCTCGTCCTGCCGCTCGTTGGTCACACGCGCAGCGAGCTGGCCGCGACTCAATTGGCTCACATAGTCGATGAGTTTGCGGATCGGCTCGACCAGGTTGCGGTTGACCAGCCACAGGCTCAGCAGGCCGATCAACAGCCCCGACGCCAGCATCACCAGCAAGCCGATCCACACAGTGCGATCGGCGCCCGCACTGATCAGCGCCGACTGCTCGGTGCCCTGCTGGCGCAGTTCAGTTACCAGTTCGCTCATCTGATCGCTGGTCGCACGGTCGACACCTTTGACTGCTGCGTCGCCCGCCGCCGGATCACCGCCGGCAGCGACATACGCATCGCGGCCCTTCTGATAGGCCGCGCCGAGTTGGCGGTGTTCGTCACGCAGGCGTTCGATGCGGGATTTCAGGCTCGGCTCGATGCCGCTCTGGCTGGCCAGTTCACCGAGGATTTTCTGCACGTCGCGCTGACGCTCTTCGAACTGGCCCCAGTACTTGGCCAGATCCGCCGGCTGCTTGCCGCGCAGCAAGACGTTTTTCCATTCCTGCACCTGCACCTTGAATTGCAGGTTGGCTTCGTCGATCAGTTGCGAGGTGTGCAACGGCCCGGCGAGCAACTGGCTGTAACTCTGTACGCCATTGGACAGGAAATGGAAGCAGGCCAGCGCGATCAACAGCACCGCCAGCAGACTGCCACTCAACAGGGCGAGCATTTGCGCTCTCAGGGATTTTTGCAGCATCGAAGATACTCACGACAGGGGTGGAGCACGCCCGGAACGAGCGTGAAAAATGGCCGGACCTCCCTGTCGGCGAACCTCGGCTCAAAGCCGATGGCGCGCAACCTAACTCAGCTGAGATCGGCGTGCCAGAGCCCTTCTTGAGAAACTTCCGACAGCCGGTAAGGCATTGATTTGACGCCGTTTTACTGTCACATAACGGTCATGTGACATTGCGATGATGCCGCTCAGGTGAACCTGTAAAACCCGCATCAGCCGCCCTCCTCGCAGCGAGCCGCCATGAACCACAGCCTCGATATCAGCCATCGCGATCCAGACCTGTTCGGTTTGCTTTATGGCTTTCGTTTTCTGCCCGGCGAACGCGGGCGCGAAGTCGATTCAGCAACGGCTTTGCGCTGTTTGCAGGACGACAGCGACAGCGGCGAATTCCTCTGGCTGCACTTGAACCTGGCCCACGCAGCGTGCGAGCGCTGGATGAAAAGTCATCTGCAATTGCCGGAAGAATTTTTCGAAGCGCTGCATGAGGGCTCGCGTTCGACGCGCATCGAGCATGTCGACTCGGCATTGCTGGCGGTGGTCAACGATGTGGTGTTCAACCTCAGCAGCATGGTCTCCTCGGACGTATCGACGCTGTGGGTTTGTGTGCGCAGCAAGCTGATCGTCAGCGCACGCCTGCAACCGTTGCACTCGGTGGACAAATTGCGCTCGTCGGTGAAGGCCGGCGAGCGCTTTCGGTCGCCGTCGGAATTGCTCGTGCATCTGCTGCGCGATCAGGGCGAGGTGCTGACGCAGATCGTGCGCAAAACCAGCCTGAGCGTCGATCAGATCGAGGACGAATTGCTCTCCTCGCGGTTGTCGACCAACCGCGCCGAACTCGGCGCCAACCGCCGCGTGCTGGTGCGCCTGCAACGCTTGCTGGCGCTGGAGCCGGGTTCGCTGCTGCGCCTGCTCAACCGTCCGCCGCCGTGGTTGCAGAAGGAGGACGTGAAGGAGTTGCGCAAGTCCACCGAGGAGTTCGCGCTGATCATCAACGACCTCACCGCCCTCGGTGAACGAATCAAATTGCTTCAGGAAGAGATCGCCGCCAACCTCAACGAACAGAGCAACCGCACGCTGTTTACCCTGACCGTGGTGACGGTACTGGCGCTGCCGATCAACATCATCGCCGGTTTCTTCGGCATGAATGTCGGCGGCGTGCCGTTGTCGCAGGACCCGCACGGGTTCTGGGTACTGGTCGCGCTGGTGGCGACGTTCACCGTGATCGCCGGGCGCTGGGCGTTTCGCAAGCGTGGGGATTATTGACCACATATGCCACCGTTCCCCTGTGGGAGCTGGCTTGCCAGCGATGGCGGACTGACATTCAACATGGATATTGACTGACCTGACACTATCGCTGGCAAGCCAGCTCCCACAGGGGACTTCGGCGTTATCAAGATCAATGGTCAGACTAATCAGGCAAACACTGATCTGCCGCAGTCTCTCTGTAACATTCTGCAACGATCATGGGCGACATTCCTTCCCTCGCTCAGGATTGTCCGCTCATGGCTACTCCCTCCCTGACCGCCAGCCCCGCCCCTGCCGCCAGCGGCAGGCCCGCGCTGGACAAGAAACCCGGCCCGTTCACGTATGTGATCTTTTTCGCGGTACTGGCCATGGGCATGCTGTTCACCGCCTACAGCCTGATGCACGACATGCACGAACTCGGCACGGTGGTGACCACCTGGACGCCGTTTCTGCTGCTCGGCGTAGCGCTGCTGATTGCGCTGGGCTTCGAGTTCGTCAACGGTTTCCACGATACGGCCAACGCGGTGGCGACGGTGATCTACACCCACTCGCTGCCGCCGAATGTGGCGGTGGTCTGGTCGGGCTTTTTCAACTTTCTCGGCGTGCTGCTTTCCAGCGGCGCGGTGGCGTTCGGCATCATCGCGTTACTGCCGGTGGAGTTGATTCTGCAGGTCGGTTCGTCGGCTGGGTTCGCGATGATTTTCGCTTTGCTGATCGCCGCCATTCTGTGGAACCTCGGCACCTGGTGGCTGGGCTTGCCGGCGTCGTCTTCGCACACGCTGATCGGCTCGATCATCGGCGTCGGTGTGGCCAATGCGCTGATGCACGGCCGCGACGGCACCAGTGGTGTCGACTGGGCGCAGGCGACCAAGATCGGTTACGCCTTGCTGCTGTCGCCGCTGGTGGGTTTCGGTTGCGCCGCACTGTTGCTGCTGGCGCTGCGCGCCTTCGTCAAGAATCGCTCGCTGTACAAGGCACCCGAAGGCAACACCCCGCCGCCGTTGTGGATTCGCGGTTTGCTGATCGCCACTTGCACCGGCGTGTCATTCGCCCATGGCTCCAACGACGGGCAGAAAGGCATGGGCCTGATCATGCTGATTCTGGTCGGCACCTTGCCGATGGCCTACGCCTTGAACCGCACCATGCCGGAAGAACAATCGCTGCAGTTCGCCGCGGTGGCGCAAGTCACCCAGCAGGCGCTGGTGAAAAGCTCACCGCTGCCGGCACCGGCCGATCCGCGTCCGGTCCTTTCCGATTACGTGCGCAGCAAGGAAGCCACGCCGCAACTGATTCCGGCCCTCGCCGCGCTGACCGGACACATCGGTGAGCAAGTCAGAGGCTACGGTTCGCTGGCCAAGGTTCCGGCCGAAGCCATGGGCAACGTGCGTAACGACATGTACCTGGCCAGCGAAAGCATTCGCCTGATGGACAAGAACAAGGTCGGCAATTTCGATGCCGACACCAGCAGCAAATTGCAGCTGTTCAAACAGCAGATCGATAACGCCACACGCTTTATTCCACTGTGGGTGAAGATCGCTGTGGCCATCGCGCTGGGGCTTGGCACCATGGTCGGCTGGAAACGCATCGTGGTGACCGTCGGCGAGAAAATCGGCAAGACTCACCTGACTTATGCGCAAGGTGCCTCGGCGGAAACCGTGGCGATGCTGACCATCGGCGCGGCGGACATGTTTGGTTTGCCGGTCTCGACCACGCATGTGCTGTCGTCCGGCGTGGCCGGGACCATGGTCGCCAATGGCGGCGGGTTGCAGATGAAGACCATCCGCAATTTGCTGATGGCGTGGGTGCTGACCTTGCCGGCGGCGATCCTGCTGTCGGGCAGTCTGTATTGGTTGTTCACCCAGATCTTCTAAACCGATACAAATCCCCTGTAGGAGTGAGCCTGCTCGCGATAGCGTCCTTTCAGTCGATACAGATGTGACTGACACACCGCTATCGCGAGCAGGCTCACTCCTACATTTGATTGTGGTGACCCGTCAAAGCGTCGATTGAACCACCTCCCCCAGCCAATCCATGAACACCCGCACCCGCAGCGGCAAATGCCGTTGCCGCGCATACAGCAATGAAATCGCCATCGCCGGTGCGGTGTATTGCGGCAGCACGGTAACCAGTTCGCCGTTTTCCAGATGCGGCTGCATGCCGGTGCGCGGTACCTGAGTCAGGCCGAAACCACCGAGGCACGCCGACTCGTAGGCGTCGGTGCTGTTGACCGTGATGCTGCCGGCCATCGGCAAGCGTCGCACCTGCCCGCCCTCTTCGTAGACGAAACCTTCCGAACGCGAGCCCAGCACGCCGACGTAATGCACCAGCCGATGCTGCGCGAGGTCTTCCAGAGTTTGCGGCACGCCGTAGCGCTCGAGGTACGCGGGGCTGGCGCAGTTGATCATCGAAAAGTCGCCCAAGTGCCGCGCCACCACCGATTGATCCGGTTGCGCGCCGACGCGCAGCACGCAATCGAAACCTTCGCTGAGCAGGTCGACGCGGCGGTCGGTGCTGCTGATTTCCAGTTGTAGATTCGGGTGTTGATGCATGAACTGCGGCAGGCGCGGCATGACCAGGCGCCGGGCGAGAATGTTCGGCATGTCGACACGGATGCGCCCGCTCAGCGAGGCCTCGTCCTGGCGGAACAAGCCTTCGATCTCGTCCATGTGCGACAGCAGATCCTTGCTGCGCTCGTACAGGACCAAGCCGTCCTGAGTCGCTTGCACCTTGCGCGTGGTGCGCTGCAACAAGCGCGTGCCAAGCAGGGCTTCCAGCGCCTGCACATGTTCGGACACGGTCGAGCGCGGCAGGCCCAGGCTTTCGCCGGCGAGGGTGAAACTCGACAGTTCGCTGACCCGCACGAAGGTGCGCAGCAGTTCCAGTTTGTTCATTTTGGCGCCCCGTGATTGTTCGGCTGATCCGATCAGTGATTTCGCTTTCACTCTGTTTATCAGCTTGGGGCGGATAAATAAACTTTGATCCATCCCCACTCAACGCAATCGGAGCAAGCCCCATGAACCGTAAAATCGCATTGATCACCGGCGCCAGCCGTGGCCTGGGCAAAAACGCCGCCCTGCACCTCGCCGCGCAAGGCATCGACATCATCGGCACCTACCACAGCCGCGCTGACGAGGCGCAGGCACTGGTCGGCGAACTGGAAGCGCTCGGCGCCAAAGCGGTCATGCTGCAACTCGACGTTGGCCGCAGCGACAGCTTTGCCGATTTCAGCGCGCGGGTTGAGCAAGCCTTGCAGCAAACCTTCGACCGTCAGCGCTTCGACTTTCTGGTCAACAATGCCGGGATCGGCGTGCATGCCTTGTTCGCCGACACCACCCCGGAGCAGTTCGATCTGTTGATGAATGTGCAACTGAAGGGGCCGTTTTTCCTGACTCAACAGTTGCTGCCGCTGATCAACGATGGCGGGCGCATCATCAACGTTTCAAGCGGCCTGACCCGCTTCAGCCTGCCGGGTTACGGCGCCTATGCGGCGATGAAAGGCGCAATGGAAGTGCTGACGCGCTATCAGGCCAAAGAGCTGGGCGCACGGCAGATCGGCGTGAATATTCTTGCCCCGGGCGCCATCGAGACTGATTTTGGTGGCGGTGCCGTGCGCGACAATTCGGCGTTGAATGCGATGGTCGCCAGCAACACCGCGCTGGGCCGTGCCGGACAACCGGACGATATTGGCGGCGCGCTGGCGTTGCTGTTGTCCGAGGGTGGTCGGTGGATCAACGGCCAGCGTGTCGAGGCGTCCGGCGGCATGTTTCTCTGATTTGAAACAAAAAAAATCGCAGCCTTCAGTGGCTGCGATTTTTGCGTTTAACCCTGACAGACGTTGCGCGATACGAAGCGCTCGCGCAGCACGTCATAACCCCAGTGATAAACGTAGGTGTACGGCAGGAAAAACAGCAGCACGCCGATGTCGAGCAAAAACGCCTGCCACAGGCTGACCGACAGCCACCAGGCGATCAGCGGCACACCCATCACGATCAAACCGCCTTCAAACAGCAGCGCATGCGCCACCCGCACCCAGGCGTTATTGGCAACATTCAGACGCACCAACACCCGATCAAAGAAGCGGTTGAACACCACGTTCCAGCCCAGCGCCAGCAGCGCAATCAGGACAGTGACCGCGCCCATGTCGAGCAGCGGCTTTTGCAACAGCCACGCCAGCAACGGCGTGCAGATCAGGATCGCCAACAGCTCGAAACCGATGGCCTGGAAGATACGTTCAGTGATGGATTTGTCGGCAGTCATGGCCTGACTCCTTGAGTGAAGATGGTTGCCATGATCAACCCTCGAACCGATACTTCATAACCAATAACCATCGATCAAGGCGATAGTTGATGATTTCGCAGGAAGTGCTGTTGGCGTTCGTGCAGGCGGCGACGCAAGGTTCGTTTTCCGCGGCAGCGCGCAAACTGGGGCGCAGTCAGTCGACCATAAGTGCCGCGGTGGCCAGCTTGGAGATCGATCTGGATGTTGTGCTGTTCGACCGCAGCAGCCGCAAACCGACGCTAACCCCGGCCGGGCATGTGCTGCTGCAACGGGCCGAGGCAATTCTGGCGGCGAGCAATCGCCTGGAAATGACCGCACGGCAACTGTCCCAAGGCGTCGAGCCGAAGCTGACGGTGGCGATTTCCGACACCTATCAGTCGTATCGATTCGAGGCGGCGCTGGTGGAGTTCGAGCAGCGCTATCCGGATTTGCAACTGGAATGTCTGATCGCTGAATGCGAGGACTTGATCGAACTGGTCCAGCGCGGCCGCGCGCATCTGGCCTTCGCCGAAATGCAGGAACATTACCCGCCAGATCTGGTGACCTCGACCGTGGCCGAACGCACGGAGATCGCCTTGTTCGTTAATCGCGAGCATGCGCTGGCCAAGCTTGAACAGGTGGATCAGCAACGGCTTGAGGAGCATCGCGAGTTGCGCCTGGCGACCATCGTCAATCCGTATGACAGCCGTGGCAAAGGCCGGGTGTGGTCGGCGCCGAGTTATTTGATGTTGCTGGAAATGGCCGAGAAAGGTTTTGGCTGGGCACCGCTGCCGCGCTGGCTGGCGCAGCGTTATGGCAATGAGTTGCTGGTGGAGTTGAACGTGCGCGGCTGGCCGAAACCGGTGTTTGTCGATGCGCTGTGGTCGCGCCTGTATCCGCCGGGGCCGGCGGGGAGCTGGTTGTTGGGGAAGATGCTGGAATAGTGGTTGGCTTTGGATAGAAGCCCCTCATCGGAACGCCGCCCGCCCAGCCCTCTCCCAGAGGGAGAGGGAGCCGATCGAGGTGTGCTGCCTCATGCATCGACCTGAATAACCATAGCGATTATGGATTCCAATACAGCCATTCAAGTCGGCGAATTTCCCCAATATCCCCCAATCAGTCCCCTCTCCCTCTGGGAGAGGGTTAGGGTGAGGGCTTTTCCAGCGCCAAAAGCCGACCTTCAATAAACCGCCGCTCCGGCTCCTGCCGGGTCAACGCCAACGCGCGCTGATAGGCCTCGCGCGCCTCATCCACCCGCCCCAACTGCCGACAAAACTCCGCCCGCGCCGAATGCGCCAGGTGGTAATCCTGCAATTCGCCACGCTGCAAAATCCCTTCAATCAGACTCAACCCGGCCAACGGCCCATCGCGCTTGGCCACCGCCACCGCGCGATTCAATTCGATCACCGGCGACGGCAGCGCCCGCAGCAACACGTCATACAGCCCGACGATCTGCACCCAATCGGTTTGCGCCGCATTGGGAGCCTCGGCGTGCACCGCGGCAATCGCCGCCTGCAAACAATACGGGCCGAACCGCCGAGTACTCAGCGCGCGCTCGACCAGTGCACAACCTTCGGCGATCAAACCGGCGTCCCACAAGGCGCGATCCTGATCATCCAGCAGCACCAGTTCGCCGCTCGGCGAGGTGCGTGCCGGTCGTCGCGATTCGTGCAGCAGCATCAGCGCCAGCAGGCCCATCACTTCCGGCTCCGGCAGTAATTCCATCAACAGGCGCCCGAGGCGAATTGCCTCGCGCGTGAGATCTTCGCGGGTCAGTTCAAGGCCGATCGACGCCGAGTAACCTTCGTTGAACACCAGATAAATCACCCGCAACACGCTGTCGAGGCGTTCGGGCAATTCCTTCAGGCTGGGCACTTGATAAGGGATTTTCGCGTCACGGATCTTGGCTTTCGCGCGCACGATGCGCTGGGCGATCGCTGCCGGCGCAGAAAGAAAGGCGCGGGCGATTTCCTCGGTGGTCAGGTCGCAGACTTCGCGCAAGGTCAGCGGCACTTGCGCATCCGCCGCCAGCGCCGGGTGACAGCAAGTGAAGATCAGCCGCAGGCGATCGTCTTCCACGTCCTCGCCACTCCAGTCGGCCTGTTCGAGTTCTTCCAGTTGCGCCAGCAACAACGGTTGCGAAGCCTTGAACCGTGCTCGCCGGCGCAACACATCAATCGCCTTGAAGCGCCCGGTCGAGACCAGCCAGGTGCGCGGGTTGTCCGGCACGCCGTCGCGCTGCCAGCGCTCGACCGCGACGAAAAACGCCTCATGCAAGGCTTCTTCGGCGAGGTCGAAATCACCGAGCAGGCGGATCAGCGTCGCCAGAATCCGCCGCGAATCCTGGCGATAGACCTGCTCGACCCGCGCCCGAACGTCAGACATTCAACTGCCGCACCGGTCGCACCTCAACGCTGCCGACCCGCGCTGCCGGAATGTTGCCGGCGACCTGGATCGCTTCGTTGAGATCCTTGGCGTCGATCAGGTAGAACCCGGCCAGTTGCTCCTTGGTTTCGGCAAACGGCCCGTCGGTGATCGACAGTTTGCCGTTGCGCATTCTGACCGTGGTGGCGGTCTGCACCGACTCCAGCGCTTCGGCGGCGACCATGCGCCCGCTGCCCTGGATCGACTCGGCGTAGGCCCAGCACTCGGCGTCTTCGGGGCTGTCGGGCGACGAATGCAGCAGACGCTCGTCGCTGTAGACCAGGCATAAATACTTCATGGCATTCTCCTGATTCGAACAGTTCAACTATGGCTGAAGATCAGGGCTGCACATCGAACAGGGTCGCGCCGCTCATCGGATCGAACGGCGCCGACCAGTGCTCATGGACGATTCTCCACGCCCCGCCGACCTGCCGATAACACGCGGTAACGCGCATCCAGCAGCTCTGGGTTTCGCCTTTTTCATTGGTCCCGCCGCAATTGGCGACCCAGTGGGCGAAGGCAATGTTGTCGGCGCTTTCAATGGCGATTTCCTGAAACTCGAAAACGTGCGGGCCGGGGCACATTTCCATGCACTCCACCCAGTGCGCGCGGTACGCCGCTTTGCCCTTGAATTGCAGGGCCTTGATCGCGTCGAACGAGACGATGTCGTCGGCGTACAGGGCCATGACTTTTTCGACGTCCTTGGTCATCACCGCTTCGCGGTAAGTGTTGATCAGGGACTGGATTTCGCTGTGTGCGTTCATGGTGTTCTCCGTGGTTTTTGTGGGAAGACACCCATAGTCGTTTGCCCTTTTCGCAGATCGACAGGTCAAACAAAAAAATGTGCACGGCGACAATATCGATAGAATCCGAGGCTCATTCTTTGTAGGAAAAAGGAAATTCCCGTGTCAGCCAGACTCGTACCGTACGACAGCTTGAATGCCCTGCAGCGTCAGCAAGTCGAGGCGATTGAAATCCACGCCGAGCAGATCAAATTCTCCGGCGATATCCACGGCGCGTTGCACACGCTGCTGTCAAAACCCGGCCCCGGTGTAAAAGGTTTCGCCCTGCTGGCGGACGAGGTGCCGGTGGCGTTCCTGCTGCTTAAACGTCCACCGGTATTGCCCGATTGGGCCAATGAGCACAGCGCCACATTGCATGCGTTACAGGTTGATCGCCGTGCGCAAGGCAAGGGTTACGGCAAGGCATGCCTGCAAGCGCTGCCCACCGTCGCGCGTGAAGCCTGGCCGGAAATCAAGGGGCTGGAGCTGTCGGTAGACGCCGACAACGAAGCGGCCATCGCGCTGTACGCCAAACACGGTTACGTCGACAGCGGCGAGGCGTACAAGGGCCGGATCGGTTACGAGCGGCGCATGGGGCTGTTTTTCTGAATCTGTGAAATTCCGAATCCGTGAACTCGGGCCAACAACCTCTACTGACACACCATGGTCCTTTGCAGGCGTGAGCCTGCTCGCGATGGCGGTGTGTCAAACAAATTAATGGCGACTGACACTCTGCTATCGCGAGCAGGCGAAGGCCTGCAAGTTAGAGCGGTGTAGCGGGTTAAAGGGTCAGGATCATCTCGTGCCACGCCATGCCGCCGTGGTCGGACTCCGACGGTTTGATATAGGCAAACCCAAACCCGGCATACAGCGGGATGTGTTGCTCCTTGCACATCAGATGAATCGTCGCTTTATCCATCCCACGCATGCGTTCGATGAACTCGGCCAGCAAGCGCTTGGCCAACCCTTGGCCCTGATAATCCGGGTGCACAACCACCGACATGATCACCACGTTCGGCCCTTTTGGGTCGTGGCCGATCAGTTCCTTGAACGCTTCGTCGGACATCTGCACATCGAACGCCGCGCCAGAATTGACGAAACCGGCCACCTCGCCATCCACCTCGGCGACGATAAAACCTTCCGGCCAAGTGGCGATGCGCGTGCCGATCTTCTCGCGGGTCGCGGCTTCGTCGCCTTCGTAGGCAACGGTTTCGATGGCGTAGCAGCGGTCCAGATCGGCGGCGGTGACGTTACGGATGACGGTGTTCATGGCAACTCGAAATCATTGGAATTGAGGTCGCCAAGCATAAAGCAGATCAACCGGGGCGGACATGATCCGCCTCGATGGGTAGCTCTCAGGGTTTGAGTGGCAACCAGATTTCCAGCGTACCGGTGCGCAGTTTCGGATTGAAATCTGCGCTGTAACGCTCGAATTCCGGGGCATCTGCTGCTTCACGGCCCGATTGCGGCAGCCAGGTGTTCCAGATGTACTGAAACGTCTCCGGCAGTTGCTCCATTGGCCCCTTGTGTTCAAAGACCGCGTAATGCTGCGGCTGAATTTCAACCCAACGGTACTTCTCCGGCAGCTCATCAAGCTTGTCGATCTGCACACCAGCGATGTACTCGAAGCCGCCCTCGCCGTCCGCATTGCAGCAGACGCCATAGGTCACTTCATTGACCTGCGCGGGAATTTTTCCCAGGTGCGGAATGAGTTTTTCCCACAGCGCCGGGATGTCTTCGGTGGAATCCTGGGTAAACCGTCCGCCGAATCCAGCGATCAGCAGAAACGGCCCGTGTTCGAAGCGAGGTTCTGCCACTTCGACGCGTGTTTGCTCATCCATGACACGACTCCTTGGTACACAAAAGTGGGTTCGGCTGGGAGTATAGAAAGCCCGAACCGTTTCGCACGATCACAGCGTGTGCAACTGCTCGGCGGCGCCCGAACCGACAAACTCGTTATAGCCGGAAAGGATCACGTAGACGGCGAAATAGCAGAAGATCGCCGCCGATGCCAGGTACGAATAGCGCAACAGCTTGTCGCCCAGCAGCTTGCCACCGTGGCTGGCGGCGAAGCACAGACCGGCCGACCACAGCAGCCCGGCGCAGAGGAACCCGCCGAGAAACAGCGCCGAGCTGAGCGCGCCGCCCCCGGAACGAGCGATCAATGTGCCGCCAACCGCCGCAAACCAGAGAATCGCACTCGGCGACGACATGGCGAGAAAGATCCCCCGGAAGAACTCCTTGCGATGGGAGTTGTGCCCAACTTCTGTCGTGGCCGCCAACTGCGCTTCATGGTGAATCGCCGAGTAAATCATCTTCGCCGCGAAATAGATCAACAGCGCCGAACCACCGATCCACAACACCCAGCGCACGGTTTCGTATTGCAGCAAAACGGTCATCCCGGCCAGCGCCAGCACCGCATAAATCAGGTCGCCGACGCAGGTGCCGAGGCCCAGCGCAAATCCCTGAAAATAGCCGCGTTGCATGGCCAGGGTGATCATCGCGATGTTGGCCACGCCGATGTCCAGGCACAGCGAAAGGCTCAGCAAGAAGCCGCTGGTGAATTCCATTGACCGATTTCCTTCGGAAAAAAATGTTTACAAACAGGCTGGACAGTATGCCATCAGCACCCTTATCGTCCGCCACAGGTCACCGCAGTGACCAGCGTCGCTCGGACGGTTCCGGGCGCTTACGTTATCCGAGGCAACAATGGCCGAACAAGGTTCGCCGCGCCGCTTTGCGCGCATAGATCGACTCCCCCCGTACGTTTTCAACATCACCGCCGAGCTGAAGATGGCTGCCAGGCGTCGTGGTGAAGACATCATCGACTTGAGCATGGGCAACCCCGACGGCGCCACGCCGCCGCACATCGTCGAAAAACTCGTGCAAGTCGCCCAACGCGAAGACACCCACGGTTACTCGACCTCCAAAGGCATTCCGCGCCTGCGCCGGGCGATTTCCAACTGGTACAAGCAACGCTACGAAGTCGATATCGACCCGGAAAGCGAAGCCATCGTCACCATTGGCTCCAAGGAAGGCCTGGCGCATCTGATGCTGGCGACCCTGGATCAGGGCGACACCGTGCTGGTGCCGAACCCGAGCTACCCGATTCACATTTACGGCGCGGTGATTGCCGGTGCCCAGGTGCGTTCGGTGCCGCTGGTGCCGGGCGTGGATTTCTTCGACGAACTGGAGCGAGCGATTCGCGGCTCGATCCCCAAGCCGAAAATGATGATTCTCGGCTTCCCGTCGAACCCGACCGCGCAGTGCGTGGAGCTGGATTTCTTCGAACGGGTGATCGCCCTCGCCAAGCAGTACGACGTGCTGGTGATCCACGATCTGGCCTATGCCGACATCGTCTACGACGGCTGGAAAGCCCCGTCGATCATGCAGGTACCGGGGGCCAAGGACATTGCGGTGGAGTTCTTCACCCTGTCCAAGAGTTACAACATGGCCGGTTGGCGCATCGGTTTCATGGTCGGCAACCCGGAACTGGTCAACGCTCTGGCACGGATCAAGAGCTACCACGACTACGGCACGTTCACCCCGCTGCAAGTCGCGGCGATTGCTGCGCTGGAAGGTGATCAGCAGTGCGTGCGTGATATTGCCGAGCAGTATCGCCAGCGCCGCAACGTGCTGGTCAAGGGCCTGCATGAGCTGGGCTGGATGGTCGAGAATCCGAAGGCATCGATGTATGTCTGGGCGAAAATTCCCCAGGCGTATGCGCACCTGGGGTCGCTGGAATTTGCCAAGAAACTGCTGGCCGAGGCCAAGGTCTGCGTCTCGCCGGGGGTGGGGTTTGGCGAGTATGGCGATGATCACGTGCGCTTCGCGCTGATTGAAAACCAGGACCGCATCCGCCAGGCGGTGCGCGGGATTCGCGGGATGTTCCGCGCGGATGGCTTAGTCGCAAAAACTGGCGGCTAACGCAAGACCTGTAGGAGTGAGCCTGCTCGCGATAGCGTTCTGTCAGTCACCGTAAATGGCACCGACACACCGCTATCGCGAGCAGGCTCACTCCTACAAGGGAATGTGTCCGGCTTCTAAATTTCAGGCACAAAAAAACCGCATCGCTGCGGTTTTTTTGTGCCTGCAAGAAGCTGTTTAAACGAACAGCGACAACAGCAAAATAAAGCCCAGGCCGACCACCGACAGGATGGTTTCCATCGCGGTCCAGGTCTTGAAGGTTTCGGCCACGGTCATGTTGAAGTACTGCTTGACCAGCCAGAACCCGGCGTCGTTGACGTGCGACAGGATCAACGAACCAGCGCCGGTGGCGAGCACCAGCAACTCACGGTTGACGCCCGGAATCATCCCCACCACCGGCACCACAATGCCGGCACCAGTGATGGTCGCCACGGTCGCCGAACCGGTAGCGATACGGATCACCGCCGCCACCAGCCACGCCAGCAGGATCGGCGAGATTTGCGCGCTGACCGCCATGTGACCGATCACGTCGCCCACGCCGCTGGTCACCAGCATCTGCTTGAAGCCGCCGCCGGCACCGATGATCAGAATGATCGCGGCGGTTGGCGCCAGGCTCGCATCCAGCCACTTGAGCATCTGGTTGGAACCGATGCCCTGCTTGTAGCCGAAGGTGTACAGCGACAGCAGCAACGCCAGCAGCAGCGCCGAGATCGGGTGGCCGATCATGTCCATCCAGGTGCGGAAGAAGTTGCCGTCCGGCAGCGCCACATCAGCGAAGGTTTTCAGTAGCATCAGGAACACCGGCAGCAGCACGGTGACCAGGGTGATGCCGAAGCTTGGCAGATCGGTCGAGTCGTTTTCGCGGGCCAGTTGATCGACCAGTTCCTGATTCGGGTGACCGGGAATGTGCTTGGCGATGAACGTACCGAAGATCGGACCGGCGATGATCGCGGTCGGCAGCGCGACGATCAGACCGTAGAGAATGGTCTTGCCGATGTCAGCGCCGAACACGCCGATGGCCAGCAGCGGACCCGGGTGTGGTGGTACCAGACCGTGTACAGCGGACAGGCCGGCGAGCAGCGGGATACCGATCTTGATGATCGACACACCGGTGCGACGCGCCACGATGAACACCAGCGGAATCAGCAGTACGAAGCCGATTTCGAAGAACAGCGGGATGCCGACCAGAAACGCGGCGAACATCATCGCCCACTGGACCTTGTCCTTGCCGAACGCGCGAATCAGGGTCTGGGCAATCTGATCCGCCCCGCCCGATTCGGCCATCATTTTGCCGAGCATGGTGCCCAGCGCCAGAATGATGCCGACGAAACCGAGCACGCCACCGAAGCCGTCCTGGAACGCCTTGATGATGGTGCCGATCGGCATGCCCGAGGTCAGGCCGAGGAACGCGGCCGCAATGGTCAGGGCGATAAAGGGGTGAATCTTGAATTTGGTGATCAGGATAATCAGACCGATTACCGTGACCACTGCATCGAGCAGCAGGAACGTCTCGTGGGACATGCCGAACATTGGGGGTGTCTCCTGGATTGTTGTTGTTATTAAAGCGGGTTGAACAGAAGTCGGGAGGACAGCGCTGTCTTTTTCAACATACTCATACCGCCTGTTTCAGACCGTGGGCCTGCCACCAGACGTGAGCCTGCAGTGCCAGCTCTTCAACGCTGTGTACCGACGCGTTGAGCGCCAGGGTCAGCGGCTCGCCCTTGGGCGATTCGAGGGTGGCAAACTGGCTTTCGATGAGCGTGGCCGGCATGAAATGGCCCGGACGGTGCGAGACACGTTCGGCGGCGACTTCAGGGGTCAGTTCCAGGAACACGAAGCCCAGTCCTGGCAAGGCGCTGCGCAGGCGTTCGCGATAGATATGTTTAAGGGCCGAGCAGGTCAGCACCGGGCGTTTGCCCGACGCATCGACGCGACGCAGTTCATCGCACAGGCTGTCGAGCCAGCCGGCACGGTCGTCGTCGTTCAGGGGGATCCCCGCGCTC